>WNFF01001477.1_pt1 | contig 18930 bp, 18 predicted proteins | sample 5400441 | NCBI WGS metagenome assembly WNFF01 (sample SAMN13153345, study PRJNA577476) | soil metagenome | isolation source: 120 cm saprolite under Douglas fir tree site 2 hole 3 replicate 1 | place: USA:California | collected 2015-04-18 | reverse complement strand
TCCAGCACCTCGCACATGTAGTCGAAGTCCGTGCGCGAGGCGTCCTCGGGCGAGAACTCCACGTCCTCGCAGTACGCCCTCGCGTGCTTGACCGCGTCGACGGCCGCCTTCAGGACCTCGGCCCGGCTCTTCCTGAGCTTGTACTTGAGGTGGATGTCCGAGGTGGCCACGAAAGTGTGGATGCGGGAGCGCCTCGCGTACTTGACCGCCTCCCAGGCCCGGTCGATGTCGCCGAGCCCCACCCGGCTGAGCCCGCAGATGATGGGCGCCCCCTCCAGGGTGCCCACCTGCTTGGCCACTTCGCGCACCGCCTCGAAATCCTCGTCCGAGGAGATGGGGAAGCCCGCCTCGATGACGTCGACGTTCAGGCGGGCGAGCTGCCGCGCCATCTCGAGCTTCTCCTGCGTGTTCATGGAAAACCCGGGGGCCTGCTCGCCGTCCCGGAGCGACGTGTCGAAGATGATGATCCGGTCCATTACGTATCCTCCATCGCGCTAGTGCGCGTCCCTGGTTCCCTTCTCGTTGACCATCGGCTGATCCAAGCGGCGGCGCACCCACACGGGGCGCGTGGGACCGCTCAGCAGGTACAGCGAGAACAGGATGAACAGGAACCACTGCGGATGCGTGGCCACGATGAGCACGCCCAGGACCACGAGGACGAGCACCTGGGCGGGGTGCCGTCGCGCGAAGTTCACTTCCTTGAAGCTGTAGTAGCGGAAGGTCGATACCATGAGGAGGGCCACCACCACCGTGCCCACGCTGATGGCGGCGGCCTGCCAGCGCCCGATCTCCGTCCCTTCCAGGAGCAGCGCGGTGGAGGCGACGATGCCCGCGGCGGCGGGCGTGGGCAGACCCACGAAGTAGCGGCGGTCCGTCACGCCCTGGTAGACGTTGAAGCGCGCAAGCCGGAGGGCGCCGCAGATGACGAAGAGGAAGGCCCCGAGCCAGGCCACGCGGCCGAACTGCCCGAGGGCGAGGGCGTAGAGCATGAAGGCGGGGGCGACGCAGAAGGACACCACGTCCGCGAGGGAGTCGAACTCCACGCCGAACTGGGTGGTGGTCCGGGTCAGCCGCGCGACCTTGCCGTCGAGGATGTCGAGGATCATCCCCACGAAGACGGCCACCGCCGCCTCGACGAAGCGGGATTGCGCGGAGAGCACGATGGCGAGGAAGCCGCAGAAGAGGTTGCCGGTGGTGAGAAGGCTGGGAAGCAGGAAGATGCCCCGCCGCGGATGCTCGCGGAACTCCTGCCAGCGCCGGCGCCGCGGATGGCGCGCGCCGTCCCCGCTTTGATGCTGTCTCCGTCTCACCGCAGCACTCCCATGATCGTCTCTCCGCCTCGCACCCTGTCCCCCACCCGCACTCTCAGCTCGGCGCCTCGCGGAACGATGAGGTCCGTCCGCGAGCCGAACCGGATCAGCCCGTACCGCTCACCCGCCTGGAGCTTGTCACCCGGCCGCACCCGGCACACGATCCGCCGGGCAAGCACCCCCGCGATCTGCCTCACCCCCACGCGCGCGCTGTCTCCCTCCAGGGCCACCGTGCAGCGCTCGTTCAGCTCCGAGGCCTCGTCCCGGTACGCGGCGAGGAAGCGTCCCTGTGCGTACTGGACGTCCCGCACCAGCCCCGCCACGGGTGAGCGGTTGACGTGCACGTCGAGGGGCGACAGGAAGATGGACACCCGCACCGCTCGTCCCACCCAGCCGTCGTCCACGTCCGCCACGCCCATCACGCGCCCGTCGGCAGGGGCGAGGACCGCTCCCGTCACCGCGGGCGGCGTCCGCTCCGGATCGCGAAAGAAGCCGAGGCAGGCCAGCGCCAAGAGCGCGAAGGGCGCCGCCGCCCACCACCACCCGATGGAGCCCAGGATACACGCGGCCGCCGTGGCCGGGACGATAAAGCGCCAGCCTTCGACGGCGACGGGGATGCGCACGCGCTCTCCGTCCCGCTACACCCGCGGCGGCTTGATCCAGGACATCATCTTGCGCAGCCGCGCGCCCACTTCCTCGATGGGATGCTCGGCGTCGCGGCGCCTCTGGGCGAGAAAGCCCGCGCGGTGGGCCTGGTTCTCCAGCACCCATTCGCGCGCGAACTGGCCCGACTGGATCTCCCCGAGGATCTTCTTCATCTCGGCCTTGGTCTCCTCGCTGATGATCCGCGGCCCCCGCGTGTAGTCGCCGTACTCCGCGGTGTCCGACACCGAGTAGCGCATGTAGGCGAGACCGCCCTGGTAGAAGAGATCCACGATCAGCTTCATCTCGTGCATGCACTCGAAGTAGGCGACCTCGGGCTGGTAGCCCGCTTCCACGAGCGTCTCGAAGGCGGCCTTGATCAGGTGCGAGACGCCGCCGCACAGGGTCGTCTGCTCGCCGAAGAGATCCGTCTCCGTCTCTTCCTTGAAGGTCGTCTCGATCACGCCGGCGCGGGTGCAGCCCACGCCCTTGCCATAGGCGAGGGCGGTGTCCCGCGCCTTGCCCGACACGTCCTGGTACACGGCCACGAGGGCGGGCACGCCCGGGCCCGCGGTGAAGAGATCGCGCATCACGTGACCCGGCGCCTTGGGCGCGATCATCGACACGTCGACGTCGGGCGAGGGCACCACCTGGTTGAAGTGGATGTTGAAGCCGTGGGCGAACATCAAGGTCTTGCCCTTGCCGAGGGTGCCCTTGATGGACTCCTCGTAGATCTGGCGCTGGCTCTGGTCGGGCAGGAGGATCATGATGACGTCGGCGGCGGCGGCCGCGTCGTTCACCGTCATCACCTTGAGTCCGTCCTTCTCCGCCCGGGGCCAGCTCGGGGAGCCCTTGTAGAGCCCGACCACCACGTCCTGGCCCGAGTCCTTGAGGTTCAGGGCGTGCGCGTGCCCCTGGCTGCCGTAGCCGATGATGGCGATCTTCTTGCCCTTGAGCAGCCCGAGGTCCGAGTCCTGGTCGTAGAAAATCTTCGCCGGCATGACGTGTGCTCTCCTGTGATGGTTAGTCCGCGAACCCGACCACGCGCGGGTCCTGGGCGGCGGGGTTCGACGGGCGCGCGGGGGCGGTCTTGCCCAGCTTCTCCTCGGCGCGGCGAAGCCGCGTCTTGGGGCTGCGAGCGATGGCGACCTTACCCGTGCGCACCACTTCCTGGATGCCGAAGGCCCGGAGGAGCTCGAGCATGGCTTCGATCTTGGACTCCTCGCCCGTGACCTCGAGGGTGTAGCTGGCCGCGGTCACGTCGATGACCTTGGCGCGGAAGATGTCCGCGATGCGGAGGATCTCCGCCCGCGCGCTCGGCTCCGCGTTGACCCGGACGAGGAGCATCTCGCGCTCCACGTGCGTCTCCTCGCTGAGGTCGATGACCTTGATGACGTCGATGAGCTTGTGGAGCTGCTTCATGACCTGCTCGATGACGAAGGCGTCGCCCCGCACGACCAGGGTCATGCGCGACACCGCGGGGTCGAGCGTCTCCCCCACGGACAGGCTCTCGATGTTGTAGCCCCGGGCGGAGAAGAGCCCGGCCACCCGCGAGAGCACGCCGAAGCGGTTCTCCACGAGAACGGCGATGGTGTGCTTCTTGATCTCCGGCGCATCGGCCACGGCTAGAACCCCGTCTGGGACTTGGCGGCGCGCTCGCGGGTCTCCCGGCTCGGCGGCGCGAGGATCATGTCGGTGTTGGCGCCGCCCGCGGGCACCATGGGGAACACGCACTCGTCCTTGTTCACCCACACGTCGAGCAGCACGGGTCCCGGCGTCGAGATCATCTTCTCGAGGGCGGGCACCACGTCGGCGGGCTTGGTGGCCCGGATGCCCGTGCACCCGTAGGCCTCGGCGAGCTTCACGAAGTCCGGGCTCGGCCCGAGATCGATGGCGCAGAACCGCTCCTTGTAGATGACGCGCTGCCACTGCCGGACCATGCCGTGGCCGCCGTTGTTGATGATGACGGTCTTGACGGGCAGCCGCTCCTCGAAGCAGGTGGCGAGCTCCTGGCTGTTCATGGCGAAGGAGCCGTCGCCGTCGATGTTGATGACGAGGCGGTCGGGATGGCCGGCCTGCACGCCCATGGACGTGGGCAGCCCATAGCCCATGGTGCCCAGCCCCCCCGACGTGCACCACGAGCGCGGATGCTTGAAGCGATAGTACTGGGCCGCCCACATCTGGTGCTGACCCACCCCGGTGACCACGAGGGCCTCGCCGTTGGTCAGGTTGGAGATCTCCTCGATCACGTACTGCGGCTTGATGACGTCGTCGGACCATTCGTAGCGGAGGGGCTGGTCGCGCTTCCACTCCGCGATCTGCTCCGCCCACTGGCGGCGCGCTTCCTTGACGGCGCCCTGGGGATACGTCTTCATCTCCTCGCGCACCGCCTCCAGGAGCTTGACGAGCACGCGCCTGCAGTCGCCCACGATGGGGATGTCAACCTTGATGTTCTTGGAGATGGACGAGGGGTCGATGTCGATGTGGATGATCTCCGCGCTGGGCGCGAAGGCGTCCACGCGCCCGGTGACGCGGTCGTCGAAGCGCGCGCCCACGGCCACCAGACAGTCCGAGTCGTGCACGGCCATGTTGGCGTAGTACGTGCCGTGCATGCCCAGCATGTCGAGGGAGAGCGGGTGGGCCATGGGAAAGGACCCCAGCCCCATCAGGGTCTGGGTCACGGGAATCTGGGTCAGCTCCGCGAGCTCGCGGAGCTCGGGCGAGGCGTCGGCGGAGATGGCGCCGCCCCCGACGTAGAGGACGGGCCGCTTGGCCCGGATCATGGCCCGGGCGGCCTTCTTGATCTGTCCGGGGTGTCCCTCGTAGGTGGGGTTGTACGAGCGCAGGTGCACGCTGTCCGGGTACTCGAAGCTCCACTCCTTGACGAGGATGTCCTTGGGCAGATCGACGTGCACCGGCCCCGGCCGGCCCGTGGCGGCGATGTGGAAGGCCTCCTTGATGGTCGCGGCCAGATCGTTGCCGTCCTTGACGAGGAAGTTGTGCTTCGTCGCCGAGCGCGTGATGCCGACGTTGTCCGCCTCCTGGAAGGCGTCGTTGCCGATCAGGTGGGTGGGCACCTGTCCGGTGAAGGCGACGATGGGGATCGAGTCCATGAGCGCGTCCTGGAGCGCCGTCACGAGGTTGGTCGCCGCGGGTCCCGAGGTGACCAGGCACACCCCCACCTTGCCGGTGGTGCGCGCGTAGCCCTCGGCCGCGTGCCCGGCGGCCGCTTCCTGGCGTACCAGGATGTGACGGAGACCCTCGAAGTCGTACAGGGCGTCGTAGATCGGTAGTACCGCCCCCCCGGGCAGACCAAACACGATGTCCACGCCTTCACGCTTCAAAGACTCCAGCACGATGTTCGCTCCAGGAAGCTTCACAGCGTTACCCTCCTTCGCTGGCTGCCGATAATGGCCCATCTGCGGGAGTGCGGCGAGCTCGCTCCTCGCTCAACGTACAGGGAGTACGCCTCGCTCGTCGCTTCGCTCGCCGCCTCGCATCTGAGCCATTCTCGCCAGCCAGCCTCCGGTCAAACACCTTTTCTTACAAGAGCCCCGCCGAGGCGAGGCACTCCTTGATGTCCTCGATGGCGTCGCCGTCCGGCGTCCCCAGGGGCGCCCGGCACGGCCCGCCATAGAAGCCCTGCAGATCCATGGCCGCCTTGAGCCCGCCGATGCCGAATCGTCCGGCCACACCCCGGTCCGCCAGCATCATGCGCGCGGCGATGGCCTTGGCCTCTTCCCATCGCCCGTCGCGCGCGAGCCCGTACACCTCGCACAGCTCGCGGGGAGCGATGGCGCCGAGAGCGAGCACGCCGCCCGAGGCCCCGATGGGCAGCGCGGGCAGAAGCGCCGCCGCCGAGCCCACCAGCACGTGGAAAGTCTTCGGCGTCAGGTGGATGACGTGGGCGGCCTGGGGAATGTTGCCGGAGGAGTCCTTGATCCCGCACACGTTGGGGTGCTCGGCGATGCGCGCGACGGTGTCGGGCTCGAGATTGATTCCGGTATTGAGCGGGAAGTTGTAGAGCATGACGGGAATGGGCGAGGCCTCGGCCACCGCGACGTAGTGGCGCACCTGCGCTCCCGCCTGGGCGAAGCCCTTGGTGAAGTAGTGGGGAGTGATCACGATGGCCGCGTCCGCCCCGATCTCCGCCGCGCGCTTCGTCTGGCGAATCGTGTGCAGCGTGGAGTTCGCCCCCGTCCCGGCCAGGAAGGCCTTGCCGCGCGGGATCGCCTCGCGAGCGGCCACGAGCACGACGTCGCGCTCCGCCTCCGAGAGCATGGGGAATTCGCCCGTGGAGCCCAGCACGACGTAGCCCGCGAGGTCCGTGGCGTTCCACTTGGCCAGGTTCGCCTTGAGCCGATCCGTGGCGACCTGGTCGCCGCGGAAGGGCGTGGGCACGGGGACGTACACGCCGTGGAAGTCACGCACGCGGGCGGCCCCTGGGCGCGCGACCGGACGTGTGTCCTCCCGCGCGTCGTGGCTGCTTGATCTGGGCCTGCGCGGACGCGAGCCACGCAATGGGCACCATGTAGGGAGAGCACGAGACGTAGTCCATGCCCACGCGATGGCAGAACTCGACGGAGGACGGCTCGCCCCCGTGCTCCCCGCAGATGCCCACCTTGAGCTTGGGCTCCGTCTTGCGGCCCCGTTGGATGCCGATCTCGATCATCTCCCCTACCCCTTCCTGGTCCAGCACCGCGAAGGGATCGCTGGGGAGCAGCTTGTGCTCCAGGTAAAAGGGCAGGAACTTGCCGATGTCGTCGCGGCTGTAGCCGAAGGTCATCTGGGTCAGATCGTTGGTGCCGAAGGAGAAGAACTCGGCGTGCTGGGCGAGCTTGTCGGCGATGAGGGCCGCCCGCGGCACCTCGATCATGGTGCCGACCGAATAACCGACCTTGACGCCCATGTCGCCCACGGTCTGCCGGGCGATGCGCTCCGTCATCTCGCGCGTGAGCTTCATCTCCTCCACGGTGCCGGTGAGCGGGATCATGATCTCGGGCGGCTCGACCCGCACGCCCCGCTTCGCCACCTCGCAGGCCGCCTCCATGATGGCGCGCACCTGCATCTCGTAGATCTCGGGGAAGGTGATGCCGAGCCGGCAGCCTCGGTGGCCGAGCATGGGGTTGGCCTCGAGGAGCGCCTCGATCCGCATCCTGATCGCTCCCAGCTCCTGGTGGCGCGCCGGGTTGATCCCGAGGGCGTCGAGCCTCGTGTATTCCTCGAGCACCTCCTTGTACTTCGGGAGGAACTCGTGCAGCGGCGGGTCCAGCAGCCGGATGGTCACGGGGAAGCCGTGCATGGCCGTGAAGATGCCGATGAAGTCTTCCCGCTGGAAGGGGAGGAGGCTGTCCACGGCCTTGCGGCGAGCCTGCTCGTCGCGGGCCATGATCATCTCGCGGACGATGGCGATGCGGTCAGCCTTGAAGAACATGTGCTCCGTCCGCACGAGGCCGATGCCGACCGCCTTGAATTCCCGGGCCTTGGCGGCGTCCTCCGGAGTGTCGGCGTTGGCGCGCACTTTTGTCGTGCTGACCTTGCCTGCCCACTCGAGGATCTTCTCGAACTCCGAGGAGAGCGTCGGGTCCACGAGGGGCAAGGCTCCCATGACGACCTCGCCCGTCGCGCCATTCAGGGTCACCACCTGCCCTTCGCGCACCACCGTCCTCCCTGCGCGGAAGAGCCGGCTCTCCTCGTCCACCACCACGTCACCGGCACCCACCACGCAGCTCTTGCCCCAGCCGCGCGCGACGACGGCCGCGTGAGAGGTGAGCCCGCCGCGCGAGGTCAGCACTCCCTGTGCAGCGTGCATGCCCGCCACGTCCTCGGGGGACGTCTCCGCGCGCACGAGAATCACATGCTCCTCGCGCAACGCCATCTCCACCGCCTTCTCGGGATCGAAGACGACCTTGCCGACGGCCGCCGCCGGAGTGGCGGCCAGACCCTGGGCGATGGCCGTGTACTTGGCCTTGGGATCCACCGTCTTCACCAGGAGCTGGTTGAGGGAGGAGGGCTCGACGCGCAGGAGGGCCGTGTGAATGGACTTCTCTCGCCGCTCGGAGGCCTTCTTTATCCGGCGGTCGTCGAACAATCCTTCCTTCAGCATCTCCACTGCGATGCGCACGGCGGCGCCTGCCGTCCGCTTGCCCGAGCGCGTTTGCAAGATGAAGAGCCGGCCTTCCTGCACCGTGAACTCGATGTCCTGCATGTCGCGGTAGTGGCGCTCGAGCCGGTCCTTGATGGCCACGAGCTCGTCGTAGACCTTGGGCATGCTCCCTTTGAGGGCGGCGATGGGCTGCGGCGTGCGGATGCCCGCCACCACGTCTTCGCCCTGGGCGTTGACGAGGAACTCTCCAAAGAAGCGACGCTCGCCGCTCGACGGATCGCGCGTGAAGCACACCCCGGTGCCCGACGTCTCGCCGAGATTGCCGAAGACCATGGCCATCACCGTTACCGCGGTGCCCCAGTCGTCGGGCAGCCGGTGGATGCGCCGATAGTCGCCGGCCTTCTTCGCGAACCACGAGTCGAAGACCGCGGACACGGCCAGCCGCAGCTGCTCGACCGGATCCTGGGGGAAAGCCTTGCCCGTGCGGGCCTGGACGAGCCGCTTGAACTCCGCCACGAGGGCCTTGAGCGGCTCGGGCCGCAGGTCGGCATCGGTCGGGGCCCCCGCCTGGGCCTTGGCGCGATCGAGAAGCTCGTCGAAGGCGTGGCGGTCAATGCCGAGGACCACGTCACCGAAGATGGTGATGAAGCGGCGATAGCAGTCCCAGGCGAAGCGCTCGTTCTTGGTCCAGCGCGCAAGCCCCGGCACTGTCCGGTCGTTGAGACCGAGGTTGAGGACGGTGTCCATCATGCCCGGCATGGAGGCGCGGGCGCCCGAGCGCACGGAGACGAGAAGGGGCCGCGCGGGGTCTCCAAGCTTGAGACCGACGGCGGCCTCCAGGCGAGCGAGCGAGGCGAGCACCTGCTCCCAGAGCCCCGCCGGGTGCTTGCGCCCCCCCGCCGAGTACGCCGCCCAGGCCTCGGTGGTGATCGTGAAGCCGGGCGGCACCGTGACGCCGAGATTGGTCATCTCGGCCAGCTCGCAGCCCTTTCCGCCGAGCAGGTGTCGCAGCGCGCTCGACCCCTCCGCCTTGCCGTCGGCGAAGGCGTACACGTACTTGTGTCGGCGAGCACCGATGCTCGGAGACGCCGTCCGTGCGCCCTTGCGTACCCTGGCGTGTGCCATTTCGTCGACCCCCTCGGTCGGGCCGCCCGGTCTGCAGAGAAAGAAAGGCAGGCCCCGAAGAGGCCTGCGTTATCCGGTGATGGTATGCGAGGGCACTCTCAATGTCAACAAATATGTTGCGTGACAGGCACTTACGAGACTTTACGACGCCGCTTGCTCCGTGCCTTGACGGGACGAGCGCGCGTGAAGCTCTCGCTTCCTGTGACAAGTTTCTCGACAGCCGCCAGATGGGTGCGCATTGCTCGAGACGCCCCCGCCTCGTCTCCGCGACGTATCGCCCGGAGCATGCGCCGGTGGTCGTGATGCGAGCGCGTGGGACGGCCGGGCGTGAGCAAGCTCTCCTCGCGGCTCTGCGCGAGGAGATCCAGCAATGCGTTGACGATGCGGACGATGGCGCGGTTGTGTGCGGCGGCGGCGATGGCGGCGTGCAGGGCCGAGTCCTGCGCCATCCCCGTCCGCCCCTGGGCAACCTCGCGCGCCTGCTCCTCGAGGATGCGCTCCATCTCGCCTACCTCCTCGCGGGTGGCCCGCCGCGCGGCCAGGGCGGCGATGGCAGGCTCGAGGATGCGACGCGCCTCGAAGAGCTCCCCCACCGCCTCGCGATGCGGGAGGATGACGAGGGCGAGCGGCTCGATCAGCGCCTCGACCGAGACGTCGCGCACGAAGGCGCCCTCGCCCGCCCGGATCTCGATGAGGCCGCGGCTCTGCAGCGAGCGCAGGGCCTCGCGCACCGAGGTGCGGCTGACGCGGAACCGCTCCGCGAGCTCGCGCTCCGGGGGAAGACGATCGCCCGAGGTCAGACGGCCGTCGGCGATCAGGGCCTTGACCTGGCGCACGATATCCTCGTAGATGCGGATGGACTTGACGGGCTCGAGCTCCATCAGGGGCCTTCCCTTCTCCGGGCGTGGGCGGGCGCGGATCTCGCCAGCCTCCAGCCGAGCGCCGTCACCGCCGCCGCGAGCACGATGGACAGCCAGATGTCGGCGGCGGCCGCGCCCGCCCCGAGAGAGCGGCGGACCATGGGGTCATCCGTGATCATCTCGCCCGCGACATATCCCAGCACGCCCCCTCCGAGCCAGATGATCCATTCGTGGCGGGCCATGAGGCGAGCCAGAAAGCCACTGCCCCAGACCACCAGCGGCAGGGAGAGGGCGATCCCGAAGACGACGAGGATCATGTCCCCCCTGGCCGCGGCCGCCACCCCCAGCACATTGTCGAGGCTCATGGTCACGTCCGCCACCACGATGATCCAGATCGCCTCCCTGAGGGACGTGCCGTGTCGAGTCCCCGCATGATCCATGTGGCCGGGGCGCACGAGCCTGATGGCAATCCAGATCAGGGCCAGTCCGCCCATCAGCTGGAGGAGCGGAATACGCAGGAGAACGCTCACGACGGCGATGAAGGTGACGCGGAGCCCCACGGCCCCGAGGGTGCCCCAGACGCGGCCGACGAGCTGCTGGCGGGGCGGCAGGGCCCGCACCGCGAGGGCGATCACGAGCGCGTTGTCCCCGGCCAGGGAGATGTCGATGAGCACGATGCCGAGGAGACGGGCCCAGAATTCCGGGCTCAGCAGGAAGCTCATGCCCGCTTCTCGGAGAGCCGCCACCCTGTGGCGGTGAGGATGCCGGCCATGGCGATGGCCACGGGCAGCTTGAGGCTGGCGTCCAGGCCTTCGCCCAGCGCTCGGAGCACCATGGGGTCGTCCAGCAGCATCTCTCCCGCGACGAAGCCCAGGATTCCGCCACCCACCCAGATGATGGCGGGATAGCGATTCATGAGCGTGGCGAGGACGCCGCTGCCCACGATGACGATGGGGACGGACATCGCGATGCCGATGCCCACGAGCATCATGTCCCCCCGCGCGGCTCCCGCGATGGCCAGCACGTTGTCGAGGCTCATGGTCACGTCGGCCACGAGGATGAGCCACACGGCATGCCAGAACGACCGGCCGTGGCGGCCCGTCTCCGGCTCCCCTCCCTCGGGCTGGACGAGCTTGTAGGCGATCCAGAGGAGCACGAGGCCGCCCGCCACCCTGAGAAAGGCAAGCTCGAGGAGCCGGCTCACGATCCCCACGAAGGCCAGGCGGAGCACCACGGCGCCCACGGTGCCCCAGATCTGCCCGAGAACGCGCTGGCGCTTCGGCAGCGCCCGCACGGCCAGCGCGATGAGGACGGCGTTGTCGCCGGAGAGGAGGAGGTTGAGGAATCCGATCTCGAGCAGACGGATCCAGAATGCCGGATCGGAAACGAGATGCATCACCTGATCGAGCCGGTCAAGTCTCCCGGGGCTTGACGGCAGCCGCCGGGGCTCCCCGGATCCGGCGCAGCCAGGGCGTGATCGCCGGCAGGGCGAAGAAGAAGAGCGCCACGGCGGTGATGGCCCCGGAGATGGGACGCTCGAGGAAGATCAGGAGCGAGCCCTGCGACATGATCAGGCTCTGGCGCAAGGCATTTTCGGCCAGATCGCCCAGGACGAGGGCCAGCACGAGCGGCGCCAGGGGATAGTCGAGCTTCTTGAACGCATAACCGACCACGCCGAAGATCAGCATATACCAGATGTCGATCATGCGACCGTTGACGGAATAGGCGCCGACGGCGCAGACGGAGACGATGAGGGGGGTGAGAATGGCGAAGGGGACGCGCAGGATGGCCGCGAAGAGGGGGACGAAGGCGAGGACCATGACGACGCCGATGACGTTGCCCGTGTACATGCTGGCGATGAGGCCCCACACGAACTCCGGCTTCTCTTTGAAGAGCATGGGCCCGGGCTGGAGGCCCCAGATGATGAGCCCGCCCAGCATGACCGCCGCCGTGGGCGAGCCTGGAATGCCCAGCGTGATCATGGGCAGGAGCGAGGCGCCGCCCGCTGCATGCGCGGCCGTTTCCGGCGCTACCACCCCTTCGATGTCGCCCTGGCCGAAGCTCTCGGGGTTCCGCGCGAAGCGCTTGGCGAACGAGTAGCTCATGAAGGAGGCGGGAGTCGCCCCGCCCGGCTTGAAGCCCATCCAGAAGCCGATGAAGCAGCTGCGTAGGAAGGTCCGCCAGTAGCGCGGGAGAGTCCGCCACGTTTCGAAAACGACGCGCGGGCTCATCTTCGCCGAGGCGCCCCTGAAGGACAGCCCCTCTTCCATGGTCAGGAGGATCTCGCCGATGCCGAAGAGGCCGATCACCGCCACGATGAAGTCGAACCCCTTCATGAGGTCGGTGAAGCCGAAGGTCATCCGCAGCGTGCCGGTCACGATGTCGAGCCCGACCGCGGCCATGATGAAGCCGATGAGGATAGACACGAGCGACTTCATGGCGCTGCCGCCCCCGAGCCCGACGAAGGACGAGAAGGTCAGGAGCTGGATCGCGAAGAACTCCGGCGGGCCGAACTTGAGGGCCACCTCGGCCAGGAGAGGCGCAAAGAGCGTGATGAGGATCACGGAGAAGAGCGCGCCCACGAAGGAGGAGGTGAAGGCCGCGGTGAGCGCCTGTCCTCCCTGCCCGTTCCGCGCCATGGGGTAGCCGTCGAAGGTGGTGGCCACCGACCAGGGCTCGCCCGGGATATTGAAGAGGATCGAGGTGATGGCGCCGCCGAAGAGGGCGCCCCAGTAGAGGCTCGTGAGCAGGATGATGGCCGAGGTCGGTTGCATCGAGAAGGTCAGGGCAGCAGGATAGCCACGCCATTGGCGCCACCCAGACCCGGGAGCACCCCGATGATGGTGCCGAGGGCGATGCCGATGACGGCGAGGAGGAGGTTGTGCGGCTGGAGCGCAACCTGGAAGCCCAGGAGCAGGTTCTCGATGCCCACGCGTCAGTAGCCGAAGTACGTCTCGAGAGGTCCCTTGGGCATGGGCACGAGGAACCAGATCTCGAAGACGAAGAAGGTCACGGCGGAGACGACGACGCTGACCACAACCACGGACAGCCACGGGAACCGCCCGATCCAGCGCATGTAGACGGCCATGTAGAGGGTGGTGGCGACGTAGAGGCCGATCCAGTGCATGGACAGCACGTAGCCCGTGGCGGGGAGCAGCACCTTCAAGACCGGGGTCAGGGCCCCGCGCGGAATGAAGGCCGTGCGGTCCGCGCGTCGGATGGCCTGCGTGCTGATGACCAGGCAGGCCACGATCAGGACGAGGCCGAGCCAGAAGGGAAAGAAGCCGCTCTTGGGTCCGTCGGTGCCCCACCCGACGCCCAGGCGGAGACAGTCCCAGATCACGAGCACCCCGCCCGCCATCAGCACCACCGCCGTCGTCAGATCCGCCGCGCGCATGACCGCTACTTCTTCAGCAGTCCGCCCTTGGACATGAGGTCACGGTGCACCTGCTCCTCGCGCTCCAGCCAGGTCGTGAAGTCGGACCCCGTCAGCCAAGCGGACTTGAGCGCTCCCTGCTGCATGTAGTCCTTGAACTCCGGAGTCTCGGTGACTTTCTTCAGGAGATCCTGGTACCAGGCCAGGGCTTCCTTGGGCATGTCGGGAGGCCCAAAGACGCCGCGGAGCATGAGGTAGGTGATATCCGTGCCGAGCGCCTCCTTGACCGTCGGAATGTCCTTCCACTCGGCCACCGGGATGCGGGCGGAGTCGAAGACGGCGAGGGGCCGGACGCGGCCAGCCTTCCAGTGGCTCACGCACTCGATCGGGTTGTTGACGGTCGAGTCCACGTGCTTGCCCACCAGGTTGACGCAGACCTCGCCCCCGCCCTTGAAGGGCACGTAGGTGAACTTCACCCCCAGCGCCTGCTCCACCATGATGGTGATTATCTGGTCTTCCTGCGCCGAGCCCGTGCCGCCCATCTTCATGGTGCCGTTCTTGGCCTTGACGGCCGCGAGATACTCGCGCGCCGTCTTGTAGGGCGTCTCCGCATTGACCCAGAGGATGAACTGGTCGAGCGCGATGCGCGCCACGGGCGTCATGTCCTTCCAGCTGAAGGGGATGCCCGTGTGGAGCGGCGTGGTGAAGAGATTCGAGAGGGTGATGACGATGGTGTGCGCGTCACCTTTCTTGCCCTGGACGTGCAGGAACCCCTCGGCGCCCGCGCCCCCGGATTTGTTCACGGCGATGATGGGGCGCGGGGTGAGCTTGTGCTTCTCGGCGATGCCGGCGATGAGGCGGGCCATCTGGTCCGCGCCGCCTCCTGTCCCTGCCGGGATCACGAACTCGATGGGCTTGGTGGGCTGCCAGGCGGCCAGGGCCGGGGTGGCCCACGCAGTAAGGGCGCCTATGAGCAATAGTCCGATCAGGCGTCGCCGTTGACGTGTCATGTCCTACCCTCCCCAGGGAGTGTCAGGCTCGATACCGATGCGGCCCGCTCACCGAGACATACGTCCGGACGGGGCGGTGGGGATGGCCGAGGACGGCGCAGCAAACGGCGAGGGCCGGACGCGGCGCACGGCCGCGGCCCGGCCCTCGATGGATGAATCGCGGCGGGCTACTTGCCAGCCGGGGCCCTCCTGAACGGGATGACACCCGGAATCTCCCACTTGTTCCACATCTCGTCCACCTTGGACTGGAAGTACTCGAGATCTTCCTCGGTGAAGTGGGCGAAGCGGCCCTGCTTGAGCAGGTACTCGCGCACGGGCTTGCGCGGGCGGCCTTCCACGATGGCCTTGGTCTTGCCGTAGTGGCGCACCACGCCGTCCTCGACCTCGTAGAGCGGAAAGACACCGCATTCCACGGCAAGCTCGCCCAGCTCGTGGCTGAGCATCGGGTCATAGTCCCAGCCCTTGGGGCACGGATCGAGCGAGTGGATGAAGGTCGGCCCGCCGATGGACAGGGCCTTGCGGACCTTGTTCATCATCTCCACGGCATACGAAGCGTCGACGGTGGCGACGTAGCGGCACTCGGGATGTCCGGCCGCCAGCATGCCCGCCATGTTCTTCTTCCAGCGCGTGTGGATGATCCGCTTCAGCGTACCCGGCGGGCTGAAGGTGGTGTTGGCGCCGTAGGGCGTCGAGCCCGAGAGCTGGATGTCCGTGTTGGCGTACGACTCGTTGTCGTACATGAGGATGAGCGAGTTGTACTCCTTGTGCGTCAGGGTCGCCGAGATGGCCCCGAGACCCATGTCCGCCCCGCCCCCGTCGCCGCAGAAGGCGATGACGTTGATCGGCTCGGACTTCATCTTGCCCTTCTTCATGAGCGCCTTGAGACCCGCCGCCGTGCCGAGCGCGGCCGACCCCGAGGAGCCGAGCTGGGTGTGCATCCACGGGACTACCCAGGGCGTCGTGTAGTACGTCGTGTTCGCGACGTACATGCACCCGGTCGCGCCCAGGACTATGGTCCGGGGCCCCGCCGCCTTGACCATGAGCTTCATGACCAGGGCCGACTCGCAGCCCTGACAGGTGCGGTGTCCCGAGGTGAAGTATTCCTCGATAGTAACCTTCTTAACTCCACGGAATGGCTCCAGAATCTGCGTGGCGTTTGCGAATGCCTCAGCCATGGTCTTTCTCCCTATTCTCTGACGCCGAGCCACTGCGTCTTGAGGGGGGACTTCCCTGTCTTGGCCGCTTCGAAGCAGAGGTCGGTCGCCTTGTAGACGTCTTCGAGCGTCACCTCACGGCCACCCAGTCCGCAGATGAAGGACAGGAGCGGCGGACGCTTCTCGGCATTGTACATGGCCGCCCGGATCTCGTTGGCGACCACACCCGAACCGAAGGGCGAGCCGAAAGAATAATCCCGGTCGATGACGCCGATGGCCTTGGCGCCCTGGAGCACGTTGACCATCTTCTCCGTCGGGAAGGGCCGGAACCAGCGCGGCCGGATGAGCCCCACCTTCATGCCCTTGGCCCGCATGTTGCGGATACCGACCTTGAAGGGCAGCGAGATGGTGCCCATGCCCATGAGGAGGACCTCGGCGTCCTCCGTCATGTATTCCTCGAACCACGGGTTCACGGGGCCGCGGCCGAAGGTCTTCCGGAAGTCCGCGTAGGCCTCCTCGATGACCGTGTACGCGCGGTTCATCGCCTCGTTGTTCTGTCGCCGGATCTCGATGACCCAGTCCTCGTTGGCCTGCGGCGCCACCGTGATCGGATTGTCCGGGTGCAACTGCAGATCGCCACGATTATAGGGGGGCAGGAACTTGTCCACCTTGGCCCTCGTCGGCACCTGCACGATGGCCTGCGAGTGCGTGAGGAAGGCGCCGTCGGCGGAGATCGCGATGGGCAGGAAAACCCGCCGATCCTCGGCGATGCGATAGGCGAGCAAGGTCGTGTCCAGCATCTCCTGGGCCGTGTCCACCCAGATGAGTAGCCAGCCCAGGTCGCGCACGGTCAGCGCGTCGTTGTGCTCGACGCCGAAGGCGCCGGGATCGTCGAGCGCGCGGTTGCCGACCATGCACACCATGGGGACGCGCAGCGGCGGCGTCACCGTCAGGCACTCCATCGCGTACATCCAGCCCACGCCCGAGGAGCCGCAGAAGACGCGCGCGCCGACGGTCGAGGCGTGCTTGACGATCTCGAACTGGCTGTGCTCGCCCTCGGCCACGATGTACTCGGCCTCCAGCTGGCCGTTGGCGATCTTCTTGGCTATGGCCTGCATCACGGTGTCGTAGGGACGGATCGGGTACGCCGTCACCACGTCGAGGTCGGCCAGGGTCAGCGCTTCCGCGCAGGCCTCGCTGCCCGAGATGAGCATCTCGCGGTCGTCGGATACCATCGTTCCCGCCGGGGTCTTGGTCTCCACTGCCATCGCGTTGTCCTCCGGTCTCTAGCGCTGCTTGCCCGCGGCGTTCTCGCCGGGGATGCCCGCCGTGATCTCGATGCCGCCCTGCTCCAGTTCCTGCTTGATCTCCTCGGCGTACTGCCCGCGGAAGCGGAAGCCATGGGAGCGCACCACGTGCTCCTTGGAGGCGATCTTGTCTCCCATCCACTTGACGTACGCGGGCTTGTCACGCCGCCACATCTCGTACTGGCTGGCGTTGTCCTCGAAGGCGTCTTCCCGGACCATGGTGACGCAGTCCTTGGCGGGACAGACCGCCTCGCACACGCCGCAGCCGCAGCAGGACTCCATGTTGGCGTCGTAGAGCCCGTCCGGCGTCACGTCGAAGCACGAGTCCGGGCACTGGATCCAGCAAAGGGTGCACTTCACGCACTTGTCGAAGTCGATGACCGGGCGCATGGTGCGCGTGGTGAACTTCTTGAAGTACGGGTTGCGCTCGGGGACGTAGCCCTTGCCGCCTTCCATGGGCTTGCCGATGGGGATGGCGGGGATGCTGACGCCCTCGCGCATCTCCCACCACTTCGGCTTCTCGAAGGAGAACGGCGTCTCCGTATTGCCCTCGGTGATCTTAACGGGCCGGCTCTCGAGTCGCTCGAAGGCCTTGCGCGCCGATGCCGCCTTGAGCTCGGAGCCCCATTCCGCCTCCTGGATAGCCGCGCAGACGGCGTCCAGCGAAAGGAATCCGGGCTGGATCTTGGCGAGCGCGCCGAGGATCCGCGCCTCGGTGTGGTCCTCTTTGTAGACCCACAGACCGGAGAAGGAGGCCTTGGCAGGGATCAGGGCCAGGTTGTAGGGCGCTTCCTTCTTGTGGATGTCCTTGAGTAGCTGCGCGGGACTCTGGAGCGAGGTCATCAGCAACGTCCCGTTGGGGACGGTCAGCCGGTTGATGGGCTGGAGCCCGTACCACGCCCAGGACTCGACACCCTTGGACAGCGTGTCGTCCACGCAGATGGTGACGTCCACTTCCTTGGGCTCGTAGCGGGCCATGTTCTGCTCGAGCTCTTCCTGCGTGTCCGCCACGATGGCGAAGTCCTTGGCGGGGATGCCGTTGCGCTGGGGGCTGTCCCCGTAGCGGCCGAAGGCGATGCCCCACCGCCCGGCCTTGCGGGCCGAGAGCACGATGCCGCGGCAGATGCGGGCGGCGAGATTCTTCTGGAAGATGCCGCGATAGACGACCTCGCAGGTGAAATGGGCCATACGCTCCTCCTCGGCGCGAGTTCCCGCCGGTGTATCGGGCGGTCTGTTGGTCGGACCAGACTATGCTCCGTGGCCCCTGGGCCTGTCAATCCCGAAAGACTCGAGGGCTCGCCGCAGTGCGTCAGAAGAGCATGAAGAAGAGCGGGAATCAGAGGAGTGGGAAGAAGTCAGCTAGCGAGTCGAAGCCGCGCGCACCATGTCGGCAAAGTAGGTGTGCACGGCCGTATCGTCCGTCAGCTCGGGATGGAAGGCGGCGACCAGGATATGTCCCTGGCGGGCCATCACGCATTCCCCGTTGTGGTGGACGAGGGGCGTGACACCTGGGCCGAAGCGGCGGATGCGCGGAGCCCGGATGAAGATCATCTTGATGGGCCGCGGCCCCTGCGCCAGGTCGGCGGGCCCCTCGGTCTCGAAGCTCTCCTTCTGGCGCCCGTAGGCGTTGCGCTCGGCCGTGATGTCGATGAAGCCCAGCGAGAACTGCTGCGGGCGCTCCACCTCGCGGGCGAGGAGAATGAGGCCCGCGCAGGTGCCGAAGATCGGCCGTCCGGAATCGTGGAACTTCTTCAGGGCGGGGATGAACTCCCAGGTGTCCATGAGCTTGAGGAGGGTCGTGCTCTCACCCCCCGGCATGACGAGGCCGGCGACGTCGTCGAGCTGCTCGGGCAGTCGCACCTCCGCGCTCTCGACGCCGATCCGATCCAGTGCCTTGCGGTGCATGTCGAAATCGCCCTGGAGGGCGAGAACGCCCAGTCTCATGCCACCGTCCCCACCTTGGGTCGATTGAGGGCATCGTAGTACGCGTAGAACTCCGCCCGCACATCCTCCTCGGTGCGCCCGCTGTCATAGGCGGGC
>WNFF01001475.1_pt1 | contig 18937 bp, 15 predicted proteins | sample 5400441 | NCBI WGS metagenome assembly WNFF01 (sample SAMN13153345, study PRJNA577476) | soil metagenome | isolation source: 120 cm saprolite under Douglas fir tree site 2 hole 3 replicate 1 | place: USA:California | collected 2015-04-18 | reverse complement strand
GGGCAGGCAACTCTGTTCGGACCGCTCGACTATTCGTTGCGCATCTGGCTCGACCCGGACCGGCTGACCGAGCTCAACCTGACGCCGAACGACGTCATCTCGTCGGTGCAGAGCCAAAACATCCAGGCGGCGCTGGGCCGGGTGGGTGCGGCGCCGATCACGAGCGAGCAGCAGGTCCAAATCAATATCAAAACCACCGGGCGGCTGACGCGACCGGAGGAATTCGCCGCCATTGTCCTGCGCGCCAATCCCGACGGCTCGGTGATCCGCATAAAAGACGTCGCTCGCGTGGAAATGAGCGCAAAATCGCAAGACCGCTACGGCCGCTTCAATGGCGCACCCGCGGCCGCGATCGGCATCTACCAGACGCCGGGATCCAATGCGGTCGAGGTGGCGCGTCAAGTTCGTGCGACAATGAGCGCGCTGGAGAAGCGCTTCCCCGCCGATCTCGCTTATACCGTGTTCTGGGACGCCACGGTCTTCGTCACGGCGACGATCAACGAGGTCATTCACACCCTCGCCGTGGCGATCATACTCGTGGCTGTGGTGGTGTTCTTGTTCCTCGGGAAGTGGCGAACGACGCTGATCCCGCTCGTTGCCGTGCCGGTGTCGATCATCGGCACCTTCGCCGTCATGCTGGTCATCGGCTACTCCGCCAATACCGTCTCCCTGCTGGCCCTCGTGCTCGCCATCGGCATCGTGGTCGACGATGCCATTGTCGTGGTCGAGAACGTCGAGCGGGTGATGGAGGAGAACCCCGAGCTGCCCGTGCCGGAGGCCTGCAAGAAAGCCATGGCGGAGATTACCGGCCCGATCCTCGCCATCACGCTCGTCTTGTTGTCGGTGTTCGTCCCGGTGGCCTTCATCCCCGGCATCAGCGGGCAACTTTTCCGCCAATTCGCAGTGGCGGTCTCGGTATCCATGCTGATCTCGGCGCTCAACGCACTGACCTTGAGCCCGGCGCTTTGCGCAGTGCTCCTCGAGCACGGCCAAAGGAGCAGTGGTCCGATGCGCTATGTCCTGCGTGGCATCGACCGTGCTCGAGACGGTTACGTGGCGGTGGTGCGCCGCCTGGTGCGCGTGGCGATCGTCGGGGTCGTGGTCGTAGCCGGGACGCTGGCGGCCTCGGCGTGGCTGTTCAGCAAGACGCCGCAGAGCTTCTTGCCGGACGAGGACCAGGGCGCAATTTTCGCCGCGCTGCGTCTTCCCGAAGGTGTTTCGCTCAACCGCACCGAGGCGGTGGTCAAGCAGGTCGAAGACATCGTGCGGCCGATCCCGGGCGTCGAAGGCGTGCTGGCGGTGGTCGGGCTTAATTTCATCGACTACATTCCATCGGCGAACCAAGCCTTCTTCGTCATCCGGCTCAAGCCTTACGAGACGCGCACCGATCCGGCGCAGGGCGCCGGCGCGATCATTACGCGTCTGCGGCCCCAGATGGCGGCCATCCAGGGTGCCGTCGGATTCCCGTTCAACCTGCCTCCCATTCTCGGCCTCGGGAGCACCGGCGGTTTCCAATACGCGCTGGAGGCGCTGCAGGGCCAACCGCCGTCCGACCTCGCGGCTGCGCTGCGCGGCCTCATCGTGGCGGCCAACGGGGAGCCCGAGCTCGCGGGCGTATACAGCACGTATGCCGCCGACACGCCGCAGATTTATCTCGAGATCGACCGCGACAAGGCGCAGGTGCTCGGGGTCAAGATCAGCGATATCTTCAATGCCTTGCAGTCGACGCTCGGCAGCTTCTACGTCAACGACTTCAACGTGTTCGGTCGCACGTGGCAGGTCAACGTCCAGGCCGAGACGCCGTTTCGCGACAATACCGATGATATCTACCGGATTTATGTGCGAAACGCGCAAGGCGGGATGGTCCCGATCCGGGCCCTGGCCGAGGCGAAGCTCGTGCAAGGGCCGCAGACGGTCGTGCGCTACAACGGATTCCGCGGCGCCATCGTGAACGGCGCGCCGAAGCCGGGCTACAGCTCCGGCCAGGCGCTCGCCGCAATGGAGCGCATTTCCGCCGCCACCCTGCCGGCGGGCTACAGCTTCGAATGGACGGCAACTGCGCTGCAGGAGAAGGCGGCAAGCGGACGCACCGGGATCGTGCTCGGCCTCGCCGTCCTGTTCGCTTATCTCTTTCTCGTCGCGCTTTATGAAAGTTGGAATATTCCGGTGCCCGCCCTGTTGTCGGTGAGCGTCGCGATACTCGGCGCCATCGCCTCGGTGGCGATCGCCGGACTGAGCTTCGACGTCTACGCGCAGATCGGGCTCGTGGTGCTGATCGCGCTTGCCGCGAAGAACGGCATTCTGATCGTTGCGTTTGCGGTGGAGCAACGGCGGCTCGGGAAAGAAATTCATGCCGCGGCCATTGAAGCCGCAGGCCTACGGTTTCGCCCGGTCATGATGACCAGTTTCGCTTTCATCCTCGGACTGTTCCCGCTTGTTGTCGCGCGGGGGGCCGGAGCAGCAACGCGCCATGCCGTCGGCACGCCGGTGTTCGGCGGCATGCTTGCCGCATCGCTATTCGGGATTTTCATCATTCCGCTGCTCTACATAACGGCGGAACGTTTGCGTGGATGGCGCCAGGCCAAAGCGTGAAGTGATCGCGAAACCCGTACCCAGCGGCTGCGCAGCACCAGCCGGATACCGCGAATGAGGCCGACGCCCTCGTGACGAGGTGCACGCGCTTGCGCGAAAGCAAGTTGCGGCCGATAACCCTCGATGGAAGCGGCTGCCCGCGGCCACGAGCCGTGGCGCCGGTTCCACGGCTCGACTTCGGCGCCTCGCCGATCGAGCGAGGGGAGAAGTCGATGATCCGATGCGTGCGCCTGTGGACCGGGGACGACGACAATTCCCATTTCGAGGAAGGATTAATCGCCCTCGATCCCGACCCGCACGGCGACCGCCTCACCGCAAAGCTGCCGGTCACGACCGTCTCCTTTCAGGAAACGGCGTCGGGGGGAAAGCTCGATTGGCACGATGCCCCGGTGCGGCAGCTGGTCGTCACCTTGAGCGGTACGCTGGACTTCGAGACGCGGAGCGGACAGCATTTCATGCTGCGGCCCGGCGACGTCCTGCTGGCCGAGGACACGGTCGGAGGAGGCCACAGCTGGCAGCTGGTCGACGACCAGCCCTGGCGTCGCGTCTATGTCGTGCTGGCGCGCGACGCTGCCGTTCCGTTTCGGCCGAACCGATGATACACGCCGGACCTGTTACCTGCTGCTGGTTTCGCCGGGAGACAAGTTCATGAACGGAGATCGCGCTGCCGATCCGGACGTCGTGCTCGTGGGTGCCGGCATCATGAGTGCCACCTTGGCCATGTTCCTGAAGGAGCTCGAGCCTGCGCTTCGCATCGAGATTTTCGAGAGCCTCGAAGGCGCGGCGCTCGAGAGCTCCGACGCCTGGAACAATGCCGGCACCGGCCACGCGGCGCTCTGCGAGCTGAACTACACGCCGGAGCGAGGCGACGGAAGCATCGACATCTCGAAGGCTCTGGACGTCAACGTCGAGTTCGATCTTTCCCGGCAGCTGTGGTCCTACCTGGTGCGGAAAGGGGCGATAGCGTCCCCGGATTCCTTCATCCACCCGGTTCCGCACATGAGCTTCGTCCGCGGCGCGGGGGACGTGGCGTACCTCAAGAAGCGGCACGCGGCCCTGACGGCACATCACTGCTACGAGGGGATGGAGTTTACGCAGGACAAGCAGAAATTGAGCGAGTGGGTCCCGCTGGTCATGGAAGGCCGCCCTGCGGACGAAGAAGTCGCAGCGACCCGCATGATCACGGGCGCGGACGTGAACTATGGAGCGCTGACCCGCAACCTCATCGGCTATCTCCAGGGACTCGGCGGCTGCGCGATTCACTACTCGCATCGGGTCACGAACATCCGTCGCGATCAGGGCGGGCGCTGGCGCCTGGACGTACGGGACGCCAGCGGCAGCCGGACGTCCGTCACGGCAAAGTTCGTTTTTCTGGGAGCCGGAGGCGGCGCTCTGCCGCTGTTGCAGAAATCCGGGATTCCCGAGGCGAAGGGCTATGCCGGATTTCCGGTCAGCGGCATCTGGCTGCGCTGCGACGACCCCGCGGTCAACAAACGGCATCATGCCAAGGTCTATGGCCAGGCATCGGTCGGCGCACCGCCGATGTCCGTTCCTCACCTCGATACGCGCGTCATCGGGGCAAAGCACTCGATCCTGTTCGGGCCCTACGCCGGCTTTTCCACCAAGTTCCTCAAGCACGGCTCGTTGCTGGATCTGTTCCTCTCCATCAGGCCCGACAACATCAGGCCGTTGTTGGCGGTGGCCCGGCATAATTTCGATCTGAGCGAATATTTGATCGGGCAGGTCCTGCAATCGTCGCGGCATCGATTTGCCGCGCTGCAGGCATTCTATCCGCGCGCGCAGCCGAAGGACTGGCGGCTCGAAGTGGCGGGGCAACGAGTCCAGATCATCAAGCGGGATCCACGGCAGGGCGGGATTCTGGAGTTCGGAACCGAATTGGTCGCAGCGGCCGACCGTTCGCTGGTCGCGCTGCTCGGGGCCTCGCCCGGCGCCTCGACCGCGGTCTGGATCATGATCAGGGTCATCGAGCTTTGCTTCGACAAGGAGTTGAGCGCGGGCGGCTGGAAGACCAAGCTGAAGGAAATGATCCCGTCATACGGCGAATCCCTGATCGAGGACGCGGAGCTCTGCCGGCGGACGCGCGCCGATACGGCAGCCGTGCTCGGACTGCAGAACGTTTGAACGAGCCGATCCGCCGGGAGGGCTGCGCCGCGATGCCGTGGCGAAATCAAGGACGGCGATGATCGATCCTGAGCCGAGCAAAGTCCCGCCGGTCACGCGCGCGTCCGACGCATCATCGCTGGCCCCATTTCGTCATCGAGCTTTCAGCATACTTTGGTTTGCAACCGTCGTCTCCAACGTCGGCACCTGGATGCAGAACGCGGCGGCGGGCTGGCTGATGACCAGCCTCGATCCCGACCCCTTCGTCGTCGCATTGGTTCAGGCGGCGACAACGCTTCCCATGTTCCTGTTCGCCCTTCCGGCCGGAGCGCTCGCCGACATCATCGACCGCCGCCGGCTTCTCATTGTCGTTCAAGTGGCGGTCACCGCGTTGGTCGCGGCCTTGGGACTCCTGGTCTGGCTCGGGATGATAACTCCGAACCTGCTTCTTGCCTTCACGTTCCTCGCCGCCACGGCGGCGGCGCTCATCATGCCGGCGTGGCAATCGATCGTTCCCCAACTGGTGCCCCGGCAACACCTCCAGCCCGCCGTCGCCTTGAACAGCGTCGGTCTCAACGTCAGCCGCGCCGTCGGACCGGCACTTGCTGGCATCATCATCGCGGCGTGGGGCATGGCCGCGCCCTTTTGGGTGAACGCGCTCACCACGCTCGGCGTCATCGCCGCCCTCCTCTGGTGGCGTCCGCAGGATGACGGCGGGGCTCATCATCTCCCGCCGGAGCAATTTCACCGTGCGATCGGCGCCGGTCTGCGGCACGCCCGCCATAATCCACACTTGCGTGCCACGCTGATGCGTGGCGCGGGATTTTTCATTTTTGCGAGCGCCTATTGGGCGCTGCTGCCGCTCGTCGCGCGCAACCAAGTCGCGGGCGGCCCTGGGCTCTACGGCATTCTGCTCGGCGCCATCGGTACCGGCGCCGTAGCCGCCGCTTTTGCCTTGCCCTGGCTCAAGCGCCGTCTCGGAGGCGACCGGCTGGTCGTGGCGGGGACGCTCGGCACGGCCGTCGCACTGCTGCTGTTTGCGTTGGCGAAAGAGCCCGCCATGGCGCTCGCTGCGAGCCTGATCGCGGGCGTCGCGTGGATTGCCGTGCTGGCGACCATGAACGTTTCTGCGCAGGTCGCGTTGCCGGGTTGGGTGCGAGGCCGGGGGCTCTCGATTTTCGGCACCGTGATGTTCGGCGCCTTGACGCTCGGGAGTGCGGTCTGGGGCAAGGTCGCCGCACTGACTGGTCTCCCGGCGGCGCACCTTGTCGCCGCGCTCGGAGCCCTGATCGCGGTCCCGCTGCTGTGGCGCTGGAAGCTCCAGACCGGCGCCGACCTCGACCTCACGCCGTCCATGCATTGGCCCGAGCCCGTTTCGAGCGGTGACATCCAGGCGGACCGGGGGCCGGTGCTGGTTACGGTCGAATACCGGATCAGGCCGAACGATCGCGCCGCGTTTTTGGATGCCATTTCGAAGCTCGCGGACGAGCGGCGCCGGGACGGCGCCTTCGATTGGGGCGTGTTCGAGGACCTCGCGCACGAGGGCCGCTTCGTCGAGACCTTCATGCTGGACTCCTGGATCGAGCATTTGCGCCAGCATGAGCGAGTGACCCATGCCGACCGCGAGCTGCAGGAGCTCGTCAACCGCTTGCAGATCGACGGCGCGCCGAAGGTGACCCACCTGATCGCCCCCTCCTGACAGCGCCCTTCCAACACGGCAGTGGACTGACGACGCCGGTGCGTGCAGCGAGCCGTCGCGAGGTGCCGATAGCCGACTCATGCACCGCAGCAAACGACGTGCACGGCTTGCAATGGTTCATTCGAGCCAGCTCGTCGGGTGCACGACCGGCCAGCTAGAGCGTGAATACCGTTTTGAGAAACTCCTTGATAGACGTTTTCGCCGCCTCGGTAGCTGCAGCGTCGTGACCTACATGCGGATTAAGCTCGACGCATGGGTCTTTGTAGGTAAAGGCCTCTCGCGTCGAGGCGTTGATCAACAAGCCCGCGGGCTCTTCGCGTATCACGCAATGGCGCACGGTCTGGCCATTGGCAGCGATAGCGGCCGGCACGGGACCGAGCGGATTGTCGAAAGCGTGCGGCGCGTTCGGATACTCGGTCAATAGAACGTCCCGTCCGGCCGCCTTGAGCCGCTCCACATAGGCCTTGCAGAGCGCAATTGGATTGTAGTCGTCCGGCGTGCCTCCGAAGATCCGGATTGGGCGGTCCGCAACGTCGGTGTCAGATACGAACGTGGTCGCGCAGTCAGGATAGAACGGAATATACGCAGCGAACTCGATGCCTGATCTGTTCCACATCTTGTGGAAGCGCTTGAGGCTGGCGTAGAGCGCAGCTTGGCCGCCGCGTGAGAAGCCCATGAGCGCGATTCGCTGCGCATCAACGCGCGGATGTTTCGCCAGAACGTCCAGGCCGCGATAGATGTCGAGTATGAAGTTAAGGCGGCCGAGCAACGCTTGGTTGGTGTTTACCTGCGTGAGTCCGCGGCCGGTGAACCCATCGAGCGCAAATGTCGAAACGCCCATGGCGTTGAGCTCCCTTGTCCACATCTCGATGTTGGCAGCCATGCCGCCCGAGCCATGCTGCAGCATAACCAGCGGCAGTCGGCCGGAGCCCTTGGCGATCCGGAGCTGTCCGGTGGTGGCCGTTGCCTTCCCATTGGCGTCGCCGTTCAAGAACTGGGCGTCCGAAAGCGTCAGGGTGTCAACCGAATGGAGCTCGGTGCGCGCCGCCATGTCCTGCGAGACAGGCTCGGCGACCGCAAACGACGCCACGAGAGAAACAGGCAGCACAGCAATGAAGCCCAGGCGGTTCATCAGTTCCTCCCACTCTCAATTTTCCGACCGCAATCCAAATAGCATGGTTCGCCGCCTTGGACATGTCCGGAGTGGGTCATTCACATCGGTGACGATCGGGGCGCCCCGCCGGCGCATGTCTGGTCCGGCCTCCGCGCGGCGATCGGGTCGGTTGCCGAGCCCGGCGTCTATTTCGGCGATATCCAGGAGGTCCGCGATCTGGCGCGCGCCTGCAACGAATTCGCGGCAGAATGACCGACAGGCATCCGGGTCGGTTCGGATTGTCCGCCGTGCTGCCGATGCCGTTTACGGACGATGCGTGCAGGGAAGCTGTCTACGTGCTCGACGACTTGCATGCCGACAGGGTCGTGCTGATGGGCATCACCGACGGCAGGTTTCTCGGCGCGCCCCGATTCGACGACGAGGCGTCGTGCCTCGCGCGCTTGCCGAATGGCGGACTGCTCCTGCCGCCGGATAGCACCACCATCATCCATCGCGATCTCCTGATCACGCTCGCGGCCCGGCACCGGTTGCCGGCCGTCTACCCGTTCCGCTTCTTTGTCGCGTCCGGCGGCCTCATGTCCTACAGCATCGATTTCGTCGACGAGTATCGGCAGGCGGCGTCCTATGTCGACCGCACGACAAGCCCGCCGATCTCCCGGTGCAGGCGCCGACCAGGTTCGAAATGACCGTCAACCTCAAGACCGCGAAAGCGCTCGGCGTCACCGTGCCCCCCGGCCTCCTGGTCGCCGCCGACGAAGTTTTCGAATAAGACTTGCCCCTCCGCGGACGTCGTCCATGGCGCCGTCGAGCCGTATGGTCATTCAGGTATGATACGCATTCCCCGCCCGCTTGGAACGCTGGCATTTCTGTCGGCTTGGCTGGTGCCGTGGCGTCCGGCATTCCGCGTCCGGGCCGGGCAATCGAAGCTCACGTTCCTGGTGCATCGGCGCGACCTCGCCGGCCGTCACATCGCCAAGTACGGCGCGTACGAGCCGGTGCTCACGCAGTGGATATCGGACTACCTCGCCACGTCACCAGCGGGCATCTTCGTCGACGTCGGCGCGAATCTGGGCTGGCACGCCGTTCACGCCGCCCGGCACAAGGCCGTCGAGACCGCGGTCGCCTTCGAGCCCGATCCGTTCAACGCGTGGCTGCTCGATCGCAACCTGTCGCTCAACGACGTCGACAACGTGGTCGTGAGCACCTGCGCGATCGGCGCACGACGGGGACTGATTCGCCTGCACAAATACAAGAATTCCAATCGCGGGCGCCACTCCGTGCTGACCGATTACGGGTATGGATCGCGGCTGGTGCCGCTCGCCGACCTGGACACGGCACTCGACAACCTCGGCTTGGCCGGCCGGCGCGTGCTGATCGTCAAGATCGACGTCGAGGGTTACGAGCCCGAGGTGGTGGCAGGCGCACGGCGGACGCTGGCGCGCGCCGACGTGGTCATCATCGAATTCTCGCCGGGCTTGAGCCGTGCCGGCGGCCTGTCGACCGAGGCGATGCTCGATCAGTTGTACGCTGCCGGCTTGGCTCCGTACCGCCTCGAATCGCGCGATTGGGCGGCGGAGCAACCGGTCGGCGCCCGCCCATTCGAAGGCCAGATGGACCTGATCTGGACCAGAATCGGTGGGGAAAGAGTCGCTGCGAGCGGCGGCGCCGCCGGCTTCATGGTGCCGACCGACAAGGCCGCCCTGCTGCAAATAGCGGAGGTCTGGAGGCAGATCGCGGATACGACTACCGCGGCACGTTCCGCTGAGTCGGAAGAGCCGCCCTCGCGAACGGATCCGTAGGGTGGGCAAAGGCGCGCAAGCGACGCTTCCACGCGCGCGAAATTTCCGCGCCTTTGCCCACGCGTACCTTCATCGATGCGCCGCGTGGGCACGGCGCTGCTCCGTTCGAGCGGCGAGATCGGCGTGTTGGCCGGCGCCTTTGCCCACCCTACGATAGCCGGGCTCGCAAGCCGCCCCGCTTCGCCCGCTTCCCGCAGGGCGCAAGCTGCGCTATCTGACGGTGGAAGGACCGACTGCGACCCTGCGCGGCCGAAGTTCCGATTACTGGAGGACACCCATGCGCGAGATCGGGCATTTCATTGGCGGCAAGGCGGTGGCGGGAACGTCCGGCCGCTTCGGCGACGTGTTCAACCCCAATACCGGGGAGGTGCAGGCCAGGGTCGCCTTCGCCAAGCGGGCGGAGGTCGAAGCGGCGATCGCCAACGCCGAGGCGGCGCAGCCGGCCTGGGCGGCGACCAATCCGCAGCGGCGCGCGCGCGTCCTGTTCAAGTTCCTCGAGCTGGCGCAGAAGGAGCTCGACAGCCTCGCCAAGCTCCTTTCCTCCGAGCACGGCAAGACCGTCGCCGACTCCAAGGGCGATATCCAGCGCGGGCTCGAGGTGGTCGAATTCGCCTGCGGCATCCCGCACCTGCTCAAAGGCGAGTTCAGCGACAGCGCCGGTCCGGGCATCGACCTGTTCTCGCTGCGCCAGCCGCTCGGGGTGGTCGCCGGCATCACGCCGTTCAATTTCCCGGCCATGATCCCGATGTGGAAGTTCGCGCCGGCGCTCGCATGCGGCAACGCCTTCATCCTCAAGCCGTCCGAGCGCGATCCCGGCGTGCCGATGCGGCTCGCCGAGCTGCTGATCGAGGCCGGATTGCCCGCCGGCGTGCTCAACGTGGTCAACGGCGACAAGGAGGCGGTCGACACGCTGCTCACCGATCCGCGCATCCGGGCGGTCGGTTTCGTCGGCTCCTCCGCGATCGCGGAATACATCTACACGACCGGCTGCGCGCACGGGAAGCGCGTACAGTGCTTCGGCGGCGCCAAGAACATGATGGTGGTGATGCCCGATGCCGACATGGACCAAGCGGTGGATGCGCTGATCGGCGCTGGCTACGGCTCGGCCGGCGAGCGCTGCATGGCGGTCTCGGTCGCCGTGCCGGTCGGCCAGAAGACCGCGGACCTGTTGCTCGAGAAGCTCGTTCCCCGGGTCGAGAGCCTGAAGGTCGGCCCTTCCACCGACCCGCAGGCCGATTACGGCCCGCTCGTCACCAAGGCGCACCTGGAGAAGGTGAGAAGCTACGTCGATCTCGGCATCAAGGAAGGCGCCAAGCTCAAGGTCGACGGCCGCGCCTTCAGGCTGCAGGGCTACGAGCACGGCTTCTTCATGGGCGGCTGCCTGTTCGACGAGGTGACGCCCGAGATGCGCATCTACAAGGAGGAAATTTTTGGGCCCGTGCTGTCGGTGGTGCGGGCGAAGGACTATGGGGAGGCGCTGCGGCTGCCGTCCGAGCACGACTACGGCAACGGCGTCGCCATCTTCACCCGCGACGGCGACACCGCCCGCGACTTCACCAATCGGGTCAATGTCGGCATGGTCGGGGTGAACTTCGCAATCCCGGTGCCGCTCGCCTATTACACCTTCGGCGGCTGGAAGCGTTCCGGCTTCGGCGATCTCAACCAGCACGGCCCCGACGCCGTGCGGTTCTACACCAAGACCAAGACGGTGACCGCCCGCTGGCCTTCGGGCGTGAAGGAAGGCGCCGAGTTCGTCATCCCGACGATGCGGTGAGCGGGATGACCGAGTTTGCCGCCAGGCTCCTACCGAAATGCTTCAACCGATGCACAAGCGGTTGGCGGGCGAGTCCGCGCCGCTCGGGCGCCCGCACTGGCAGCGCGGAGGGCGGCTCAAGGCCGAGACCGTGACGCTGGTGATGCGATTTTTCTTCACCTCGATGCTGCAGAGCAACGTCAACTCGCCGCCCGCCGCCTCGGTCTGCAGCTTGGCGGTGCCGACGCTTTGGCGCAGGACGGCGTTGCCGTTGCGCAGCGGCTCGAGCTTGACCGAGTCGAGATAGAGCGGGACGACGGCTGTTGCCGGGACCGCCTTGATCTCGACATAGCCGGCGCCGCCGTCGTTGCAGGACGCGAGCGCGAGCGCCAGCAGCGCGGCCGCGACGCCGCCCGCCGACGCCCTCACTCTCAAGCCCCCGGTGTCTTGATCGTACCGAGGAGCTTCTTCAGCTTGTCGGAGGCGTCGCGAATGCCGTCGGTGAGCTGGTGGATGACGTCGAGCGCGCGCCGGTGCTCGCGAATCTGCAGGAGCTCGTCGATGAAGTCCTCGCTCGTCTGCAGCTTACGCAGAAGCTCGGCGAAATCCTTGCGTGCGCTCTCGAGCTCCCTGATCGCGCCTTCGGTGGCGCCCTTGAGCTCGCGCCAGCGATCGATCAGGAACTGCCTGTCCTCCTGCCGGTAGCGCGTCTCCTGCTCGAGCGACTTGAGCTTCTCCTCGGCGCGGCTCAGCGCCCGGGCGCCGAGGATGAAGACCGTGCCGTTGTCGGCGACCGCGCCCAGGAGCTGGGAGACGGAATCCCTGAGCTCCTCGATCTCCTTGCGGGCGGCCTCGGCGCTGGTGAGCTGATCGATCGAGCGGGCGCTGTCGTCGAATTTCTTGCTGAGATCCGCGAAGCTGCGCTTGAGCTCGCCGAGCTGGCGCGAGAATTCATCGTCCGCCGTGCTCGGCGCCGCACCGCGCTCGGGCTCGGCGCGAACAGGTTGCGCCGTCCCGGCGGCGATGAGCAGCAGCAGCACAGCCAAAAGCCGGGCGAGACATCGCGCGGCGCGGTCGGACTTGGTCATGGCACGGAGCTCCACGCAGCCGCATTGCACGCGTTTCATTTTTTGGCGACACTCTTGTCGGAAGTGTGGCATCGGGCGGCGCGCCGGACGGCAACCCGCGCGCGATCACACGTCCGTGCGTCCTTGGCGGGCGCCCTTTTCCCGCAACGAACCGGCTTCGCGTCCTGCCCAACGAACGGGAGATCAGATGGCCGAGTATCAGCTCTACTGCTTCGCCCAATCCGGCAACGCCTATCGCGTCGCATTGATGCTCAACCTGATCGGCGCCGACTGGGAGCCGGTGTGGGTCGATTTCTTCGGCAAGGGCGTGCAGCGCACGCCCGAATACCGCACCAAGGTCAACGAGATGGGCGAGGTGCCGGTGTTGGTGCACGGTGCGAAAAAGCTCAGCCAGTCGGGCGTGATCCTCACCTGCCTCGCCGACCGTTCCGGGCAATTCCGGCCCGAGGGCGAGGACGAGCGGCTCGAGGCGCTACGCTGGCTGCTGTTCGACAACCAGAAGGTCAACGGCTATCTCGGGCCTTATCGTTTCCTGCGCGTGCTCGCCAAGCCGCCGGGCGATCCGGCGGTGCTCGCCTTCCTCAAGGGGCGGATCGACAACAACCTCGCGATCGTCGACCGCCGTCTCGCGACCCGGCCGTTCGTGCTGGGGGCGCGTGCGACCATCGCCGACCTCTCGCTCGCCGGATATCTCTACTACCCGGCGGAGGAATTCGGCTTCGACATCGCGGGGGAGCACAAGAACATCGCGGCCTGGCTCGAGCGCATCAAGGCGCTGCCGGGCTGGAAGCACCCTTACTACCTCATGCCGGGCCATCCGCTGCCGGGGCGGTGATTACCAGCTCGCTGTCGCTCGGCCTCGTGAGGAGCATCGCAGCGCAGGCGCGCACGTTGGCTTCGACAAACACAATCGCGCTGCGATGCGTCTCGAAGCACGAGGCCGCGACCACAGCGGGGCCGCCCTCATGCTTCGAGGCGCGCGCGTGGGCGACCATGTCGCGAGGCGAGGCCTTGGTGCGCGCGCTCCTCAGCATGAGGGCGGAACGAACACCTCCTCAGACGGAGACAGAACACCCGTCACCGCGCCGTGAGGCCGCCGTCAATGATGAATTCCGCGCCGGTGACGAAGCGGGATTCGTCGGACAGGAGATAGACGCAGAGCTCGGCGACCTCCGCCGGCTCGCCGAGCCGCCCGAGCGGGATGTCGCGCGCCAATTGCCCACGCGCAACCTCCGGCCGCCCCGTTTGCGCCAGGATGTCCTCCACCATCGGTCCCTCCAGAAACGCCGGGTGCACCGAGTTGCAGCGCACCGGCGGCTTGAGGCGCGCGCCGTGGAGCGCGACCGATTTCGTCAAGAGCCGCACGCCGCCCTTGGACGCGTTGTAGGCGGCGAGGTTGTGGCCGCCGACGATGCCCGAGATCGAGGACAGGTTCACGATCGCGCCGCCGCCGCGCTTGAGCAGGGCGAGCGCGTGCTTGCAGCCGAGAAACGTGCCGTCGAGATTGACCGCCAGCACCCGCCGCCAGGCAGCGTAATCGGTGTCTTCGACCGAGCCGAGCAGCACGATGCCCGCGGCATTGACCAGACCGTCGAGACGCCCGTGCGCGCGGTCGACCGCGGCCAACACGCCGCGCCAGTCGTCCTCGGCGGTGACGTCGAGATCATGGGCGACGCCGGGGCGTCCCTTCAGATCGGTCGTGACGGCGGTGCCGCCCTCGCGCGTCACCGCCGCGGCGACCGAGCGGCCGACGGCGCCGGCGGCGCCGGTAATGAGCACGACCTTGTCCGCAAGACGAGCCATGTTCGGTGTCGGGCCATCGCCGAGCGGAGCGGGCGTCAATTGAGCCGGGCCGGCCGCTCATGCTCGCCGCGGCCGGGAGGCAACGTGGGTTTGTCGCCGGCAGCGGGGGCGGGCGCGGGCAACGGGGCATGCGCCGCGACCGACGCCGCATCCCTGCGCTGATGCTCGCGATAGGAGAGGTAGCCGAACGGCAGGCTCGCGAGATAGGCGAGCGTGCCGATGGTGAGCACGATCCACGGATAGGAGATGAGCAGGGCAAAGAACATCACCACCGCCACGAAGACCGGCAGCACCATCTCGGGAGCGACCCGCTTGCCGACGCGCTTGCCGGAGAACACCGGCAGCCGCGACACCATCAGAACGGCGACGGCGAGCGTGTAGACGAGCGTCATCGGCGGCACGAACGAAAGCAGCGGCATGCCGAGGAAATAGATGTAGATCGGCAGCAAGACGGTGATGGCTCCCGCCGGCGCTGGCACGCCGGTGAAGAACTTTCCGGCCCAAACCGGGCGGTTGGGATCGTCGATCATGACGTTGAAGCGGGCAAGCCGCAGCCCGGTGCAGATCGCAAACAGCATGGCGGCGATCCAGCCCGCCGACTTGAGCTCGTGCAAGCCCCAGAAATAGAGCATGAGCGCGGGGGCGACGCCGAAATTGACGAAGTCCGCCAGGCTGTCGAGCTCGGCGCCGAACTTCGACGCGCCCTTGAGCATGCGCGCGACGCGCCCGTCGATGCCGTCGAGCATGGCGGCAAAGACGATGGCCGCGACCGCCCATTCGAGCTTGTCCTCGACCGCGAGGCGGATCGCGGTCAGGCCCGCGCACAGCGCAAGCAAGGTGATCATGTTCGGCACCAGCGTGCGGAACGGGATCAGCCGCAAGCGCCGCCGCCGGGCATTGGCACGATCGGGTCGGAACGGAGAGAACGCCATGTCGCCACTATAGCGCATGGCGTCGCGCGCCGCCATCGGGTGTCTCTCGGCTGTCATCGTCCGCGTAGGCGGACGATCCAGTAATCCGTAAACCGGGTAGCAGGCACTGACTTCGGCTCGATGGCTCGCACCCGGGGTTACTGGATGCCGGCCTACGCGGGCATGACAGCGGAGAGGTTTTGCTTTGGCGCCGGCATGACGGTGGAGATTCATTAACCGACGCGAAAGGTGCGTTGCGGGTCGCCGGCGCGCAGATCGGCGAGGATCGTCTCGCCGGCGACGGCGGTCTGGCCCTCGGCGACCAACGGGCGCACGCCGTCGGGCAGATAAACGTCGAGCCGCGAGCCGAAGCGGATCATGCCGATGCGTTCGCCGGCGCCGACCGTCGCGCCCTGGCGCACGAAGCAGACGATGCGGCGGGCGACGAGCCCGGCGATCTGCACCACCCCGATGCGGCCCTTGTCGGTCGCGATCACGAGCGAATTGCGCTCGTTGCCCTCGCTCGCCTTGTCGAGGTCGGCGCTGACGAAAGCGCCGGGGTGATAGACGATGCGCTCGATCCGGCCGCTCGCCGGACTGCGATTCACGTGGCAGTCGAATACGCTCATGAAGATCGATACCCGCGGCAGCGGCCGCTCGCCGAGCCCGAGCTCCTGCGGCGGCAGCGCGTTGGTGACGCGGCTCACGCGACCGTCGGCGGGCGCCACCACGATGCCGTCGCGGGTCGGCGTCACGCGCTGCGGGTCGCGGAAGAAATAGACGCACCAGAGCGTCGCCATGGTGCCGAGCCAACCGAGCGGCGACCACAGCCAGAACAGCAACAGGCTCGCGAGGGCGAAGCCGCCGATGAACGGCAGGCCCTCGCGGTGAATGGGCGCGAGCTGGGAGCGGACCGAGGCGAGAACGGACATGCGAATCTCCGCGGGAAGCGTCCCTGCTTCCCGGCGTGGCGCGGGAGGCCAGCCGGGCGGTTCATATCGTGTCGATTTCGACGGCGTCAATGCGGGGCCGGGTTCGGCGGCACGGGCAATCGCGGTCCCTTTGATCCAACGCAAATTTTTTTCGCGCCCGGAGTGCGATGCTGCGCTTGAGATCGCATCGAATTTCGGCCGCAACTAAGGGTTATCGGGCGGAGATCGTCGCGTTTCCCCGGATGACCGATGTCGACCTATCGTCTCGACAAGCTGTTCTCGCCGCGATCGATCGCGGTCGTCGGCGCGAGCCCGCGCGCGACGTCGCCGGGTCGGGCGGTGTTGCGCAACCTTCGCGACGCCGCCTTCACAGGATCGGTCCACCTGATCAACCCGCATTACGACGAGATCGAGGGGATCAGAGCCGTCAAGACCGTCGGCGCGCTGCCGGAGGTCCCCGATCTCATGGTGATCGCGGCCCCTGCCCCGTCCGTCCCCGAGATCGTCGCCGCCGCGGGCGAGAAAGGAGCGGCGACGGCGATCGTCATCACCGCCGGCCTCGGGCACGGGGAAGGCTCGCTCGCCGAAGCCTGCCGGAGCGCCGCCCGCGCGAGCGGCCTGCGGCTCGTCGGACCGAACTGCCTCGGCATCCTGGCGCCGCGCGCCAAGCTCAATGCCAGCTTTGCCGCCCGCATGCCGCCGGTCGGCGATCTCGCCGTGATCTCGCAATCGGGCGCCATCGCCGCCGGCCTAGTCGAATGGTCGGTTGCCCATGGGATCGGTTTTTCGGCGGCGGTCTCGCTCGGCGACAAGATCGACGTGGATTTCGGCGACCTCCTCGATTTCTTCGCGCTCGACCGCGGCACCCGCGCAATTCTTCTCTACATCGAGTCGATCAACGACGCGCGCAAGTTCATGTCGGCGGCGCGCGCCGCGGCCCGCATCAAGCCGGTGGTGGTGATCAAGTCCGGCCGCCACGCGCAGGGGGCGAAGGCCGCCCAAACCCATACCGGCGCGCTCGCCGGCGCGGACGCGGTCTACGACGCCGCCTTCCGCCGCGCCGGCCTGTTGCGGGTGATGGATCTGGACGAGCTGTTCGCCGCGGCGGAGACGCTGGGACGGGTCAAGTCGTTTCCGGGGAAGCGCCTCGCCATCCTCACCAACGGCGGCGGAATCGGCGTGCTGGCGGTCGATCGGCTCGCGGACCTAGGCGGCACGCTCGCCAGCATTTCCGCGCCGACGATGAAGGAGCTCGACGCCGTGTTGCCGCCGATCTGGTCGCGCGCCGATCCGGTCGACATTGCCGGCGACGCCGATGCCGCGCGCTACGCCGCCGCGTTCCAAGCGCTGCTGGCGGATACCGAGAACGATGCCGTCCTGGTGATGAACGTTCCGACCGCGCTTGCTTCGCCCGAGGCGGCCGCGACATCGATCGCCGACCTCGCCCAGGCCCATCGCGAGCGATCGCTGCGAGGAAAGCCGGTGCTGTCGGTTTGGGTCGGCAGCAGCGCCTCGGCGGCGCAAATCTTCGACGCGGCCGGCATTCCCAATTACGCCACGGAAAGCGACGCGGTCCGCGGCTTCATGCATCTGGTGCGCTACCGGGAGGCGCGCGACGCGCTGATGGCGACGCCGCCGAGCCTGCCGGAGGATTTTCAGCCGGACACGGCCGCCGCGCGCGGCATCGTCGCGGGCGCGGTGCGCGCGGGCCGTAGCTGGCTCGATCCGGTCGAGACGACGCGCCTGCTCGCCGCGTATTCGATTCCGGTCGCGCCCGCCGTCTTGGCCCGCAATGCCGACGAGGCCGCCGCCGTCGCCGCTCCGCTGCTGGCGCAGGGATCGACCGTGGTCGCCAAGATCCTCTCGCCCGACATCGTGCACAAATCGGAGGTGGGGGGCGTGCGGCTGAACCTCACCAGCGAGCGTGCCGTCCGGGACGCCGTCGCCGACATCCTGGCGCGGGCGCGGGCGGCCAAGCCCGATGCCCGCATCACCGGCGTCACGATCCATCCCATGATCCTGCGCCCGAAGGCGCGCGAGTTGATCGCTGGGATCGCGGACGATCCGACCTTCGGGCCGGTCATCGTATTCGGCCGCGGCGGGACCGCGGTCGAGGTCATCGCCGACAAGGCGCTGGCGCTGCCGCCGCTCGATCTGAGCCTCGCCCGCGCGTTGATCGCCCGCACCCGGGTCGCGCGCGTGCTCGGCGCCTACCGCGACGTCCCGGCAGCGGACATCGACGCCGTCGCGTTCCTGCTGGTCAAGATCGCGCAGCTCGCGGCCGATCTGCCGGAGCTGCGCGAGCTCGATCTCAACCCCGTGCTCGCCGATGAGAACGGCCTCATCGCCGTCGACGCCCGCATCGCGGTGGCTCCCGTCGATCAAGCACGCCGCGGCCCTCCCGGCCATCCGCGCTTCGCCATCAGGCCCTATCCCAAGGAATGGGAGCGACACGCGACGATGAGCGACGGCAGGAGCATCCTGGTGCGGCCGGTGCGGCCGGAGGACGCGCCGCTCTACGCGCCGTTCTTCGCGGCGGTCACGCCGCAAGACTTGCGGCTGCGGTTCTTCGCGCCGGTCAAGGACTTCGGCCACGCCTTCGTCGCGCGCCTGACCCAGATCGACTACGCCCGCGCCATGGCGCTCATCGCCATCGAGGAGTCCTCCGGCGCCATGCTCGGCGCCGTGCGCCTGCACGCGGACGCGAACTACGAGAACGGCGAATACGCCATCCTCATCCGCTCCGACCTGAAGGGACGCGGGCTCGGCTGGCAGCTGATGCAGATGATCATCGAATATGCCCGCTCGGAAGGACTCAAGCTCATCGAAGGCCAGGTGCTGCGCGAGAACACGACCATGCTCGCGATGTGCCGGGAGCTCGGGTTCGACGTCGCGCCCGATCCGCACGATCCCGACACCTGCGTCGTGCGGCTGGCAGTGACCCGTCAGGCGTAGGATGGGTCGAGCGCCGAATACAGTTTCACGATGTCAAACAGCCCGGCGAATAGCGGGTGGGGAATAGCGAATGGAAAAACCCTGTTGCCCCTATTCGCTATTCGCCATTCGCTACTCGCACACTTTCTCGTTCCCGCGACGCATGGCGCCCGGGGTTTGAACCTTCCCTT
>WNFF01005245.1_pt1 | contig 18944 bp, 13 predicted proteins | sample 5400441 | NCBI WGS metagenome assembly WNFF01 (sample SAMN13153345, study PRJNA577476) | soil metagenome | isolation source: 120 cm saprolite under Douglas fir tree site 2 hole 3 replicate 1 | place: USA:California | collected 2015-04-18 | reverse complement strand
CCCGATTTCGGGCCCGGATGGGCGGTCGATGAGCGGGGCGACATTCGCCGGGCGAGCCTTCTGCGGACCTCGGGCGTGCTTCCATTGGAGGCGGACGCCCGTCTTTTGGCGCGACAGGGCCAGCTGTCCATCCAGGGAGGCTTCACCTGCTTCGCGCGAGGTCCGGGCGAATCGGCACGAGCGGAAGTCGGCTTTCAGCACGCGCCTTCCGGCCAGTATCTTCGCATCGAGCATCCCAATGTCGGCGGCTGGCTCAAGATCCTGACGCGCGATGGGGCCGAGGACTGGGCGGTCCTGACCAACAACGACGACGCCGAGCCACTCGACCGGAAAAAGCCGGTAGAGCTCTGGAGACTGAGAAGGTCACCCGGGAAAACAGTCTCGATCGAGGTCATTTCTGCCGTCCCGGTGTGCCTGCGGGTCGAGCTCGGCGAGCTTCGCTTTCTACCTTAGCGGTGCGGCGCGGACGCCTGGAAAGGGACGGGTTGGCCGATGCGCGGCGCATGACTGACACGGCCGAAGACGATCGGCGCAGCCGAGGCGAGGAGCATCGCCAGGGACACAAACAACATGAGATTTGATCCGACGGCGTACCTGTTCATCGCTCCTCCTCCGTGCGCTGGGCCTTTGCTCGGCTCACGCGGGTCAAAGCGTTCCGCAGCAAGCGGTGTGCCGGTAAGCAGGAGCCGCGCTTCAGGGCCACACGTTTGCGACGCCGAGGTCCCGCCTCGCATAAAACGTACAACAATCGCATAGCGATCGTTGCCATCCGGCAGCGCGATGCGGCGTTCGCGTTGCACGGGCACAACAAGTCGGCGCCGAATAGGCTCTTGGCGAGGTGGGACGAGCTGCGCCGGCGAGAGGTCTCGGCGGTCAACCAGCGCCGAGATCACCGCGGCTGGCTCGGGAATGTTAGCGGATCGACCTGGCTCGTCAGCAGGCGATTCTCCCAATGCGTACGGCGCGCCCTTCCGGCGGCTCTGGAATGCCGCGGCCCCCGCGATCTGGCTGGTCAGCCGGGCGATTCTCCGACCGCGTACGGCAATACGCTGGATGTAACGATCGGCTCCCGGCTCTGGTTCGCCAGTCGGGCGACTCCTCCAAGTACCCGCTTCGGGCGATTCTGGAAATCAGCCAGGCGAGGGGCAAATTCAAGACGCTTTTCGTCCTTAAGCTGCCGCTCAGTATTCTCCCAACGCGTACGGCACGGACACGCGCGCACTGACGGCCCGGGCCCCCCGAAGCCCTGGGGTGGTATCTGCGGCAGGCTGGGAAGCCCCCTTTGGACCGGATTCCGGGGCCGTGAGCCGATTTTCTCCCGTTCCGCGCGTTACCCGTCGAACTGCGCTGATGGTGCCTTCCGATGGGAGCTCAAATGGCTGAGGTCGACATCTTTTTTGCCAATCCGGGCGATCGAACGCGGAACAACATGGACGGATCCAAGATGGCCGCCGGAGCCGCTCCGGTCCGAATTGCCGGCCGGCCAGCGCCGGCTTTCGGCAACATGACCGGGCGATCGGCGGCGATGCGCGAGGTATTCGCGCTGCTGGAGCGAGCCGCGGCGAGCGATGTCACGGTGATGCTGACGGGCGAAACGGGAACCGGGAAGGAGGTCGCGGCGCGATCCATTCATGACCAGAGCGCGCGGCGCGACAAGCCGTTCGTCGTCGTCGATTGCGGCGCCATTCCTCCGCATCTGATCGAGAGCGAGCTGTTCGGGCACTTGCGCGGTTCCTTCACTGGCGCGGCGACGAACCGCGAAGGCCTGTTTGCCGCGGCATCCGGCGGAACCTTGTTCCTCGACGAGATCGGCGAGCTCGGCCCGGAGCTTCAACCGAAGCTCCTTCGCGCGCTCGAGCGCCGGGAGATCAAGCCGGTCGGCGCCAGCAAGTACGTCCCCGTCGACGTCCGCGTGATCGCGGCAACCCACCGCGACCTCGGCGCCCAGGTCGACGCCGGCCAGTTTCGCTCAGATCTCTACTACCGGTTGGCGGTGCTGGAGATCCAGCTTCCCTCCCTGCGGGAACGCCGGGAGGACCTGCTCCCGCTGGTGGAGCGGTTCCTCGAAGAGTTGGGCGCCACCGCCGCGAACGGCGCGCCAATGCGCAGCGAACAATTCCGGGACAAGCTCGCTCGCCACTCCTGGCCGGGCAATGTGCGCGAGCTGCGAAACTACGTGGAGCGATGCCTCGCGCTGAATGCCCAGCCGCCAATTTCTCAGAGGTCACCCAAAGATGCGACCGGCGCATCGACCGAAGTCTTGCAGCCGCTGAAGGCGGCGCGCGAGGCCTTCGACCGGCGTTACCTCGAAGCTCTCTTGCGGCGGCACGGTCGCAACATGAGCGCGGCCGCTCGCGCCGCGGGAATCGATCGGGCGAACCTGTATCGAATGGCCTGGCGGCATGGGCTCACTGGCCACTCTCGAGCGGGTGATGGCGATTATGTTCCACCGATGGTACAAATGCGCGACGCAGCGTCGTCGTGAGAGGGAAATACGCGATGTTAAGAAAGAGCGTGGTTTTGTTGTCACTGGCCTTGGCGATACCAGGAGTCTCGATTGCCCAAGGGGAAAAGGCCAAATCTTCGACGAACGGGATCATCAACGTATTTCCGGATTGCGACCACCTCCCCACCCTTCTGGTCAATCTGGTCGCGAATTGCGGCTTCGAAACAGGCGATTTCGCCGGATGGGTACAGTCCGGAGATACGAGCTTTACCAATGTGTCCCCCGACGCCGCTCACTCCGGCACTTTTGGGGCGCGTTTTGGTCCGGTGAATGACCTCGGTTTCATCGCCCAGAGGATCTCGACCATTCCCGGCCAGCTTTACAACCTCAGTTTCTGGCTGGTCAGCTCCGGGCGACCCAATCGCTTCCAGGTGTATTGGGGTGGGGTTCTCGTTTCGGACTCCATGCATTTCCCGGACACCGTGGCCCCCTCGGCAATTCCGAACGCACCGGCCTACGACCAATTATCCATTCCCGGTCTCCCGGGGGGCTCGGGGTCGTTTACCGAGTTAAAGTTCGGTTTTTTCAACATGCCGTACTATTTCTTTCTCGACGACATCGTGGTGGTGCCCGCGTCTGCGGCGGCGGTCTCGAACTAGCAGGGGCCCGCGTACAAAGCAGGTGGGCTGCGCAGCAGTTTTTCAACGCTCAAGCTTCAGCCGTTTTAACAACGCGCTGAAGCGGGGCTCGGATCGCAGCGGATCGAACTCCGGCTCGACCTTGAGAAAGTTGAGCCAGACGTCGCGGCCCTCGTGGGCCTTCTCCAGCCAGTCGAGCGCCGGCTCCTTTTCCCCCAGCCCAACGTGGAGGAGCGCGATGATCGCCGGAATATCCCGCTGATGAGACAACTTTCTGAGCATCTCGAGGGATGAGATGGCCTCGCTTTTCTCGCCGGAGAGCGCGGCGGCATAGGCGCGGCGGGCGATCCAGGTGGGGCCGTCATCATTTTGCCACTCGGCGATGGCTTCTCGATACATTTCGCTCTTGGCGTAGGCGCTGCCGAGATTGTAGTGGGCCGGGGGGAAGCCGGGCTCCAGCTCGAGCGCCTTCTGGAACTGCTTGATCGCCTCCGGATAGCGCCGCGCATAGTAGAGCGTCCGACCCAGACTGTTATTGATGATCGGAGAGAGCGGGTCGACCTTGAGCGCGCGGCCGATTTCCGAAATCGCCTCGTCGAAACGCCCGAGAGCGGAAAGGTAGAACGCATGCCACTGGTGAGCGGTGGCATCACTGGGGTTCAGCTCCAGGGCGTGGGCGAATTGTTTTCCCGACCCGGACAAATCCATGTCGCGGGAAAATTTGATCCAGCCCAAAGCTCTCCACGCATCGGAGAGCGTCGGGTCGATTTTCAGAGCCGTTTCGGCCGCTGCCTCGGCCCGAGCGTAACCGATGTCGCTGGCGAGCCGATCGTAGATCGGGAGGACGGCGTATGCGTTGGCCAGGCCGGCATGGGCCGACGCGTAGGTTGGATCGATCTCGATTGCCGTCTGAAATTGTTCAATTGCAGTCTTGATGCCCTCCTTGGTTCGCTTGTTCCAGGAAGACAGGGCTCGCAGGTAGGCCCGGTAGGCATCCTCATTTCCCGTCTCGCGCCTGCTGACGCGACGCTGCTGCTCGTCGGTCAACTTGAAGCGCAGCTTGTCGGCGATCGCCCTCGCGATGTCCTCTTGCATCGCGAAGACCTCGGCCAATGGGCCGTTGTAATGGTCGCCCCACAACTGCGTTCCATCCGCGGCTCTGACCAGCTCCACTTGAATCACCAGAGCGTCGCCTCGTTGGAAAGCGCTGCCGCTCAGCACCGCATCCACTCCCAACTTGCGCCCGATTGCCTGCGGATCGATCTCGCGGCCTTTGAAGCGGAAAGAGGTCCAGCGCGCCATGACCCTAAGCTGCGGCAGCCGGGAGAGACTGTTGATCACGCTCTCGGTGATTCCATCCGAGAGGTAATCCGTATTGGGATCGGCGGTCGAGTTGATGAACGGCAACACCACCAGCGACTGGACGGCCTGGTCTGACGCTTTCAGGAAACGCCCGCGCGCCTGCCAAAGCATCGCCGTCGCCGCCGTCAGCGCGAGCAGCATCAAGCCGGCGGCGAGGGTGCTGATTTTCTGCTTCCGGAGGACCCTGCCGAGGCGGGAGGAGAGCGGCTGCTTGCGGGCGCGGACGGGCCGACCCTCGAGGTGGCAGCGGATGTCCTCCGAGAGCTCGCCCACCGATGGGTAGCGCTGGCGCGGGACCTTGTGCATCGCCTTGAGCACGATGTTGTCCAGGTCACCGCGAAGTCGCCGGCGAAGCTGCTCGGGGGTCGCGGCGCGGACCCTGCTCACCGATTCGGGCGTGATCGGCGTCGGATTGTCGTCCCAATCCGCCGCTGGCTCGACCAAGGCGATCGCCGCGCTCGGCGCGACGGGCTCCTCTTCGCAGATCACCTTGCTGATCTGGTCCGGGAAGCCGCTCTTCAAGGTGTAGGGGCGGTGGCCGGTGAGCAACCCGTAGAGCAATACGCCGAGCGAGTAGATGTCGCTGGCGGGAGTGATCGGCTCGCCGCGCACCTGTTCCGGGCTGGCGTACTCCGGCGTCATCAGCCGAACGGCCGGCGCCGTGGGCTCGACGGTTTGCGAGGAAAGCTCCGGTTTGAGGAATTTCGCGATTCCGAAATCCAGAAGCTTGGGTACTTCCTCGGCGGTGACGAGGATGTTCTTCGGTTTCAAGTCGCGGTGCACGACCAGGTTCTGGTGGGCGTACTGGACGGCGGAACAAATGGCGCGGAACGACTTCAACCGGCCGTCGATCGATAGCTGGTGGGTGTCGCAGTAATGGTAGAGCGGCTGGCCGTCGATGTACTCCATCACGAAATAGGGAAGGCCGTCGTCGGTGGTGCCGCCGTCGAGAAGTCGGGCGATGTTCGGGTGGTCGAGAGCGGCGAGAATCCGCCGCTCGTTCTCGAAGCGGCGAAGAATGCTATCGGTGTCCATCCCCCGCTTGATCAGCTTGATCGCCACCCGCTTGTGGAAAATCTCGTCGGCGCGGTCGGCCAGGTACACGGTGCCCATCCCGCCCTGACCGATCTCCCGCACCAGCTTGTAGGAGCCGATCCGCCGGCCGATGAATGCCTCGCTCCCGTTGCCGCCGGAGCCCTTGAGCGCCGTCGCGGAGAGGAAGTCGCCCACCTCCTCGTTCGACTGGAGAAGCGACTCGACCTCGCGTTGCAGGGCGGGATCTCCAGCGCAGGCCTCGGCGAGAAACGCCGCTCGCGAGCCGGGTTCACGCGCCAGGGCGGCGTCGTACAGCTCCTTGATTTGCCGCCAGCGCTCGGGCGCCATCGGCTTCATGGCTCTTTCAATTCCCGATGCAGCCACGCCCGCGCCATTCCCCAGTCGCGCTTGACCGTCGCCGCGGAGATACCGAGCACTTCGGCGCACTCTTCGATCGTCAGGCCACTGAAGTATCGCAGCTCGACGATTCGGCTTTGCTGCGGGTCCATCGCGGCAAGCTGGGTGAGGGCGTCATCCAGCGCGATCAAGTCGAGATCTCGCGGTTCGGCTCCAGCCAACGCCTCGCTGACGGTGACCTTTATCTCCGGTCCGCCTCGTTTCGCCGTCGCGCGCTTGCGGGCGTAGTCCAGCAGGACTCGACGCATCGAGCGGGCGGCGATCCCGTAGAAATGGGCGCGGTTTTTCCAGCTCACCTCTTTCTGGTCGATCAGCCGGAAGTACGCCTCGTGAATCAGACCGGCGGTCTGGAGGGTGTGCTCGGAGGACTCTCGGCGAAGGTAGCTGGCGGCGAGCTTGCGCAGCTCGTCGTAGACGAGCGGCATCAGGGCGGCCAAGGCCTGCCGATTGCCCCCGCTCCAGTCGCGGAGTAGCTCCGTTATCCCTTTCGACGCAGCGGTCGACAACAATGGTCCCCACGGCTCCAGATGACGCCAGTGCCCTGCGGAATTAGCGCCTCTATCGATGCCGTTGTCCAGCCGACGACGCTCCTTGACGGTGCGGCCGGATCAGAGGTTAGTTGCGCCCATTCGCTGGAACCCGTCGCTGACGGGCGAAAATGCCGGTAACCGAAACCGTCTGAGGCCGTCAGACACGGAGCGTTCGACCCATGGACTTGAATTTCTCTCCGACGGAGCAGGCGTTTCGCGAAGAGGTGCGCGCCTTCGTCGCGGCGAGCCTGCCGGGAACCATTCGTACCAAGGTGTTGAACGGCATTCGCACGTCGAAAGAGGACCAGATCCGCTGGCACCGCATCTTGCACCAGCACGGCTGGGGGGCACCGAACTGGCCGAAGGAATTCGGCGGCACCGGCTGGGGACCGGTCGAGCAGTTCATCTTCGAGGAAGAGTCCGCGGCCGCCGGCGCACCGGCCTTGCTCCCGTTCGGGCTGAAAATGGTCGGACCGGTGATCATCGCCTTCGCCAATGCGGCTCAGAAAAAGCGCTTTCTCCCCCGCATCGCTGCCGCGGAGGACTGGTGGTGCCAGGGGTACTCCGAACCGGGCTCCGGCTCGGATCTCGCATCCTTGAAGACGCGCGCGGTGCGCCAGGGCGATCACTACCTGGTCAACGGACAGAAAACGTGGATCACCTTGGCCCAGCATGCGAACTGGATCTTCTGTCTGGTCCGAACCGATCCCGCGGCCAAGCAGCAGTCCGGCATCTCTTTTCTGCTGATCGACATGAAGTCTCCGGGCATCTCCGTACGGCCGATCGCGATCATGGGCGGCAACCATGAGGTGAACGAGGTCTGGTTCGAGGACGTGCGCGTTCCTGTCGAGAATCTGGTGGGCGAGGAGAACAAGGGCTGGACCTATGCCAAATTTCTGCTCGGCCACGAGCGCACCAATATCGCCGGCGTCGGCGCCTCGAAGCGTGAGCTGCGGCGTCTCAAGCGCATCGCGTCGACGGAACGCAAGCATGGCAAGCCGCTGATCGAAGACCCCTACTTCGCCGCGAGGGTGGCGCAGGTGGAGATCGATCTGATGGCACTGGAGATCACCAACCTGCGCGTGGTGTCCGCCGAAAGCGAGCGCCGGGCGCCGGGCTCGGAGGCCTCGCTGCTCAAGATCAAGGGGACCGAGATCCAGCAGGCGCTCACCGAGCTTTTGATGCAGACGCTGGGGCCCGAGGCCATCTCCCTGGAGCACGGGGCGATCCCGACGGACGGCGCGCTCGAGCAGTTGGAACCGCCCTACCCTGCCCCGTTTGCCACCACCTACTGCAACATGCGCAAGACGTCGATCTTCGGCGGCTCGAATGAGATCCAGAAGAACATCATCTCCCGCGCAATTCTCAGCCGCTAGGTGCCCATGGACTTCAACTTGAGCAGGGAACAGCAGATGCTGAGCGAAGTCATTCAGAACTTCGTGGCCAAGGAGTACACCTTCGCGACCCGCCGCGGGATCCTCGAATCCACCGACGGCTGGAGCCGAAAGGTCTGGTCCAGCCTGGCGGAGATGGGCTTGCTCGCGCTTCAAGTACCCGAGGAGTACGGCGGGATGGGGTCCGCCAGCATCGAGACAATGTTGACGATGACCGCGGTGGGTCGGGGGCTGCTGCTCGAACCCTACCTTCCCGGCGCCATCCTCGCGACCGCGCTGATCCGCGAGCTTGGATCACACGACCAGAAGCAAAAACTCTTGCCGGCCCTGGCCAGCGGGGAGCGGATCTCCGTTCCAGCCCACGCCGAGCGCGGTTCCCGTTACGACCTGAGCCGGATCGCAACCTCGGCAGTCCGGAAAGGAGATGGCTTCGTCTTGAGCGGCACCAAGACGGTCGTCCTCCACGCCGCTGCCGCCGATCTCCTGCTCGTATCGGCGCGCACCGCCGGAAACGCCGATGCCGAGGCGCGCAACGCGACCGGAGTGTCGCTGCAGAGCTACCCCACCCTCGATGGGCAGCGCGCCGCCGACCTCACCCTGCGCGACGTGCACGTGCCCCGCGAAGCCCTGCTCGGTCCCGAGGGCGGAGCCTTCCCCGCGATCTCGGCGGCCTGGGACGTGGGGATTGCCGCCCTCTGTGCAGAGGCGGTCGGCGCCCTGGAGGCGATCTTCCAGGCGACGGTCGACTACACCCGGACCCGCAAGCAATTCGACGTGACGATCGCCCACTTCCAGGCGCTGCAGCATCGAATGGCGGAGATGATGATCCACGTCGAGCAGGCCAAATCGATGAGTTACCTCGCGGCGATGCGCTGCACCGAGCCCGACGCGGCGGTGCGCGGACGGGCCGTCTCCGCCGCCAAGGTGCTCGTTGGCCAGGCTTGTCGCCGGGTCGGGCAGGAGGCCGTCCAACTCCACGGCGGAATGGGGATGACGGACGAGCTGAGCGTGAGCCATTACTTCAAGCGGCTTACCGCGATCGAGCTCTCCCTCGGGGATACCGAGCACCACCTCGAGCGGTTCGCTCGATTCCCGGTCGCGGAATTGACCTGAAGCGTGCTATTTCGCGTTGACCAGCGCATCTGATTTCGAGGGAGACCTATGAGCGCAGCAAACTACTCGACGCAAGGCGCGGTGGCGGTCATCACCCTGGACAATCCGCCGGTCAATGGACTTGGCCACGAGCTTCGAAACGGCATCATGGCCGGTCTCGACCGTGCCCTGGCGGATGCGGCGATCAAGGCCGTCGTCCTCATCGGCGCGGGAAAGTCTTTTTCGGGCGGGGCCGACATCCGCGAGTTCAACACCCCGAAGGCGAGCGCCGAACCAACGCTTCATTCCCTTATCCGCGCGATCGAGGCCAGCCCCAAGCCGGTGATCGCGGCAATCCACGGCGTCGCCATGGGCGGCGGACTGGAGCTGGCGCTTGCCTGCCACTGCCGAGTCGCCGCGCCGGGCGCGCAGATCGCCCTGCCCGAAGTGAAGCTCGGGCTGTTGCCTGGGGCCGGCGGAACTCAGCGCCTTCCGCGCGTGGTGGGCGTGGAGACCGCGCTCAACATGATCGTCTCCGGCGCGCCGGTGCCTTCCGAGCGGCTTAAGAGCTCGGCGCTGTTCGACGCGCTCCTCGACGGCGACCTGCTCGCGGGCGCGGTGGCCTTCGCCGGAAAGCTGAGCCCGGGAAAGCCGCCCAGGCTCGTCCGCGACATTCCGATCGACTACCCGAACGCGGAGGGTTTCTTCCAGTTCGCGCGCAACATGGTGGCCACCGTTTCGAAGGGCTACCCCGCCCCGCTCAAGTGTATCGAGGCGGTCGCCGCGGCGGTCTCCAAGCCTTTCGAGGAAGGGCTGGCAATCGAGCGCGAGCTCTTCTTGCAACTGATGCAGACGACCGAGTCGAAGGCGCTCCGGCACGCATTTTTCGCGGAGAGGGCGGCGTCGAAGATCCCAGGCGTGTCGGAGGATACGCCGATCCGGAACATCCGGACCGCGGCGGTGATCGGGGCCGGCACGATGGGCGGCGGAATCACGATGAACTTCGCCAACGCCGGGATTCCAGTGACCGTGCTTGAAGTGAAGCAGGAGGCGCTCGACAAGGGCATCGCCACCATCCGCAAGAGCTACGAGGCAAGCGCTCAGAAAGGGAAGCTGACCGCGGCTCAAGTCGAGGAGCGGATGGGCCTCATCCGGCCGGCGCTGAGCTACGCCGACATCGCCCAGGCGGACATCGTCATCGAGGCGGTGTTCGAGGAGATGAGCGTCAAGGAGGGCGTGTTCCGCAAGCTCGACGAGACGATGAAACCGGGGGCGATCCTGGCCACCAACACCTCCACGCTCGACGTGAACGCGATCGCACGCTTCACCCGCCGCCCCCAGGATGTGCTCGGCACCCACTTCTTCAGCCCTGCCCATGTAATGAAGCTTCTCGAGCTGGTACGCGGCTCGGCGACCGCACCGGACGTGCTCGCCACGGTGATGGCGCTGTCGAAGAAGCTCAAGAAGACGGGGGTCGTTTCCGGAGTTTGCGACGGATTCATCGGAAATCGAATGATCGATCCGTACGCGCGCCAGGCGATGTTCATGCTCGAGGAGGGCGCGCTTCCGCAGCAGATCGACGCTGCGATGGAGAAGTGGGGCATGGCGATGGGCCCCTTCCGGATGGCGGATCTCGCGGGCAACGATGTGAGCTGGTACATCCGCAAGCGCCGCTACCTCGAGAATCCGCAGCTGAAGATTTCGCGCATCGCCGACCGCATCTGCGAGATCGGCCGGTTCGGGCAGAAGACCGGCGCCGGCTGGTACCGTTACCAGGCGGGAAAACGCGACGCCATTCCCGATCCTGCCATCGAGGAGCTGATCGTGGCCTACCGCAAGGAAATCGGGGTGACGCCACGGCGGATCTCGTCGGAGGAGATCGTCGATCGCTGCATCTACGCCCTGGTGAACGAGGGGGCGAAGATCCTCGAGGAAGGCGTCGCCCTTCGGGCCTCGGACATCGACCTCGTCTACCTGACCGGGTACGGCTTTCCCCCCTTCCGCGGCGGGCCGCTGTTCTACGCCGATACGGTGGGGCTCTATAACGTGGCGCGCACCATGAACCGCTTCGCCTCCAACCCGCATGGCGATCCCGAGTTCTGGAAGCCCGCGCCGCTGGTTGCCAGATTCGCCGCCGAGGGGAAGTCCTTCAATGAAGCCGGGAGAGTCCCATGACCGACGCAGTCATCGTATCCACCGCCCGAACCGGGCTCGCTAAATCCTGGCGCGGCGCCCTCAACATGACCCACGGCGCTACGCTGGGCGCGCACGCGGTCAAGGCAGCGGTGGAGCGCGCCAAGCTCGATCCCGCCGAAGTGGAAGACGTGCTGATGGGCTGCGCGTTGCCCGAGGGGACGACGGGTGGCAACATCGCTCGCCAGATTGCAATTCGCGCCGGGCTCCCAGTAAGCACGGCCGGAACGACGATCAACCGCTTCTGCTCGTCCGGTCTGCAGGCCATCGCCATGGCGGCACACCGGGTCATCGTCGATCGCGCGCCGGTGATCGTGGCGGGCGGGCTGGAGTCGATCTCCTGCGTGCAGAACGAGGGAAATAGACACATGGCGAGAGATCCCTGGCTGCTCGAGCACAAGCCGGCGATCTTCGACTCCATGATCCAGACCGCCGAGACGGTGGCGAAGCGGTACGGCATCGACCGGAAAAAGCAGGATGAGTATGGCGCTCGCAGCCAGCAACGCGCTGCCGCCGCCCAGGCCGCCGGGAGGTTCAAGGACGAGATCGTTCCTTTCACCACGGTGATGGCCGAAGCCGACCGCGAGTCGGGGCGCCTCTCGACCCGGCAGGTCACGCTTTCCACCGACGAAGGGATCCGGCCCGATACGACGTACGAGGCGGTTGCCAAGATCAAGCCGGTCATGCCCGGGGGCGTGGTCGCGGCCGGCAATGCCAGCCAGTTTTCCGATGGCGCATCGGCCTGCGTGGTGATGGACGGCACGCTGGCGCAGAAGCGGGGGTTGAAGCCGCTCGGCATCTTCCGCGGTTTCGCGGTCGCCGGGTGCGAGCCGGACGAGATGGGCATCGGCCCGGTGTTCGCGGTGCCCCGCCTTCTGGAGCGGGCCGGCGTGAAGATGCAGGACGTGGGGCTCTGGGAGCTCAACGAGGCCTTCGCCGTGCAGGTGATCTACTGCCGCGACCGGTTGGGCATCCCCGATGACCTGCTCAACGTCGACGGCGGCGCGATCGCCATCGGCCACCCCTACGGCATGTCCGGCGCGCGGCTCGTCGGCCACGCCCTCATCGAGGGCAAGCGCCGCGGCGCCAAGTACGTGGTCGCCACCATGTGCATCGGCGGCGGCATGGGCGCGGCGGGGCTGTTCGAGGTGGCGTGATCCCTGTTCCGGACAGTGACCGGTGGGTTGAGCGAGAGAGGGTCGTGCTTACTTCGCGTCCCCGTCCCGCTTCTTCAGCCTGAACGTCCCGATCGCCATCGCCATCGTCTCCCCCGAGGCATCCTTCACGTCGCCTTCGCAAAACACCAGCGAGCGGCCGCCCCGAAGCACCCGTCCCTCCGCGCGAAGCAACCCCGAGCAGGAGCGCAAAAAATTCACCGTGATGTTGACCGTCACGATTCCGTGGCCCTTGGCGTCCGTCGTTCGCGCCGCCGCGCCCATCGCCACATCGAGCAGGGTGAGGACGACGCCGCCGTGGGCGAACTTCCAGCTGTTGGTCAGCTCCGGCCGGACGTCAATCGACACCACCGCGCGCCCCTTCTCCCAATGCTCGGCGCGGGCGCCGATCAGCTCGAGAAAGGGAATCTGGCGATCGAAGAAGGCGCCTCCCACCGAGTCCGTCATGCGATGGAGGAGCCGCCGTCCACGACGATGTACTGGCCGGTGATGTGTCGCGAGGCCTCCGAGGCCAAAAGCGCGATGGTGCCCTTGAGATCCTCGGGGCCGCCCAACCGCCCAAGCGGCGTTCGGGAGACGACCACCTGCTCGATCTTCTCGAGCAGACCTCGCGTCATCTTCGAGGGGAAAAAGCCGGGGCAGATGGCGTTCACGTTGATGTTGTATGGGCCCCACTCCGCGGCCAGGGCGCGGCTGAGACTGATCGCCGCCGCCTTGCTGGCATTGTAGGCGACGGTTTTCATTCCGGGGTCCGCGTGCAGCCCGGCCACCGAGGCCACATTGATGATCTTGCCGGAGCGCCGGGGAATCATGGAGCGGCGGCCGACGTCCTGGCTGATGAAGAACATCGCGTTGATGTTCAGATCCATCACCTTCTTCCATGCCTCGGCGGGGTAATCCTCCGCCGGCGCGCCCCAGGTGGTACCCGCGTTGTTGACCAGGATGTCGATCCCGCCGAGCTTCGCCAGCACCGGATCCACCATCTTGGGAATGGTATCGAAATGGGAAAGGTCGCCGGCGATGGTGAGGGTCTCGATGCCCATCTTCGCCAGATGCGCGGCAGCTTCATCGAGCTCGCCCTGCTTGCGCGCGGTGATCGCCACCTTGGCGCCCAATTCGCCGAGGGCCTCGGCCATCTGCAGGCCCAGGCCGCGAGACCCTCCAGTGACGAGGGCCACTTTGCCGGAGAGATCGAACAATTGTTTTACGCCCATGGCAGTCCTTTCAATTTTTCCGATGCGTAGCATTCCTCCAATCCGGGAGCCAGCGAGGTCTTGGCGAGGGGCCGGCCCGGGCCAGAATCCCGAAGGATGGAGGTCGCGCTGATCACACTGGAATCTGCCCGTCCCTGGCGTGGCATTGACGACCATCGTCGCAATCATCCGCGCTCGATGGCTCAGCGAACTGGGGTTGTGTGTGAAAAAAGTTACGCAAAACGGCAGCTTTTTTACAAACCTAGCCTCGGATGGGCTGCTCTAACACCGTGCTCCGCTCCCGAGGGAGATGCGGCGAACGAGATGCGGCGCGGCCGTGACGTCCCCTGCTCGAACTTTGGTGGATCTGGCCCGGGACTCGAGCGGGCCGGACCTATGCTTCGGTCTAGCGCGTGCTCACGTCGCAATCCGCAGGCAACCGTCGGTCAGCCTTGGAACGATGTCAAAGCAGCTCTTCTGCGCCGCGAATTCAACCTCTCGCTCGAGGCCGCGCGCCGCCATCATGCGGCCCACCCGGCTCCTTGCGAGGCAATCCATGACATCGCCGCGGTCGTGCAGCATCTGCGCCGCCAGCGCCGCGTCGCTGAATTCGTGCGCGCCGGCGCGCCTGGCGAACAGCGACGCGAGGTAGCCCGCGCCATAGAAATCCTCCAGGTTGAAGTTGTCCGCGGAGCCCGAGCAGGCGATCAAGACGGTCTCGGTGGGAAAGTTGCGCTCGATGTGATCGACCACCGCTTCGCCATTGAGCAGTGCCCCGGCGAAGACGTGGGCAGCCTCGCGGCACTTGCTGAGGGCGACCGTCCCGTTGGTGGTCGAGTAGATCAGCGTCTTGCCGGCGAGGTTCTCGCCGAGCAGCGAGAGCGGCGTCGGGTGGGCGAATCCGGCGATGGTCGTCGCGTTCAGCTCGCCCGCGATCACGTACGAGCCCGCCGGCCTGGCGCCGGCCTCGAGGAGGGCCGCATCTCCGTTCAGCGTGGGAATGACTTCCGCGGCCCCGTGGGCCAGAGCGGTGACGATGCTCGAGGTGGCAAACAGAACGTCGAGAACCACCACCACCTTGCCGGGAAGCCGCTGGCCGTCCAGCTCTTCCTTCTTCAAGAGGATATGGATCTTGGCCATCTAAGAGATCAAAGTTGGGATTCGGGGGGGCTCGAAACTTCGCGTGGTCAAGTCCCTTGTTTCGTACCAAGCTGCCACGCCCATGCGCAACAGGAAGAGAGGCCGGCGATGACCCTTGCGCTCGACGACATCACGGTGCTGGATCTCTCCCACGCGCTGGCGGGTCCCTTCGCCTCGACGGTGCTGGGCGATTTCGGCGCCTCGGTGATCAAAATCGAGACCCCCGGCACCGGAGACATCGCGCGCGCCTGGGGACCTCCGTTCTACGGAAACGACTCGGCGTACTTCGTCCAGCTCAACCGGAACAAGAAGAGCGTCGAGATCGACCTCAAGCACCCGGAGGGGAAGGAGCTCTTCTTCAAGCTCCTGGAGAAATCCGACGTCCTGGTGGAGAACTTCCGGGTAGGCACGGTCCAGGGCCTCGGCATCGACTACGCGCAGGCCCGCGCGCGCAACCCGCGGATCATCTATTGCTCGATCTCGGGTTTCGGGCAGACCGGACCCTATCGGGACCGGGCGGCGATGGATCTGATCGTCCAGGCCGAGAGCGGCATGATCAGCGTGACCGGAGAACCCGGGTCGCGCGGAGTCCGCTGCGGCATTTCGATCGCCGACATGACCGCCGGGACGAACGCCGGGCTGGCGATCTTGACCGCCCTTCACGCTCGGGAACGGACGCAGCAGGGGCAGTTCATCGATGTCTCCATGCTCGAGGGGCAGCTCGCCCTGCTCAGCAATGCCCTCGGCATCTACCTCGCCGACCGCATCGTGCCCGAGCCGATGGGCACGGCTTACAAGATCCTCCTGCCGTATCAGATGTTCCGGACGAAGACGCAGGACCTCGCGCTGGCGGTGGGCAGCGACAGCCTCTGGCGGACCTTCTGCCCGCTTCTCGGCCTCGAGGACATGAGGGACGACCCGCGCTACTCGACCAACGCCGCGCGGGTAGAGAATCGCGATTCGTTGATCGCCAGGCTCGAGGAGGTCTTTCTCACCCGGACTTACGAGGAGTGGGAGGCAATCCTTTTGCCGCAAGGGATCCCCATCGGCGCGATCAACACCCTCGATCGGGTCGTCGCGCACCCGCAAGTCGAGGCCCGAGGCGCGCTCGCCGAATGCGACCATCCGATCGCAGGTAAGGTCCAGGTGGTGTCGCCCCATTCGAGGCTTTCCGAAACTCCAGGCGGAGTCAGGGCGCCGGCGCCGCTCCTCGGCGAGCACACCGACGAGGTGTTGCGCGAGGTCCTTGGGCTCAGTGAGAAGGCGATCGAGCACCTCCGCAGCGCCGGCGCGATAGGCAAACGACGCTGAACAAGTCGCCCTCGATCGCGCCTTTCTGGCGCGTCAGAGCGGATTGGAACTCGGCGCTTGGCCCAGGACCCTGCCGCCCGGCCCTCCCTCGTACGTCATCGGCGAGGTGGCCGGATGCTGGTACTGACCCGGCCTGCTCCAATCACAAACACCGGTCGGGAACACCGCCTGCAGCCGCGTCAGCTGGGCTGCGGAGGGGACGCCGGTGGGGGCGCCGGTGTAGTCATCGGCGCTGAACAGCTTCAACTGGCACTTGAGGATGTTTTCTGACACCGGGCCGCCGGCGGTCTGTCGCGGCGAGGAAAACGCACGAAGCCTGGGGTCCGCGTCGCACCTGCTCTGATCCGTGACCTTGGTCGAGTAATCGGTGCCGAGGTAGCAGAAATCGAAGGCCTCGGGCGGCTTGTTCCTGGAGACCTTTTCCGCGACGGTCGGCGCAGTGGCCTGATCGGCTTCGATGTTCGAGAGCCATTTGTCCAATGTCAGGAACGACTGCAGCGTCAATCCGGAGGCGGGCGGCGCAGTCAGCCCGGTCCCGAATCGCCACATCACGTGGTTGTCGTGGTTGCCGTTCGCCATGTCCAGCCGCTCGCGAAGCTCGAAGCTGCGCCAGGTGTGGTGGATGGACGTCATCGCGATGCCCGCGTTGTCGTAGCCTCGCAGATCGATGATCGGGACCTTGCCCAGGTTGAACCCGTCCGAAACGATGCCCGACACGTAGGCCGTGTTGAGCGCGTCCGGATCGGCCACCATGCGACTGGCCACCGGCACGTCCGCTGTAATGTTGCTGTCCTTGTCGATGCCGCCGATCCGCTCATTCAGCGTGACAAACTCCTCGGCAGTGATCGCTCCCGACATCAGCGCCTTCAGCCCGTACTGGACACCGACGTTGTCCCGGGTGACCCTGGCGTAGTTCGTGTTGGGCGCCGTGCCCCAGATGGAGACGGCGTGATCCGGAGGGGAGCAGCGGGCGCCGTTCGGATTCGCTGTCGGATCGTACACCTGGCTTGGCAGCAGCAGACAGTTGTTCCTGGCCGGGGGCGATGGCGCGAGCTGGCCCGTATTCGGGTTCACCACCACAATCGGGGTGTACTGTCCCGGTTTGTTGTTGTTGCCAAATAAGTTGTTCCAGGCCTGGCAGCCCGTTTGATCCTGGTGACCCGCGATGGCCGCCTTTCGGGCGTTGATCTGGTCCTGGGTCAGCCCCTGCGTCACGGCGGCGAACTGGGGGCTGGCGAAGTAATTCACCAGCAGAACGCACTCCGAGACCTCGGTGCCGGTCGTCTCCGAGTCCGGATACATGCAAGCGACCTGCAAGCCGTCCAGAAGCCCGGGATAGATGGAGGCGACGGTGTTTTGCATGATCGAGCCGCCGGAGCAGCCGGTCCCCATGGTGTATCGAATCTCGCCGTACGTGTTGACGATGTGCTCCTTCATCATCATCGTCGTCTCGGCGGCAACGACCCGGTTCGAATTGAGCGCCGAGTCGGTGAGCATGTTGACCGCCACCATGAAACCGCGGGACAGCGCGGCATCGTCCACCCAGCTGCTGTTCGGCCGCTGCTGCACCCGGGGTTGGTTCGTGCTGGCGCCGTACGAATAGAGGAGCTTGCCGTTCCAGCCGGCTTGCGGCGCATACGGCTTCCAATCGGAGGTCGGATCGAACAGGACCGCGATGTCGTAGATGCCCCGGTTGATCGTCCCCCGCTCGACGCGCACGATGTACGGCACCATCACGCCCTTGTCGGTGGTCGTCGTCGCCAGATCCGACGGCCTCGCGCCATTCGGGTCGTACGGCTTGAAGCAGTAGTTGGGCGGAGGCTGCACGGGCGGGATTGGATCGGGGAGGGCGAAGCTGCAGCCCAAGGCGGTGGTCCTGTAATACAGCTTGTATTCAGTCGCGATGTTGCACTGCGCGTCGACGGCGGCGGTGCTCAGGCCACTGGCGAAGGTCGCGGGGGTGGTGGAGGTCGCCGGCTGGGCGGCGGGGGTCGCGCAGATCCAGGGCTGAATCTGGGGTCCAGTGAACACCGGCCCGCCGATCGGGTGGTTGTTGATCGTGAGCGAGGCGCCCTTTGTGCCGGCGAGCTTCGCCGTCGCCACGTTGTTCCCGCTGGCAAGGCCCGTCACCAACCCGACGATCCGGCCACTGGCGCGCGAGGCAAACGCATCGCTGACATCTCGCCCACCCACGTCGACTTTCAATCCCGAGGCGGAGGCAGCCATCGGCGGCAAGACGATCTCCACCAGGGCAGCGCCGCCGCTGACCAGATCGGCGCGATTGGAGAGCGTCTTGATGACGAGCGAATCCGATGACCCCGACCCATGGCAGCCGGACAACGTGAGCACGAGCACGAGCGCCGCCACAGCCAACCGTTGCACCGTTTCGCCCAATCGAGCCTGATTCACGTTGCCCCCTCACCAGATTTACATTGATGCCAAGTGTGTTGTGGGCGTTAACTCAACCGCCCGCTGACATCAAGCGGGTATTCGAAATGCGAGGACGAGCATGGATAAGATCTGGCGCAAACACTGGCCTTCCTCAGTGGACGAGGGGTCGATCAGGTTTCCCGACGAGCCACTGCCCGCCCTGCTCGCCCGCCAGGCGAGACGCGTTCCGGACCGGACGGCGCTGATCTTCTACGGCCGAGAGGTCACCTTTCGCGAGCTCGACGCGGCGGCGAGCCACTTCGCCGGATGGCTGCGCAGCCGCGATATCCAGGCCGGCGATCGCGTCGCCATCATGCTCGAGAACTCGCCGCAGTTCGCGATCGCCTACTACGGCGCTCTTCGCGCCGGAGCGATCGCCGTCTGTCTCAATCCGATGCACAAAGCGGTCGAGCTGCTCCACGAATTCGAGGACTCCAGCGCCCGCGCGCTGGTGACGTCGGATCACGGCTATGCGGTGGTCGCGCCGATCCGCGACCGGACCCGGCTCGAAGCCGTGGCGGTCACCTCCTACCGCGATTTCCTTCCCGCGGAGCCGACCTTGCCGCCCCCGCCCGCCTTCCTGGAGCC
>WNFF01002051.1_pt1 | contig 18950 bp, 20 predicted proteins | sample 5400441 | NCBI WGS metagenome assembly WNFF01 (sample SAMN13153345, study PRJNA577476) | soil metagenome | isolation source: 120 cm saprolite under Douglas fir tree site 2 hole 3 replicate 1 | place: USA:California | collected 2015-04-18 | reverse complement strand
CGCGATCGAACCCGATGATGCGCGCCGGATCGGCATGGGATATCGCAGAGGCCTGCAGCTATCTCGCCGGGCCGTCCGGCGGATTTCTGACGGGCGAAACGCTGACCGTGGACGGCGGCGGCCAACTGTGGGGCGAAACTTGGACGACCGGGAAACCACCCTATTTCAGTGGCAACACGGCATGAGTTGAGGTCATCGCCGAGGTTGCGGATGCGGGAAAGCGCAAAAATGAGTGCTTCGAAGTCGGTTGGACGAGACATTCTTCCGAACGATCTCTTCTCGAGAAAAACCGTCTTTGTCACGGGAGGTGGCAGCGGGATCAATTTGGGAATTGCAAGAGCTTTCGCGGGCCTCGGCGCCAATATCGGTATCTGCGGCCGCTCTCAGGAACGGCTCGATGCCGCGGCAGCCGGCTTGTGCGAACTCGGCGCAAAGGTATCGGCGACGTCGGCGGATGTCCGCGTGCCCGAACAACTCCAATCCGCCATGAACGCATCCCGCGACCTTCTCGGCGACATCGACGTTTTGGTTTGCGGTGCCGCGGGGAACTTCCTCGTCCAAGGCGAAAATCTATCGTTCAACGGATTCAAGACCGTTATCGACATAGACCTTGTGGGATCGTTCAACGCCAGCCGCATTGCCTTTGAGCAATTGAAGCGTACGCGCGGCTCCATCATTTTCATCACGGCACCGATGGCGCGCTTGGCCCACGCCTATCAGGCTCACGTCGGCCCGGCGAAAGCCGGCGTCGAGATGCTGATGAAGAATTTGGCGCTGGAATGGGGACCATACGGCATTCGCTCCAACAGCATCATTCCGGGCTTCATCGAAGATACCGAAGGGATGCGGCGGATTTCATCGGAGGCGGACAATGGGAACTTCATTCAGAACATCCCACTGCGCCGCATGGGTATGACGCAGGAAATCGGTCAGGCCGCGGCGTTTCTGTCCTCGCCGCTCGCAGCCTACATCACGGGGACGTCGCTGTGGGTTGACGGCGGACAGGCGCTATCCGGCTCGGGCTTCTTCAACAGCAACAGCGCCGCCTTTCTGGCAAACAACGCGCGGGCATGAAAATTCGATCTTCGACATAGACCGAAATCAATTCGGCATGAACACAATCACAGGGAGCGACAGCAATGTATCCAGGCAATCATGCGAAGCGGAGAGCCGATCAGGCGGCGTTCATCATGGCGCAGTCCGGCGAAGCGGTGACCTATGCCGAACTCGAGGCGCGCACCAACCGGCTGGCGCATTTTCTGAGAAATCGTGGACTGAAGGGCCTCGACCATTATTCGATCTTCATGGAGAACAACGCGCGCTATATCGAGTGTTGTGGCGCGGGAGAGCGATCTGGTCTGTATTTCACCTGCATCAATTCCTTCCTGACGGCCGATGAACTGGCTTACATTGTCAACAACAGCGAATCCAAGGCTCTGATATTTTCCGATGCCATGCGCGCGGTCGCCATCGTGGCATTGCGCCAGTGCCCGAAGATCGAGGTCAGCCTGGTTGTGGGCGGACCGGGCGACGGCGCTCGCATTCTCAATCTCGACGACGCGACATCGGACTTTCCCGTCACGCCGATCTCGGACGAGTCGGCCGGCACGGCGATGCTGTATTCATCGGGAACCACCGGCCGGCCGAAGGGCATCATCCGGCCCTTGCCCGAACAGCCGCCGTCGCAGCAACTCCCGCTGTTCGATTTTCTTCAGAAGTTGTGGCGTTATCGGGAAGGGCTAATCTACCTATCTCCCGCGCCGCTTTACCACTCGGCGCCGCAGGCGGCCGTCAACCTCGTCATCCGCAACGGCGGCACCGCGATCATCATGGAGAGCTTCGATCCGGAACGTTACTTACAACTGGTCGAGAAATACAAGCCGACCCATAGCCAGCTCGTACCCACGATGTTCTCGCGTATGCTGAAGCTGCCGGAGGCCGTCCGGTCCCGATACGATCTTTCGTCCCTCGAGGTCGTCATCCATGCTGCCGCGCCCTGCCCTGCCCAGGTAAAGGAGCAGATGATCGCCTGGTGTCGCCTGGTGGGGACCGATCATCCACGAATACTACGGCGCGACCGAGGGATTGGGATTTGCCGCCTGTGACAGCACCCAATGGCTTGCCCATCGCGGCACGGTTGGCAAGGTCATGCTTGGCGACCTGCATGTTCTGGACGAAGACATGCAACCGTGTCCCAAGGGAACCCCAGGCACGTTGACGACGACGGTTTCCTATATCTGACCGATCGCGCCACTTTCATGATCGTCTCTGGTGGGGTCAACATTTATCCGCAGGAATGCGAGAACCTGTTGATTACGCATCCCAAAGTCGCCGACGCAGCCGTGTTCGGAGTTCCAAACGAGGATCTCGGCGAAGAAGTGAAGGCAGTCATTCAACTGATGCCGAACGTCGAGACAAATTCCGATCTTAAGGATGAGTTGATCGCATTCTGCGCAACTCATCTCTCGCGTCAGAAGTGCCCGCGTTCGATCGATTTCGAAGCCGAGCTTGATCGATTTCGAAGCCGAGCTTCCCCGCTTGCCCACCGGGAAACTCTATAAGCGACTACTGCGAGACCGTTATTGGGGGGACCGAAAAAGCAGAATCGTTTGAAAGTAGAAGTCGACCCCTTCGTAGCCGCAAGATTCCGAGTGTCCCTTAGTGCGGCGTAGTTCGAATACCGCAACCCTTTGTAAATTCCATAACCGCTCATTAAGCGAATTCATCTCACGCTTGTTTTCTTATCTGAATCACGATCAAAGGGTGTAAGGGACGATTCGCTGCAGGCGCAGCCGGAGAAGCCATGGACGAAACGACTTCACGGCGCCGCGGACGTCCCGCGCAGTCAAAAACAGTACCTTCAGATCTCGGCGCCGAAATCTGGGTCCGCGTCCAGACTCACCGCATCAAGGAGAGAATCCGGACCGGAAAAGCCCCGTCGGTCGCACGAACTTGTCGTGCGCTAACGGCTCGGGGTGGGATTCAGTCTGTTGTTGGGGGGAACCCGGAAGCGTTGGCGCAAGCAAATCGCACGAGGAAGGCGCGCTGGGGCCGATTTCAACTCGATGCGATTGGTTCGGATCTCCTTCGTGAAACCGGGAGGTTTCTCTTCACCAGTCACCGGATAGAAAGTGCGACGTCGTTGCATGCCCGGTATAGCGAGGCGAACAGACTCGCCAACGCAGATCCCCTGGTGCGACTGGCCTGGATGAATATAGCCCGCCAAATGCTCAGCCGCCCGACCAAGAAACCCCGGTGGGGGAATCCTTGGGCACCCCGAGCTTGGCGGGTGAAGGCGGACGGCACTTTTATTTTGGCTACGAATTGATCGTAGACTTTTGCCTCGCGAATAGAGGTACTTGAGGAGCTTCGTCAATTAACCGGAGCACCCCAATGACCAACCCCAATCAAAATCTTAGCAAACCACCGGTTCCCGTTCCCCTGCTGCCGTTCAGCAATGAACTGTCGCGGATCGCAGTTACGTATCGCGCGCCGGTCGAACTTACCGTAGCGTCTGTCAGTCCGCGGGTGCACACGTCGCGCCAGATCAAACAGATCGCCCGCAGCATCAGCGTTTTTGGCTTTCTGATCCCAATCATCATTGACGAGGCTGGGCGCGTGCTGGTCGGCGTCGGTCGACTGATGGCGGCACGCGATCTCGATTGTAGCGAGGTGCCGACGATCCAGGTCACGCACTTGAGCGAAGCCCAGAAAAAGGCATTCGCCATCGCCGACAACCAGCTTGCGACTATCGCGAAGTGGAATGACCCGGTCCTGGCTGAGCAGTTGAAAGAACTGTCAATCATCAATCTCGACTTTGACATCGAGGTGATCGGGTTCGAGGCAGCCGAAATCGATTTGCGCATTGAATCGATCAACATTGATGTCGACGAATCTGATCCGGCCGACATTCTGCCTGCGGCGCCGATAGGCGAACCGGTCTCCCACCTCGGTGACGTCTGGACACTGGGCCGCCATCGCCTCCTCTGCGGCGACGCGCTCGATACTGTCGCCTACACCACGCTGATGCGCGGCAAAAAGGCCGACATGATTTTCACTGACAGTCCCTACAATGTAAAAATTGATGGCCATGCGACCGGGCTTGGCGCGAACCGCCACCGGGAATTTGCGATGGCGTCGGGCGAGATGACCTACGCCGAATTCCAGAACTTTCTGCTCAGCGCTTGCCTCCTCCTCGCGCGCCATTCCGCGGACGGTTCCATTCACTTCTTCTGCATGGATTGGCGCCACTCCGGCGAACTGCTGGCGGCGGGCCGCGCGGTGTATTCCGAACACAAGAACACCTGCGTCTGGGTAAAGTCCAACGCCGGCATGGGCTCCCTCTACCGCAGCCAGCATGAGTTCGTGTTCGTATTTAAGAACGGCCAGGCGCCCCATCGCAACAACGTGCAACTCGGCCGCTTCGGCCGCTACCGCAGCAATATCTGGAACTATCCCGGCGCCAATTCAATGGGCCGCGGCACTGAGGAAGGAAACTTGCTTGCGCTGCACCCGACGGCCAAGCCGGTCAAACTAGTGGCCGATGCCATCCTCGACTGTTCCGCGCGCGGTGATTTGGTCCTTGATCCGTTTATGGGCAGCGGCACCACGTTAATGGCGGCTGAGCGCGTGGGCCGGCGCTGTTACGGCATCGAGATAGACCCGCTTTATATCGACACCATCATCCGGCGCTGGCAGGCGCAGACCGGCGATGACGCCGTTCATGAAGCCACCGGCCGCCGCTTCAACGACATGATTACAGAAGGCCACGACCATGAATGAGCGCAAACCTCTGACCGGCGTCGGCTACGCCATCCCGCCGAAAACCGGTCAATTTAAGAAGGGGCAGTCTGGGAATCCGAAAGGCCGCAGAAAGGGATCTGTTGCCCTCTCCACCCTGATCCGGAAGTCAGCCAAAGAACGGGTCATCGTTCAGGAGAACGGCACCCGCAAAAGCATGACGAAGGACGAGGCCGCGTTGAAGCAGCTTTTCAACAAGGCAGCCTCCGGCGATCAGCGCGCCATCAAGCTTATGGCTGACTTGATGAATTTGCACACGGCTGGAGCCGAGCCGGTCGCTCCCAAATTCACTCTAACCGACCCTGACCGCGAGGTCTTGGCACAGATGATCGCCCGCGCGCGGCGGCAAGATGGAGATAACAATGCCCAGTGATAGCGAATTGTACCGCGAGGCCGTGCTGCTGGATTTTCTGGCCTTCAATCATCGTTGTTTTCGGGAGATCAATCCGACGACGTCGTTTGATCCTAACTGGCATATCGAGGTGATGGGCGCCGCGCTGGAGGACTGCCGTCTTGGCAGGACTCGGCGGCTCATCATCAATGTGCCGCCGCGCTCGCTCAAATCGTTGACGGCTTCTGTCGCGTTTCCCGCATGGCTGTTGGGCCACAACCCCTCGATCAAGATCGTCTCCGCTAGCTATGGTCAGGACCTGTCCGAAAAACACGCGCGCGATGGCCGGCAGATCATGAACAGCCAATTTTTCCATGAACTATTTCCAGGCTGTCAGCTTTCCGACCGCCAAGCGGTTCAAGAGTACGAAACCACCGCAGGTGGCTTGCGATATTCGACATCCGTGGGCGGACCCTTCACCGGCCGCGGCTCGGACTTCATCATCATTGACGATCCGCTCAAGCCTGAACAGGCCTTGTCGGATCGCGAGCGGGTCAACGCTAACAATTGGTTCAGCAATACCGTGCGCACCCGGCTGGACGATCAGCGAACCGGCGTCATCATCATTATCATGCAGCGGCTGCACATGGATGATCTCGTCGGCCACGTCATGAAGAGCGACCAATGGAAGGTACTGCGGTTTCCGGCCATTGCCGAAGAACGCGAAGTGCATGTCATCGACACCATTCACGGCCGCAAGACATTCGTGCGCGAAGCCGGCGAAGCCCTGCACCCGACGCGCCAGTCGCTCGAAGTTCTCAACGACCTCAAAAGCTCAATGGCTGACTATGACTTCTCCGGCCAATACCAGCAGGCGCCGGTGCCGTTGGGCGGCGGAATGGTGAAGTACGACTGGTTCTAGTATTTCGATCGTAACGATCCGCCTGAATTCGATCGGATTGTGCAAAGTTGGGACACAGCCAGCAAACCCGGCAACATCAACGACTATAGTGTGTGCACGACCTGGGGGATTGTGAACAAAAAGTCTTACTTACTGAACGTTTATCGGGAACGGGTTGGATACCCGGAGCTCAAGAGGGCCGTGGTGGAACAGGCCCGTTCATTTCGACCAGATGCAATCCTGATTGAAGACAAATCTTCTGGTACCGCCCTGATCCAGGATCTGGTCGCTGACGGCCTTCACAATGTCGTCGGGTACAAGCCGAAAGATGACAAAATCATGCGGATGCATGCGCAAACCGCAACGATCAAATACGGATTTGTATTCGTCCCAACACAAGCCCACTGGGTTGCCGATTATCTCCACGAAATGACATCATTTCATTTTGGAAAGTACGACGATCAAGTTGATTCGACCTCGCAATTCCTCGATTGGTCGAAGGTCATCGAACCCGCGATCATTACATATGCGCGACAGGAGGTGGAGAGGCATCAGCGTTCGGCGCACGCTACGATCCGGGTGCAGAGACCCGCGACCCCATCAGCGAGCACCATCTATTTTGGCGACGGCACACACGCGAACGTTTGTGCCGACGGGACGATGTGGATCAGGCCAGAAGACTTTGGGCCGCTCAATCAACTAGGCTGGACGCGCATCGAATAAGCCGTCGGTGCGCGGACCGTCACACCTATTTAGCCAGACTGAAATCATCGTACCCAAATTGCTCGCAGATGCCGTTGAGCCACCGAGGATCAAACACGTTAGGTTCTCGGCTCGGCGGCTCGACTTGACGAAGGGTCACTTTGACGAACTGTCCTTTGTCGTCCTTCTTTAGCTGGGCGTAGAACCGGACAAAGCCTGTGTACCCGCCGTAGCTGTTTTTGCCGTTTACCAGTCCGCAGTAATCGGTGATGCCGTCGCGCTCGGTCAGGATAACCGGCATCCATCTGAACTGAGCCGCCGAAGGGTCTTTCAACCCTGCCGCCAAGATAGGGGCAAACGACAGCTTTTCTGCAGGCGTGAGTTCGCGCTTCGGCGCCGCAATCACCTGCGCGGTTGGTTGGCTTAGGCCGGAGCAGCCGGCAAGCAGCATCGTCAGCGCAAATGCGCAGCAAATTCGTTTCATTTCATGTCCCCCAATGCGTTGAGCGCTTTCGCGACATGCCCACAATAGTAGGTCTATAGCCAGTGGTTTAATGGCCCTTCTAATGGCTGCCTGCCTACATGAAAGCTCGTGCGCTGGTGGCCTGGAATCTGCGGCGGGTCCGCGTCAAACGCGGTGTCTCGCAGGAGCGGCTCGCCTATGACGCCGGGGTCGACCGCTCTTACGTCGGCGGGCTGGAACGGCAGGCGGAGAACCCCACGATCGATCTTCTGGACCGGTTGGCTAAAACACTTGAGGTCCCGCTCTCGGAGTTTTTTACGCAGCCGGCTAAAGGCGCCACTGCCCCTAAACCGCTGCCGCAGGGTCGCAAGATCTCGCGGCCGAAGCGCAAGAAGCCATAGGATTGCTCACAATCCGCTCGACTTCCCCACGGGAAGGAGCGTGTGTGGTGTCACCGAAGCAGATACGCCTTCGAGATTCGACTGATCGCTCCCGCCCGCGATGAAAGCTTCCGCGGGCTCGTGTCAATGGCAGCACCTGATGCTGTCGTTGATCCAAGGGAGAGCCAGATGGCTACCATCAAATCGAAGTCCAGATCCGCAAAGACGCCTCCGAAAGCAAAACGTCCCACCAAGAGCGGCGGTCCCGCTCGATCAAAGGCCGCCGTTACGTCCAACACCGCAGTATCCAAAACGGCATCATCGAAAGCATCCGCTTCATCGCCCTCCAAACAGTCGGCTGTGCTAAAGATGTTGCACGAGCCAAAGGGCACCACCATCGCGGCAATCATGAAGGCCACCCATTGGCAGCAGCACTCAGTGCGCGGCTTCTTCGCCGGCGTGGTGAAGAAGAAGCTCAACCTCAATCTTACCTCTGACAAGGCCGACGGAGAGCGAACCTACCGGATCGCGAAGCCGAGCGCAGCGCGATGATAGCCGTGCAAGAGACCGCGCCCGTCCAACCCACCGATCCAACCGTCGAGGGCGAGTTGGATCGGCTGGCGGTCATGCCGATCGCTCAGTTGCGTCTCAGGTATTGGGAGGTGTTTCGCAGCGATCCGCCGAAAGCGTTCGGCCCGGATCTGCTCCGACGCAGTATCGCGCATCGGATTCAGGAGAATGCCTATGGTGGCCTCTCCCGCCCGGCGCAGCGCTTGCTCGATCAGATGACGAAGGCGTATGTCGCGAAGCCGAACAGCAAAATCGTGCTGCCACGCCGGATCAAGCCGGGTTCGGTTCTGGTCCGGGAGTGGAAGGGCAAGAGCCACCGCGTCATGGTGCTGGCAGACGGGTTTGCCTACGACGGATTGACCTACACCAATCTCTCCGAAATCGCAGTTCTCATTACCGGCACCCGATGGAACGGGCCGCGGTTCTTTGGTCTGCGGCCCAAGCCGGATGGTGGCGAGTCCAACCATTCTGATCGAGCCGACGTCCCGAAGCGGAAAGCCGAGGCCACCGCTCGTTTGAATCAGTCGGGCCGCATAGGCGACCGTCGGCCGCGGGACGCCGGCCCCGCGGCCAAACCCGCACAGGCTGGTAGTCGTCATGGCCGCTAATGCGATCAAACCGGTCCGCTGCGCCATTTACACCCGCAAATCGACAGAGCACGGTCTGGAACTGGAGTTCAACTCACTCCATGCCCAGCGCGATGCCTGCGACGCCTATATCAAGAGCCAGGCATCGCAGGGATGGAAGGCCCTGCCCCAGCATTATGACGATCCTGCCTATTCCGGCGGCAATCTCGACCGCCCTGCCCTGCAGCAACTCCTGAAGGACATCGACGCCGGCCGGATCGACATTATTGTCGTCTACAAGATCGACCGGTTGACCCGTTCGCTCGCCGACTTCGCCAAGCTGGTCGAAGCCTTCGATGTCAAATCAATCTCATTCGTCGCCGTCACCCAGCAGTTCAACACCACGACCTCGATGGGACGATTGACCCTAAACATCCTATTGTCTTTTGCCCAGTTCGAGCGCGAGTTGTCCTCCGAGCGGGTCCGAGACAAGGTCGCGGCCAGCAGACGCAAGGGCAAATGGACCGGCGGCACCGTCCCGCTCGGCTATGACGCCAAGGACAAGAAGCTGTTCATCAACAAGGCTGAGGCCGAGACCGTCCGACATATCTTCAAGCGGTACCTCGAATTGCAGAGTTTCGGGAAGCTGGTAGAGGACCTCGACCAGAAGGGCATCGTCACCAAGCGTCGGGATACCAAGGTCAGGAAATTCAACGGCGCGATTCCCTTCACGTACGGTCCTCTCGCCCACTTCTTAAAGAACCGGCTCTACGTCGGCGAGACCGGCCACAAGGGCAACTGGTTCCCCGGCGAACACGCAGCCATCGTCGACCGCAAGACCTTCGATCAGGTCCAACAGCTGCTCACCTCCAAATCCGCCGGCCGAAAAGCCCGTCGCACCGCAAGCGAGGCCCTGCTGATGGGCAAGCTCTATGACGACCGCGGCAATCGCATGAGCCCCAGCTTCTCAACCAAGAATGGAGTGCGTTACCGATTCTACATCAGCTCGGCATTGCTGCGAGGGCGGAAGGACGAAGTCGGTTCGGTGGGACGCGTCTCTGCGACAGAGATTGAAGGGACAATCCGCGCCGCCCTCAGCGTTCAACCGAGTCAAGGACCGATAGGACCCAACCGCGTGCCCGACACCCTTGAAAAGGTCGAGCGCGTCGTCGTTGCCCGAGATCAGCTATTGATAAATCTCACGCGATCTAGCGATGCTAACGAGATGGATGGTGCGGTCTCAGAAATAAGAATTCCATGGCCGACCAAGGCAAGAGATTCAACAGTTGCGGTGGAGAACGACGGCGAGACGGAGGGCGCGCATAACGAAGGCTTGATCCAGTCAGTTGTTCGCGCCCACGCTTGGTTGCAATCGCTTCGAGACGGCATGTATGAGTCCGTCGAGAGGCTCGCGGAGGCAAACCGTCTGCATCCGAAAGTTATTCGCCAGGCACTGCGGCTGGCATTCCTTTCGCCGGATATCACATCAGCGATTTTGGAAGGCAGGCAACCGGCAGGACTCTCACTGGCGCGAATCCCGAAGCTGCTTCCTTTGCCGTGGACGGACCATCGGCGCTTGCTCCGCTGATCTTCGGCTATCCATTGTTATGGAATGTCGAAGTCCGCGTTTGGCGCCAAAAGCGGACGTGACCGATGTCGGAACAATCCCTGCATCTCGGGCTGCACCGTTGCTCAAGCTTGTCTCCTTCAACACATCAGCGAGACCGCTCTAAGGGTGTGGTCAAGGAGGATTGTGTGTCCGTAACTGTCCGAATTTTTTTGACGCTGCATCAATCAATACGGCAGCCGTTTGCGTAAATTTGCATCCGTATCGTGCCACTCCGCGTCATGATCATAGCTCCGTGCAATCCGCTCCAGAAGGCGCGACGTAAAAGGCGACTCGAATGCGACCTGTTTAGACCAGCCACGATATTTTGCGGCCAGTTCACGTTCCTCGGCTCCGCCTTCTCCTCTCCAGTGAGCGCCCCGCTGGTTGTAAAGCCCGACGGCCATGCCATCGGCCATTATCTTGGTTCCAACCTCTTCAAGCACCTCTCGCACTGGCTCGCATGGCCAGATACCATCTGAACCGGACGGAGCCTTGGAGAGCAACTCACCTAGCACACTGTCTCCGACGTCTTCGCGGGCGTGGGTCTTGCACAAGGCCCGCACTTCGTCGATCCAGGCTTTAAGTTTGGACACGTCAATCGTTCCGTCGTCATTGGTGCCAGGGATGCGCTTCGCATTGTGCAAAAGGCGATAGGCCTGCGTCGCGATGTTGCTCCGCGCCTCCTTGTCGGGAATGCCCCATTCCGGCGGGTCTTCGCCATCATCGCTTCGCTTGTAGGCTAGCCCAACTGCCTGCACGAACAGGGCGGGCGACTGGGCAAGCTGTCGCTCCAGATTCGGAATGCCGCGCTCATCCTGGTCAAGTGCGCTCAGATACAAAAACTCAAGATGAGCAAGCTCATCTGAGGATACATCCGCGCGTTTATCGAGGACCTTCAGCGCTTCAGTGATTTCGTACGCCTGAAACCGAAAGTGACCGGCCGGTTCAGACCCGTTCGTTGCGACTTCCTTGAGCAGTCGAACGAGCGATGGGCTTTCGATTTTCGGGAATTCGAACTGAACCGCAGACAGTGCTGCGCGCGGCCGGTTCGTTTCAAGCAGCCGGTCAATTAATTCATGCAGTTCATCAGCGTCCTGCTGATGCCAATTCGGGTACACTTCCTTCCAGTAACCGAATTTCACGTCGGGTTTCAGTCCATCAAGATGGCGCCATGTGCTCTTTCTGAACGGTGAGGCTTTCAAGACGCGAATGCATTTTCTCAGGCCTACGTCTCCTTCCGCTTTGAACCTGGCTATCAAAGCATTCAGAAGATCATCGCGGCCGGCATCGTCTGTCCTATAGAGGAAGCCGGACAGGCAAGCGTCCAACTGGCCTGGAGACTTTGTTTCCGGTTCTGAAGCCATCCGATAGATGAAATCGACCGCGTCGAACCGCTTAACCGCGCCTGCAGCCAGTTGCAGACCGATGGCCGAAGCTCCTTCTCCCGATTCGCAGAGCTGTAGAATTCCATCGTACCCTGTGGCCTTCCAGATTTCGGCGATAGCACTGGCGCGCTGTTTTGCAACTCTCTCTTCACGTTTTTTGAAATCGAAGTCAGCAGTCTCGATCTCGTCGAATGATTCTTCTACCCATTGCCGTGCAAACAGCCATTTGTACCGCACGATAGGATCATGGGGGGCCAGCAGGTCATACAGCTCTCGCGCATGGTTTCTCGTCTCGCCGGAAAGATTGCGGCCCCGTCGCGTAAACGCATAGCGCCGGATGCGTTCGCGCAATTCGGCTTTTTGTTCGTCGCTCGGCGCTGATGCAACCCAGGTCCGGACGCGCTGCCAGACATTTTCCCGATCGTCCGGAATAACCTGAAGCCGCTCGATCAGGTCCCCAAGCGTATTTTGGTCGTGCCGCGGCCAGTCGAGGGCGATATCCAGCGCCTTCCGTGCGAATTGATAGCGCTCGTTTCCCGAGACAGGTTGCCCTGCGCCCGAGGCGTCCTTTCGCCATCTTGGACGGGAGTTGTAGTTGCCGATGGCACCGTGAGGATCGAATTGATCGATGCAAAGGCGCCAGCCCACCTCCGGGTAACGGCGGGCGATCGCCTCAAGGGCCGTCTTCCTTTGCTCCACGTTGGCCGCTGTTTGCGGCATCCACGACCGAAACATGGATTTCAGGCTGCTCTCGGGTTTATTGACCCAGTTATCGTCGATCTTCGGCTCGGACAGACGCACTAGCAGCCTTGCCACGCGCGGAAGCTGTTCCGGCTTCCAGGCGAGCACCTCCAGCGCCCACAGCAATCCTGTACGCGGACAACCTCCGCCGAATAGCTCACTGCTGGCGGGCTTCAACAGCGAAACGATTTTCGGGTCCTCGCTATCGAGATCGTTTTCGAGGATGTCGAGGAACTGATCGGGAGCGGCCTCCGCATAACGCGGTAAATCGCTGCGTTGTGATGCCCAGGTTTCCGCTTTGAATGGTGTGAGCAAATCCCGCACAACAACATTCACGTGAGATTCAACATCCATGCCGACCCGCTCGCGAAAGAGATTGTTGCCGTGAACCGCGAACAGGACGAGCGTTTCACAAATTCCTTCGCGCAAAGCTGCGGAATGGTCCCGCGTCTTTCCGTACATACTGGCTGCGTATCTTTGGTCTTCGGGAAGATCGAGCGCCGGGTCACGTTCCGACAGAACAACTCGTGCAACGAAGAAAAAATTTTCAAGATCCTGAGCGGTGACGAACCAATGGATGCCGTAAAGAACGTCAATTTTCGACACGACTCCTCGATATCGCCCTACAGTCCAGACAGGAGATTGCTCTGAACGCAACAAATCTGCCACGGACCTTTCAATGGCTTCGTAGGAATCGCCGGTCAGGTAGTTCAAAATCTCCTGGTCGGCTTTGGTTTGCGAATGCCAAACTCCCGCAAAGCCCAGCGGAATCAGCTTTCTCGCCGAAGCGTTGTCCTGCGTCCAGGGGGGAAACTTGATCGCCGGAACGTCTGAAAGGCGGCGGCGAAGGATGGTGGGCGATTGGCCGGAGGCCCGTGTTAGAACGGGCACTTCTTCTTCCGGAATGCCCATCGCGGCCAGAGCCTTCTTGAAGGTCGCATCATCCACGAGGTCAAGCGCGATGTCAGGTTCGTTTTCAACCGCATTCCGTCTGCGAATAATGACGGTGTGCAGGGTTCTGTGAATTCCGGCAGAAGCCTCCTCCACTTCGGGAGAAACGATAATCGGGATAAATGTGGATGATGCTTTTGTTGCGCGGCGCAAAGCAGAAACTGAGCGGAGAACAACAGCGCGTGAATAGTACTCGCCAGCGTTGGCGCCCAGATATTCAAACGCACAGGCAACGAACGCGAGGGCCTCTTCCTCGGAATTAGCGGTCACAACGAAAGGTCGCGAAGCAGGCTGCTGCAGCCAGTTTTGAAGATTGTTTTTGTGTGCTTCGATGGAGCCGTGGAACAGCTCCTTGCTAAGCTGCGGCTTCGTAACATTTGCCCAGCGATCCCAACAATCCTCCAACGAGAGAATGTCGTCGGAGGGCGTGCCAATCCTTTCCGCCATCCAGCTCTGAGCCGGGACGGATTGCTCGATCCATTGCTCTAGGTCACTCGCGTCGAACGCCTTAACATCCCTCCATATGCCTTCGGCTTGTTTCGCCCGTGCCCATTCATCCTTGCCCGGCCAGTTACGCGGCGTGACAAAGACAAAGGTGATGTTCTTCTGCTCGGCGGCCGGAATGCCGCCGACGCGGGCATCGTAGTCGTGGTCGGCCTTCTGGCGCGGGTCCTTGTTGCAACCAAATTCCCATCCGGAAAGGCCCGGGGGTATCCAAGGCGTCGCTGTGTCGGTTTCGACCTGACCATCCCAACCCGGCCGCTCTGCATTATCGAAGGCGGGTAAATCGACTTTGGACAGATTTGCCCCGGTGCTCAGGACGAGACGGCGCAGGAACGCGGGGAGCTGCGAACGAGCGGGAATTTGCTCCGCCCACGCTGCGATCTGAGCCGCGGTGATGTCCATGAAGCTCGGGGTATAGGTACGAACCGCGACGACCTTCTCACGGCTACGCGTCTGTGTTTCGTCGTAGGCAGCCTGCATCTTAAGGAGCGTTTCGCTCTTGGCTCCAAAAGCCTTTTCGAGGCGAAGGGCCATCTCCGACGAAAGGGAAGCCTTGCCGTTGAGGAGATTGGACAACGCCGGCCTGCCAACCCCCAGTAGCTCGGCTGCTTTCTTCACGGGCATTCCCGCGGGCAGAACAAATTTTTTTATATGAAGCCCCGGGTGAGTGGGGTCGGGGCTGCGCGTGATCGACATTTCTATTCTCACCGAATATGTATTGTGTAGCGTTACACACTACATATACCGCATTTGTTCTATCGTCAACACGGAGGCAGCGAGCCGATTCCGTCCAAAAGCCTGCAGTTCTACCGTGAAGGACGGCGTTACTCGGGCAGAGGAATGCCGACGCCGCCCAAAATAAAGATCGTCTCGGCGAAACGCAGCTCGACCAAGTCTTGGCCGATAGCCGCTACCGCTTTCCACGCGTCTCGCCAGAGATCGAGAGCCATCGGCAAAATCAGCGAGTCCGGCCGACTTCGTGTGCGCACAGCTTCTTCGTGAAGCATGCTCAGCGACAGATAAATCAAACCGTTCCTCGCGAGCTTGAGAAAGCTGGACCGTCTTCTCCTCAACATCGCTCCGCAGTACCGAGTACCCTTCTTACTTGTCTTACTTGTCACTCTGGCGATCGAGATATTCGAGCCGCGCACGGTTGATTTTTTGTCTCAGCCCGAAATCGTGTTCCTCGTCCCCAGCCAGAGCTTCTTCGATCGCCTGATAAAGCGGAGGCTCAATGTCAAAATGCTCGTGCGACACAATTGCCGACAGCGTGGCAAGAAGATTGCTGTAGCCGTCGTTCTTGTCCCCCGCGAGAAACGTTCGCGCGGTTCGCAAGGCATCGATAGTGCGGCCCATGCGATGCAGCGCGAGGAAGACAAAATAGCCTATTTCGGAGTATGGAGAGTCTTTCCGCAGTTGAGATAACAGAAAATGCTGCAGATTGTCCTGATCTTGCGTACCGAGCAAAGTGTGTAGCTTGAGCAGGCGCGCGAGGTTTGGTGAAGAAAGCGGGGTAGCCTTTTCCCGTGTCCATAGAAGCTCGGGTATTTGCCCCTCTATTGTCCAGCCCAAGTTGAGTTCGCTCTGGATTTTGACGTTAAGCGATCCTAAGCCTCCTCTGAAGCGCCCGTTTGCGGCATAATTCCGTTTTTCCTCGTTCAGAATATTCTCGGTCGCTTGCAGATAGTTTGCGTTACTAAAAGTCCATGGAATCGGCGGCGCAAGAGGAGCCGCATTCCTCCCGAGTCGTTTCCGCACAAGCAGATTACGAAAGAGCGCAGCCAGTGTGCGCCGTGGCGCGGGTGCGTCATGGGTTCCAACGACGATGTTTTTGATCTTGTAATCTTCGCCGTACTGATCGGTAATTGCGAGAGTAACGCGGATCGGCTTTCCTGCCGCGGCGAGTGCTCCGCGCGCCATAATATGCGTCGGGACAGCCAGCGTCCCGTGAGGCGGGATCGGGTGCTGATGGCTATGGTATGGACTGTCCTCTGCTGGCAAGAGTGCATCAGCCTGAATAACAACAGCCTTGGGACGAACAAGCCGGAGCCTGACGATCTGCACCGGGCGGTCTGTTGTGTTTGTCGCTTGTACATCAATTGTGATCTGCGATAGAAAACTGCCGTCCTTTTGTTTGGCCAGATGCCACCAACATTGCCGTTGGAGCACGACAAAACGGAGAATTCGACGAGTTTCCCGTTGCCTACTTCGAACACGATATTCAGCAACGATTGCGTCAACGCTTCGCGCAATCGCCAAAACCAAAAACGTGTTTGTGGCGATCCAGACCCAAACTCCCCATTCCTTCCGAAAACCATCGAGATCAACGCCCCCTACAGCTGGCACAAATAGAGCGGCGTATCCGGCAATCGCGAGTCCAAAAAACAACCAAATCGGAAGCGTGCGCAACACCGACAGGATGGGACCGACGGAAGAAGGTTCAGGCAATGATCGTCTCCGGCAATTTTGACATAAGAGCCAAGCGCGTCGTTCATGAGGCGCACGGTATCAGCAATAGCTAAGAGTATATCAAATCCCGCCCAACCGGCCACGGCAATCGCAGTCGGGGGGCGAATGTCGCCCCGATTTGTCACGTGGCCGTCAATGCCGTTAGCTGTTACTTGACGTCTCCAAGAGCGAAAGCCAGCGAGCCGACTTGCGAGCAATCTTTGCAGCACAACAAACGGGAGCGGCAGCGTTACAGTTTTCATATGTGATCAGGACTTGGAGTCAGTCGCCTCACAATTAGACAGTGTACAGATGCGCACCAAAAAAAGTATATTGATCGCGGTAATTTTTTCACGATTTCATATTTAGCGATTTCTCACACATCATTTGTTCGCTGTTCGGTTGCGCAGCGCGCATCGACTTATCTCTTATTTATGAGCCTTCTCGAACTTCCGAATGTGATCTGCGCTCGCCTGTTACAGCTCGATATACTGCTCTGGGAATAGCTCCTTGAATAGCTCATTCCTGTAGGAAAGCAGTGACAGAAAGATCGATCGCATGTGCTCGGGAGCGCGTGATATCGGATCGTCAGGCTTTAACCATTTGATGATTTTGCATTTTGCCACCTGCGAGGTCGCAATCCGCCGGTTATGGACGATCGAAGTGCGAAGATAATAAAGGTCTCCCCAGAGATCGTGGCGCGCATGATCCCGGAGGCATTTTTTCACGACCTCGTCGTCTTTTTCATCTCGATCGAGAAAGGCCCTAGCGATTACGTACTCGCGCCGAAGGTAATCATTCCAAAAATCGTAAAAGGAAACGAAGCAGAGTTGACCTAGAGTCACGAAGTTAGCACCGTCTGGCGCGTTTCTGGCCTTTACCTCGCCCTGCGTAGCCCGATGAATTGCTGACGTGCAGAAGGATTGCCAAGCAGAACCAACCGCTAACTCGCCCTGAGGCGATACGAGCCATGATAGAGACAATCCTGCATATCCTGTTGAAAGACGCGGGCGAGAAGCCGGCCGGCAAGGCCGCCCGCTCGGCCCGCGCCGCAGAGCTGGCGGCCAAGGCGATCGACAACATGATCGAACCGGCGGCGCCGCCCGAAGAACGCGGGCGACACCTCACCAAGGGGCCGCTGGAGTTTCGAGAGCATAGAGTCGATCTGCCGAACGCGAAGGGGAAATGATCCCGGTTGTCGGAAGCCCTCCTTGGACGCCTAAGGAAGACGAACGCCTTCGAGCGCTAGCGCTGTCGAGAATAAGTGTCGCGGCGATGCCAGAGCAGATGAGGCGCAGCAAAGCAGCGTCCGTAACCGCGCTCGCCGGTTGAAAATTGTGGTGGCCAAGTCGAGGCTGGGGCTGAAGGCGAAGGGGAAATAGCCCGAGTGCGATTTGTCTCGCTATCGCCGCCCAACAAGCGCAGCCTTTGCCGTGGGGCACCTCGATAGGAGGCCGGTCGTGAACGGCAATATATTCAACAGCAAAGGCGTCCATGTCGGCGTGGTCACGGGCGACACGGTCTTCGGCCTCAAAGGTCAAAAGCTTTACGATCTTAAGGGTTCGAACATTTACAAATTGAATGGAGACCTAGTTGGTCATTTGCCGGATGCTCGCGGCAAGGAGAAGCGTTTGGACAAAACGACCGACAAGCTGTTCCCGGAAGGTTAGGCGCGGTCTGCTGATTTGCCAAAATGCCAAGCCCTCAGGACGGGGGACTGGACCAGTTTGATTGTGGCGACGAATTCGGCTTGATCCCGGCCGCCGTAGGAGCATATCCCGAGAATGGCCCCAACGGCGCCGCCATTAACCCGCGAAGAGTTCGTCTCATTGCGAGACGGCGCTAAGGGCTTGATGCATCGCATCCCATCCGAGCACAAGGCCCGGCTAATCGAGCTAGGATACATAGAGGAAGTTTTTGGCGGCATTCGATTAACGAGCGCTGGCAGGATGAGGATTGCGGAAGGTTGACAGACCTGAAATGGCCAAAATCCTACTTTCGATACAAGATTTGCAGGCCCGGGCGTTGGCCGAAATCCGTAAGCAGCCCGGCTGTTCAAGCGTCCGCAACATCGCAATAAATCACGTCACGGATGACGGCCTTTAGCTCCAGCCGCTTCATACCGGTACAATCGCGCGCAGCAAGTCAGCGCTTCGGTTTTAGGGCCACCACTGTGGGTGTGTGGTGCGGTGGAGTGGCGCCGACCTGCACGACCTGCTCTCGGCACTTACTTGGCAAGCAGTCTGCACGAAGTACCTAAACGACTTTAGTTATAGCGAAGCCTTTCTTGTTGAGGGCTATTAGAACGGCGTTCGCCAGCATTTGGCACTCCGCCAGCTCCTTATAAGTCTGATCCCATTGCGATCCGTCATTTCTCGTTGGGTAATCAACGAAAGCAGTGCGGATAGCGTCACTAATAATAGTTCGAATCTCTTCCATAAAACCAACTCCCACAATGGGCGTCAGGGGGCGGCTCCATTCGTCCGCTTTCGCAGTCTCACGCCAGGTTAGTCGGCTTAGGCGGGTGTGCAGTTCTCGGATGATGCTCATGAAGAAATACGGCGAAGCTATATCTCAGGAGAGGATTGTCGGGAACAGC
>WNFF01003731.1_pt1 | contig 18961 bp, 19 predicted proteins | sample 5400441 | NCBI WGS metagenome assembly WNFF01 (sample SAMN13153345, study PRJNA577476) | soil metagenome | isolation source: 120 cm saprolite under Douglas fir tree site 2 hole 3 replicate 1 | place: USA:California | collected 2015-04-18 | reverse complement strand
ACGAGAGCTGACGATCCGCTTCACCGACGCCTTCAACCGTGACGATCTCGCCGGCGTGATGGCGATGATGGCCGAGGACGCTGTCTACGAGGAGTTCACCGGCACGGTGAGCCGGGGGAAGCCGGCCATCCGCGCCGCGTTCGGGCCCCAGTTCCGGGGCGACCACGGCAAGATCCGGTTCGAAACCGAGGACCTCTTCGCCGATGCCGCCACCGGCAAGGCGCTCATCCGCTGGGTCTGCCGGCTGGAGACGCGGCGCGGGCCGGCCGCGTGGCGGGGCCTCGACATCCTGCACTTCGAGGACGGCCTGGTGAAGCGCAAGCTCACCTACGCGAAGGCGAAGGCTCCGCTCTTGGGCGACCACCCGCGCGACGATGGGAAGGCGTGACAACATGAGACAGCTCGATGGCAAGGTGGCGGTCGTCACCGGCTCTGGGCGCGGCATCGGGCAGCAGGTGGCGCTGCGGCTCGCGCGCGACGGCGCGGCGGTGGTGGTCAACGATCTCGACGACGCGCCGGCCAAGGAGACCATCGCCCTCATCGAGCGGCTGGGCGGCCGCGCGGTGGCGTGCAACGGCGACGTGACCGCCAAGGACTTCGGCGAGCGCATCGTGGACACCGCGGTACGCCAATTGGGCGGCCTCCACGTCATCGTGAACAACGCCGGCTACACGTGGGACAACGTCATCCAGAAGATGACCGACGAGCAGTGGTACGCGATCCTCGACGTCCACGTCACCGCCCCCTTCCGCATCCTCCGCGCCTTCGCGCCCTACCTCCGGGCCCAGTTCGAGGCGGAGTCGGCACGCGGTGAAAGAGTCGTAAGAAAGGTCGTGCAGGTCTCCTCGACCTCCGGCGTGCGGGGCAACGCGGGCCAGGTCAACTACTCCTCCGCGAAGGCGGCGGTGACCGGGATGACCCGCACCCTCGCCAAGGAGTGGGGCCGCTACGCGGTCACCGTGAACTGCGTGGCCTTCGGCTACGTCCAGACGCGCCTGACGAAACCGCTCGCCGAGGGGGAGGCCGGGACGATCGAGGTCGCCGGCCGCCAGGTGAGGGTCGGCGTGCAGGGCGCGCGCATCGCGGCCATGAACCAGATGATCCCGCTCGGCCGCGGCGGGCTGCCCGAGGAAGCGGCGGGCGCGATCTACCTCTTCTCTCGGCGACCTCGGCGCCGACGTGGTCAAGGTCGAGCCCCCCGAGGGCGACACCACGCGGCAGCTCGGCCCGATGCGGAACCCCGGCATGGGGGCGTTCTACCTGGCGGTCAACCGCAACAAGCGCTCGATCGTGCTCGACCTCAAGCAGGAGGCGGCGCGCGGGGTGCTGCTCCGGCTCGCCGAGGGCGCCGACGTGCTGCTCCACAACTACCGGCCGCAGGCGGCGCGGCGGCTCGGGATGTCATACGAAACATTCCGCGCGGTCAATCCCGGGATCGTCTACGTCGGCACGTACGGGTTCCGGGCCGCCGGTCCCTACGGCGACAAGCCGGCCTACGACGACATCATCCAGGCCGCCTCCGGCCTGGCCTCGCTCCAGGCCTCGATCGTCGGCGAGCCCCGCTACGTGCCGACGATCGTCGCCGACAAGAGCAGCTCGATGACGGTGCTGGCCGCGGTGCTCGCCGCCCTCTACCACAAGGCGCGCACCGGCGAGGGCCAGGAGGTCGAGGTCCCGATGTTCGAGAGCATGGTCGCCTGGGTGATGGTGGAACACCTCTACGGGGAGACGTTCGCGCCGCCGATCGACACGATCGGCTACAAGCGGATCCTCAACCCGAACCGGCGCCCGTTCAAGACCAGGGACGGCTACCTGGCGATCCTGCCGTACACGGATCAGAACTGGCGGGACTTCTTCACCCTCACCGGCCGGCAGGACCTGCTCGCCGATCCGCGCTTCAAGACGCTCGCGACGCGGCTCCGGCACATCGAGGGCCTGTACGAGGAGCTGGCGAAGCTCGCGCTCACCCGGACGAACGCGGAGTGGCTGGCCGAGCTCGACCGGCGCAATATTCCAGCGATGAGTGTTAATACCCTGGAGTCGCTGCTGCACGATCCGCACCTGGAGGCGGTCGGGTTCTGGCAGACCGTGGAGCACCCGAGCGAGGGGACGATGCGGCTTCCGGGCATCCCCGTCACCTACGGCAAGACGCCGGGCGCCATCCGATGCCTGCCGCCCCGGCTGGGCGAGCACAGCCTGGAGATCCTCCGCGAAGCCGGTCTGAGCGCGGCCGAGATCACCGCGCTCGTCGCCTCGGGCGCCACGCGCGCCGCGGGGTAGGAGGCGCGGCCCGGCCTTCCTACACGGCCATCACGATGCCGTCGTGGCCGGGGTCGGCCCCGCCGTCGAGCCCGTCGTGATGCACGCGGATGGCGTGCACCGCCGCGAAGCCGTAGGTGTCGGGGCTCCGCACCACCTCGTAGCCCATGCCCTGCAGCTCGCGCTCCACCCCGCGCGGGATGCGGTTCGACACGTCGATGGCATTGCTGGTGGCCGAGAAGCGCGCCGCGCTCACCGCCTCGACCATCGTCATGTCGAAGTCGAGCGCGTTCAGGAGGACCTGCAGCACGCCCATCGCGATATGGGTCGCGCCCGGGGCGCCGATGACCAGGTGGGGCCGGTCGGCCTCCCACACGATCGACGGCACCACCGAGCTGAAGCGCGCCTTGCCGGGGGCCAGGCTGCCCGGCCGGCCCGGGCGCGGATCGAAGACACCCATGCAGCCGTTGTACATGAAGCCGAGCCCGGGGGTGATCACGCCCGAGGGCATGCCGAGCGAGTGGGTCATGGTCACGCAGTTGCCCTCGGCGTCGACGACGGAGACGTGGGTGGTGTCCTTGACCGGGGCGCCCGCGTTGAAGCGCGGCACGTCGGCCTTCCGGCCGGCGCGGATCTCCGCGGCCATCTCGGCCGCGTACGGCTTGCCGGCAAGCCGGTCCACCGGCACCTCCACGAACCGGGGATCGCCCACGTGGCGGTCCTTGTCGATCGTGGCGCGCTTCATGGCCTCGGCGACCAGCCGCACGTACTCGGCCGAGTTGTGGTCGAGCGAGGCGAGCGGGAAGCGCTCGAGGATGTTCAGCATCTCGAGCAGCATCACGCCGCCGCCGGGCGGCCGGTTGCTCGAGACGCGGTAGCGCCGGTAGGTGCCCCAGAGCGGGGCGTTGCGCGTGGTGTGCCAGCCGCGCAGATCCTCCGCGGCGATCAGGCCGTCGTGACGGCGCATGTCCTCCACGATGGCGTGCGCGATCTCGCCCTCGTAGAACACCTCGTCGCCGTGCTTGGCGATCAGCCGCAGCGTCTGGCCTAGATCGCGATTCGCCACGCGGTCGCCCACGCGCTTGGGCGTGCCGTCGGGCCGGCAGTAGAGTGCGCGCGAGGCGGGAGTGTAGGCCAGGCGCTCGTGGTTCGCGGCGCGGCCCATCTGCCCGTCCTCCGCCCACCAGGAGCCCACGTGCGGGCGCACCGTCCAGCCGCCCTCGGCCCACGCGATGGCCGGCTCCAGGATCTGCTCCCACGGCAACCGCCCGTGCTCGCGATGGGCGTCACGGTAGGCGCGCAGGCTGGCCGGCGCGCAGATGGCCTGGTAGCCGATGTCGTTCACCCGCCCGCGCAGGATGAAGCCGTAGCCGTCGCGCGCCTCCGACTCGATGCGGTCGGCCCACATGTCGGGGCGGACCGCGAGCGGGGCGGGCGCGTGAAAGTCGATGTAGCCGTGGAAGCCGGCGGCGGGCATCGCGATGCCGCAGCTCCCGAAGCCCGCGATGCCGCACATCAACGGATCCACGACGCCCTGCACGAAGGCGCAGGCCATCGCGGCGTCCACCGCGTTGCCGCCGGCCTTCAGGATCTCCGCGCCGGCCTCGGTGGCCTCCGGCTGGGCGGCCACGATCATCGCGCGCTTGCGGTATCGCATGGAGGCTCCAGTCCCTAGGGCAGCACCGCGCGGGTGGCGGCCAGGGCCTCGCGCGCCACGTCCTCGGCCGGGCGCTTCCACGCGGCGGGATTGGGCGCCTCGTAGCTCGCGTAGCCGGCGTAGCCCTGGCGGGCGAACGCGGCGAAGAACTCCTTGAACGGCACGCTCCCCTGCCCCGGCGGCAGGCGATCGAGCGCCTTGCCCGGCTCGAGGCCCGTGCGCGGCACGTCACTGTACTGCACGTAGGCGATCTCCTCGGGCCGCACGTCCTCGATGTCCCGCGGCGAGGCGCCGGTGCGGCCGAGATGGTAGGTGTCGAGCAGGAGCCCGGCCTGGGGATGGCCGGCCCGCGCCATCACCTCGCGCATCGGCGCGAGCGCGTTGAGCTGCTCGCACTGGGAGTTGAACTCGACGGCCAGGCGCACGCCGTGCTCGCGGGCGATGTCGCCGACTTCTCGAATGCTGCGCGCGGCTTCCGCGGCGTCCCCGCGGCCGCGATCCACCGGGCTCATGATGGTGGCGCAGCCGAGCGCCTTGGCGCGCGCGGCCTGTTCGGCGAACACGCGCAGCAGCCGCGCCCGCAGGCGCGCACCAGCGCGATGACCTGCTCGGCGGACTGGCCGGCCTGGGCAGCGCGCTCGAAGTCGAGGCGGCGCAGCTCGACCGCGTCCCAGCCCGTCTTCTTGATGACGGCGAGCGCGTCCGCGAGCGGGGTGGTGTCGAGCGTCCACGTGTGCAGCGACAGGCGCATGGTCATGGGGTCCTCCTCATTGCCGCGGAAGTCCGAACACCTCGGCCAGCAATTCATACGAGCGCAGGCGCGCTTTGAAGTCGTGCGTGATCGTGACGACGATCAGCTCGTCGGCCTGGTAGTCGGCGGCCATCGCCAGCAGCCGCTCGTGCACCTGCTCGGGCGTGCCCACCACGCTACGCCGGGCCGCGTGCTGGGCGATGGCCAGCTCCTGGGCACTGTAGGGATAGCTCTCCGCCTCCTCCACGGAAGGGTACGGGGCGGGCCGGCCGGTGTAGAGCCGCGCGAAGCAGAAGGCCTGACCGAGCTGGGCGGCCAGCAGCGCGCTCTCGTCGCTCGAGCCCAGGAGCCACAGCTCCGGCACGCTCGGGCCGGCGGGCATGGCGTGCACGCCGCGCCAGGGATGCTCGGGCGGCAGGTCGTCGTGGAGGAACGCGACCAGATCCTGCACCTGCCGCGGGAAGTGCTCGATCCCCAGGGCGCCGGGACCGTGCCGCAGGATCCGGGCGGTCCGCTGGTCGCTGCCCGGCGCGCGGCCGATCCCGAGGTCGATGCGGCCGGGATGGAGCGTCTCCAGCATCCGGAACTGCTCGGCCACCTTGAGCGCGCTGTAGTGCGGGAGCATCACGCCGCCCGAGCCCACCCGGATGTGGCTGGTGACCGCGGCCACCTGGGCGATCAGCACCTCGGGGCTGGCCCCGGCCAGCCCCGGCGTGGAGTGATGCTCGGCCAGCCAGTAGCGGTGAAAGCCCCAGCGGTCGGCCGCGCGGGCCAGCTCGAGCGTCTCGTGCACGGCCTCGGCGGGCGTGCCCCCGCTCCGCACCGGCGACTGGTCGAGGATGCCGACGAACATTGAAACTAGTTGATCCGCTTCGTGCGGCCCTTCCACTCCCGGTCGCGCAGGACGAACTTCTGCACCTTGCCGGTCGAGGTCTTGGGCAGGTCGCCGAACTCGACGGCGGCCGGGGCCTTGAAGTGGGCGATGTGCTGCTTGCAGAACTCGATGATGTCCCGCTCGGTGGCGCTCTGCCCCGGCTTGAGCGTCACGAAGGCCTTGGGCCGCTCGCCCCATTTGTCGTCGGGGATGGCCACCACCGCGCACTCCAACACGCTCGTGTGCCGGGCCACGCACTGCTCGACCTCGATGGTGGAGATGTTCTCGCCCCCCGAGATGATGATGTCCTTCTTCCGGTCGCGCAGCTCGATGTAGCCGTCGGGGTGGCAGACGCCGATATCGCCCGAGTGGAACCAGCCGCCGCGGAAGGCCTCGGTGGTGGCGTCGGGCTGCTCGAAGTACCCCTTCATCACGTTGTTGCCAGCCATCACCACCTCGCCCAGCGTCTCCCCGTCGCGCGGCACGTCGTTCATGTTCCCGTCCACGACGCGGGCGAGGTCGAAGAGCGCGTAGCCCTGCCCCTGCCGGGCGGCCAGCCGCGCCTGCTCCTCACCGGGCAGCGCGTCCCACTCCGCGTGCCAGGCGCACACGGTGTGGGGGCCGTAGGTCTCGGTGAGGCCGTAGACGTGGACGGGGCGGAAGCCCAGCTCCTTGAGCTTGCCCAGGAGCGTGGGGGACGGCGGCGCGCCGGCTACCGTCACCGTCACCGGCCGATCGAGCTTGTGCGCCTTGGGGTCGTTGACGACGCCGATCTGGACGGTGGGCGCGCCGTTGTAGTGGGTGATGCCCTCCCGATCGATCAGGTCCCAGATCCGACCCGACTCCACCCGGCGAAGGCAGACGTGGGTGCCGCCGACCGCAGTGACGCCCCAGGTGAAGCACCAGCCGTTGCAGTGGAACATGGGGAGCGTCCACAGATACTTCGCGTCGAAGGAGATACCGGTCTCGGTGATCTCGCCGATGGATGGTCTCGTCCTCGCTCTCGAGCCAGCTCTCCACCGGCTCGGGCGAGCCGCCGGCCAGGAAATCCTCGTAGGGATCGCCGGCGGCGCCGGTGTCGTCCACGCGCACCACCTTCATGTCGCCCAGATCGAGCGGCTTGATGAGCCCCTCGAGCTCCGCGTCCACGAAGAGGAACTTCGAGCCCGAGTGCTGGAGGATGTAGCCGATCTCGTTGGAGGAGAGCCGGGTATTGATCGCCACCAGGATGCCGCCCGCGGCCGGGACGCCGTAGTGCGCTTCGAGCATGGGCGGGATGTTGGGGCAGAGGAACGCTACGCGGTCGTGCTTCTGCAGGCCGACCGCCCGCAGCGCGGAGGCCAGGCGGTTCACCCGCTCGGCGAGCTGCCGGTACGTGTAGCGTCGGCTCCCGTGCACCACCGCCGCCTTGTCCGGGAAAACGTAGGCGCTGCGGACGAGGAAGCTCACCGGCGTGAGCTCGGTGCGATTGACCTTCAGATGCGTCATTGCGCGTGGCCTCCGATGGCGTGGATGAAATCCGCTCCCGCAGTGTACCCAAGCGCTTCCGGAATGGCGAGGGGCTGCTACAATGCCCCGCCATGGCCTGGGACGAGCGGATGAAGGATTTCCACGCCCGGCGCGCGAAGGCGCGCGCCATGGGCGGGCCCGAGCGGCTGGCGCGCTTCCTCACCCAGGCGCGCACGCGCTCCGCCATCGGCCGGCACCGCCTGGCCGGCTGGCCGACCAAGTTCTAGGCGCCGCTTCGTTGTCCCTCGCCTGGCTGGTCGGCGCGCTGGTCATCGCGGCGGCCTGCTTCGTCCAGGGGCTGGCTGGCTTCGGCATCGGCCTCGTTTCGCTCGCCTTCCTGCCGTTCCTGATGTCGCCCGCGGAGGCGATCGTGCTGATCACGGTCTACGCGGCCGTCTTCACCGTGGTCATCTTCATCCCGCTGCGCCGCGACTTCACGCTGCACGGCATGACCGAGCTGGTGGCCGGCACCATCCTGGCGACCCCGGCCGGCGTCTGGCTCCTGGCCGGGCTGCCGCCCGACGTGCTGAAGCGCCTCATCGGCCTGGTGCTGCTCGTGATCGTGGCCCTCGAATGGTTCGGGCTCTACCCCGAGCGGCTCCACGGCCGCGGCTGGGGATTCGGCGCCGGGCTCGCGGCGGGCCTGCTGGGCGGGGCGATCGGCACGCCCGGCCCGCCGGTGATCCTCTACGCGGCGGCCCAGGACTGGAGCCCGCGCACCGTGAAGGCCAATATCCAGGCCTTCCTGATCGTCAACCAAGCGGTGATCATGCTCGGCTACTGGTGGGCCGGCCTGCTGGACCGCGAGATCTGGCGCCTCACCTGGCTCTACGCGGCGCCCGCGGTGGCCGGGCTCGCGGCGGGCATGCTGCTCTTCAACCGGCTCGACCGCGCGCGCTTCCGCCGCGTGGTGTTCGCCGTGCTCTTCGTCTCGGGCCTGGTGCTACTGATCCGCGGGTGAGCGGGCGAGGAGATAGCAGCGGCGGCTCGGATGCTCGACCTCCGGGTACGGCTCCCGCTCGGTGCGCTCCATGACGAGAAAGCCGGCCGCCGCGAGGTGCGCGACCATAGGCGAAGGCATCAGGAAGCGGAAGTCCAGCGACACCGCGTGGCCCCAGAGCTCGTCACGGTGCACGGTCTCCTCGCCGATGTGAAACGCGACGAGCAGGAGCCCGCCGGGCGCCAGGACCCGCCGCAGCTCGCGCAGGGTGGGCCCCATCTCGCCCTCGCCGATGTGGATGAGCGAGTAGAAGGCGACGATGCCCGCCAGCGCGCCGTCGGCCAGCTCGAGCGCCCGCATGTCGCCGACGCGGAACTCGATGTCCGGGGAAAGCTTCCGGGCTCCGTCGATCATCCGGGGCGACAGATCCATGCCGAGCATCCGGACACCGTGCTCGTGGAGATACCGGGCCACGTGGCCGGGCCCGCAGCCGAGATCGGCGACCAGCCCGTGGTCCCGCACGTCTTCCGCGAAGCGGTTCAGCAGGTGCCGGTCGAGCGGCTTCCCGGCCAGCTCGGTGAAGATGCGCTCGGTGTAGGTCGCGGCGATCTCGTCGTAGCTCTCGCGGGTGCGGGACGGGTCCTCGCTCATCGGGCGGCGGGTTCGCTCAGCTTCTTCCAGACGAAGACGCCCGCCCTCGTCACGACATTCTGGCCAGCTCCGCCTCCAGGCGGTCAAAGTTCTGCTCGTTCGCCTCGACGGCGAATCCCTTGACCTTCTCGCAGGCCGCGGCCGTCTCGAAGAGCATCTGGAAGGTGACCTTGGTCTTGCCGGCTTGCTCGGCGAAGGTGGCCGTCACCAGAAACGCCGGCCCCGACACATGCTGGAAGACGATCCGCTTGGGTCGCACGATCTCGACAAAGACGCTCTTGTTCTTGTAATCGACCCCATCGGGGCCGTGCATGACGAAGCGCCAGACGCCACCCGGCCTCAGGTCGAAGGCCTGAAAGGTGCTCGTGAACCCCTTCGGCCCCCACCACCGCACCAGGTGCTCCGGGTCGGTCCACGCTCGGAACACGCGCTCGCGCGGCGCGGCGAAGACGCGCGTGGTGACGATCTCACGGGCCGAGAGCGGCTCCGCGGATCTGTGTTCCTCTAGCGACATGCCCTTCTCCCGTGCGCGTCCCTCACTGGCCTCCGTTGCCTGTATCATACCCGCTTCGATCGGGTGGGTCTCACCGGTCGAGACGCTTCAAGCGGCAACATCCCGGCCACGCCAACCAAGAACATACCGACCCGCATGGGTCAGCAACACATAGCCATACCCGAACACGAGCACCACAACGGAATAGAAGATGAGCACTCCAGCCCACGGCTCTGTACTCGCCGTCCACCATCGGACCGCGAGGAGGTAGGAAAGGAAGGGTGGAAGGAACAGAATCGGCGCGATCCACAACACGCGCCGATACCGCGCAACAGGTTGCCTCCGAAGCCACCAAAACAGGGCGGCCGCAAAGGGAATATACGCCGGCCAAGCGATCCCGGATAGATAGAGTGGGATCGTCACCCGATCAAAGAGGCCAATCGCCGGATTGTCTCGATAGACCAACTGGGCGACCAACGGTACCAGGACGGGCACGGCCGCGGAGCAGCGATAGTAAGTAACTTCGCTCATACGTTGAGCCCCTATCTCCGCCGGAGTCCGACGACGGCAATGAACCTAGCGATCGCTGGTCTCACCACCATGTTCTCCTTGAAGAGTGCCGCAGTCCCGGGCGTCAACAATGTCGCCAGTCCCGCCAATAGCACCCAGGGGCCTAGCCATCTGTCACCCATGTTGCCGGTTTATTCTGTTACCTGTCTTCCCGGTTGCTCAGCGCCGCGCCGATCATCGAATCAGCCGCGACCATGCCTTGCCCTGTATCCAATTGAATACCTGGTCGATCGTTTCCTGCTCTCGTCTGGCGAACCAGTGGTTTGTGCCAGGAGCGCATGGCTGGTCGGGTCTCGTCTCATCCGGACCATCAACGACGATCGCCGGAAAGCGCTCAGTCAGCTTCTGTGCGGGACCGAAAAGGTTGGTTGGGCACAGATCCTTGACGTGGTGCACGATCAGGAGAGGGGTCTTCAGCGCGTCGAAATTGAACTCCGAAAGCCCAACGCCGCGCCGCGGATCGCGATCGTAAAAGCCTGACATCAGGATCACCGCCGCAATGCGGTCGCCGAGCGCCTGCGCGACGTACGCGGCAGAAACGGTCCCGCGGCTGTGACCCAAGAGGGCCAGCCTTGCCTTGGGATAGCGGCTCGTCAAGTCACGCACGACCGCTGTCATGTCTTCAAAATGCCGGGCGGACCGACGAAACTCTGAGTCCATGTCCGGCTGGTCGGAGGGCGCAGCTATGACGGCGACTGCGACTTCTGCGCGTTCGAGCAGATCGCGCTGGCGCGAAAACAGATACGCGGTCCTGGCTACAACTTTGCCGTTCGTGGTCTCGAAACCGACGTTTCCTCCGCCACCAGGAAAGACCAAGAGAACCACCTGGGGATCAGACGGACTTGGCTGCCACAACAGAACTGTCTGTATGACGCCGGACCGCGGATTCAGCGTAATGATTTCGTCCGCGCTCGCTGGCGCATTGACGAAGCAGGGGGTGGCCGCGACCACGGCCAGCGCACCCTTCGTGAGCCGGTGCTGACGCTTCGCCATGCTGTCCTCCCACCTGTGTCAGCGAAGCCTAACTAATGGTTCTCGTGAATCAGGGTGATGCAAAATTGGCCGATTTTACGAGAGCTGCGGCCATCACGCAATTGCACGAGACTCATTAGAAGTATCCGGGTCTGGATAATTCGGCCACATGGCGCCCTGGTGCGGATAATCCGGCCGGGCTGGCCGGGACGATTTGGCTGGAGCGGCCTTTGGGGACGCGTGGTTGCGCATAGTCCCTCGGTGCTCGTCCAGTGTTACACAGACCTGGATATTTCGGGATGTCCCCTCTGGCCCCCCTGCGCCGAGGTTCGCGGGCATCGCCCGGCCCCTGCAGACGCGCTCGAGGAGCGCCCTGACGGCTATCGCGGCGGGACGAGATCGAGGAACGGCGTGTCCGGATCGCTGGTGTAGACGATCAGCACCCGCAGGGGCTCGGTGGCGCTCCGGTTGTAGCCGGTCATCTTCACGTTCGGCGGCTCCACCATAGCCTCGCCCGCCTTCACCGTGATCGGCGCGCGGCCCTCCAGCTCGAGCGTGAAGGCGCCCTCCAGCACGTGGACGATCACCGGGAACCGGTGCGTGTGGAACACCGTCTTGTCGCCGGGCTTGAAACCGGCGGTCAGCACGCGCACCTCCTGCTTGTCCCCCCGGGGCATTCCCGAGAGGACCTCCCGCAGCAGCAGCTGCGGGCTCGCGGTCCCCCGCTCGGCCGCGGACGTCACCGCCGCGAGCAGCGCGATCAGGGCCAATCCGACGCCGAGCGATCGAGTCATGCGCTCCTCCCCTGGGCGGTCAGTCGAGGCCCCAGGTGCGCACCTGCTGGGGGACCACGCGGAACATCACGCGGTTCTCGGGCATCGCGCGGCCGCTCCAGTAAGCCTCGAGGTGCGGATGGTACTTGTCGAGGAGGCGGGTGGCCAGGCCGTGGCGCTCGGGGGAGTCGCCGAGAAACTCGGCGCGCCCGCGGACCGCGACGCCCTTGATGTCGTCGCCGCGCGCGCCGCTCTCGGCGACGATGTGGAGCCGGGGGTCGCGCCGGAGGTTGCGAACCTTCTGCAGGCCGTCCATGCTGATCAGCGTGAGCGCCGACGGGTCGTGGAGAAACCACATGGCCGTGATCAGCGGCGTGCCGTCCGGGTTGATGGTGCCGAGGACGACGATGTCCTTGGTGGAGAGATATTGCTGGATGCGCGGATCGTCGAAGGTCATAGGTACCTAGGCTCCCCCTGGAAGATTCCCCCCTCACCCTGCCCTCTCCCCCGCGACGGGGGAGAGGGAGATGAGGAGGGAGGGCTCTTCCCTACTGGGCGATCCAGACTTTCATGAAGGTGTTGTTGTCGTAGGTGGTGAGGCCGGGCTTGTAGTTGCGGAGCTTCTGGTCCTTGAAGAACCAGCCCTCCACCCAGCCCACCGCGACGGAGGCGTGATCACCCTTGGCCAGGAGGTACCGCTGCAGCTCCCAGTAGAGCTGCTTGCGCTTGTCCCGGTTAGATTCCCTCAGCGCGCGGTCGGCGAGGTCGTCCACCTTGGGATCGGAGTACTGGCCGTAGTTGCTGCCCGCCTGGGTGGTGTAGGCGACGTGAAAGATACCGGAGGGCTCGTTGACGTCCATCGCCCGGTCCTGGGTGGCGATGATCGTGAAGTCGCCCTTGCCGAAGGCCGCGTAGCCGGCCGCGCTCTCGTGGGTCTTCAGCGTCCCGCGGATGCCGACCTTGCGGAGCTGGGCCAGGAGGAGCTGCGCGCGGTCCACGTAGTTGCCGACCTGCCGTACCGCCACCTCGATGTCGAGGCCGTTCGGGTGGTGCTTCTCCACCAGCTTCTTGGCCTCGGCGAGGTCCTGCTCCTTGGGCTGGCGGCAGCCCGGCGCCTTGGCCACCTCGTCGGGCGGCAGGGCGAAGTCGCCGACCAGCTTCGGATCCAGGATCGCGCAGGGCACGCCCGCGCCCTCGAGCGCCTTGCCCACCAGGTCCTGGCGGTCGACGGCCAGGTTGACCGCCCGGCGGAGATCCGCGTTGTCGAAGGGCGGCTTCTTCGAGTTGAGGAAGATGAAGAACATGGTGTTGATCGGCGCCTGGTAGATATCGACGTCGGTCCGGGCGCGGGCCAGCTCATCGGCCTGGGTCTTCCGCATCGGCGGCCACGCGTCCCACAGCATGATCTTCGAGGCCTTGGCCGCCGCGAGCTGGGTCGGCCCGCCCACCAGGATGTACTGCTTGACGCCGTCCACATAGGGCAGGCCCGGGATGAAGTAGTTGGGGTTCTTCTCCCACTCGATCACGCTGCCCCGCTCGTACTTCTTGAACTTGAACGGCCCCGTCCCGATCTGGGCCTCGGCGGAGTTCAGGTCGCCGTACTTGGTCAGGATGTGCTTGGCCGCCACCCGGCACCACGCCGACGCGATCGAGGGCAGGAACGGCGCCGCCGCGAACTTGAGCTTGAACTCGACGGTGTTGGCGTCCACCGCCTCCACGCTCGCCACCATCGGCTTGAGCGAGGCACCGCACTTGGGGCTCTTGAAGTCGGGGTTGAGCACGCGGTCGAAGGAGGCCTTCACGTCGGCCGAGCTGAACGGCTGGCCGTCGTGCCACTTCACGTTCTTCCGGAGATGAAACGTATACGTTTTGCCGTCCGGCGAGACGGTCCAGCGCTCGGCGAGGTCGCCCACCACCTTGCTCGGCTCGTCCGGATCGTAGTGGAGCAGCCCGCTGTAGACGCCCGCGGTCGCCTGCTGGACCACGAGGGGCGACTCGGCGTGCACGTCGAGGCGGCCGGGGTCGCCGTAGTCGAACCAGGTGAGGGTTCCGCCGGGCCGGGGCTTCTCCTGGGCGGCCGCCGGCGCCGCCATCAGGGACCCGAGCGTGAAGAGCACCGCGACAGCCAGGGCCGCGCGGCGAGTGCGTCTCGAGAGGCGCATCGTCATTGCTATCGCTCCTTTGCGAAACCGCGGGCTACCCGAGGCCGCCGCGGAGGCGCGGATCCGTCAGATCGCGGATCGAGTCGCCGAGTAGGTTGAGACCGAACACGGCCAAGCTGATGGCCAGTCCCGGAAAGAATACCATCCAGGGTGCGGTTTCGAGCGCCTGGATCCCCGCCGTGAGCATGCCGCCCCACGACGGCTCGTCGGGCGGAGCGCCCGCGCCGATGAAGCTGAGCGAGGCCTCCACCACGATGGCGTAGGAGATATTGGTGGTCACGAGCACGATATAGCTCGCCATGCAGTTCGGGATCAGGTGCCGGAAGATGATGCGCGTTTGCGAGGCGCCCGTCGCCTGCGCCGCCTCGATGAAGGGGTTCGCCGCCACCCCCAGAGCAACCGATCGAATAGTCCGGGCCGCGGTGGGGGTGAGCAGGATCACGAGGGCCAGGATCACATTGTCCACCGACTGGCCGAGCGCGGCCATGAGCGAGAGCGCCAGGATGATCGGGGGCAGGGCCATCAGGCTGTCCACCACCCGCTGGCTGCCCGCGTCGGCGGCACCGCCCAGGTAGCCGGTCACCGCGCCCCACACCGAGCCCAGGGTGATGCCGAACACCACCGAGACCACGCCCACGTAGAGCGAGAGCCGGGCGCCCCAGATCACGCGGCTCAGGAGATCGCGGCCGAGCTGGTCCGTGCCCATCGGGAACTCGCGGCCGGGCGCCACGTACGGGGCGAAGGCCGCGTCCTTGGGGCCGTGCGGGGCCAGAATCGGCGCGAACAGGGCCACCGCGATGAGGACCAGCACCACCACCGCCCCCGCCGCGCCGAGCGGCTGCCGGACCACGAAGCGGGTGAACGCGGCCTTCATGCGTACCGGATGCGCGGATCGAGCCACGCGTAGAGGAGATCCACCGCCAGGTTCACGATGAGGAAGACGAGCGCCATCACGAAGATCATGGCCTGGACCGCGGGGTAGTCGCGCTGGCTGACCGCCTGGATGAGCGCGCTGCCCATGCCCGGCACCACGAAGATCATCTCCATGATCACGAGCCCGCCGAGCAGACGCCCGCCCCACCAGCCGATGAAGGTGACCACCGGCAGCAGCGAGTTGCGCAGCGCGTGGCGGTAGATCACCGCGCGCTCGGCCAGGCCCTTGGCCCGCGCGGTGCGCACGTAGTCCTGGCGGATCACCTCGAGCATCTGCGAGCGCGTGAGCCGCGTGATGGGCGCGCTGATGTAGTAGGCCTGGGCCAGCGCGGGCCAGATGAGCTGCTTGAGGTTCTCCACCGGGTTTTCGGTGAACGCCACGAACTCGAGCGGGGGCAGCCAGCGGAAGAAGCGCACGAGCCCGTACAGGATGAGCGCGCCGGTGAAGAACAGGGGCAGGCTGAGCCCGCTCAGGCTGATCAGGCGCGCCAGGTAGTCGAGCGGGCCGTTCTGCCGCACCGCCGAGACGACCCCGAGGGGGACCGCCCACACGATGGCGATCACCAGCGTGAGCGCGGCCAGCTCCATCGAGCGCGGGAAGCGCTCCTTGAGGATGTCTATCACCGGGCGGCGCTGCACGTACGACTGGCCGAAGTCGCCGCGCACCGCGCCGCCGATCCAGTCGAGGTACTGGGTGACGACGGGGCGGTCGAGGCCCAGCTCGCGGCGGATCTGCTGGATCTGCTTCTGCTGCACCGCGCTCGCCTCGGAGCCGGTCTGGTAGACCAGGATCTCCGCGATGTCCCCGGGCACCAGGCGCATGAGCACGAAGATGAGGATCGAGGCGCCGAAGAGCGTGGGGATGAACAGCAGGAGCCGGTGCAGGATGTAGGTCGACACCGGGGTCAGGTCTTACATTCCGACATTTTCGAGCCGGTGGCGGCGAATGGTCTTGACCGTCGCCTCGGGGCTGAAGCCCAGCTGGAGCAGGGCCGCGCCCAGGTCGAAGGACTCGCGGTAGGCCGCGATCCTCCCGCCGCGCTTCTCGAAGAGGCTCATGCCGCGGAAGCGCACCCGGCGCCCCGCGCTGCGCGGGATCGCCTCGCTCACCACGTAGCCGAAGGTCCACTCGGCGGCCGCGCACTCGTCCGTCTCCACCACCGTCTCCATGGTCCAGGTGTACTCGCGGCCCTCGCGGAACATCCGCTCGAACATGGCGCGGAGCTGGTCGGCCCCGGCGTGCCCGCCGAAGAAAGTGTCGTGATAGCTCCCGTCCGGCGTGAAGCAGGCCACCAGGACCGAGACGTCCTGCCGGTTGAAGGCCCGCTCGAACTCCCGCACGATGCTCATGGCACGATTCTCCTCGCGGCGCGGCCGGCCGCCGGCGGCCCGGGGTTAGCGGATCACGAACTGCAGGTGGCGGTGGGCGTCCCGCAGGGCCGCTTCCGCCTCGGCGGGGGTGGCCGCGCGCGAGAAGATGAAGCCGAGATAGCGCGAGCCCTCCGGCAGGGGCACGACCGCCTGCCCCTTGGGGATCGAGATCGTCACGTCCTCGATCTGCGGGACCGCGCGGGCGTCGTCGAGTCCCCCCACCTCCTCCAGCACGCCGCCGCGCGGGATCGGGATCATCATGACCGCGGCAGCCGCGTGCTCGCGCTCGAACGAGGGCACCGCCCGACCGAGCGCGGACCGTAGAATTAGCTCCTCGAGCGACATGCCGGTGCCGAACCGGAGCGTGCGGCCGCAGAGCCCGCCGATCGAGCGCGCCGCGATCTCCAGCACCACCGGATCGAGCCCGGCCGCGGTCGGGCGCAGCCGCAGCTCGCAGTGCACCGCGCCGTCCGAGAGGCCGAGCGCGCGGCCGGCGGCGGCCGTCGTCTCCGCCACGCGGGTCTGGGTGGCCTCGGGCAGCCGCGACGGGGTCACGTAGATGGTCTCCTCGAAGAAGGGCCCGTCGAGCGGATCGGGCTTGTCGAAGAGAGCCAGGGTGCGGAGGACCCCGTCCTCCAGCAGGCCTTCCAGGGCCACCTCGCCGCCCGGCACGAAGCCCTCGATCAGGATGGTGTCGGTCCCCTCGCCCAGCTCCGCCACGCCCGCCGCGCGCAGGATCCCGCGGATCCGCTCGAAGGCGGCGACGAACTGGGTGGCGTCGTCCGCCCGGATCACGCCGCGGCTGGCCGAGAGCACTAGCGGCTTGAGCACGCACGGGTACGTCATGCGGGCCGCCGCCGCGCGCGGATCCTCGTCCGCCGCGACCGTGGTGAACGGCGGCGAGGGCACCCCCGCGCGGGCGAGCCGCCCCCGCATCACGAGCTTGTTGCGCGTGGCCTGCGCCGCGGCGAGCGGGTTCACGCGCAGGCCGAGCGCCTCGCCGATCGCGGAGGCCACCACGGTGGTGGCGTCGTCCACCGGCACCACCGCGTCGAGCGGCCGGCGCGCCGCGTAGGCGCGCATCTCGCGCGCCGCCGCCGCCGGATCGCCGAACGGCAGCGTGAGCAGGTGATCGGGGAACTCGCCCGCCATCACGTTCGGACGATCGGAGGCGATCACGAGATCCACGTCGAGCGTCCGCGCCGCCTCGACGAAGTCCTCGGTGCGGTAGGTGGTGGTGGGGATCAGCAGCAGCAGTCGCTGGAGGGCCATGGCCGCGGCGTCGCTGAGTTTATCACGGGGCGCGCGGCCCGCACTTGCGGTATACATGAGAGCCCGGCCCCCCACCGGGATCCCGATGACACGAGCCCGATGATACGAGGAGGTCAGAGCATGCGTGTCGGCATCATGATCGAAGGCCAGGAAGGGCTGACCTGGGAGCGCTGGCTGAGGCTCGTGCAGGCCGCCGAGGACATGAGCTACGAGTCCCTCTGCCGGTCGGATCATCTCACCGGGCTCTGGGGCGAATCCAAGCGCCCGTCGCTCGACACGTGGACCTCGCTCACCGTGCTGGCGGTGCGCACCCGGCGCATCCGCTTCGGCCCCCTCGTCTCCCCGGTGACCTTCTACCACCCGGCGCTCCTCGCCAAGATGGCGGTGGCCCTCGACACGCTCTCCAACGGCCGCCTGGACCTGGGGCTGGGCGGCGGCTGGAACGAGCACGAGCACGCCATGTTCGGCTTCCCGCTGCCGCCCATGAAGGAGCGGCTCGATCGCCTGGAGGCGGCCGCCCGCTACATCCGCGCCCTCGGGGTGGGCGAGCCGGTCACGCTGGAGCAGCCCTACTACCCGCTCCACAAGGCGGAGAACTATCCCCTGCCCACCCACGGCCGGCTGCGGCTCGTGATCGGCGGGCGCGGGGAGAAGCGCACGCTCCGCATCGCGGCCGAGTTCGCGGACGAGTGGAACTGCACCCGGGTGGACCTGGATGGCTTCCGGCACAAGCGCGAGGTGCTCGCCAAGCACTGCGCGGCGGTCCGCCGCGACCCGGAGACGATCGAGCGCTCCCTGATGATCCCGCTCGCCATCGGGCGCGACCGGGCCGACGTGGCCCAGCGCATCGCGGCGGCCCGCGCGACCTTTCCGCAGATGCCCGCCGACGAGGAGGCCTGGCGCAAGGCGAGCTTCCTGGTGGGCTCGCCCGCCGACGTCGTCGCGAGCCTCAAGGAGTGGGAGGCGGCGGGCGTGCAGCGCGTCATGCTCCAGATGCTCGACATGGAGGACCTGGCCGCGATCGAGCTCTTCGCGCGGCACGTGCTGCCCCTGGTGAAGTAGGCCCCCGGGCGATCCCATGGGCGCGCTCCTCACCGCCGACGGCCTCCTGGCGCTGGCCACGTTGTCCGCCATGGAGATCGTCCTCGGCATCGACAACGTCGTCTTCATCGCGATCCTGGTCGGTCGCCTGCCCGAGGCCCGCCGCGAGCTCGCCCGGCGGCTCGGGCTGATCCTGGCCCTGGGCATCCGCATTCTCTTGCTCTTCGCGATCTCGTGGATGATGGGCCTCACCGCCCCGCTCGTCACCGTGCTCGGGCACGGGGTCTCGGGGCGCGACCTGATCCTGCTGGGCGGCGGGCTCTTCCTGATCTTCAAGGCCACCTGGGAGATCTACGACAAGGTCGAGGCCGGCCACCACGAGCGGACCGCCGGCGCCGCCCGCGCCGCCTTCGCGTGGGTGATCTTCCAGATCCTGTTGCTCGACATCGTGTTCTCGCTCGACTCGGTGATCACCGCGGTCGGTATGGCCAACGACCTCGCGATCATGGTCACCGCGATGGCGTCCTGTACAGTTTTGCTCCCGAATCTCGGGCGTCATCGACGCGCGCGGCTCATCATAAGAGTCATACTGGACGGTGAGGAGGAGCGCGATGGCCAAGGTGGCCGAGGGGCAGCAGATGAATTCCGGCGGTCTGTTGCCCAAGACAGGGAGCCTCCAGCCGGAATGGCGGCGCTGCGGCAAGCCCAGGTGCCGGTGCGCCCGCGGGACCCT
>WNFF01008485.1_pt1 | contig 18962 bp, 23 predicted proteins | sample 5400441 | NCBI WGS metagenome assembly WNFF01 (sample SAMN13153345, study PRJNA577476) | soil metagenome | isolation source: 120 cm saprolite under Douglas fir tree site 2 hole 3 replicate 1 | place: USA:California | collected 2015-04-18 | reverse complement strand
CCCGGCCGGGGCCGAGCTCGTCGAGATCCCCGGCGCGAAGCTCTTCGCGCACGAGGATCATCCGGAAGAGTTCGTCGCGCACGCCCTGCCGTTCCTCGAGCGCTGCTTGCGGGATGGCATCGACCGCGTGGCGTGATCATCTTCCTCGACGCCGTGGCCTACGACATCGCCACCAACGGCGGCATCGTTGAAGTCGCCGAGGTCGACGCCCTCGACGAGCGGCCGGTCGAGGCCCATGCCGAGGCCGTCGCAGCGAAGGCGGGGGGCATCGATATCGCGTTGAATGCCGTCGGCATCTTCCACGTGCAAGGCACGCCCCTCGCGGAGCTCTCCCTCGAAGACTTCGTGCACCCGATCGCGAGCTACACGCGAACCAATTTCATAGCGGGCACCGGATACATCGGATACGGCGCAGCCTGTGGGGCGGTCGAATCGATGTCCCGGCTACTGGCAGCCGAGCTCGGCCCCAGTGGTATCCGCGTCATTTGCTTGCTGCCCCACGCGATCCCGGAGGCGACCGCGATGGGCTCCCACAGCCGCGACGTCTTCCGCCCGTTCGCCGAGCGTGCCGGCATCACGGTCGAGCAGATGCTGGCGCGACATGCCGACACGACGTTGCTGAAGCGGCTACCGACGCTGGCCCAGGTGGCGAACGTCGCGGCGTTCGTCGCGTCGGATCAGGCTGGCGCAATGACGGGAACGGTTGTGAATCTCACATGCGGCACGTTGGTGGACTAGGAACACAGATGTCCGCCGGAGAGACTCATTGGACCGTAAGCCGGCTCATGACCGGTGCCGATGGCAAAGGAGGGGCCTTATCCAACTCATGATCTCGCCGAAGGAACAAGAGAGCGCCGCCCTGCGGGCATGGAGCGAGTCCGCGCCCTACTGGCACAAGCACGCCGCGATGATCCGGGCGATGTTCGAGCCCCTCTCGGACGCCCTGATCCAGGACGCCGCCATCGGGCCGGGAAAATCCACGCTGGACGTGGCGGCCGGCACCGGGGAGCCGTCGCTCCGGATCGCCGAGGCGTGCGGCGCCTCCGCCGCGGTCACGTGCACGGACGCGGTGGCGGACATGGTCGCCGCGGCGAAGCACGAGGCGGGCCGGCGGAGCTTGCGCAACGTCACGTTCGCGCGATGCGCGGCCGAGGCGCTGCCGTTCCGAGCGGGCTGGTTCGACGCGGTGGTCTGCCGGCTCGGGATCATGTTCTCCGCCGACCCGATCGCCTCGCTGCGCGAGATGCTCCGGGTGCTGGAACCCGGCGGGCGCCTCGCCCTTGCAGTCTGGCACGGCGCCGAGCTCAACCCGTTCTTCCGCGTGAGCCATCAGGTCATCGCGCGTTACGTCCGACTGCCTGCCATCGCGCCGGATGCCCCCGGTGCGTTCCGTTACGCCGAGCCGGGCAAGCTGGCCAGCCTGCTCGCGCTGGCTGGCGCGGCCGCGGTCGGGGAGCGCGTAGTTGGCTTCCGCATCGAAGCCCCCCTCCGAGCGAAGGACTTTTGGGCGCTCCGATTCGAGATGTCCGAGACGCTTCGCGCCGTGCTGCCACAGCTCTCGCCCGAGCAGCTCCGCGAAGCGAGGGCCGAACTGGAGCTGGCCGTCCGGCCCTACTTCCCGGACGACCGAATGAGCTTTCCTGGCCAGGCTCTCATCGTCAGCGCCGCAAGTGCGTGGGCGAGCTCCCGACGACGTAACGCCGAGCCCACTCGCGAGACGTGACCGGAGGGGCACCGCCCGCTGTCCGAAGGAGACGGTTCCGTGCGCACCAATCCGTTCTGGGACGTGATCAAATTCCTCGTCGAACCGAGGTGGACGACCGGCGTCTTCTGGGTGTTGCTCCTCGCCAGCGCGGCCATCGCTGCTGGGGCCTTCCGCCGCGACCCTGCGCAGCGCACGTTGCCCCACCTCTGGACGTTCGTCTCACGCCTGATCATCGGCGCGATGTGGTGGCAACAGTCGCTCTGGAAGCTGCCCCCGACCTATACCGACCGGCCCGACGGCACCGGCGGCCTCCGCTACTGGGTCGAAGAGACGGCCAAGTACGCGGCGTTCGGCGTCCAGTCGAGCTTCGTCAAGAACGTGGTGGTCGAGCACTTCCGCTTCTTCGCCCCCCAAGTCTACTTCGTCGAGGTCGCCATCGCGCTGTCCTTGATGCTCGGCCTCTTCACGCGGCTCGGGGCGACGCTCGGGGCGCTGATGGCCGTGAACCTCTGGCTCGGCCTCTACCGCGCACCCTACGAATGGCCCTGGACCTATTTCTTCCTCGTCGTCATCAACGTCACCTTCGCGGTCTTCCGCGCCGGTCGCTCGCTGGGACTGGATGCGCTGCTTGCGCGCCGCTCCGATGCTGGCGCGACCGGGCTGAAGGCGCGTCTCTGGCAGCTCGCTAGCTGATCTGGATTCCCGGGGTCCAAAGTGACGGCTGAAAGCTCCGCTTCACGGCAATTCGCCCTCGGACTCGGCCTGACCAACGAATGCAACCTTGCCTGCTCGTTCTGCTATCGCGATCCGACCCGCTCCGATCGGCTGTCTTTCGAGCAGGTGCAGGCGGTGCTGGCCTCCCTGCCTGCCCGTTCAGTGAACCTGGGCACTGGCGAGAACGGGATGCACCCGGACTTCCGGCGCATGCTGGCGTGGCTCTCCGCACAGCCGACGAAGCTGACCATCACCTCGAATGGCCACAGCATCGCCGTGCTCTCGGACGAGGAGGTGCGGCGCTTCCACGACGTCGAGCTCTCGCTCGACTACCCGACCCAGGAGGAGCAGGACGCACAGCGCGGCCCGGGAAATTGGAAGCTCGTCCATGAGCAGGCCGCCCGCTGCCTCCGGCTGGGCGTGCCGGTCACTTTCATCGCGGTGATGATGAAGTCGAACTTCCGCCGGCTCGCCGAGGTGGCCAGGGTGGCGAAGCGATTCGATGCGCCGCTGCGGATCAACGTCTACCAGGCGGTGCGTACCGACCGGTTCGCGCTCGGCTACCACGAGTACTGGGAGGGCTTCGAGCGGCTCTTCGCCGCCTGCGACGCCATCGCCATCGGCGAGCCGCTCGTGCGCGCGATGGCGGGGCTGCCCCCGCGCGCAGGCGGCTGCGGCCAGGGCACGGTGCGAGTCACGCCACGCGGCACGGTGCAGCCGTGCGTCTACTGGCCCGGGCCGGGAGCGCCGCTCGAGGTGCTGCTCGAGCGGGGTCCGGCAATCCTCGATACCGAGCCGTTCCAGGAGGCGCGCAGCCTCCCCGCGGCCTGCGAGAGCTGCAGCTTTCGCGACGAGTGCCACGGTGGCTGCGCGGGACGCCGGCAACTCCAGGGCAAGCTCGGTGCGCCCGACTGCTACTGCCCCATCGTGCGCGGGGAGACGCGTCGACTCGAGGTGCGGATGGCGGCGGGGCACGATCTGCCGAAGGTCGACAGCGCGTGCACCACGATCGTGATCGCCCGCTGACGGGCAAGGCTGGGCAGTTCAAGGGCGGGGCCGCAGCGCCAGCCGCGCCATCGTCCAGAGGATGCGCGCGCCCGCCCTCGCGCTCGCGACCAAGTCGCCCGACACCTTCGATCGTCCTCCGGCGCGGCGGCGGTGCGGGACGGGGACCTCGAGGACGCGCAGCCCGCTGCGCGCGGCCTTCATCTGCATCTCGAGGTTCCAGCCGTAGGTCGGTTCGCGCATGTCGAGGCCGAGGAGAGCCTCCCGCCGGATGGCGCGAAACGGGCACATGTCCGTGTAGCGAACGTCATACAAGAGCCGCAGGCAGGCAGAGGCCAGAGCGCCGGCGAAGAGCTGCGCGCCGCTCATGCTGCCGGGCTGGCGCTCGCCGCGGACGCGCGACCCGATGACGAAGTCGTGGGTCCCGGCAGCGAGCGGCGCGAGGAGCCGGTCCATCGCCTCCGGGCGGTCCGAGCCGTCGCCGTCGAGGAAGACCACGACGTCCGCGAGCGGCGAGACGGCCTCGACCCCGGCCTTGCAGGCGCGGCCGTAGCCACGCAGCGGCTGGTGGACGACGCGGGCCCCGGCCGCCAGCGCGCGCGCCGCAGTGCGGTCGGTCGAGCCGTTGTCGACGACGATGACCTCGGAGACGAGGTGCGCCGGGATCGAGCGGACCACCGCCGCGATCGGCTCCTCCTCGTCGAGCGCGGGGATGACGGCCGAGACGCGCACGCGCCCTCAGAGGCTCCAGCGCAGGCCGCAGCTCGCGCAGGCGCTCGGCGGCTTGTCGCTGGCGAGGGCGCGGCGGAACTCCTGGTAGCGAGGCCCGTTCCAGATCTCTCGCAGCGTCTGCTGGGTCGCGTCGCCGAGCGTGAAGCTCTCGTAGCCGCGCAGGGAGAAGGGGGCGATGCAGCAGGGGAGCGCGCGCCCGGTGGCGGTGAAGTACATCAGCGTCCAGGGCCGTCTGCAGAGCGACCAAGGCTGGTCCCCGCCGCGCTTCTTGATGCTGGCCTCGGGCTCGACGGCCCCGGAGGCATTGAACTTGACTCCGAGCGCCTGTGCCGCCTCCGCCGCGCGCCGAAGCACGCGCTGCTCCTCGGCGTCGAGGTTCTCGAAGAGCGCCGACTCGGGCCGCGCCAGCCCTTGGCCCTCGGGGAAGTAGACCAGCCGCTGCAGATACACTTCTCCGACTCCGAGCTCGTGCGCGAGTTGGACGAAGCGCTGGAGCTGGTCGAGCGTCTCCTTGAGCCCGGTCAGCCAGAGCGAGACGCGGGGCAGCTCCGCCCCCAGCCCGCGCTGCAGGGCCGTGAACGCCTTGACGTTGGCGGCGACGCGCTCGAAGGCGTCGACTCCGCGGACCAGCTTGAAGGCGCGCGGCTCCGCCGCGTCGAGCGAGACGCGCAGCTCGTCCAGGCCCGCCTCGATCAGCTCGCGTCCCCTCTTCTCGTCGAGCAGCGTGCCGTTGGTGTTGAAGAGCACGTGCACCCCGCGGCTCTTGAGATGACGCACCATCCGCGGCAAGTCGCTCACCATCATCGGCTCGCCCACGCCGTGCAGCACCGCCCTCCCGAGATCCGGCACCTGGTCGACGAGGCTCGAGAACAGCTCCCAGCTCATGTCCGCCGGCGGCTCGAGGTCCTCGAAGGTGCGCGGGCAGGTGGTGCACAGCAGGTTGCAGCGGTTCGTGACCTCCAGGTAGAGGCACACCGGCGGCCGATCGACGATCGCGTCGAGATCGCCCGCGACCTCGAAATAGCGGCGTGGATCAGGGGGCGGGATCGGCGTCGACATGTCCTGCCTCGCGGGACACAGGAATGATGCCTTGCACGGTTCGCCGGGTTCGCGCCGCGCGGTAGAGGAGGAGCAGGGCGAAGGGTAGGACTATCAAGGTTCCCGTGTACAGGGTCGTCGATGCGCTCTCTTCCAAGAGGAACCAGTAGAGCACGAACGAATTCACCCCGAGTAGCAGCACTGGCGTGCAACTCGTGAGTGTCGCCAGCGGCAACAGCCAGGCGAAGTACCAGGCATAGTGCGGCGAGACCGCCAGCACCGCAGCCGTGGCGAGCAGCAGGCTGTCGCGGGCGAGGCTTTCCTCGGGCTGGCGCCGACAGAGTACCCAGACCGACAGCGCGGCCAGCGCCAGACCGGCGGGGACGAGGTAGACGGCCGGGTGAAGATGGACGCTCGAGAGCCTCTCTGCGAGTTGCAGCAAGTAATAGCGCGAGCCGCTCTGCAGGCCTTCCTCGCGGACGTAGGCGGGCAAGAAGCCGAGGACGCCCGGCCCGACGCCCAGGTAGGGCAGATAACCGACCGCGATCGTCGCCGCGAGCGCCGCGGGCATCCGGAAATCACGGCGTCGCCAGAGCGCAGGAAGCAGTACGAGCGGATAGAGTTTGAAGAGAGCTCCCAGTCCTAGAGCCGCTCCGGCCAGGGCGCTCCTGCCTCGCGCCCGCGCGAGGAGCGCCGCGAGGACGCAAGCGATGGCCGCGGCGTCGACGTGCCCGCTGCCGGCGAATTCCCAGATCGCCAGCGGGTGCCAGGCGTAGAGCAGCACCTCGGCGTCGGCCCGCCCTGCTCGCCGCAAGAGGAGCAGGAGCATCCAGATCGCGAGCCCCTCGCAGGCCAGGATCGCGGACTTCATCCACGTCACGGACTCGGAGAGGCGGGTCGTGGCAAGAAAGAAGAGCTGGGCCGCGGGCGGATAGATCGTCACCGCGTATTCGCGCCGGTTGATCTGGGGATAGATGCGCTCGTCGCGCAGGGCCTTCAGCTCGGGCGCGGCGGGGACGTATCGATAGGGATTGATTCCCGCCGCCTGGACCCTCCCGTCCCAGACATATCGGTAGGCGTCCGTCGAAAGGTGGGGCGGCGAGAGGAGCGGCGGCAGCCGCAGCAGGACCGCGAAGAGCAGGACCAGCCAGAGCGGCGAAGGCCTCCGCGAAGCGACCCAGAAGGCCGCGACGAAGTAGACGGCACCTTGCGCGAGCGCCGTGGCGATGAACCAGGGGAAGGCATCGCTCCGCTGGAAATGCAGGCCGGCGAGCTCCAGCACGAGCAGTGCGAGGCCCGGGACGGCCAGGAACAGATGCCGCCCGGCGCTCATTCGACGGCGAACGAGTCGAGCTGCGGGAGCAGCGTCTCGAGCAAGGCGCGGGTCGATGCGCCCGGGCCGTCGGGCGGGCCGGCAGAGCTCGCGCCGAACAGCTCGCGGCACAGCAGCCGCAGCGACTGCTGATCGTCCACATCGTACCACTCGGGCAAGAGATGCGCCTCGAGCTGCAGCTCGCGGGCCCGCTCGAGCGTCTGGGCGAACACCTCTGGCGTGCTCCAGGAGATCCCCTGGAACAGCCGGCCGTGGGCGCGCTTGAGGCCGATCAAGTAGTAGCCGCCGTCGGTGGCCGGGCCGAGCACGACGCGGTCGCCTGGAGCCTGCAGAGCCAGAACCGCGTCGCGCAGCAGCGAGGTGGGAAGAGTCGGGCTGTCCGCATTGACCAGGCAGACCGAGTGGAAGCCCGCGGAGAGCAGATCTTCGGTGGCGTGGAAGAGCCGCTCGCCCAGGTCCTCACCCCGCTGCAGGAGCAACCGGAAACCCTGCGGGAGCAGACCGTCGAAGGCCCGCTCCTCGCCCTGCGGGAGATAGACGGCGAGCCCGTGGATGCGGCCCGGATGTGCATCGGCCGCGCGCGCGATGGAGGCGGCGACGTCGCGCAGGAAGCACTGGCTGAGCAGGGTCGCCTGCTCGTGCGTGAGCGGCGGCACCAGGCGCGTCTTGACGTAGCCGCTGCGCGGGACCTTGGCCATGATCCCCATCGCGCACGATTCGCAGGGAAGACCCTGACCGTAACCCCTCGCTGGAGCGGTGATGAAACATCTTGTCGTCCATCCCGCCGTAGTCGCCGTCAACTTCCCTCCTGGGTCGAACCTGTTCATCCTCACTTCCAGGTCCGGCGTGGTCGCTCATTCGTCTCGTCGAACCCGTGATCATTACACCGCCGAATTTCCACCGCGGCGCGGACGTTACAACATCCTCTTTCCCGCCGGCACCGGAATCACGTCAGGAATGGCTGGCGCAGATCGAAGACCCATGGCGTTCGCGCGTTCGGCGTGAAGCCCAGGCTGCGGTACAGCGCGCGGGCGGGCTCGTGGCCTGGGTCGACTTCCAATTCGACGGCGCGCACACCGGACAGGCGGCAGTCGGCCAGAAGCCGGCTGACGAGTGCTCGGGCCACGCCGCGCCGGCGTACGTCCGGCACCACATAGAGCTCCTCGATGAACAGCACCGCGCCGCCGTACTCGACGCTTGCGATGCGGTTGGCCAGGCAGGCGCCGACGGCGCGCGGCCCCTCCAGGGCGACCAACAGGGGCGCGCCGGTCTCGAACGCAGCCTCGATCCCGCGCTGGACCTGCGTCCGGCCGGCTGCGGGCCCGTGCTCGTGGAGCTGGGCCGCGAGCATCTCGACCAGCACGGCAGTATCAGCCCTCTGGGCCAACCGGACCTCGAACATGGGATCTACTCCGTACACGGGAAAGCGCGTCCGTTACGGGCTCCAGCGCTCACCCCCGCGGAACGCGCGGTGCTCATCGCCCACCGACTCGTCACCACCCGGGGCCAAGGGTACTCAGCGGGCGAAAACGCACTCGAGGAATGTCGCGCGCCGGCGGCGCAGGATGACGAGGCAGCAGCGCAGGTACGCCGCCGCCCCGAACTCCCGCACGATGATCGCCGCATGCCTGATCACGTGCCTGGTCGTGATGACGCCTGAGATCATCGGTGGCTCTCGGCGATCCTTACGGACCCGAGGAAGTGATCGGGTCCGCGAACGCCTGCTCCACCTCGCGCGTGAGCGCGAAACGATCCCGGCGCCGCGGAGCTGGACACGGACCCCGCCATCCAGTTGCCCGCCACCGTGCCGTCGAAGGCGCCTTCTCCCGGCAGCTCGAAGTGAACACCGAGGCCGGTCACGCGCACGTGCTCGAGTGGTACGGAGCTGTTCCCCACGCGGAGCCGGCCCGTCCAGTCCGCGCTCGCCTCGGCCAGCTCCACGGCGATGGGAACTTGCAGGCCGTTCCGCAGCATGAAGCCCTGCCAGCGCTCCGAACGGAGCTGCTGGCCTGCGCCCGCGGGCTCAGACCGGCGCAGCCGGCTGCCATCGCCATCAATCCGAACAGCATCCCTTTCTTCACGGAGATCTCCTTTGGCGCTGTCGTTTGCGCCTCGCGGAACCGGACCTCCACGTGGCGCGCGCGGTCACTGCTCCACGTTCACGGTGCCCTGGAAGGCGGCCGGGGACGGGTGGAGGCCATCGGTGAAAGTGCACGTCTTGGGTCCGGCACCCAGCGTCGCGAGGAACGAGGACGTGCTCCGTGTTTCCGCTGTGGCGACGAGCCTGGGCGAGTTCAGCTCCGGGCAATCGCTCGAGGCGATTTGATGGTCCATCGAGTCCGCGTTGACGAACTCCAGCTGCGCTCCACCCATCACGGAGATCGCCGTTGGGTTGGCCCCCCCTGGCTGCAGGGTGACTACCGACGATGCGGATGTGGAACCAGAACCTTCGCATGCCACCAAGGCCAGCGGAATCAGCAGAATTGCAGTGCGCACGGGATCCTCCTTTCGAGTGAATCTCTCGCTGCCAACGACTCGATCGACCTCGCATCCATTCCCACCTCGAGCAGCAACCCGCCCGCGTTTCCCGGCCGAGCAGTTTGTCCCGGGACTCCCTTGATGCTTCACCAGGTGCCAGTGAAGTCGTCGGCCAGGTTGTGAGGCGGCTTCTGCACGTCGACGGTGCCTGAGTAAGTGGGCGCGAGCGGCGCGAGCAGGTCCTGAAAGTGGCAGACCTTGGGTCCCGCCGAGAGGGTCACCGTGTACAGCTGCCCAGGACGCAGCGCCGTCGAGGCAAGCTCGGGGCAGTCGGGAGAGTAGATCTGGTGCGGTTTCACGTCCCCGTTCACGAAGGTGAGCGCGCCGCCGGACTCGATCGAGAGCGCCGGAGCGCTGACGCCCTTTGCGTCGAGCAGCTCGATGGGAGCCTGTCGGCTCTCCCTGCCCACCGCCGCACATGCGAAAGCTGCCGCGCACCCGAGGACTGCCATCATCAGCTTGCGATTCATTCCGTCTCCTTAGCCGTGGCCCCGAAATGGGTGCCGCTGGGCATCGGGACTTCGCGCAGCGGAGGGGCATTCCTGCGGGAATGAATCGGTCCAGGCGGAGTCAGGCCGCGCGCAACAGGGCAACGAGCTGGTCGGCCTCGGCCGCAGCGATGTCCGTGACGAGCCGGTACTCGAGCCCGCCCTGTGCCCAGCTCGACACGCGGTACCCGCGCGAGGAGATGGAGCGCAAGCCCTCGGCGGCGAAGTCGCGCACCGGGACGCCGAAGTCGATCTTGCCCTGGAACCACGGCTTCACCGTGTGCTGGTCGGAGGAGGCCACGTCGGTCAAGTGCCCCGCCTGCAGCGAGCGCAGGTGGGCATCGACAATCTCGCCGCCCGGATCGGTGCTGCGCTGGAGAGACGAGGTGGCCGCCACGGCCACGCCCGCGGCCGCGGCCACCATCGCGACCTCGCGCAGCCAGCGACGCGCGGGACGCCGGCGCGGCGCGGCGGTCTCGCGCACGGTGCGCAACGGCCGTTCCTCGCGCACGGTGCAGCGGGCGACGTGGCCCTCGAGCTCGACCACCGAGCGCACGTCGAGCTCGTCGTCCAGCCAGGGACCGATCAGGCGGTTTGCCTCGGCGCAGGTCATGCGGTCTCCTTGTTCTCGCCAGCGACGATCAGCACCCGCAGCTGCGCACGGGCGCGGGAGAGCCGCGACATCACCGTGCCGACGGGGATGCCGGCCACCTCGGCGATCTCCTTGTAAGAGAGGCCTTCGATCTCGCGTAGCAGGAACACCTCGCGGTACTCGGGCACGAGATCGCGCAGCGCATTTTCGAGCGCCTGCGCATCCGCCATGCGCAGGAGGCGCGTTTCGGGGTTCTCCGGGCGCATACCGAGCGCCGGCGAGGCGGCGTCGGGCGGGAGCGCCTCCTCTTCGAGAGTGGTCTCGCCGTCACGCTCGTGCTGCTTGCGCAGATCGTAGCAGCAGTTGCGCACGATGCGCAGCAGCCACGCGCGCGGACTGGCGGGGCGGAGCCGATCGAAGGACCGGAAGGCCCGCAGCACCGCCTCCTGCAGGGCGTCCTCGGCATCCGCCTGTGTACGAGTGAGCCAGCGGGCCAGGTGGTGCGCTGCGGCGAGGTGCGTCCGCAGCGCCTGTTCGAAATCCGAGAGCGAAGTGGACGCGGGCAAGCGCGCTCCTGGCGAAGGTTGATCGCGCGGCGGCTCCGGCGGCGCAAGGGACGTCCGGCCATCGACCAGCCGGAGATGGCTGGCGGGCGCGGAGCGCGCGAAGAGGAACGCGAAGGGGATCGCGGTGGGCATCGCAACCCGCAGACTTGGCCGGCAGGCTCGTTATTCCAGGGGCCGCTGCCCCGACTACGCCAAGGCAATGTGACTCTGTCCCCCGCGCAGCGTCCATCCGCAGCGGCGCCCAAACGAGAATGCAGGACACATCCGCCGCGGCGAGCGTTGGCGTGCGGCAGGTGCGACAGCGGCGGGCGGTATCGGCTGGGGCGGCGGCTCTCATCTGCGTGCCTTCCCGCGCGCTATCTCTTGATTCGGGAATGGCTGACGAGTGAACGCTGAGCGAGAGCCGCATAGGTGGCTGGCGAGAGCAGCTTGGTGTTTGGTCCTGTGCGGTTCAACATCGGCAGGGAGGGCGCCCGGGCGTTGCGCCGCAGCGATCGACCCTAGCGAGGGAGCGACCGTCGCGAGATCAGACAGCGTGAACCCGGCAACGGCTATCCACGAAGCCACGACGATGGCGGGATATGCCCAATACATGAGCGTCGCATTCTTCATGGGAGGCTCCTTGGGTGCTCTCGCGCACCTCGCGAAGCCGGACCTCCGCCACCGCCACGTCATTCCACCGGGAATAGGACCGCCGTAATGTCCTCGACCGGCCTCAGGTCCGCAGGGACAGGACGCGCAAAACCTCCTCCTCGGTGCGTGGGTGCGCCGATCAATAGAACAGGAACGTCTCGAGCCCAGCCTCGACCGCCTCCGGCAGCTTGCGCGCCGAGACGCCGATCGCCACGTCGCCGCTCACGACGAAGCGCAGGCGCACCTCGGTCAACCAAGTCCACGGGCCCGCGGCGTCCGGCAGCCAGTAAGCGTGGCCGCCCGCCGACGCGGTGAGCCGGTCGCCCAGGCGCAGCCGCAGGCCCGCGGCCGGCCCCGCTCCGGCGCGCACCCCGCGCGCAAACTCGAACCCGCGCAGCGCGCCCGACGCCTGCACCGAGACGTCGCCCGTGGCGAAGAGGAGCAGCGGCCCCGCATCCAGCGCCGCGCCCATGCCCAGCGTCAGCTCCGCTGCGAGGCACCCGGCGCAGCCCGCGTCGCGCACGCGCGAGGCGCCGGCGCGCACCTTCCAGGAGAGGCGGTGATCGAAGGAGGTCATCGCATGCAGCGAGATCGCGTCGATGAAGTCGAGCCGCTCGAGCTGCACGGTGGCGCCGCGGCCGACGCGCAACTCGCCGGCGAAGAACTCGATCTGCGCCAGGTCGGGATATCCGCCGAGCGGGTCGTCGAGCCCGTGCAGCGCGAGCCGGTACCCGAGCGTGGCCGCGCCTCCCTCCGCGTCCGACCAGAGCGCGCCGGCGGAGACCCGCCCCGACCCGTGCGCATCGTGCGGCCAGTGCGCGGGCGGGTCGACGCGCAGCGGCTCGCTGGGTCGCTGCAGTGCGGCCCGCCGCTCCAGCACGCGCTGCTTGATGCGGCTGCCCTCGCCGTCGGGCTGGAAGGGCAGCTCCTTCGCATAGCGGACGTCGACCAGATCGGCGCCGGCGTCGAGGACGCGGATGCGGTCCTGCTCGGCCAGGCCCGAAGGTAGCGGCGTCTCGGGATCGTGCGCCAGCGACTCGACGAGCGTGCGCTGGTCGCGCGGCATGCCCGCCACGCGCGCGTTGAACTGGGTGCTCGCACTCGGCCGGTAACGCACCTCGCGGACGAGCCCGGGGTTTCCGTACAGCGCCTTGACCGTGTCGATGGGCACCACCGGCGTGCCCACGTTCTCGAGGAGCCGTAGCCGCGGCGCGGCGGCCTCGAGCGCGGCGAGGATGTGATAGGAGCAGTTCTCGTCCACGTAATAATAATCGAAATACGTCGAGCCTAGTTCGAAGACGTGCGCGATGAGGATGACCACCTCGGCGTCGGTCAGCGCCAGATCGTATTCGAAGAGATCGCGCGATTCGTAATCGTTGTATTCGCGCACCTTGTAGAAGAAGGGGCGCAGCCGGAACGTGCCCGGGAAGAACCCGAACAGACCTTTGAAGGCATAAAGGACGGGATTGCGGGTATCGGCATCGGCCGAGTAATCGATGGCGCCGTCGAGCAGCTCGCGCTTCTCGCGATCGACCGCGGGCCCGCGCTTGCGGATGCGCAGGAAGGTGTGGCCGAACATCGAGGCGGGGTTGTTGAGGTAATAAGCCGAGAAAATCAGCGAGACCGATTCCGGCTGCACGCGCTCCCAGAATTCGTCCCAGCGCGGACACGGCTTGGGGTCGAGGCGCGCGGGGTCGAAGCGGAGCTCCTTCTGCAGCACCACCAGCCGCGCCGGAAAGCGGCAGAACGCCGGCATGAGCCCCCGCGCCACCTCATCCGCGGGCTGCGGCGTCGCTCCGAAGAAAGCGCGCAGCGTCGCGTCGAGTTCGGCGGAAGGGTTGGTCCTGCCCTGCGGGTCGAGGAAGAAGTCGCGTCCGGCCGCCTCGCTGCGAAGCCCGGTCAGCGGCCGCCTGCGCCAGTGGCCGAGCCGCAGCCAGTGCGGATCCTGCGCGAGCCCCAGCTGGTGCGCCCTCGCGACCATCGCCTCGGCGTAGGCGGCGTCCGGTGCCGCCCGCGCCATGCCGGAGGCAACGAGAAGCGGCAGCGCTACGAAGATCGCTCGCAGGGCTGCCGTCGATGTCGACATGCGTCGATCGCGGCGCCGAGCGTTTCTAGCCGAGCTTGCTGCAGGCCAGGGCGGTCTCTCTCTTCAGCGTCGAGACGATGGAGTCGGCGACGTTCTCCGACGGCGTCGTGGCCGCCGGGAAGATGGCCTTGAAGTTCTTCTGCAGCACCGAGCCCACAGCGCCGGCGTCGGCGCAGCCGGCGAGGGAAGCGAGGTTCTTCAGCGTCTCGCCCTGGCCGCGGGAAATGTCCTTGGCCAGCGCCTCGCGGTTGCCCTCGATGAAGACCTTGGCGCCGGCGGCGCCCGGGGCGGTCTCGCAGTTCGAGGTGCCGGTCGTGATGCCGAACGTCTGCGTCCCGAAGGTCCCGTTCGTCGTGGCGGCGAAGATCTGGACGATGCCCGGCTGGGAGTCGAACACGATCGAGCCGAGCCCGCAGCCCGCCGCCCCGTACTTGGCTGCGGCGAATGCCTGGGTCGACGACAACAGGACGGCGAATACGGCTGCCAGCAGCAATCTGCGCATCGTAGCCTCCGGTATGGTGAAGCGTTCGATCGCGAACATCGCAGTCTGTCCGCAGAGGGTCAAGGGGGAGAGGGCTGCCTGGCCGGACCGCCGCAGTGGTCGCGCGTCGCTGAGCGGCGCTCTCCTTCGCGCGGTTTGACATGGACCCGTCAAATGTAGTTTGAGGACAAAGTAGTTGGTCCGAGGGCCTGCAGTGTTCGGGCCACACAGCGTGGAGGCTCCATGAAGCGGCGGACTTTCCTGAAGGGCGCAGCGGTCGGTGGGGCGGCGGTCGGCATCGGCTTCGACATGTCTCGCGCGCGCGCGGAGATGCGGCAATTCAAGATCGCGCGGACCACCGAGACGCGCAGCACCTGTCCGTATTGCGCGGTCTCCTGCGGCGTGATCATCCACACGCTCGGCGACAAGGCGAAGAACGTCACGCCTTCGGTGGTGCACGTCGAGGGCGACCCCGATCACCCCATCAACCGCGGCACGCTTTGCCCGAAGGGCGCGACGCTCAAGGACGACATCGCCAACCCGAACCGGCTGCGCAAGCCCAAGGTGCGCAGGCCGGGCTCCGATCACTGGGAGGACATCTCCTGGGACGACGCCATCCAGCGGATCGCGCGGCACATCAAGGACACGCGCGACCGCACCTTCGTCGCCAAGAATGCCAAGGGACAGGTGGTGAACCGCACCCCGGGCATGGCGATGATCGGCGGGTGCACCGACACCAACGAGTTCAACTACCTGCAGTGGAAATTCATCAGCGCGCTGGGGATACCCTACCGGGACAGCCAGGCAAGGGTTTGACACGGTCCCACGGTGGCCAGTCTGGCCGCCACCTTCGGCCGCGGGGCGATGACCAACGGCTGGGTCGACATCAAGAACGCCGACGTCATCCTCGCCATGGGCGCGAACCCCGCCGAGAACCACCCGTGCGGGTTCAAGTGGACGATCGAGGCGAAGAAGACCCGCAACGCGAAGCTGGTCGTCGTCGACCCGCGCTTCACGCGCACCGCCGCGGTCGCCGACGTCTACGCGCAGCTCCGGCCGGGGACCGACATCGTCTTCCTGAACGGCCTCATCCGGCACGCGCTCAACACCGGCCGCTTCCACGAGGACTACGTCAAGATCCACACCAACGCGCCCTTCATCGTCTCGGAGAAGTACAGCTTCAACGACGGTCTCTTCTCCGGGTTCGACGACGCGAAGGCCGAGTACGACAAGGCTGCGTGGGCGTACCAGCCCGATCCGAAGACCCACGGGTACGAAGTCGATCCCACCCTGAAGCACCCGCGGTGCGTCTTCCAGCTGCTGAAGAAGCACGTCGACCGGTACACGCCGGAGATGGTCGAACGGATCTGCGGCACGCCGAAGGACCAGTTCCTCAAGGTGGCCGACCTGGTCACCTCGACGGGAAACGCGCAGCGGGTGGGCACCATCACCTACGCGCTGGGATGGACCCAGCACTCGGTGGGCGTGCAGATCATCCGCGCCGCGGCCACGCTGCAGCTGGTGCTGGGCAACGTGGGCAGGCCGGGCGGCGGCGTGAACGCGATGCGTGGCCACTCCAACATCCAGGGCGCGACCGACCTCGCCGGCACCTTCGAGATCCTGCCTGGCTACCTGGCCACTCCGCGGGGCGAGCTCACGGATCTAGAAACGTATCTGGAGAAGGTGACCCCGACGACGCTGAACAAGCAGGCGTGGTCCACCATGAATTACTGGTCGAACTATCCCAAGTTCATGGTCAGCCTGCTCAAGGCCGCCTACGGCAAGGCGGCCACCAAGGACAACCAGTGGGGCTACGAGTGGCTGCCCAAGACGGACGGCAACTACTCGTGGATGTATATCTTCGATGACATGTACCGCGGCAAGTCGCAGCGGGCGGGCGGCACCGAGCCCGGGCCGGAGGGCTTCATCACCTTCGGCATGAACCCGGTCGGCATCGGGCCCAACTCATCGAAGATGATCAACGCGCTCTCCAAGCTCAAGTGGATGGTGGTGGGCGAGAACTACCAGATCGAGACCGCCACTTTCTGGAAGGCGCCCAAGGAATACGGCGGGCCCGATCCGTCGCAGATCCAGACCGAGGTGTTCCAGCTTCCCTGCTCGGGGTTCGCCGAGAAGGACGGCAGCTTCATCAACTCGGCGCGCTGGATCCAGTGGAAGTGGAAGGCGATCGATCCTCCGGGCGAGGCGAAGACCGACCAGGAGATCCTCTCCCGCATCCTGCTGGCGGTCCGCGAGCTGTACAAGAAGGAGGGCGGCGCCCTTCCGGAGCAGGTGCTGAACGTCACCTGGAACTACACCAACCCCGTCAATCCCGACCTGGCCGAGGTGCTCAAGGAGATCAACGGCAAGGCGGTCACGGACATCAAAGACAAGGACGGCAAGATCATCAGGGCGGCCGGCCAGCAGCTCGACGGGTTCGCGCAGCTGCAGGATGACGGCTCGACCATGTGCGGCAACTGGCTGCACTCCGGCGTGTACACCGAGGCGGGGAACAACTCGCAGCGCAGGAGCAACGCCGACCCGACCGGGCTCGGCATGTTCCACAACTGGGGGTTCTCCTGGCCGGCGAACCGGCGCATCATGTACAACCGCGCCTCGGCCGACGCGCAGGGCAAGCCATGGGATCCGACCCGGCCCGGCATCGTGTGGAACGGCGAGAAGTGGGTGGGCGACGTACCGGACATCAAGCCCGACTCGCCGCCCGGCCAGTACGGCGCTTTCATCATGCTGCCCGAGGGAGTGGGGCGCCTCTACTCGCCGGTGCTGAACGACGGCCCGTTCGCCGAGCACTACGAGGCGGTCGAGGCGGCGATCGACAACCCGCTGCACCCCAAGGTGACGTCCAACCCGGTGAGCAAGAAGTTCAAGTCCAACAAGGACGTGTACGGAACCCGCGATCAGTTCCCGGTGGTGTGCACGACTTACCGGTTGACGGAGCACTATCACTACTGGACGCACCACACGAACATCCTCAACCAGCTGCAGCCCGGCTTCTTCATCGAAATTCCCGAGGAGCTGGCGAAGGAGAAGGGCATCACCAACGGCTCGCGGGCCAGGGTCACCTCCGCGCGCGGCTCCGTCGAGGGCGTCGCGATGGTGACCAAGCGGTCGAGGGCGTCGCGATGGTGACCAAGCGGCTGAAGAAGCAGCTGGTCGACGGGAAACCCGTCTGGCACATCGGCTTCCCGCTGCACTGGGGCTACGAGGGCGATCCCAAGCACACCGGGCCGCTGGCGAACTTCCTCACGCCCTCGGCGATGGACCCGAACACCTGGACACCCGAATTCAAGACCTTCCTCGTCAAGCTCGAGAAGGCCGAGGAGAAGGTGTCGTGAACGCGTCGGGCCTGGAGATCCGGCAGTCGTCGGCCGGGATGTGGGGCACGTCCTCGGGGCAGCGCAAGATGCCGGTCGTGTCGAAGTACATCGACACCTCCACCTGCATCGGCTGCAAGGCCTGCGAGGTGGCGTGCCAGGAATGGAACGACCTGCAGATCGTGCCGACTGCGCAGGTGGGCACGTACCAGACGATGCCCACTCTCGACGCCAACTACTGGAACCTGATCGAGTTCCGGGAGGTCGAGGCGGACGGGAACTTCTCCTGGCTGATGCGCAAGGACCAGTGCATGCACTGCGCGGATCCGGGCTGCCTCAAGGCGTGCCCGGCGCCGGGCGCCATCGTGCAGTACGAGAACGGCATCGTGGACGTGAATCCCGAGGCCTGCATCGGCTGCAAGATGTGCGAGACCGGATGCCCGTTCGACGTGCCGCGGTATGCAGCGCGCACGGACAAGATGGCGAAGTGCACGTTGTGCGTCGACCGCGTCCAGGTCGGGCTCGAGCCGGCCTGCGTCAAGGCGTGCCCGACCGGCTGCCTGCACTTCGGCACCAAGGACGACATGAAGGCGCTCGCCGCTTCGCGCATCGACCAGCTCAAGCGCGGCGGCTTCGCGCAGGCCTCGCTCTACGATCCTCCGGGCGTCGGCGGCACCAGCGTGATCACCGTGCTGGCGCACGGCGACCATCCCGAGTGGTACGGCCTGCCGAAGGATCCACGCGTGCCCACCGGCGTGAGGTTCTGGAAGAACGTGCTGCGGCCGGTGGGCGTCATCGCCTTCGCGGCGACGTTCTTCGCCATGGTCGGCCATTACCTGACCTTCGGCCCCAAGAAGCCGAAGGAGAAGCCCGAGGGTGACGTATGAGCGAGGCGGCGCTTCCCGGGCAGACTTCGCGGACGGGCGTGGGCGACGCGGCAGTGGTGCGGGCCCGTCAGGCCGAGGACGTGCTGGTCGGCGGGGAGATCGTCCGCCACCGGCTCTCCTCGCGCGCGATCCACTGGACCGTGGCCCTGTTCTTCTTCGTCTGCCTCTTCACCGGGTTGCCCATCTGGACTCCGCTCTTCGGGTGGATGGCGACTCTCTTCGGTGGCCTGTCCGTCTGTCGCTGGCTGCACCCCTGGTCCGGCGTCGTCTTCTCCATCGCCTCGCTGGTCATGTTCGTGCACTGGTTCTCGGAGATGAAGCTCACCGAGAAGGACCGCGAGTTCCTCACTCCGGGCGGCATGGTCCGTACTTCCGGTACCAAGGCGACGACTCGGGGGTCGGCAAATACAACGGCGGCCAGAAGCTGCTCTTCTGGGCGGCCGCCCTCGGCGCCCTGGGGCTGCTCCTCTCCGGCATCGTGATCTGGTTCCCGGAGCAGTTCGGGTACGGGCTGCGGCAGCTCAGCTACGTGGTGCACGACCTCGCGTTCATCCTCTTCTTCGCGATGATCATCGGGCACATCTACCTGGGCACCGCGGCCGAGCCGGGCACCTTCCGCGCAATGACCAGCGGGACGGTCACGAAGGACTGGGCGCGGCTGCACCATCCGCGCTGGTACCGCGAAGTCACGGGTGAGCAGGCGGGCAGGGGGCCGGCACGGCGAGCGTGATGGGGGTAGGCCGTGCTTCGTAGCACGGGAATCGCGCTGCGGCGTCACTGCTTCTGGCGGTGCTGAGCAGGGCCCTCGGGTCGCGACAGGTTCAGCGCG
>WNFF01001469.1_pt1 | contig 18962 bp, 18 predicted proteins | sample 5400441 | NCBI WGS metagenome assembly WNFF01 (sample SAMN13153345, study PRJNA577476) | soil metagenome | isolation source: 120 cm saprolite under Douglas fir tree site 2 hole 3 replicate 1 | place: USA:California | collected 2015-04-18 | reverse complement strand
AGGGTCCGAGCGATTGAAAGCAGTAGCCGCGGACTGTGAGCGCGCCGGCGCCAGGGTCGCGTGGTCCACCGGCGACCTGGCCGATGCCGGAACGGCATCCGAGCTGGTTCGCGCGGCGCGCGACGCGTTCGGAGGCATCGACGCGATCGTCCACGCCGCGGGGTTTGCGGATCGGCGCGGTTTTGCGCAGTTGCCGCGCGCGGGGCTCGAGCGGTCATTCGCGGTCATGGCCACAGCGTTCCACGAATTGGTGAGCGCTGCGTTGCCGGATCTGACGCGTGGGCCGCACGGCCGTGTCGTCGCCATCAGCAGTTTCGTTGCCCATCGGTTTACGCGTGAGGCGACGTTTCCGGCGTCCGCGGCGGCCAAGGCCGCGCTCGAGGCGCTGGTGCGCTGTCTTGCGATCGAACTCGCAAGCTCGGGCGCGACGGCCAATGTCGTCATGCCCGGCTATACGCGCAAGGATGCCGGGCGAATGGGGGCGTTGGACCAAGAGAGCTGGCAATTGGCCGCCAAGGCCAATCCGCTCGCACAATTGGCCGAACCCGACCAAGTGGCCGCGGTGGTCGCCTTTCTGTTGTCACCGGAGGCCGGACACATGACCGGGGCCGTGTTGCCGGTCGATGGCGGCCTGACTCTGATGTAGTGTTTTGTGGTGGGGGCAATGTCGGATAGCGTGACAGGTCAAACAGCTGACGTCATCGTGCTGGGCGCGGGCATCGTCGGCGTATCGGCGGCCTATGCCGCGCGGCAGCGGGGACTGTCGGTCATCCTGATCGATCGGCGCGAGCCGGGCAGCGAAACCTCCTATGGCAACGCCGGTATTCTCAGCAGCGGCTCGATATCGCCGCTCAACAATCCGTCGCTCTGGAACGCGCTGCCGCAATACCTGACCAACCGGCACCCGGCGTTGCGCTGGGATCCTGCCTGGTCGGTTCGCAACGTGGGATGGATCGCCCGCTTCCTGGCCAATGCGACAACGTCGCGTGTCAAACCGAGGGCGGCGGCGCTGCACGGGCTGATCGGCGCGTCCCTGAAGCTGCACAGGGAATGGATCGTGAAAGCGAATGCGGCGCAGCGCATCCGCGAGACCGGCTGGCTGAAAGCATGGCGCAGCGACGCGGTGGCCGCGGCAAAGGCGGAGCAGGCCTTGCTGGCCGAATTCGGCATCGGCAGCGAGCTTCTCGATCGCCAGGCCATTTCCGCGCTCGAGCCGAACATCCTGCCTGCCTACAAGATCGGACTGCTGCACACCGAGACGGCGTCGGTCGATTCACCCGGTGCGGTGGTCAAGTCCTATGCGCAGATGTTTGTGGGCTCCGGTGGCCAGATCCGTCAGTCGGACATAACGTCCATCGCGCCGGAAGGCGACGCCTGGCGCGTGGTGCTCCCGGATCGCGCGATCAGGGCGCGCCACATCGTGGTCGCGCTGGGTCCGTGGTCCGCCGACCTGCTGCGACCGCTCGGCTATCGCGTTCCGCTGGCCTTTGAACGCGGCTATCATCAAGAGTTCAAGCCGAATGCCGCGCGTTCCCTGCTGCGCCCGATCCACGACGCGGAAGGCGCGTTCCTCATGACCCCGATGGAGCTGGGCATTCGTGTCACCAGTGGCGTCGAACTGACCTCGCGCGACGCGCCCTCCTCGTTCGCCCAGCTCGATGCGGTGGTGCCGGCGGCGCGAAGCGTTGTCGAATTTGGCGAGGCGGTCGGCCAACCCTGGCGCGGGGCGCGGCCGACGCTGCCCGACAGTTTGCCGATGATCGGACCTGCGCCACGGCATTCCGGTCTCTGGCTGTCTTTTGGTCACCAGCACATCGGCTTCACGACCGGCCCTGCGACGGGAGCTGCGATCGCCGCCATGATCGGCGGCGAGAGGCCACCCTTCGACGTTGGTCGCTTTTCGCCGAGCCGCTACCTCTGACGAACGGCAAACGCGAGGCGCGTAGTAGAGCATGATCCGGAAAAGTGGGTACCGGTTTTCCGAGAAGAGCATGCTCAAGCAATAGCCGGGAGCAGACATGCACTACGTTTGGGATTTCGCGATCCTCGGCAAATACAGCCACCTGTTCTGGCTTGGGCTCGGCTGGACCATCGCCTACACGATCGGCACTGTCCTGCTCGGAACAATGCTCGGTTTGGTGGTCGGCATCCTTCGCCTGGGGCGCTGGCCCGGGATCGACTGGCTCCTGCTCGCCTATATCGAACTGTTCCGCTGCACCCCCCTGCTGGTTCAGATCATCTGGTTCTACTACGCCTTGCCGGTCGTCATCGGGGTGAACATACCGGCACATGTCGCCGCCGTCAGCGTGCTCTCGCTCTATGGCGGAGCATTCTACGCCGAAATCGTCCGTGGCAGCATCGAGAGCGTGCACAGCGGACAATGGGACGCGGCGCGGGCGCTGGGACTGCGGCCATGGCGCTTGCTGCGATTGGTGATCCTGCCGCAGGCGCTCAAGCCAATGTTGGCGCCCTACGTCAACCAGACGGTGACACAGCTGAAGAACACGTCGCTGGTGTCCGTCATTGCCGTTCCGGATCTCGTCTACAACGCGACGCTGATCAACGCCGAGACCTATCGGCCGCTCGAGGTGTATACGATCGTGGCCCTGATCTACTTTGCGATCCTGTTCCCGGCCACGCTTGTCGCGCGGCGGTTCGAACGTGGCCTGACCTACGACAAGTCTTGACCGGAGCGTGGAGCGATTGGCACGAAGCCAAATTCGGATCGATGCCGTACCATCGACCCGCAGGGGTGACGGAGCCGCCAATGCTCGGAAAATTACTTCCGATGCTGGCGGTATAGCGATGCCGCGATGCAACTGTGGGTATAACTGGTTCGATCGCACCGCGACTCAAGCGAGCTCAAGCCAAGCGTAGTTGCAATAATGTTCGTGTGCGCTGCAAAATTGATCCGTAGTACTACCTTAAGCGATATTGTTCCTTCACTTTCATCTGGCGGGCGTATACTCCCAGCGTCTTCCAACAACAGGTTTGACTGCAAGGCGGATTGTCATGAGCGGGAATCATTCGAAGCTACCCTACAATTTGATCACGGCTGCCTATCAGGGCGACGTCAAGACGGCGATAGCCCAGCTTGCGGAGGGAGCCGATGTAAATGCGCGCGACTGCGACGGCGACACGGCACTTGTGCTTGCCTCCGAACGAGGCCACATCGAACTAGTGAAGGTGCTTCTCAAGAACGGAGCCGATGTCAACGCCAAGAACCTCAACGGCGTGACCGCGCTGATGCGCGCGGCGGAGAACGACCGAGCGGCAGTGGTCAAAATTCTGCTTGCCCATCGCGCTAACTGCGACGCAGGAGACATCGTCAACTGCAGGCCTCTGATGCGGGCCGCGTATCGCGGTCACGTCGATGTTGTGAAGGAGCTGCTTGCCTATGGAGCCGACGCGAATGCTCGCAATGCATTTGGCAACACGGCCGCGATGCTCGCAGCGCGCAGTGGTCACAGCAAGGTCGAAAGCATGCTGCGGGATGCCGATAACGTCGGTTTTGTTGACTCGGTCCGACGCAAACTCCGCGCCGCGCGCCGCTAGACCCTCACCGGGGAGCATCGCATAAGCGATGCGTCTCGCTGGAAAACGCTGTCGTCTAAATGCGGCGGTTCAGGAGTTCCCTTCGCAAGCCGCGTCAGATATTGAGTTCGACCGGCACGTCTTCCGGCTTCACGCCGCTGAGCGACAGCCCCTTGAGGAACCATTCGCGCATCTGCCCGATGCCGCGGTTGTAGTCGACCCACACCGACAGGAAATCGCGCCAGCGCTTGTCGGGCTCGCGCCGGACAGCCATGCTGCTGGGTATGGCGACTGCAGGGGTTTGCAGGATCTTGTAAGTGCCAAGGTTCGGGTTCTTGGCGATGGCGGTCAGACCAAGCACCAACGCATTGACCACGCAATCGACCCGACCCGACGACATCTCGAGCATCACCTCATCGCGTGACTTGAGCGACTTGATGGTCGCATTGGGCGCGAAACGGCGCGCAACGGCCTCGTTGGCTGAGCCGACGTCGACCGCAATGTTGACGTCGGACTTGTTGATGTCGGCCCAGGTCTTGGCTTCCATCCCCTTCTTGAGCATGGCCCCAAAGGGATGATGAAACACGGTGCCGCAAAAATCCACGACAAGCGCCCGCTGCGGGGTCGGATTGAGCGCAAAGCCGAGGTCGATCTTGTTCGATTGCAGGTCGAGGATCGAATTTCCGTAAGTCGACTCGGTATATTCAAGTTTGACGTCGAGAAGCTTGGCGATATCGTTGGCCATCTCGATCGAGAAGCCGGACCAGTTGCCGGTAGCAAGGTCCTTGTTGAAGTAAGGCAGCTCTCCCGGCAGCACGGCGATGCGGAGCACTTTGTTGGCGCGGATGCGATCGAGCGTGTTGTCCGGGGTTGCTTGTGCCGATGCCGGACTTGCGACGGACACGGCGAGCGCCGCGCCGCTGCCGATGGCAAGGGCGTAGCGCAGCGCTTCTCGGCGATGTTCGGAAATCTTGTCGTCGTCGGACTGGATCACGGGGCCCTCCTGCACCAATTCGGCGGAGCCTAGCGCGCGCGTTGCGACGCAGCAATAGTGTGAGGGTTGTCCCGGCCACCGATGAGGCGATCGAACAGGCTGTACTCCACGCCGCTTGGTGCACGCTACGGACAAGCCCGACATCGCACCAGGTTCGAAAAGTGCCGGGATCTGGAAAGTCTCCGGCTCTTTCAGGCGCAGGGAAAGTGGTGTAGTCTTCAATGGGCGAGCTGCCAACGGGACGTGCCGAAATCCTGTAAATTTAAAGGCAGCGCCAGGGCCTTCGGCGGGCAAGCATTACGCATTTCATTCGATATTGGTTGTGCGGGCGCGATTTGACCCGCCTTGGACCGATGCGTATTTCCGCATCGTAGCGCCTTTTGCAGGCAACCGCGCAGCGGTCAAATCTGGAGGCAAGGAATAGACGGAGACGCACCCCATCAATCGAGCAAGCTCGCGGATCGTCGCTCGCAAGCCAGAGAGGAGACTTATGATGAACACGCAGTCGGGGCGAATTTTGTTTGCCGCAGGCCTGATCACCGCGGCGCTCACAAGCGGCGCAATCGGCCAGCAAGACGAGAAACTCGGTAAGGTGGCCTTCCCTACCTCCTGTGATCCCAATGTGCAGGCCGAGTTCGACCGCGGCGTCGCCATGCTGCATTCATACTGGTTCCTGATCGCCCGCCGGAAGTTCGAGGGGATTCTACAGCAGGATCCCGCCTGCGCGATGGCATACTGGGGTGTGGCGATGGACTACCTCGGCAACACCCTGGCAACCACGCCGACGCGGGCCGACTCGCAGGCGGCTTGGGACGCGCTGGAAAAAGCGCGGGTGGCCGGGGCGAAGACGCAGCGTGAGCGCGACTGGATCGAGGCGCTGAGCGCCTATTTCCGCGACCATGACAAGGTTCCCGTGGGTGCCCGACTGGCTGCCTACAATGCCGCGATGGAGCGCATGGCGCAAAGCTATCCCGACGACTACGAGGTGCAGGCCTATTATGCGCTGACGCTGCAAGCCTCGGCGCAGAAAAGCGACCTGACCTATGCCAACCAGATCAAATCCGCGGCGCTTCTGGAGAAGCTCTTCGACCAGAACCCGCAGCATCCGGGCGTGACGCACTACCTCATTCACGCCTACGACTTTGCTCCGCTTGCCGAAAAAGGAATTGCCTCGGCGCGCCGCTATGCTGGCATTGCGCCGGCCGTGCCGCACGCGCGGCACATGCCGTCGCATATCTACTCCATGGTCGGACTTTGGGAAGAATCCATCGCCTCGAACGCATCGGCGCTTGAGATCCAGCCCGACTACTATCACGCGTCGGATTTTACCGTCTATGCGCATCTGCAACTCGCGCAGGACGCCAAAGCCGATGCGATGATCCGCAAGTCGCTCGCCACCGCCGACCGCGGCGATCGTCCGATCAACTTCGGCAATTTTACCGCAAAGGCCGCTATGCCGGCGCGTTATGTCCTGGAACGGGCGGACTGGGCCGGCGCGGCCGCGCTGCCGATGAATCCATCCCAATATCCTATGGCGGATTCCCTGATCCGCTTCACGCGCGGTCTCGGCATGGCGCGCACTGGCAATCTCGCAGGCGCTAAAGAAGAGATCGAAGCGATGAAGGCTTTGCGCACGACTCTGCAGCGTGCCGACCAGTCCTACTGGGCCGACCGCACCGATGAGCAAATGCTCGCCATTTCGGCATGGGTCGCACTGCAGGAGGGCGCGCGCGATCAGGCTCTGCAGTTCATGCGGACGGCTGCCGACGGCGAAGACGGTAGCCTCAAGCACGTGGCGATGGAGAATCGCCTCTATCCGTTCCGCGAACTGTTGGGGGAGTTGCTGCTTGAGACGGGACAGCCGACAGCCGCCCTGAACGAGTTCGAGACCGCGCTCAAGCAGACCCCCAACCGCTTCCGCGCGTTCTGGGGGGCCGCCCGCGCTGCCGAAAGCACAGGTGACCGCCTGAAGGCATCCGAGTATTTCGGCAAGCTGGTGGACTTGGCCAAGAATGCCGATACCGAGCGGCAGGAAATCCGTGAGGCCAAGGCATACTCGCACCGAGATGATACGGTAGGTGGTGCAAGAAAATGACTCCTCGGCTGTCTGGCCCACGCCCGGCAGCCGTCAAATCCGAAAAGACAACGATGATCCGCGCGATCGCATTGGCTACAATGCTCGGTGCGCTGGCCGCCGGCGTGGCCGTCTACACGACGAGCCCGCCGGGATGGCGGGGCGTGATTACACCGCCGCTCGGTGGGCTCAACCGTCGGGCTGAGACGGCAATCACGCCCGAAGACTGGCCGATCTGCAGCACCATGGCATCGGTCGCACTGGATGCCGACTGGGCGCAGCTCGACCCCGATTTTAGCGCCGGCAAGAAAGCGCTTGGCGCGGAGGACTGGAACGGTGCAATCGCAGCGCTCGAACTCGCTGCTCTGCGCGACCCGCTTAATGCCGATATCCAGAACTACATCGGCTATGCTTATCGGCGGCTGCGTCAGTTCGGGGCGGCCATTGGCCATTATCAGCAGGCGCTGATGCTAAATCCCCGGCACCGCAGCGCGCATGAGCATCTCGGCGAGGCCTACCTGGTGCTTGGCGAGTCCGCCAAGGCCGAGCAACTGCTGGTGGCGTTGGGAAACCTCTGCCTCATTCCGTGCGAGGAATACGACGATCTCAAGCGGGCTATCGCGGCGTACAAAAGGCTGGCCACGCGCTGAAAGCAGGTCGGGCGTCGCAAGAGAACTTCTTGTCTGCAAGACTCCCGCTCTGCGTTAGCTTTCCTCATGGTTTCAGCGGCACGCTCATCCACCCCACGGACTCGCGGCGCCTAGCCCCCCACCTGCCCGCGATGGCGCAGGAAATGATCGGCGAGCACGCAGGCCATCATGGCTTCGCCGACCGGCACCGCGCGAATGCCGACGCAAGGATCGTGGCGGCCTTTGGTCATGATGTCGGTGTCGGCGCCGCTGCGGTCCACGGTGCGGCGCGGCGACAAAATCGATGAGGTGGGCTTCACCGCAAAGCGCGCCACCACCGGCTGCCCGGTGGAGATGCCGCCCAAAATGCCGCCGGCATGGTTGGACAGGAAGCTGACGCCCTGATTGCCCATCCGCATCTCGTCGGCGTTTTCCTCACCCGACAATTCGGCCGCACCGAAGCCTGCGCCGATCTCGACGCCCTTCACCGCGTTGATGCTCATCAGCGCCGCGGCCAGCTCGGCATCGAGCTTGGCATAGATCGGCGCGCCGAGGCCCGCCGGCACCCCTTCCGCGCTTACCTCGATCACGGCGCCGATCGAGGATCCCTTCTTTCTGATATCGTCGAGGTAGCCCTCGAAGAACGCGGCCTTGTCCTTGTCCGGGCAGAAGAACGGATTGCGCGCGATCTCGTCCCAGTCCCATTTGTCGCGATCGATCTGGTGCGGACCCATCTGCACCAGCGCACCGCGCACGGTCACGTTGGGCAATATCTTGCGGGCGATGGCGCCGGCCGCGACGCGGGTCGCGGTCTCGCGCGCGGAGGATCGCCCGCCGCCGCGATAATCGCGCAGGCCGTATTTGGCTTCATAGGTGAAATCGGCATGGCCGGGACGAAACTTGTCCTTGATCTCGGAATAGTCCTTCGAGCGCTGATCGGTGTTCTCGATCAGCAGCGCGATCGGCGTGCCGGTGGTCACCTGCCCGCCGGTCTCCGGATGCACCATCACGCCGGAAAGGATCTTCACCGCGTCGGCTTCCTGGCGCTGGGTGGTGAAGCGCGACTGTCCGGGCCGGCGGCGATCGAGATCGCGCTGGATGTCTTCGACTGTCAGCGGCAGCAGCGGCGGGCAGCCATCGACCACGCAGCCAATCGCGACCCCATGGCTCTCGCCGAAGGTGGTGACCCGGAACATGTGGCCGAAGGTGTTGAAGGACATTTTTGACGATCCGCAGGGCCGTTAATTGTCGACGGCCCTGCGGATTGTCGTAACGCGCGGCACCCAGCGGGTCAAATCAGACTTGCATATTAAGCCTTGCATATTAAGCACGGTCATCATCCGCCAACGGGTCGGCGCAAAGCGCCGCCCGATGACAGGCTCCGGCGGATGATCCAGTACTCGCCGGTCTCTCGTATCGCACCCGCACGGAATACTGGATGCCCGCCTGCGCGGGCATGACGGCGGCTATCGGTCGCCTTAACCATACTTCCTCAGCCCGCCGTCGCTGAATACGTAGACAACGCCCTGCCCGATCGGCGTCTCGGTGGCCTCGAGCGGCGCGGCGATACCGAGCGCGACCATCAGCGCCCGCATGGTGCCGCCATGGGCGACGGCGACCGTGTCGGCAAGAAGCGAATCGAACCACTCCCGCATCCGCAACGTGACGCTCGCATAGCTTTCGCCCGAGGGTGCCGCGACGCCCCATTTGTCCTCGTTGCGGGACGCAAACGTTGCCGCGTCGTGCAGCTGCATCTCGGGCAGCGTCAAACCTTCCCACTGGCCGTAGCCGATCTCGCGCAGCCGGTCGTCAACGGCATAATCGTCCGGCGGCAGGTTCAGCGTGCCGCGCATCAGCTCCATCGTCAGCCGCGCGCGGCCGAGCGGGCTTGCGACGAAAGCCAAAGACGACGAATCCCGTCCGTCGCGCGCAAGGAGATCGGCGAGAATACCGCCTGATGTGACAGCCTGCGTGCGTCCCAGATCGTTCAGCGGAATATCCCGCGACCCCTGGAAACGTCCTTCCGCGTTCCATGCGGTTTCGCCGTGGCGAATGTAGTAGACAACAGGTGCCGACATCTAAACCGAGCTATTCCTTGCTCAACGAATTGCTCCGCGAGATATCCGGCGCGTCCGGGTGCTTCATGCCGACAACGTGATAGCCGGAATCGACATGATGCACCTCGCCGGTGACGCCGCGCGACATGTCCGACAGCAGGTACAGCGCGCTGTCGCCGACTTCCTCTGTTGTCACGGTGCGCCGCATCGGCGCGTTGTATTCGTTCCACTTCAGAATGTAGCGGAAATCGCCGATGCCGGACGCTGCCAGCGTCTTGATCGGCCCCGCCGAAATCGCGTTGACGCGAATGTTCTTCTCGCCGAGATCGGCGGCGAGATAGCGCACGCTCGCCTCCAGCGCCGCTTTGGCGACGCCCATCACGTTATAGTGCGGCATCCATTTCTCGGCGCCGTAATAGGTCAGCGTCAGGATCGAGCCGCCGTCGGTCAACAGCTTTTCGGCGCGCTGTGCGATCGCGGTCAGCGAGTAGCAACTGATCAGCATGGTCTTTGAAAAATTGTCGGCGGTGGTTTCCAGATAGCGGCCAGCGAGCTGGTCCTTGTCCGAGAACGCGATGGCGTGGACCACAAAGTCGATCTTGCCCCATTTCTCCCTGAGCACGTCGAAGACGGCGTCGATGGTCGCGGGATCGGTGACGTCGCAATGGCCGAGCAGGATGCCGCCGAGTTCCTTGGCCAGCGGCTCGACCCGCTTCTTCAGCGCGTCGCCCTGCCAGGTGAGTGCGATTTCCGCGCCCGCCGCGTGGCAGGCCTTGGCGATGCCCCAGGCAATCGAGCGGTTGTTGGCGACGCCGAGAATCACTCCGCGCTTGCCCTGCATCAGACCTGAATTTTGCGACATCCGGTTTCCAATCGACCTTGATCAGTCTGGGGGTACACCAGCACTCCCGGCCGGTACAGCCCAAATGCAGGCTCCGTTTACGCCGTTTGTCGCGCGACCTAACACCCGGAATAGTGGCCTCATTTCGGTGTTATATTGTTATGAGGCGTTCGCGTGACCGATACGGGACGCCAGCCGGACAACCTGAGATCGAGATTCAATGACCGCGTTTCGTCAGAGTGTCGAAGCCATGATACCTGCGCTGCGCCGCTATGCGCGCGCGCTCGCGCGCGATGCCGATGTCGCCGATGATCTGGTGCAGGACACGCTGGTGCGAGCACTGCGTTCCGAACGGCTGTTTCTCGGCGGCGACGTGCGAAGCTGGCTCTACACCATCCTGACCAACCTCAACAAGAACAGGCGGCGGTCGCTGGCGCGGCGGCCGCAATTCATGCCGCTGCTCGACAACAATCCCGATGCCAGCGGGACCGAAGCCGAAGGCCGCGATATCGCCCGCGCGCTGGCGACCCTGGTGGAGGAGCAGCGCGCGGTGCTGCTGCTGGTGATGCTGGAAGGATTGAGCTATCGCGAGGTCGCCGAGATTCAGGGCGTGCCGATCGGCACCGTGATGTCCCGTCTCGCCCGCGCGCGCGCTCATGTGAAGGCCTCGCTTGAGGGCGAGCGCGTCGCGCTGCGGCGTGTGAAATGATGGCAGGTGTTATGCATGTGGATGCGATGCGTAAGCAACGTAACCTTTATCCGTGCGCAGCGGCTTCGCCGTTATCGTACGGAACTGCGAAACCGACGGTGCGGTTGCACCACCGGCTTCGGCGCGCCTCGAAGGATGATGCAGAACAGAGGCAAGGCGCGAATCAGCGGTGCAATGGCGCCGCCAAGAGCGCGCTTCTTCCGGGACGACGGCTAAGCCGTACGCCGCAAAGATACTGATGAAATGACACAGAGATAACGACCATGACCGACCCGAATATCTCCATCACCGAAGACGAACTGCACGCCTACGTCGACAACGAACTGCCGACAGAGCGTCGCGGCGATGTCGAGGCATGGCTCGCGGCACATCCCGATGATGCCGGGCGGGTGCGATCATGGCGCGAGATGGCGGAAGCGCTGCATGCGCGTTACGACTCCGTCGCCGACGAGGCGGTGCCGCGGCGGCTCGAGATCGAGCGGCTGGTGCGGCAACCGCGCAGATGGATCTACAGTGCGATTGCCGCGACGCTGGTCGCGTTCATCGCGGGCGGCGGCGTCGGCTGGCTCGCGCACGGCGCCGCGGCCTCGCCGTCGCTGTTCCAGATTCTGACGTTGGACGCGCTGGACGCGCACCGGCTTTATGTCGTCGAGGTGCGCCATCCGGTCGAGGTGCCAGGAAGCGAACGCACGCATCTGCAGCAATGGCTGACCAAGCGCTGCGGCTGGGACGTCCGTGCACCGGAGTTGGACGCGACCGGGTTGAAGCTCGTTGGCGGGCGATTGTTGCCGGGCCCCGCCGGGCCCGCATCCTTTCTGATGTATGAAAGCGCGTCGGGCGAACGCTTCACGCTGTACACCTCTAAAGCGAAAATCGGGACGGCGCAGATGCGCTACACCGCCGCCGAGAACAGCGGTTCCATGTATTGGTCTGAAGACGGCGTTGGGTATGTGCTGTCGGGCCCGACCGACAAGGACCGCCTGAATCAGGTCGCCCGGCTGGTATACGACCAGACCGAAAAGACCCGCAGTTGAACTAAGTCACGGCCGCTGTCCCAATTTCGACATCGAAAATCTGGAATTGGAACATGCCCCCGTCTCAATATCGCACCAAGGATCACACGAAATTGAGACGCGTTCGATCCGCCGATCGACGCCGCGGCCTCGATCGGGGTTTGCCGCGCTGGTCCCCCGGTCGAGGCTGCACTTTTTCTATTTCTGATCCCCCGACCGAGGCGGCACTATTTCGAGTGGCGCGCGATGCGATCACGCAAGATCGCTGCGCGGATTGTACGGGTGTCCGTCGCGCCACTTTTGCATCAAGGCCTCAAGTTCAGCATCGTTGCCGTCCGGCAGCATGATCCGGGTGGTGACGAACAGATCGCCCGTCGTTCCCGGCGCTTTCGGCAGCCCCTTGCCCTTCAGACGAAAGGTCCGGCCGCTCGAGGTGTTCTTCGGTATCGACAATTCGACCGCGCTGCCCAGGGTCGGCACGCGCACTTTGCCGCCGAGCACCGCTTCGTACAGCGTGATCGGCAGATCGACACGCAGGTCGCTGCCGTCGACCTTGAAGAACGCATGCGGCGCAATGCTGACCGTGATCAAGAGATCGCCGGGGCGGTGGCCGGGCGCGGTCTCACCCTGCCCCTTCAGCCGGATCTGCTGGCCGGCGGTGACACCAGCGGGAATCTTGACATCGAGTTCCTTGCCGGTCGGTAACCGGACGCGCTTGGCCACGCCATTGACCGACTCTTCCAGTGACACCGTCATGGCGACGTTGAGATCGAGATCGAACGCGACGCCGCCGGAGTCGAATTCAAACGTGCCGCCTGCGCTGGGTCGCGCGCCGCGCGCCGCGGCGCCGCCGAACATGCTGTTGAGGATGTCTTCGAAACCGCTGCTGCCAAAGCCGCCGGGGCCGGCGCCGCCGCTGCGGAATGTATGGGATTCGAAGCCGCCGCCGGATGAGGCCCGCCCGCGCGGATCGCCGCCGGGAAAGCCCTGAAAGCGCGGCTTGCCCTCGGCATCGATCTCGCCGCGATCGAACTGCTTGCGCTTGTCCTCGTCGCCGATGATCTCGTTGGCCGAGTTCAACTCGGAAAAGCGCGCCGCGGATTTCGGATCGTTCTTGTTGGCATCGGGGTGATGCTTCTTGGCAAGCTTGCGATAGGCGCTTTTGATCGCCGCAGCACTGGCGCCCCGCGGCACCCCCAAGACCTCATAGGGGTCACGCATCCGTCACGTCTCCTTCGGGAAATCTGATCTTAGACTCCGGACCATCAGCCCGTCTCGGTTTTCATCTGGGGTCTTCGTGGCATTTTTGCAACTGGCCATCGAGCGTTCAGCCCCGCCTCCACGGTTTCAGCGAATGAATTTCCCATCGGCCCTGGCTGGACTGGCAGGCGGCGCCCTGCAGCCAGTTTTCCGACCGGCCGTTGACATAGCTTGCCAGAAAATCCCGGCAGGTGCGCCCTTCCGAGGAATAGGCCTCGGCCAGCGGCGTCACCGAGCCACGCGCCCCGGTCTCTGGATTTTCCCACGGCTGGCTGGAATCCTTGTCGCCCTTGGTCAGCACGTCGGAGGCGGCATTGCGGGCAAAGGCGAGATCGCCCTCGGTTGGTGCAGGCCCCCCTGCCACGAGGCCAAGTGCCCCCGTGGAGTCACGCTCGCCCATCTTGGCGAAGGCGGCTTCGGTGCGCGACATGCTGCAGCCCCCGGAACTCACGCCGACTAGAATCAGTGTCATCACGGCGCCCGCCGGCCCGATCGCCGATAGGCCAACGCGTCCCCATGTCTTATATAGGGCAAGCCCGGATTTGGGCTGTAACGCGCTTTGGGCCGCGGGCGAACGCAACTCGGACTCCTGACATGACCGACACGACCTCCATCAAACACCCCACACCGTTAACATCAGGTGATTTCACCGCGGCCGAGGAACCGTTTGCGCTGTTCGGCGACTGGTTCGCCGAGGCGGTCAAAGCCGAGCCCAACGACCCCAACGCCATGGCGCTGGCAACCGTTGACGCCGACGGCCTGCCGGACGTGCGAATGGTGCTGATGAAAGGCTATGACGCCGACGGTTTTGTCTTTTACAGCCACATCGCGAGTCAAAAAGGCCGCGAACTCGCCGCAAATCCTAAGGCGGCTTTACTTTTTCACTGGAAGTCGCTGCGCCGGCAGGTGCGCATCCGCGGCAAGGTGTCGCCGGTGACCGAGGCTGAGGCCGACGCCTATTTCGCGACACGGCCGAAGCAGGCCCAGATCGGCGCCTGGGCCAGCAAGCAATCGCAGCCGCTGGAAAGCCGCTTTGCCTTCGAGCAGGCCATTGCAAAAATTGCCGCAAGGCATCTCGTCAGCGAGGTGCCGCGGCCGCCGGGCTGGAGCGGCTGGCGCATCGCGCCGCTGCAGTTCGAATTCTGGCACGACCGCCCGTTCCGCCTGCACGACCGCATTGAATTCCGCCGCGACAAGTCCGACAGCGCATGGGCGAAGACGCGCCTTTATCCATAGAGTAAGCCGTCATGCCCGACGTAGTCTGCGCAAAGCAGACTACTATGCCCGGCCATGGCGGAGAACGAGAGAACCTTTTATGCCTACTTCATCCAACGGACCGCCGCGGCGCACGCTGCTTCTGACCGGAGCCAGCCGCGGCATCGGCCATGCGACCGTGATCCGGTTTTCCAGCGCCGGCTGGCGCGTCATCACTTGTTCGCGGCACCCCTTCCCGGAAGATTGCCCGTGGGACGCCGGACCCGAGGATCACATCCAGGTCGACCTCGCCGACCACGCCGACACCACGCGGGCGATTTCCGACATTCGCCAGCGGCTGGAAGGCGGCGCGCTGCACGCGCTGGTCAACAACGCCGCGATTTCACCGAAGACCGAAGGCGGCGGACGGCTCGGCTCGATCGATACCGACATCGACACCTGGAGCCACGTATTCAGGGTCAACTTCTTCGCCCCGATCATGATGGCGCGCGGGCTGATCGCGGAATTGAAGGCGGCGAAGGGTTCGGTGGTCAACGTCACCTCGATCGCGGGCTCCCGCGTCCATCCCTTCGCCGGCGCGGCCTATGCGACCTCGAAGGCGGCGCTGGCCTCACTGACCCGCGAGATGGCCTCGGATTTCGGCCGCATCGGCGTCCGCGTCAATTCGATCGCGCCGGGCGAAATCGACACCTCGATCCTGTCGCCGGGCACCGAGAAGATCGTCGACCAGCAGATCCCGCTGCATCGGCTGGGTACGCCGGATGAAGTGGCCAAGATCATCTATGTGCTGTGCACCGAAACCAGTTCCTACGTGAACGGCGCCGAGATCCACATCAACGGCGGGCAACACGTTTAGGGGACACACCGAACCACCGTCGTCATCGCCACCGACCGTCATACCCCGCGAAGCGGGGTATCCGGTACGCTGCGGACCTTCTGCTCAATCACTGACCCTGGTGGAATACTGGATCGCCCGCTTTCGCGGGCGACGACAGTCGAGAATGTGGCGCGTGCAGCGCGTGCCACAGGCGACCGCGCCCGCTCAAATCAATCCGCGCAGGATTTGCGCGGCCTGCCAGCGAAGTCGGGCGTCGCCGATGTTGAAGGCGCTGGAGCACTCGTCTTCCGACTCGCCGTCAAGCAGCGCAGCACCGCAATGCCGGCAGGCCCGCGCCGAGATCGCGAGCGCCTTGCCGCCACCGTTGCGACCCGATTGATAACGCGCGAAATCAACGACGTTGGGTTCGGGCGTTATGACTTTCTCAACCATTGCTGTCCTCGCGGCCTGAGACAACGTTATCGCAGAAAGGCGTCGCGTAAACGTTCAGTCCAACGCTCAAATTTTATGGGAGCAATTGAGGTGGATGGCGCAATGCACGGCATTCAATTCAGGATGCACTTTCTTAACCTCACCGCGCCGGCGGGAGGTTAAGAAAGCCCATCAACCCTCACAACCACTTTTTCCATGTGAAAAACAGATAAGGCAGCACGGCGGCGAGCAGCATCGCCGCCAGCGCGAAAGGATAACCGTGCTGCCATTCCAGCTCCGGCATCAGCTTGAAGTTCATGCCGTAGATCGAGGCAATCAAGGTCGGCGGCATCAACACCACCGCCATCACCGAAAACAGCTTGATGATGTTGTTCTGCTCGAGATTGACGACGCCGAGCATCGCATCCAGCACGAAGGTGATCTTGTTGGAGAGATAGGAGGCGTGGTCGGTCAGCGACACCACGTCGCGCTGCATGGTTTTCAGCTGTTCGCGCATGTCCTTGGACCATTTCACGCCGTCGACCGCGGCGGCGACGAACGTCACCACCCGCCCGATCGAGACCAGACTCTCGCGCACCTTGGAGGTGAGATCGCCCTTGCGGCCGATCGCGATCAGGATATCGGAGTAGCGCTTGGCATGCCCGGTGCGCGCCGCGCCATCGGGTTCGAAAATATCGTGGCTGATGGTATCCATGTCGCTACCGGCGCGCTCCAGAATGTCGGCGTTGCGGTCGATCACCGCGTCGAGCAGTTCCATCAGCACCGTTTCGCCGGTAACGCCCGGCGCGCAGGAGCGCGCCAGCTTGTTCTCCACCAGCATGAACGGCTTCGGCTCGTCATAGCGCACCGTCACCAGGCGGTGGCTGGAGAGGATGAAGGTCACCGCGGTGGTGCGCGGATTCTGGGTGTCGGCCGCGCACATCAGGGTGGCCGTCATGTAGCGCGCGCCGTTCTCCATATAGAGCCGGCTGGAAATCTCGATCTCCTGCATGTCCTCCCGGGTCGGCACCGCGATCCCGGCGAGCCGTTCCACGGCGTGGTCCTCCGCCGGCGTCGGTTTCACCAGATCGATCCAGACCGCATTCTCCGGCAGCGCGACGAGATCGGCGGGCGCGACCTTCTTCAGCGAGGTTTCGGAGGGGACGAACACCGACAACATGAAGAACTCCAGGGCCTGGGTACGCCATCTACCCAACAGGACTTAGCTCGATTCTGGCAAGCTCTTCATGACAGGCTATAGCCGGCGCTCCACATATGCGGCGGCCGGAGGGCGACGACATGGCGCTGGTTCGGCGGCGCGGTGACGCTGCCCAAAAATCAGCCGAATACCATGGAATTTGCGGTAAAAAAGACACAGCCGGGGTGCCGCAGCGCGGCACAGGCATCTAAACTCTGGAATTGTGGCCAACTTTGGCGATAATAGGATTAACGGAATCGTGGCGTTTAGGCTCAATAATGGAGCCTCGCGCGAGGCTTTCGATTGGAAGTGTACAATGTCGTCGCTGAACGCAAAACTGGGAATTCTGGCTGCCGGCCTGATGCTGTCGGGCTGCATGCAGGCCACCACCTTCGAGGCCACCAGCCAAACCAACTTCAAACCGCGTGACAAGGAACTGCTGGCCAAGGTCTCCTACGTCAAGACCCCGGTTGCGGAACCGTTCCGTCGCGCCATCGTCGACTATCACCGCAGGGAAGCGCCGGGCTCGATCGTGGTCGATTCCGACAATCATTACCTTTACTTCGTGCAGGACGGCGGCAAGGCGATCCGCTACGGTATTACCGTCGGCGAGGAAGCGATGGCGTGGTCCGGCATCGCCAAGGTCGGCAGCATGACCGAGTGGCCGCCCTGGCATCCGACCAAGAGCGAAATCTCGCGGCTGGGCGTGCCGACCTTCGTGGCGCCGGGACCGGACAATCCGATGGGTTCGCGCGCGCTGTATCTCTACTCCGGCGGCAAGGACACGTTGTTCCGGATTCACGGCACCAACCAGCCGGAATATATCGGCGCGTCGATCTCATCCGGCTGCATCCGGATGACCAACGAGGACGTGATCGACCTGTACAACCGGGTGAAGATGGGCACGATCGTCGTGGTGCTTGAACCCAAGCACGGCGACTCGCCGTTCAATTCGCAGATGGCGCTGCAGGGCGGCGGCAACGCAATCCAGTAGTCGCGCCAGTAGCCGCGCCAGTAGCCGGAATGGTCGATGACGTAGATGTCACGACGAGATCAAAAGCGCCGGTTTCCCCGGCGCTTTTTTGTTGGCGGCCTGGTCTCGCCAGACCGCGGCTCGGCCGCATCGGACTTGGCATCGGACTTGGTCGCATCAGACTTGGTCGCATCAGACTTGGCGGCATTCGGTTTCGCCGCGCCAGGTTTTGCAGCATTGGATTTGGCAGCATCGGATTTCCGGGTATCCGGTCTTGCGGCTTCGGATTTATCCGCATCGGGTTTGGCGGCATCGGACTTGGTCGCATCGGATTTCGCTGCGACCTCGCGCGGTGGCGCTTCCTCGGGCCGCTCAAGGGGTAGCAGCGGCGCGATCTGCGGCAGCGGATCCCACACGTTCCACTGACATATCTTGTAATTGTTGTGCCGTTCCATCAGATCGAGATGGATGTGCTCCTCGTGGTAGCCGTCCGATCCCGGCCCCAGCACCGTGGAGAACCGCGCGCATACCGAATGCAGCACGCTCTCGCGCAGTTCGCGCGACACCGTGCGATCGGTGAGTGAAATCGATTGGCCATTGGCGAGTTTCAGCCCGCGAACGTCGAGCGCATTGGCGTGTCCGTGTTCGGACAGCTTGGCGCCGGCGACGCCGTTGCGGCCGCGGCAATCGAACGAGTCGAAATTGTCGAGATCGCTGATGACGCTGCCGAGGCTCGCCGCGAGCTGCGTCATGTCGGTGCGGATCCAGTCCGCGACCGCGGTCGCCATGGGGCAGCGGAAGGTCGCCGCGGGCTTCAGCGAAACCCGCCGCTTGTCCGGCAGCACCACGGCTTCCAGCCGCACCAGATCCTCGCCGCCGCAATCGCCGGGACCCTTGATGTCGGGGATGCTGGGGGCGATCGCGATCGCTTCTGTCAGCGCCAGCCGGCAGGCCGATGGCGGTGGCGGGGACGCGTCGGGTTCGATGGCCGGCGCGTCGGCCGGACGCGGCGTCGGCAATGGCGGGAATGCGGCCTGTTCGGCCGGCTTGTCGGCCTCGACAGGCAGCGGCTGTTTTGCCGCCGCGGGCTTTTCGGGTTCGATGACCGGCGCATCGGCCGGACGCGGCTGCGGCAACGGCACCGATGCGGGGAGCGCCGGGAGTGCTGCCTGCCGCCGCGGCTTCGGCCTGGTCTCCCCAAGCTTCGGCCTGATCT
>WNFF01003270.1_pt1 | contig 18968 bp, 16 predicted proteins | sample 5400441 | NCBI WGS metagenome assembly WNFF01 (sample SAMN13153345, study PRJNA577476) | soil metagenome | isolation source: 120 cm saprolite under Douglas fir tree site 2 hole 3 replicate 1 | place: USA:California | collected 2015-04-18 | reverse complement strand
GTGGCAGCCCGACGATTGCCGCCTCCTGCACGGCGGGGTGGCGTAAGAGGACCCCTTCGACTTCCAGGCTCGAGATGTTCTCGCCCCCGCTGATGATCACATCTTTGATCCGATCTCGAATCTCGACGTAGCCATCTGGCTGGAGGACGGCTGCGTCGCCTGTGTGGAACCAGCCGTCGCCCATGACCTTTTTGGTGGCTTCAGGGTCGTTGTAGTAGCCCTGCATGATGATGTTGCCACGCGCGACGATCTCTCCAAGAGTTGTGCCGTCCGACGGCACATCTTTCCCGTCGGTATCCACGACGCGCAGCTCGCCGGAGGTGATCAGCTCCACCCCCGTCCGCGCCTTGATAACCGCTCGGTCGACCGGTGCGAGGCGCCGATGCTCCGGCCGCGGTTCGCAGATCGTGATGAAGGGCGCGGTCTCGGTCAATCCGTAGACCTGAGTCACGTCCCAACCCAGATCTCCTTCCAGGCGCTCGATCGTCGCTGCGGCGGGTGCTGCTCCCGCCGTGATTACATGCATGCCTTTCTGAACATCGCCCCGTACGTCGGCGGGAGTGTTGGCAAGCGCAATCAGCACGGTCGGCGCGGCGCAAAGCCAGCCGACGTTCTCCCTCCGGATCAGCTCGAACACTCGCGCCGGCTCAACCTTCGGCAGGCAGATGTGCGTGCCTCCGACAGCCGTGATGATCCATACAAACGTCCAGCCGTTGGCGTGGAACATGGGCAGCGTCCACAGGTAGCGGTCGCCGACCGTGATATGGAAATGGACGAGGGTGCCGACGACGTTGGCCCATGCATTCCGGTGGGTGATCATCACGCCCTTGGGGTTTGCCGTTGTCCCGCTCGTGTAGTTGATGGTCAGGAGGTCGCTCTCGGCGTTGTCAGGCCGGTTGAACTCCGGCCCCGCGGCGGCGAGGGCGGTCTCGTATTCGATCCACCCCTTGCGGCGGCTCGCGCTTCCGAGTGCAACGAATTGCTCCACTCCGGTGAGGTGGTGTCGAACGCTGTCCACGGCCTCCATGTGATCCGGGTGAACACAGAGGACCGTCGCGCCTGAGTGCGTGATGATGTAGACGAAGTCGTCAGGCGTCAGCCGGTAGTTGATCGGCACCAGGACCGCGCCGATCTGTGGCACCGCGTAGAACGACTCGAGCATCTCGTGGGTGTTGGGCGCGATATAGGCAACCCGGTCGCCCTTCTTCACGCCCATACCCTGGAGCGCCGCCGACCAGCGGTCGCACCGGCTGAAGAACTGCTCGTACGTCATCCGAAGATCGCCGTCGATGACGGCCTCGCGCTCTCCATACAGCTTCCGCGCCCGGCGGCCGAACTCGAGAGGGGTCAGCGGGGTTTCCATGACCGCTGATTATGAGTTGAGCATCAGCGCGAAGTCGGCGTTCCTGATGCCGCCGACGAAGGCCCGGTGAGCCTGGGGCTCCAGTTCGACCGCCCGCTCGTAGACGAACGCGTAGACGTTGTCGAGGGTCCAGTCACCGTAGCCCTGGATGCGCAGACCGTAGCGCAACCCCTGGTCCTTGTTGCCTCGCTCGAGGAGGTCCGTGGCTCGCGTGTAGATGGCCTTCAGGATCTCGAGCTGCATCGAGAGCTCGGCGATCGTTGTCGGGTCGCCCTCGGCCTCGACCAGCTGGTCGATCTGAGCCTCGAGGTCGGCGATCTCCTTCTGATAGTCGTTCACGTCACGACCCCCTGACTGAGTTTAGGGCTGCGCCGCTTCTAATGAATCAGATAGTTGGATGCCACCGAGGCCGCGATGAGGATCGCGATGATGTTGACGACCTTGATCATCGGGTTGATGGCGGGGCCGGCGGTGTCCTTGTTGGGGTCACCGACGGTGTCGCCCGTGATCGCGGCCTTGTGCGCCTCGGAGCCTTTGCCGCCGAGGTGGCCCTCTTCGATGTACTTCTTGGCGTTGTCCCAGGCGGCGCCGCCGCTGGTCATCGCGATGGCCAGGAACAGCCCGGTGACGATGGCGCCGACGAGCATTCCACCGAGCGCCTTGGGGCCGAGGATGAAACCGACCGCGAGCGGCGCGACCACCGGGATGATCCCAGGCACGATCATCTCGCGCTGCGCGGCCGCGGTCACGATCCGCACCGCGGTTCCGTATTCCGGCTTCGCCGTGCCTTCGAGGATGCCCTTGATCTCGCGGAACTGCCGGCGTACCTCTTCGACCACGAGGCCGCCCGCCCTTCCGACCGCAAGCATCGCCAGCGAGCCGAACAGGAAGGGCAAGATGCCGCCGAAGAACAGGCCGACGATGACGAGCGGGTCGGACAGCTGGAACGTCGTCGCATGCCCCGCTTTCGAGAGCTCTTGGGTGTAGGAGGAGAAAAGCACCAGGGCAGCGAGGCCCGCAGACCCGATCGCATAACCCTTCGTCACTGCTTTCGTCGTGTTGCCGACCGCGTCCAGCGGATCCGTCACACCGCGAACCTCGTCGGGCAGGTGCGCCATCTCGGCGATGCCGCCCGCGTTGTCGGTGATCGGGCCGTACGAGTCGATGGCGACGATGATCCCGGTCATCGAAAGCATCGCGACCGCGGCGATCGCGATGCCGTAGAGGCCCGCGAGGTTGTAGCTGATGAGGATGCCGACTCCGATAACGGTCACGGGCAGCGCGGTCGACATCATTCCGATCGCCTGGCCCGCGATGATGTTGGTCGCATGGCCGGTGACCGAGGCCTTGGCGATGAGGTGCACGGGCCAGTAAGCGGTCTCGGTGAAGTATTCAGTGATGGCCACTATCAGGACCGTGATCACCACCCCGACCAGGCCTGCGTAGAACAGGTGATTGGGATCGCCGACCCCACCCCCGGGCTTGAGGTAGCCGTTGCCGGTCATGTACTGCGTGACGAAATAGAAACCGACGATGGCGACCGCCACCGCCACGAGCAGGCCTGCGTAAAGCGCGCCCATGATCCAGCGCGGGTTGAAGACCCGTACGAAGAAGGTGCCCGCGATCGACCCCACCACACTCACCGCTCCCAGCAGCAATGGATAGATCACCCATCCGATCTGGTCCTTGAAGAGCAGGGAGGCCAGAAGCATGGCCGCGATCATCGTGACCGCATAGGTCTCGAAGAGGTCGGCGGCCATGCCCGCGCAGTCGCCCACGTTGTCGCCGACGTTGTCGGCGATGACCGCCGGGTTGCGGGGGTCGTCTTCCGGGATGCCTGCCTCGACCTTGCCGACCAGGTCGGCGCCGACGTCGGCCGCCTTGGTGTAGATGCCGCCACCGAGCCGAGCGAAGACAGACACGAGGCTCGCCCCGAAGGCCAGCCCGACCAGCGCGTCGGGGCTCTTGAAAACGTAGTAAGCGGCGGAGACACCGAGCAGGCCGAGACCCACCACCATGAAGCCGGTCACGGCTCCGCCACGGAATGCAACCTGGAGAGCCTTGTTCAGCCCACCCCGCGCCGCCTCGGCCGTACGCACGTTTGCGCGCACCGCGATGTTCATGCCTACGTACCCGGCTGCGGCGGAGAGCACAGCCCCCACGACGTAGAGCGCCGCGGTGGTCCAGTTGATCGCCACGCCGATGACGAGGGCGATGAGCACCCCGATGATCGCAATCACCGTGTACTGGCGGTTCAGATAGGCGGAGGCGCCTTCCTGGATGGCGGCCGCGATCTCCCGCATGCGGGCGTTGCCCGCCGGCATCCGAAGGACGAGAAGGATGAGGACGACCGCAAACAGCACCGCGGCCACGCCCCCGACCACACCGAACAGAACTAAGTTGGGATCCACCTGCCTCTCCACAAACCTCTCGACCGACACGACGCTCGAACGAACGGCGCGGAGCGAAAGGGTATCCCAACCATCAACTGAACACGCGACGGCGCCACCAGACCATCACGCCGCCAAACACCATCAGGCCCGGCATGAGGACGCCGGTGATGAAGATCAGGGTGCTCTGGTCCTGCTGGGTGAGCGCCAGCGGAAGCGCCCGGGCGGCTTTGGGTGGAATGGCGATCAGCGAGTCCTGCTCCGCCAGCCACTGGAGCGAGGCCAGGGCCAGCTCGAGATTGGAGTCGCTGCTGTTGGGGGGAAGGGTGCGGTTCTCCGCGAAATCCGCCGTACCCACCATCACGATCCGAGTTCGCGTCGCGCCGGCCGTCTTCTCCAGCGACTCCATGATGTTGAAGGGTCCGGAGACATCGCCCGCCTTGCGGCTCAGGTCTTGCACCGGGCGCGCCTGCGCGATCGCGTAGGAGGTGGTCGACGTGGTCGCGAGGGGAATCGCCGTGACCCCCGCTTCGGGGGTGCCGGTGATGGCAGTAGCGTGAGGAAAGAAAGACACGCGGCCCTGGATGTCGCTCGTGATCGGCGACCGCCCGTAGCCGGTTACCGCCGGGGTCGTGGGGTCGGCGCTCGAGCGGCGCGCGGGGTCCGTCTCCAGGACCAACGCGCCCGAGAAGGCCAGACCGTATGGCTTGAGCGCCGCGTTGAGCGACTGTGTGCTCGCGGCATCCGTCGCCCACGGTTCAGCCGCGACCAGAAGCTTGCCGCCCGCTGCCAGGTAGTCGCCGACCGCCTTCACGCTCGGCGCCGGCAGAGCGGTGGTGGGATCGACGATCGCGAGCTCGTCGCAGTCGCTCGGGATCGTCGTCGCCTGCGAGATGAGCAGGTCCCGCGTCGAGAAATTGTTCTTGGCGAGGATGTCTGCAACGCCCGAGTATCCCGAAACCTGGTTCGCGTCCTTGAGGCCGCGCTCGCCGTCTCCGATCGCCCAGCACACGAGGGGCACTCGATCCGATTCCAGCCGAAGAAGAGCGGCCGTGAAGTCGACCTCTCGCTGCAGGGTCTGGGTCAGCAGCGCCGTCTTGCCCCTGTAGTCGAGCACGACCGTGTTTGGTTCCTTGATGGCATATTTCTTGACATCGGTGGTATCGCCATCGACATCTTCGCGGCGGTATTTCACATGCGAGCTTTGGGCCGCATAGAGGGTGATGAGAGCCTCCGCCTCCAGCTCGCCGTTGCGTGCCTCGGTCCGAAAGAGCCCCACCACCTGGAGATCGGAGGTGAGCCGCTGAGCGGCCAGGACGGATTGCGGCGCGAGCGTGTTGAGCTTGCCGTGGGTGAGGTCAAGCGCCGAGTTCGATTTCGATGCGAGCACGTTGGTCGCGACCAGCGCGGCCAGCACCACTAGCGTGATGACAAGGCTCAGCGAGCCGGCGCGGGCGCGCCGCGCCCAACGATTCATCGCCACCTCCGTGACTCGAGCAGCCGGGTCGTGAGGAAAAGCGCGCCGATCGCCAGGCTTGCGAAGTAGACCCCGTCGCGCAGGGCTACCTGGCCGAGGCTGAAGGACTGGTAACGGAAATAGCCTGCGACGTAGTCGAAGAACAGGCTCAGCGGCGGCCTTGTGAAGCGCGCCAGCAAGAACGCCGTGTACCAGATCGCGAGCAGGGCGAAGAGCGAGCCGACGTACGCGATGATCTGGTTCTTCGTCACGCTCGACGCCAGGACGCCGATTGCGATGGCGGCCGCGCCAACGACTACCAGGCCGAAGTATGTCGCGGCGATCAGCCCGAAATCGAGGGCGCCGACGTGGATGGAAAGGCCGGCCACCGAGAATGTGGTCTTGTCGGGCAGGTAAACAGCCAGCGAGGGTCGTCGCGACGAGCAGCAAATAGAACACGAAAGCGCCCAGCCACTTCCCCACCACGAGCTCCCAGTCGCGCACCGGTGAGGTCAGGAGCAGCTCCAGCGTTCCCTGGCTTCGCTCTTCCGCGATGAGGCGCATCGTCACCACCGGGACCAGGATCAGCGTCAGGAGACCGGTGATGATGCCGAAGACGCCGTCCATCGTCGCCTGCTGGCCGGCGAGCACCGTGCCGATGAAGCCGAAGCCAGAGACGAGGAAGGTGAATACGCCGGCGACGACCCAGCCCATGGGCGATACGAACACTGCGCCGAGCTCGCGACGGGCGATGGCGGCCACATTGAGCATGCCGGTGCGCCACAGCACCGCATGGGCCGCATCGGCGAAGCCCGGCCTTGAGGCCTCGATCCCCGCCCTGGCCAACGTCCCGGTTCGCGGTTCGACCTTCCTCGCCGCGGCTCGGGTTGTGCGCACCGCGTGCAGCTTCGTCGCCGTGGCGGGGACGACGCGTGTCCGCTGGGCCACCTGCTTGCGCACCTTGGCTCGCGCCCGTCGCCGCGACGACTTGCTCACTCTTCGTCCTCTTGCTGGTCTTCACCCTCGTCCTCATCGGTGGTGAGGCTGAGGAATACGTCCTCGAGGGTCAGCTTGTGGGCCTGGACCTCCCGCACCCCGAGTCCCGCCGCGACCGCGGCGCGCGTGAGCTCTTCGCGAAGGCTCGGGCTGTTCCCGGTGACGACCACCTCCCACAGCTCATCGCCCGCCGAGCTGACGACGATCTCGTCGACTCCGTCGACCTCGCGCAGCTTCGCCTCGATTTCCCCGGCGCCTAAATCGCCCCGGAGGACCATCTCGATCTCCTGGCCGTGCTCACGCCCGAAGCGTTCGGTCAGCCGCTGCGGCGTGTCGTCTGCAACGAGCCTGCCTTCGTTGATGATCAGCACCCGCTCGCAGGTCGCCGCGACCTCGGGCAGGATGTGGCTCGACAAGATGACCGTGTGTTCCCGACCCAGTTCCTTGATCAGAGTTCGGGTCGACCGAGTCTGCGCGGGGTCGAGCCCGGCGGTCGGTTCATCGAGGATCACGACCTCGGGGTCGTGCACGATCGCCTGGGCCAGGCCGACGCGCTGGCGAAGGCCTTTCGAGAGCCTGGCGATGATCTCCGACCGCCGGTCCTCGAGACCGCACACGTCGATCGCGTGGTCAACCCGTGCGCGCCGCTTCGACGGCGCCACGCCGCGCAGCCGGCACATCAGGTCCAGAAACCCCGCGACGCGCATCTCGTTGTAGAGCGGGTTGGTCTCTGGCAGGTAGCCGATGCGCCTCCGGGCTTCGAGCGAGCGGCTGAAGACGTCATAGCCGTCGATGCTGGCTCTGCCCGACGACATGCCGAGGAACCCGGTCAGGATCCGCATCGTGGTCGACTTCCCGGCGCCATTGGGCCCGAGGAAGCCGAGCACCTGGCCCTTGGGCACGGAGAACGTCACGTCCTGGATCGCAGGGCGCTCGCCGTAGAACTTCGTGAGCCCCTGAACCTCGATCAAAGCCTTAGAAGTGTTACAGACGGTGCAGCCCGCTCGGTTTCGGGCTTACCAGGCCAGGTCGAAGGGTTCCAGGCCCCCGCCCGCCGACGACCACTCCACGCTGACGCCGGCGACCCGCGCGTGGCCCGGGCCGCGGCGAGCCGCTTCGAGCAGTCGTTCCAGGTCGTGCCTCGGGCCCTCCGCGACAAATTCGACCGAGCCGTCGTCGCGGTTTCGAACCCATCCTCGCAGCCCAAGCGCGCGGGCCTCTCGCGCGAGGAAGTAGCGGAAGCCGACTCCCTGCACGTCACCTCGGACGACGCCATGAAGCCTCTCGTGTTCCACGACTGGTATATCGTCCCCCGAATGGCCGCCTCGTCTTTGATCGCGATCGGTGACGAGCTGGTCGGCGGTTTCACCCTGGACTCCAACTCTCACTGGCTGGCGGAGCGGCTCCGGCTGCTCGGGTATCCCGTCAAGCGCATCACCGCCATACGCGACCGGCCACAGGAGATCGTCGAGCAGCTGAAACGAGAGCTCGCCGACACCGATCTGACACACGTTTTCGTGAGCGGCGGCCTGGGGCCGACGCCGGACGACCGCACCTTTGCCTCCGTGGCCGAGGCGCTTGGCCGTGAGCTCGTGATCTGGGATGAGACCCTCGCGCGGATCGAGCGGCGGGTACGCAGGATGCACGAGGCGGGACTGCTCGAGTCGCCCGACGTCACCGAGGGCAACCTGCGCATGGCCCGAATCCCTGATCGACCATCGCATGTGTTCAAGAACAAGCGCGGGATGGCACCTGGCGTGGTCTACGAGGTGGAGGGCAAGCGCATCTTCGTACTGCCCGGAGTGCCTCTGGAGCTGAAGGGCATATTCACCGAAGAGCTCGAGCCGCAATTCCTGGCTGACGGCTCGGCGGCGACAGTCCGCGAGCTGCGTTTCATGTTTGCGGTGGAAGCGCGCTTCTATCCGCTCATGAGAGAGATCGAGGAGAAGTTTCCCAACGTGTCGGTGGGCTCGTATCCGAACTTCGAGACCAAGGAGCTCGTGATCCGCTGCCTCGGCAGCGACCCCAAGGGTGTCGACGAGGTCATCGAGTTCGTCCGACGCCGCACCGCCCAGATGGGCATGACCGGAGAGGCTCGCTAGTGCCCATGAGCCACCCCGTGATGTGTGTGCCCGGAAGCGTCGCGCCCGCCGCCCAGAGGTACGCCGCGCTCATTGCCGCCATTGGCGACGTGGCGGAGCTCCACTTGAAAGAGCTGGAGGTCTACCGCGAGCCGTCGCCGCCCTCGGACTATTCGATCGAGACGGAGCTGGCTGGGATCGACCGGAAAGCCGACTCGCTCGGGCTCGGCCGCTTCCACCTCGTCGGATATTCGGGCGGCGGATTCGTGTCCCTCGCCTACGCGGCCACGCGGCCCCGGCGCTTGATCAGCCTTGGCCTGTTCGAGCCGGCAGGGATACCGGGAGCTCGTACCGCGGAAGAAGAAAAAGCCCACCGTAGCCTCGAGGAGTCGCTGCGCGGGCTCGACGGGCGCGACTTCATGTCAGCCTTCGTTCGGCTGCAGCTGAAGCCAGGTGTGCAGCCGCCACCGGCTCCCGCATCAACGCCACCCGAAATGAGGAACCGTCCCGCCGGCATCTCGGCCATGATCCGTGCCTTCGACACGTACCGTCTCGACCGAACCCTTTTCGAGGCTTGCATTTTCCCTGTGTACATCGGTTATGGCGACCTTTCCGACGACTATCAATTGGTCAAAGCGCAGGTCCTGGCGGGGCTGTTCGGCGACATCCAGGTGCGCCGGTACCGCGGCGTCCACCACTTCGTCGCGCCCGAAGAGATCTATACGCCCGAGCATGCGGCCGAGCTGGTCAATCTCTGGCAGCGCGGGGAGAAAGCGCTAGCCGCGCAGCTTCCGCGACAGTAGGGCGCGCTCAGCCGGGTTCGAGCAAAGGTCGAGGGCGCGGCGGAGCGCCTCGCGAGCCTGGGCCGGTTCGCCCAGCTGCTCCAGCAACTCGGCGCGGATGGAGTGGAACAGGTGGTAGCCGCTCAAGGATATGGCCAGGTCGTTGACCTCGCCCAGGGCCGTCTCCGGTCCCGCGAAATGACTCAGCGCGACCGCACGGTTCAGACGGACGACCGGGTTGTCGGCCATGCGCACGAGCGCGTCGTAGAGCACGACGATTTGGTGCCAATCCGTTTCCGCCCACGACCGGGCCTCCGAATGCAGCGCCGCGATTGCGGCCTGGAGCTGATATGGCCCGGTGGCACCCATCGCCCCTGCTCGATCGAGCAGCGCGATGCCTTCCGCGATGGCGGGCTGGTCCCACAGGCTCCGATCCTGGTCGGGTAGCAGGATCAGCTCTCCCGCGGCGTCGAAGCGCGCCGCCGACCGCGCCAGGTTCAACTTCATCAGGGCGATCAGTCCCAGCAGCTCGGCCTGATCTGGCATGAGCCTCGCGACCAGGCTCGCGAGCCACAGGGCGTCGTCGGCGAGGTCGCGGCGCATCGCGACCTGCGCGCCGCGGCTGAGGTAGCCCTCGTTGAACATGAGGTAGAGGACCGAGAGGACCCCATCCAGCCGACCCGCGAGGTCTGCTCCGTCGGGCATGCGATAGGGAATGTGAGCGTCCACGATCTTTCTCTTCGCGCGCACGATGCGCTGCGCCACGGTGGCTTCCGCGAGCAGGAAGGCGCTCGCGATCTCGATGGTCGTGAACCCGACCACTGCTCGCAGGGTCAGGGCCACCTGTGCCTCTTGCGACAGCGCGGGGTGGCAGCACGTGAAGATCAGCCGGAGGCGGTCGTCGGCCTCGGCCGGCTCAGGCCGCAAGTCGGAGCGCTCCAGCAGCATGAGCTTTTCGCGATACCGCTTGTCGCGGCGCATGATGTCGATCGCACGCCGCCGGGCGGTAGTCATCAGCCACGCACCCGGCCTGTCGGGAATTCCTTGTTCGGGCCATGTTTCGAGCGCTGCCACCAGGCTGTCCTGGACCACTTCCTCCGCGAGGTCGAAGTCGCCGAGGGTTCGGACCAGCGCGGCAGTCAGCCGTCCGGCTTCCTCGCGGAAGACGGCGGCGACTGCTACGTCGGCGGCGGTACGCGCCTGTTCAGCCGTTCTTGGCAGTGTCTGAGAGCCTTCTGGCTTCAGATTGCTCCATCTCAGCCGAGTGGTCGACCACGGGCCGCACTTCGACCGCGCCCGCCGGCCAGGCCTTGGCCATGGCGAGGGCCTCGTCGAGATCCTTGACCTCGACGATCGCGAAGCCGCCGACGATCTCCTTCGCCTCGATATACGGCCCGTCGGTGACGATGGCCTTGCCGTTCTTGATGCGCACGGTCGTCGAGTTGCGCGGCCCCTGGAGCTCTTCGCCGCCGACCAGCCGGCCGGCCCTGCTCTGCTCTTCGAACCATTTGTTTGCCCCCTCGTAGGCCGCGGCGCGCCGCTCGGGGGGGAGCCTGTCAAACGAATCCTGGTCCTCGGTGCTGCCCACGAACATGAGCACGTACTTCATTCCGAATCTCTCCCCATCAGGGCGGTCTTGGTTGCCGCTTCATCTGGACGACGAACGGGTCGCTCCAAAATCGACAGGCTACCTCCCTGTGTATTCCGGCTCCTGCTTGGCCAGGAAGGACATGATGCCGATCGCGGCGTCGTCGCTCAGGGCCGCGCGCGCAAAGTTGCGGGCCTCGATCTCCAACGCCTCGTCAAGCGGAAGGTCGTAGCCACGCCTGACCGCGTCCTTGATCATGGCAATGGCGAAGGTCGCCGCCTTGGCCAGCTTCGCGGCCCGCTGGTCGACCGCGGCCGCAAAGTCTTCCGGTGCCACCGCCTGGTCGACCCAGCCCACGGCCTCGGCCTCCCTGGCCGACAACCGCGTCGATTCGATGATGTATCGGAGCGCCCGCGCCTTGCCGATCAAGCGCGGCAGGCGCTGCGTCCCGCCCGCGCCCGGGATGATCCCCAGCGAGGATTCGGTTTGCCCGATCTTCGAGCGCCCGTCCTCGACCATGATCCTGAAGTCGCAGCACAGCGCGAGCTCGCTGCCTCCTCCCTGCGCGTGGCCGTTGATGGCGGCGATCACCGGCTTGGGACAGCGCTCGATGGCGTTGTAGTGCTCGTTCAGCCGCTTCATCGACGCAGTGATCTGCTCGACCGCATCAGGAGCGCTTCTGTCGATGGTCCCGAGCATCGTCAGGTCGGCGCCGACGCTGAAGTATTTCTCATATTCGGAGGCGAGCACGACTACGCGCACATCGGGATCGCCGCCCAGTTCGGCGAAGGCCGCGCCCAACTCCTCCATGAGATCAGTGGCGATGGAATTGATGCCTTTGCGATGCATGACCACGCGCGCGATCGCGCCGTCGCGTTTGACGTCGACGCATTCGCCCACGGTCAGGCCGTGAACAGAGGAATGCCGCCGGCGACCTCGATCACCGCCCCGGTGATGTAGCCCGCCTCGTTCGAGCACAGGAACGCGATCGTGTTGGCGATGTCCTCGGGCTGTCCGAACCGCTTGAACACCGTCCGCGCCTTGAACCGCTCGTACATCGGGTTGGTCTGCGCGGCGGCCTTGCCCGCCTCGCTCTCGATGATGCCCGGAGCGATCGCGTTGGACGTGATGTTGTGCCGGCCGCCTTCGAGCGCCGCTGTTTTCGCGAGGCCGATCAATCCAGCCTTGGTCGCGGAGTAGCTGGCCTGGCCAAATCCGCCCAGCGTCCCGGCGACCGAAGACATGAAGACGATGCGGCCCCATCTGTTCTCCACCAGGTACGGCCAGGCTTCCTTGGTGCAGTTGAACGCGCCCGTGAGGTTCACCTTTACGTCGCGGTCCCACAGCTCGTACGACTGGTTGGGGATCTGGGCCGTGTGATCGAGGGTGGCGGCGTTGTTGATCAGGATGTCGATCTTTCCGAACTCGTCTTTGACCTTCTTCATGACCTCCCGGATCTGGTCGCGGTTGGTCACGTCCATCTTGATCGCCAAGGAGCGGCGACCCATCTTGCGAATCTCCTCAGCCGTCGCATTCGAGTGCACCCAGCCCTGCGACACCGCCACCTGCGCGAGCACGCTGCCGGTCGCGTCGGCCGTCTTCTGCAGATCTGGATCGTCCTCGACCAGCACGTCGGTGATCACCACGTCGGCCCCCGCCCGCGCAAGTGTCAGCGCATCTTCGCGGCCAAGACCGCGCGAGGCGCCGGTGACGATGGCAACCCTCCCCGAGAGATCAAACATCGATTACCCCCTGGTTGAATCGTGGCGGGCCGCAGGTGCGCCCGGCTAAAGGTACTCGGCCGAACCCTTCGTCAGGACCGCGTCGCCGCGCTGGTTGACTGCCGTCAGTGTCAGCTTGCCCGGCCCCCCTTCCTCGGCCGCGAAGGTGACGGTGTCGCCTGGTTCGACCATCCCGGCAAACCGGCAGTAGATCCGCCGCAGGCGTCCCCCGCCGCCCGCGGCCTCGGAGGCGACCGAGGCCAGGATCCCCAACTGGAGCAGGCCGTGAGCGATGACCCCGGGCAGCCCGACCGAGCGGGCGAAGTCACCGTCGCGATGGATCGGGTTGTGGTCGCCTGATGCTTGCGCATACGCATCGATCTGCGCGAGGCTGAACGTGACCTCGCGCTGGGCACGCTTCATGAACGGATGACGAAGAGGGCGCGCGAACGGCAGACGCTCGAACCGCCCTCGCCGGTCGTTTGAGTCTCGAAAGTCAAGAAGCGCATGCCCCGGCGGCTGATGTCCGAGACGACGCGGCCTTGCGACGTCACGGTCTCACCCGGCTTGGGGTGTCGGTCCCATTCGAACTCCTGGTCGGCGTGCAGCAGGTTCGCGAAGTCGACGGCCGCCTCAGTGTCCTCGAAGAGCTGGGGCGCGGTCACCCCTAACGAATAAACGGCGGCGTAGGTCGGAGGGACTCCTTCTTCCGGGTTGGCCCCAATTGCGCGCGCAAACGCGGCCACTCGTTCGGGCTCGATCACCGAGGTCACCGCCGGGTACGTCTTGCCCTCGACTCCCAACGGCTAAGACTGGACTGGACGAATGCGCGTGAACGCTCGCCGCAGCAACAGCGGACGCAGCGCCGACCACGCCTCCATGACCGATGCGCGTGCCGAGCCGGCCACGTCCGCCGGCGCGTACGCCGCGACCACGAAGCCGTTGATGAGCGAGCGCATTGGTTCGGAGGCCTCGGGGAAGGTCCGCGCCAGGCGGCGGCCGAGCTCGAAAGGCGTCTCCCCGATGCGCTGATCAGCGCCCGCCAGCCGGGCGAGCACAAGGGTGCGCCGCCAGACTCCCATGACCGTCCGTGGGCGCAGGTATCGCGCCACCGCCGCGAACATCACCAGCAGCAGCGCGATGACGATCGCGACGATCTTCGTCAGGGTGCTCGGGTCGGGAACGTGAAAAGAAAAGCCGCCGCCGCTGCTCGAGCCAGGGATGTCAGCGCCGCCGGCGCCTTTCCCGCCCGGGACGGGCACCACTCCGCCTGTGCTGCCTCCGCCCGGGTCAGCGCACCCAAGGTCGCGCTGACAGGCGTTCGTCCCGCTGCCCCCGCGCGGAATCGGGGCGTAGGTACCGCTGGTGTCGCGGGTGGGCTCGAATTCGATCCAGCCGTAGGTCGGGAAGTACACCTCCACCCAGGTGTGCGCGTCCTCGCTGCGCACAACGTAAGCGTTGACGTTGCTGTCGTATGTACCCGGTCCGAAGCCACTGACCAGCCGAGTCGGAATGCCCAGCGACCGCAGCATGTCCCCCATCGCGGTCGCGAAGAACTCGCAATACCCGGTGTGTGAGTTGAACAGGAAATAGTCGAGCGGATCCACACCCGGGGGCGCCAGCAGTGGCTCGAGCGTATAGGTGAACACGTTGCTGCGCAAGTACGCCTCGATCGCGGCCGCGGCGTCATATTCGTTCTGAGCGCCGGCGGCCTGCACGACTTCCAGGGCTTTCTTGTGGATCCTGTCCAGGACGTCCGGGGCGCGGTAGTGGGACGGCATTTGCCTGTAGATGGACACCCAGTCCGGATAGGAGCTCCCTGCCGACTGCAAGTCCGCGGTGGTGGCAGCGGAGTACTCGACCGTGACCCCATAGGTGCCGCGCGACGTACGCGGCGACACGCTCGACAGGCGATCGATGTTCATCAACGCGCCCGATATCGTCGGTGGCGTCACCAGCGACTCGGTCGCCAGCGAATCGCGGCTTGCGTGATAAAGCCGGCCGGGATAGAACAGGATGTCGCCGTTCCCGACGGGCGGCGCGCTCATATTCACCTTGAACGCGGCCACGTCCAGCTTCGCGTAGTCCTCGGCGAATTTGGGGATTGTCGACTTTGGGATGGACGCATGAAACTGACCTTCATCCGAGTACCTCCACGCCCCGTTCACGAGCAACGTGTCATCGACGCCCCGGAAGTAATACGGGGCCGCGAAGGTGCCCTGCTCGGTGTACGTGAACACGATGGCTTTGTTCCGTTTCAAAGCAGGGTTGAGGAGGACGTCGGTGGAGAAGCCGGTCGTGCCATTCCCGACGCCGGCGGTTCCCGACTGCCCCGGATGGCTCAACGTCTGCAGCAGCTGCGCCCAGTTGGTGAAGGCGCTGGACTCCATGTCGAGGCTGCGGTCGACGGTCGAGAGTGGGGGCAGCATGATCGCCACCACGATGAGCGCGGCCATCGCCACCAAGCCGCTTTCCCAGAAATCCCAGCGGGCGTCGCCCGTCAGCTTCACCCGGGCGCGCGTGGCGTTGGCGATAGAGCCGGTGTAGTTCGTCCAAAGCAGGAGCGCCAGGGTGAGGACGAGGATCGTAAGCACGTAGCCGTTCTGGTCACGAGGGAAGTTGAGAAGGTTGGTCGCGAAGGCGGCGGCGCCCGGCACCAAGCCTAGCAGTGGCCGGCGCCACCGCAGGACACACCAGGCGAGCCAGCCACCGGTGACCCACATCAGCCAGCTGATGAGGAAGAGGTCGAAGGCGCTGTCGGCAACCGCAGTGCCGTCCTGCACACGTAGCCACCAGGTCTGCAGGAGGTCGACACCCAGGGCGTCGCTCGGGTGCGCCGCATGCAGCGCCGGCCACGCGGCGAAGCCTGCGACCACGGGTCCGGCGGCCACGCCGATCGCGACGCCAATTCCCCACGGGACGGGCGTCAGGGCAAGCAAGCCCATGAAGATCGCGCCCGCCAGCGCGACCAGGGGCACGACCTCGATGCCGCCCACCCACTCGGCGGTCACGGTCGATTTCGACACCGCCAGCGTCAGGAAGAAGACGAGCAGCGAAGTCCACAGCACGCCGCCAGGGAGCGCATCGCGCGTCCGCTGCATGACGCGAGTCGGGAAGCTAGGCGATACGGATTGCATCTCGCGTCCTCACGAGGCGTGCGAAGTCATCGCCCTTGCGCACGACATAGAGATCCACGTCCTGCCCGAGGTCGAACGTTGGGTTTTGATCGGGGCCGCCGAAGCTGGCCACGTCGAGGTAGAAGACGATCAAGGTGGTGCGGCGGCCGCGAACCGCCTGCAGCAAACGGACCCATTCCTCATCGGCGCTCGGTGTGATGACCGCGATCGCGCGGCGCGGCAAGCGACGGATGCGATCCCAGGCGAGGGTCTTGGTCAGCGGCGTGCGGCCGTCGGCGGTCGCCACCGCAAGGTAGTCGAGGATGAGGCGGTCCTGGCGCACCGCTCGGTGCGGCTCCAGGATCGTGCCCTTGGCGTCGTTGGCGATCAGGCCCACCTGGCGGCCCCGGCTGTGGACTTGCGACGCCATCGACGCGGCGAGGCTGATGGCATATTCGACCGTCGATTCCTCTCCCTCGCCGTAATGGACGGCGTGGTCGAGGTCGAGCAGGATCCACAGGTCCGTCGTGAGCGGCTGCTCGAACGTTTTCGACATCAATCGCCCGTGCCGCGTCGAGAGCGGCCAGTGGATGCGACCGAAGCTGTCACCAGGCGTGTAATCGCGCACACCGCCGGTGTCGGGCGGATACTCGGCCCAGGCTCCAAGGCTCTGTGAGCTGCCGATCTGCTGAGCGCTCGGAGTCATGAGATCGGGGATTGGTCGCACGCGTGGATAGACCAGGACCGACGTGCGGTTCCCCATCTTCAGCTCCTGGTTGAAGAGGCCGAACGGCTCGCGCACGCTGACCGACGTAGGCCCAAAGGACATCCATCCGCGGCGCCGATAGACCCCCCGCGTCCTCCAGCTCACCACCTCGTTGCCGACCGAGATCACCCGGCCGGGTTGGTAATCGGGGATCTGACCGAGGTCGCGGACCTCGACCCACGGCGCGGGCACCCAGCCCGACCGCCGCACCTCGATGGTCTCTTCGTATGTCTCGCCCACGGTGGGCGAGCCGGGGTCGAGCTTGCGGGCAAGGGTGATGCCACGGATGGCGAGCCTCGGCCATACCCAGGCCACCAGGCCCAGGAGGCAAAGCGCATAGGCGAATGCGTACGCCGGCCGGATCGCGGTCAGGTACGTGAAGAACATCAGAAGTCCAAGTCCTACGGCGAGGGCGATCTTGTTCATCCCTGCTGCTGCGAGACCCCCCGGTCGTCTTTACCCGTCGTACGCCATCTGCGGCACGTGCTCGCGCTCGAGCAGACCGGCCACCAACTTGCCGGCGCTCTGCCCCTGCATCTCGGCGTTCGGCCTGAGGATGATGCGGTGCGCCAGCACAGACTCGGCCAGCGTCTTGATGTCGTCCGGGATCACATAGCTTCGGCCCTGCACGGCTGCCAGGGCCTGGCTCGCGTGAAAGAGGTTGATGGTGCCCCGGGTGCTTGCACCTAGCGCGACCTCAGGGTTGCCGCGAGTGCGCCCAACCAGGCGCGCGATGTAGTCGCGCAGCTCGGGCTTGACGAACACATCTCGTACCGCCTCCTGCGCCGCATTCAGCTCGTTGGGTGAGACCACCGGCTGCAGTTCTAGCATCGGCGACTCGACCTTTCGGTGGCTGAGCAGATTCGATTCCTCTTTTTCGGAGAGGTAGCCGAGCCTGACTTTCATGAAGAAGCGATCGAGCTGAGCCTCGGGAAGCGGGAACGTGCCTGAGTATTCGACCGGGTTCTGCGTCGCCATGACCATGAACGGCTTGGGCAGATTGTGCGTCTCGCCGTCGATGGTGACCTGGCGCTCCTCCATGGCCTCGAGGAGAGCGGCCTGGGTCTTGGGGCTGGCCCTGTTGATCTCGTCGGCGAGCAGGATCTGCGCGAACACCGGGCCCGGCCGGAACTCGAAGTCGCTCAGCTTCTGGTTGAAGGCCCTCACGCCGGTGACGTCGGAGGGCAGCAGGTCGGGCGTGAACTGGATCCGGCGGAAGGTGCAGTCCAGCGAGCGCGCGAGCGACTTCGCGAGCATCGTCTTGCCGACGCCTGGGACGTCCTCGATGAGGAGGTGGCCTTCGCAGAGGAGGGTCACCAGGCACAGCCGGACTTCCTCCTCCTTGTTGACGATCGCCCGGCCGACGTTGGCCAAGAACGCTTCGGCAACGCGGGTGACGACGTCGGTCACCATCGTGGGCGGGCCCCCATGCCGGGGATTATAGGTTTGACCATTCGTGGCCATTCGAGGTGAATACGCATGGCCGGGCCATTTGGTTCCGTGAGAGCGTTACGTTGGGGGCCTGGCGGACGTGTTTGATTCATAAGCGCATGAAGCTCAAGCTTGCCGTCGCGATCGCTCTGCTCGCGGTCGCCTGCGGCTCTGTGGACGGGACTGGTGGCGGGGGCCCAGTAGGCAGCCCGCTCACGATCGACCAGCTCAAGTTCAAGGTCATGGACGCCGTCGGTGTCCCGCTGTTTTGCGACCCGGATTACTACCCGATCGCTCGCGCCGGCGGCGAGGAGGCCAGCGCGGACACCTACTACCCGCAGATCAAGGCCGACCCCGAGTTGTATTCGGCGATCGTCGCCCACGAGCACCTGCCGTCGGGCGATCTTGACGAGCCTGCCAAGCTCACCCTGTATCAAGCGTTCAAGCGCCTGCGGGCTCTGGTTCTCACGCAGAACGGCGACAGCTACACCTTCGAGATCCGCGTTCAGTCGCAGGGCGCCCAGGCCACCGTCGAACTGGTAGACGGCTCCGTCCGCGTCGATGGCGTCATCACCGTGACCTCGCGCAAGCCCAGCGGCAGGCTGCCATGCCCGATCTGCCTTGCCGCCGCCACTCTGATTGCGACGCCGGGCGGCGAGGTCCGCGTCACTGATATCAAGGCCGGCACGATCGTGTGGACGGCCGCGGGTGACGGCTCGAGAATCACAGCGCCCGTTATTGTGGTCGGCAGCATGGTGGTTCCTTCCGGCCATCTGATGGTTCACGTCGTGCTGGCCGACGGCCGCGAGCTGCTGGTGTCGCCTGGCCATCGAACGGCTGACGGTCGCCCGCTCGGAAGCCTCGCGATCGGCGACGAGCTCGGCGGTTCGAAGGTCACACTTTGGGAGCTGGTCCCGTACGACGGCGCTCGGACTTACGACCTCCTGCCCGCCGGCCCCACCGGCACGTACTGGGCGAACGGAATCCTGCTCTCGAGCACCCTGGCCGGCGGCTAAGAGACTTCTTCTTCCTCGACCAGGCGCAGATGGCTGCTGACGTCGAGCCCGAGGTGGCGGGCGAAGAACCCGGCCACACGCTCCACATAAAGAGGACGATCCGCCGCGTAGGCGCCGGTGTGGGGCGCCCCCTGGACGATCCAGATCTCGCGCGGGCCGCGGTACGCGTCGTACAGCCGCCGGCCGTGGTTGACCGACACGATGTCGTCCGCGCCGCCGTGGATGAAGAAGAGTGGACGCGGTTCGAGTGAGCTCAGCACGG
>WNFF01002386.1_pt1 | contig 19000 bp, 16 predicted proteins | sample 5400441 | NCBI WGS metagenome assembly WNFF01 (sample SAMN13153345, study PRJNA577476) | soil metagenome | isolation source: 120 cm saprolite under Douglas fir tree site 2 hole 3 replicate 1 | place: USA:California | collected 2015-04-18 | reverse complement strand
GCCGTCCCGGCCTGGGAGAAAGGCCGCAAGGACGTCTACCGACTCCGCCCGAGCGGTAGCGTCACCATCACGATGCAGTTCCGCGACTGGGGCGGGATGTTCATGGAGCACTGCCACAACACCGTCCACGAGGACAACGCGATGCTGCTCCGTTGGGAGATCGACGACAACGGCGCCCCGTTCATCCGGCCGCTGCCGACGCCAATCCCGACGCCGCAAGGAGTGACGTTCCAGCCGCCGGACGACATCCTCCCGAGCGCTCTCTGACTCGGGGCCACGGGCCTCGCCCGCGGAGCTTTCTTGGCGGATGCAAGTTCCTTCTCAGCGGAGAAGGAGGCGAACATGAAGACGCGCCGGACGCTGTCCACCCCTGCTTTCCTGACGGTCCTCGCTCTGGCCTCCGTCGGCCTCGTTTCCGCGGGGACGCTCGCCCAGACCGCGGCTACGCCGAACCCGCTCGTGCCGACCTCCACCGTGGTCGCCATCTCCGGCACGGTGACCGGCCTGCCGGAGAGCGTCTATTTCACCGGCCCGGTGCAGGTCAGCACTCGACCTGTGCCGGGCCGCATCGCGGGCGCCACGGCCCACGTGGTCGTCTCCATCGATCTCCGGAACATTTCCGGCCGGGGGCAGTCGACCGGGACGACGTACCTGACCTCGGGTCACGCCAACTTGACGCGGCTGTTCGGGGCTTCCGATCTGATCGAGGTCACGTTCCCGTTCTTCCGCAGCGGCACCGCAGGGGGGGACCCCTCCACGAGGACGGGGCTCGCGAGCTTCAATTTGAGCTACGACGTGACCACCGGAGCGCTCACGACGGCGACGGCCAGCATCGCCGCGCCCAATCTGCCGAAATGAGCGCCGGAGCGGGGGTCGTGCGAGCGATGACCCGGACCGGGGCCCTGGCGCTATTGCCGCTTCTGGCAGGCGCCGCCATCCGCCCTGCGATCGCGGCTGGCCGGTGGGGAATGGACTACTTTCCCAACGTCCTGCTGACCACGCAGGACGGGAAGACTGTCCGTTTCTACGACGATCTGCTCAAGGGCAAGGCGGTGGCGATCAATCTCATCTACACGCACTGCAGCGCCAGCTGTCCGCTCGAGACCGCGAAGCTCGCGCAAGTGCAGCGTCTCCTCGGGGATCGCGTGGGCAAGGACCTGTTCTTCTACTCGATCAGCATCGATCCCAGGCGCGATACACCCGAGGTCCTCAAGGCCTATGCGAACAGGTTCCACGTGGGGCCCGGCTGGCTCTTCCTCACCGGCAAGGAAGAGGACATCAAGCTCGTGAGCAAAAAGCTCGGCCTGTCCTCGCTGACGGATGCGGCGAATCGCGACGGCCACCTGCCCAGCTTGATGCTCGGCCATGAGCCGACCGGCCAGTGGATGCGGAACTCCGCGGTCGACAACCCGAGGTTCCTCGCCACCACGATTGCAAACTTCCTGGGCTGGAAGACCGACGAGCGGCAGAGGAGCTACGCCGAAGTGCGGGACTTCCCCAAGATCGACAACGCCGAGTACCTCTTCCGGACCCGCTGCGCCGCCTGCCACACCGTCGGCAAGGGCGACGGGATCGGACCGGACCTCGCCGATGTGACGACCCGGCGGGACCACTGCTGGGTGGCCCGCTACGTGGCCGAGCCGGATCGGGTCCTCGCCGAGGGTGACCCGATCGCCGCGGAGCTCTTCGCCCGATACAGGAATGTCCGCATGCCGAACTTGCGCCTGGCCCCCGAGGAGGTGGACGTCCTCCTCTCGTACATCGAGAAGCAGAGTCGTGCCGTGCACACTTGTTCCGGAACGGGACAGGCGTGCGACGCGATCAGCGAGGCCGGTCTTCGTTCTGGTAGTGGTCGAACAAGTCGCGCAGGGTCCGGCCCGGCACGTGCTCGAACTTCTCCTCCAGAAGCTCCAGAGAGGTGACGCGCTCGGCGCTGAAGTTGCGGAAGTCCTTGCGCAGCTCGCAGTAGCCGGCCACCGACCAGCTCTTGCCCCAGAAGAAGAGGCCCAACGGCCAGATGGTGCGCGAGCTGGCCGCGCCGCCCTTGTCGACGTACTGGAAGCGGATCTTGCGCCGTTCGCGAAGGGCCGTGCGCAGCCGCCCCAGCTCGGCGGCGACCGCGCGGGGAACGCGCACTCCCGGGGAGAACAGCGAAGCCTCGGAGAGGCGCTCGCGCAGGGCGGCAGGTCGCGAGCAGCACCACGGTGGACGCTTCGTAAGCGTACGTGCTGGTCGTCTGCTGCGAGAAAGGCACGATCGCCTGCAACACGAACTGCGGGTGGAACCAGGGCTCGTCGCGGCGCAGCGCGATCCCCACTTCCGCGGAGGCGCCCCAGCCCCGCGAGGAAGCCGCGTCGAAGTCGCTCTCTCCCAGCGCGCCGATCCCGAGGCCCAAGAAAGGCGCAGCCGGGCCATCGGTGAGGAACACCCCGCCCCGCAGCCCGCTGTAAGCGGCGAGGCCCGAGCTGCGCATCGCTCCCGCGAGCGCCAGCTGCGCGCCGCCGTAGAACCGACGCCACTCCACGCTCAGCTCCACGGAGACCGTGACCAGTCCGATCCCCGCCCCCGGCCTGATCCGAAGATCGGGGATCGACTCCCCGTCCGCCCGCGCGGCGGCGCTGGGCAGAAGGACGAGCAAGGCCGCGAGGATGCTGAGCTTCATCGAAGGATCGACGCCCGAGCGCAGCGGGCGGTCACGCCGTCGCGGTGCGTGGATGTCCGACTCCGGATCACACCTTCCGGGTCGCGAAGGCCTGCGGGAGGTGCTTGCGCATGAGGCGCGCGAGGTCGTCTCCGTCGAGCAGGTCGACGGGGTTGCCCTTGGCGGTGTCGCGCGCGTCGGTCGAGAAGCGGCCCAAGGTCACCAGCACGCCCTTGCCCACGTACTCGGCGCGGGCAGTGTCGATCAGGTTGCGCACCTCGTCGCCCTCGACCGGGCCGTCCTGGCCGAGCACTCCGTGCACGTAGATGCGCCCGCCCTTGATGGGCGTGGGATCGTTGGCGAAGAGGTCGACGCTCGCCGATCCCCGTTCGGAGCGCTCGGGTTGGAAGCCCATCTCGGTGAAGAGCGTGACCAGCAGCCGCTGCAGGCCTTCGGCTCCGTACCTTCGCACCCACGCCGTCTCGGTCGAGTCGCCGCGTCCCAGGTTCTCCGGCGCCGCGGGCGAGACCGGCTGGCCGCGCCCGATCAGGAAGATGAGAGCAAAGCCCACCAGCGTTGCCAGGACCGCGACGATCAGGATGCCCATGCGGCGCGAACGCTGGTCCCGCGCAGGCGCTTAGTCAAGCGCCTCGAACCCCGCCTCGTTCCTTGACAATGGCGGCAAGCCGCAGTTACAAGCGCCGACTCCTCGCGACACCGCGTGGGGCTGTAGCTCAGCTGGGAGAGCGCTAGAATCGCACTCTAGAGGTCACCGGTTCGATCCCGGTCAGCTCCACCACTTCTTCCGGTACGTCCGATGAACTGGAAGCGCATCCTTCTGGGCGGGCTCGCGGCCGGCGCGCTGATCGACGTGTTCGAGGGAGGCATCTCGGGCCTCTTCTTCGGCCAGCAGTTCCGCGCCGAGATGGCGCACCTGGGTTTGCCCCTCCAGGTCGGTCCGGCCGGCGGCCTCTTCTGGTTGGTGAACGGAGTCCTTCCGCACGTGCGCGACGCCGTGCTCGGCATCCTTTCGCCGCGTCTCAGCTTCGAGTTCATCCTCTTCCAGCTCGTCTGGCAGCTCGCCGCGACGCTTCTGGGCGCCTTCATCTATCGGGAGCCGCCAGGCCGCGGGCCCTGACACTACGCGGTCGCGTGCCGCTGCGCCGGATCGCTGGTGCGGAGCTGGACGCGGGCTCCGCAGCCGCAGCGTCCGAGGCGTCGCCATCGGGTCGCGGAAGTTCCGGGCATGGGGGACCAGGTCTCCCAATCGACAGGGCCCTTGCAGTGGGGGCAAATCTCACATGGGGTCTCGCGGCGCATGACAGGAACATCGGCGCGTGCGCGTGCGCTTGAAGGAGGTCCGGCGCAGCCGCTGTAGGTGCGGCGACGCCTGGTTGAGCGCCCCGTGAATCGCTGAGAGCTCGAGGACGCCCGAACCCTCGCCACGGCGAGGACAGATCGACGGCAGGTCTCCGTTTGCTTTCAGAGGAAGAATCGGGCGCGGCGGCAGGCGCGGAACTCGACTCGCGCGCCAGCGGTGCCTCTTCGATGGCAGCGCGGTTGTTCGAGCAAGACAGGAGACTTGACGCAGCGCGTCCCGTCCCGGGACGGGACGCGGCGCGTCAACGGAGTGGCCGCCAACTGCGCCATCGTCCGCTGCAGAGGCGCCCTCGCACTCATTTGACCTACGGGGGCGGGAGCGCCGCGGGCTCTTTGCCGCCCGCATCGCGCTTGGGGCGGACCCGATCCATCCACTTCCTCGTGCGGACGCGGATCTTGTGCGCGGCGGAGCGCGCCCAGGCGTGGCGCCGGCCGAGAATTCCCAGCCCGACCAGCACGAACGGGATGCCCGGCCCGGGCAGCACGAGCAAGGCGACGCCCACGCCGAGCGTCACCCACCCGCCCGCCTGGACGAGCACGTCGCGTGCCTTGGGATTTCCCCGCGCCACGGACACCAGTATAGACGCGCCGAGCATCGCCGCGACCACCCCCAGGGAAATCACTGGTGGAATCCGGACCACATGGGCCAGGGTCATCTTCGCCCCCACGAACACCAAGACCCCGGCGAGGCCCACCTTGAGATCGCGGAACTTCTGCACGGCGCCCGCCAGCACGAAGTAGAGCGAGCGCAGTCCGAGCAGCGCCAGCGCGTTCGAGGTGAAGGCAATGAAGGTGTCGTCGGTCACCGCCAGCACGGCGGGAACGGAGTCGACGGCGAACACCGCGTCCGCCAGCTCGATCACCACCAGCGCGGTGAGGAGAGGAGTGGCCAGGAGGCGCCCGTTCTCGCGGATCAAGAATCGCGCCCCCTCCAGGCGGTCGGTCGAAGGGATCAGGCGGCGAGCCAGCTCCATCGCCTTGCCCTTCGGCCCATGGTCCCCGCGGACCAGGAGGAGCTTGATCCCGCTGGCCATCAGGAGCGCGCCGAAGACGTAGACGAGCCAGTGGAACCGCTCCAGCGCCGCCGCGCCGAAGACGATCATCGCGAGGCGCATGGCCAGCGCCGACAGGACTCCCCAGAACAGCACCCGGTGCTGCAGCGCCTCCGGCACGCGCAGCGCGCCGAAGATGGCGACGAAGACGAAGACGTTGTCGACCGAGAGCGACTTCTCCACCAGATATCCGGTGAGGAACTCGGTCCCGGCCTGGGGACCCGACCGCCACCAGACGAAAGCGTTGAAGGCGAGCGCGACTCCGATCCAGACGGCGCTCCAGGCGAGCGCCTCGCGGAAACGCACCTCATGGGGCCGGCGGTGGAATACGCCCAGGTCGAGCGCGAGCAGGACCGCGACCAGGCCCAAGAAACCGAGCCAGGCGCTCGGACTACCCATGAGCCACGGCCATCGCCCGCAGCCGGCGGACGCGCTCGGCGATCGGCGGGTGGGTGGAGAAGAGCGACAGGACGCCCCCCGTGCCGGCCAGCGGGTTCACGATGAACAGGCTGGCCGTCGCGGGGTCGGCGTGCGAGGGCAGCCGGGAAGCCCCCGCGTGCAGCTTCTCCAGGGCGCGGGCGAGGCCCTCCGGGTCGCCGCTCAACCCCGCACCGGACTGGTCGGCGAGGTACTCGCGGGAGCGGGAGATGCCGAGCTGGAGCAGCGCGGCGGCGATGGGCGCGGTGATCGCGAGCAGCAGCGCCTGCGCCGGGGAGGCGCCGCGGCCGTCCTCCCTGCTCCCGCCGAACCAGCCGGCCACGTGGGCAAGCCAGGTCACCGCCGCGGCGAGCGTCGCGGCGATGCTGGAGACCAGCACGTCGCGGTTGCGCACGTGCGAGATCTCGTGAGCGAGCACCGCGCGCAGCTCCCGCTCGCCTATTGGTGCCCACCGAGAGCGCCGCGCTGCGCCGGTCCTTGTCCCACTGGCTGGATGCGAACGGCATCCGGCCGGCGATCGCGGCGGAGTTCCAGGACAGCGCGCTCCTGGCGGAGTTCGGCCGCACCGGCGACGGCGCCTTTCCCGCGCCTTCCATCCTGGAGGACGAGCTGCGCCGCCGCTACGGCGTGGAGTCGGCCGGACAGCTCCCCGGCGTCTCCGAGCGCTTCTATGCCATCTCGGTGGAGCGCCGCCTCCGCCATCCCGCCGTAGTCGCCATCACCGAGGAGGCGCGCGCGGAGCTGTTCAGCGGCCGCCCCTAGGGCATCGCTTCGGGTTCGGAGGAGGGTCCACCTTGGCTTGGGAGAGGAGGTCCCGGGCCGCATCGACCGATTCGTGCGTTCCCGCCAGGGCGAGCACGTCGTCGGCCTGGAGCAGCTCGCGGCCGGTGGGGACCAGAAGGCCCTCCTGTCCGCGGCGGATCGCCAGGACCGTCGCTCCGGTCCGGCCGCGCAAGTTGATCCCCGCCAGGGTCTTGCCCACCGCGGCCGTCCCTTTTGCGATCACCACCGGGACCGGCGAGCCGAGCCCAGGGAACAGCGCCGACAGCGCTGGCTGGCCCGAAGGAGGCGATCCGTCCGGGCGCGCCTGGCTCGCGAGCGCTTCCACCAGCACTTCCGCGCCGGCGCGCACGTGGCCCTGCAGCTGCTCGGCGGACCTCCACAGCCGGACGGCGAGCAGGATCAGCACCACCGCGAAGGCGAGCGCCGCGACGTAGCGGGGGAGGAACAGCTGCGTCACCGCTACCAGCGGCAACCCGAGGACGATCGCAGCGGCCAGCTGGAGGGAGACGACGAACGCCCGCCGCGGCGCGGCGGCCAGGTCGATCCCGCCCCCCGCCTGCGGCAGCGCCTGCGCGGCCAGGGTCGCGCCCAGCCCGCCCACCAGGCGGACGATCCCCAATACGAACGGCGAACCCAGGAGCGCGCCCACCGCGACCGCCGCCACCTGCGCCCAGCGCAGGCCGATGCGCGGCGCGAGGAGCTCCACGCCGCGATCGAAGAACCGCGCCTCCGCGATCACCAGCACTGCGAGCAGGAAGGTATCGAGAAGCAGGAGCCCGGCCAGCCGCCGCACTCTGCCGGTACGCTGGGCGGGCTCCCGAAGCCGCTCGGTCCAGGCGCCCTCCAGCGCGAGCAGGGTCTGCAGGGACCGCGGCAGCTTCGCGTCCACCCAAGCCGCGGCGGGCCCGGACCAGCGGATGAGCCAGGGCGTGGTCAGCGTAGTGAGCGCCGAGACGGCGACCGCGACCGGATAGATGAAGTCTCCCGCCGCCCCGAGCGCGATCCCCAGCCCGGCGATGATGAAGGAGAACTCGCCGATCTGGGCCATGCTCATCCCCGCCTGCACGGCGGTGCGCACACCGCTGCCGGCCAAGAGCGCGGGCAGGGCCACACCGGCGATCTTGCCGCCGATCACCACCGCGGAGAGGACCACGACGGCCACCCAGTGGCGGGCGACCAGGGCTGGGTCGATGAGCATGCCCACCGAGACGAAGAAGACCGCGGCGAAGAGGTCGCGCACCGGCTGCAGCAGGTGCTCCAGCGCCTCGCCCTGGCCCGATTCGGCCACCAGCGAGCCGGCCAGGAAGGCGCCCAGCGCGACCGAATAGCCCAAGCGCTGGGCGAGGAGCGATATCGCGAAGCAGATGCCCACGCAGGCGACCACCGTGGTCTCCGGCCGGCCCAGCTTCAGCGTCGAGCGGACGAAGCGCGGGACGAGCACCATGCCGGCCGCGACCACCACGACCAGGAAGAGCAGGAGCCGGCCGGCGGTCGCCGCCAGCGCGGCCGCGGACAGCTTCCCGGAGGAGAGCGCGGTCAGGCCGGCGAGAAGGAGGATGGCGACCAGGTCCTCGACCACCAGCACCGAGAGGACCAGCTCTCGCAGCCGCCCGCCGATGCGGTTCTCCTCGAACGCCTTGGCGATGATCGTGGTCGAGGAGATGGCGACGATGGCTCCCGCGTAGAGCGCCTCGCGCGAGGTCCAACCCAGGGTGCGCCCGGTCAGGCCGCCCAGCACCATCATCACGCTGACCTGGACGACGGCCACCAGCCCCGCGGTGCCGCCTACGCGGGCCAGCTTGCCGAAGGTGAACTCCAGGCCGATGGAGAAGAGGAGCAGGACCACGCCCAGCTCGGAGAGCTGGTGCACGATCTCCCGATCCGCCACCAGCGGGACGGGGACGTAGGGCCCCACGATCAGGCCGGCGATCAGGTACCCGAGGACGACGGGCTGGCGCAGGCGCTGGAAGAGGACGGTGGTCGCCGCGGCGACACAGAGCACGACGGCCAGATTGGTGAGGAAGGCGTTGTCGTGCTCCACCGCCGCAGGATCTCCGCGGTCGCCGGGACGTCAAGGGTAAACGACCAAGAGATCACCGCGGAGGCGCGGAGATCGCGGAGGACTGCGGGATCAAGAAAACGGAAACCTCCGCGTCCTCCGCGTCTCCGCGGTGTTCCTCGAGTCCGATTTGGAGGCGGCGGAATGGATCGGCGTGCTAGACACCGCGCCCGTGGACGAACAGGCCCTGCAGAAGCTGCGCAGCGAGGCAGGGCGAAGGCGCACCTTCGCCATCATCTCGCATCCGGACGCGGGCAAGACGACCCTGACCGAGAAGCTGCTCTTGCACGGAGGCGCCATCCACCTGGCCGGCACCGTCAAGGCGCGCGGGCAGGCCCGCCATGTCACCAGCGACTGGATGGAGTTGGAGCGGCAGCGGGGCATCTCCATCACCTCCAGCGTGCTGCAGTTCGACTGGGGCGGGCACAAGCTGAACCTCTTGGATACGCCCGGCCACCAGGACTTCTCCGAGGACACCTACCGCACCCTGGCGGCCGCGGACGCGGCGGTGATGCTGATCGACTCGGCCAAGGGAGTCGAGGCGCAGACCAAGAAGCTCTTCCAGGTCTGCCGCCGCCGGGGCATCCCCATCTTCACCTTCGTCAACAAGCTGGACCGGCCCGGGCGGGAACCGATCGACCTCTTGCACGAGGTGGAGGAAGTGCTGGGCATCCGCACCGTCCCGGTGACCTGGCCGGTCGGACAGGGCAAGGATTTCTCCTTCGTGGCGACCTTGTTCGCGGAGGTGGGCCCTCTCGCCCGCCGCGTCACCCCGGAGCTGCCGGCGGTCGATCCGAAGCTGCGGGCGCACTCGGCGGACGAGATCGAGCTGGTCGCCCACGCGGGCGACCCGTTCGACTACGCCCGGGTGCTGCGCGGCGAACAGTCGCCCGCCTTCTTCGGCTCGGCGTGGACCGAGGTGGGCGTGGACGAGTTCCTCTCCGCCTTCGTGAAGCTCGCCCCGCCGCCCGGTCCCCGCCATGCCAAGGGCGGAACCGAGATCGCGCCCGACGACGACCGCTTCAGCGGGTTCGTCTTCAAGATCCAGGCGAACATGGACCCCGCCCACCGGGACCGCCTCGCCTTCCTGCGGGTGTGCAGCGGCCGATTCCAGAGAGGGATGGAGGTGGAACACGTCCGGGAAGGCCGGACCTTGCGCCTCTCCATGCCGCACCAGCTGTTCGGGGCCGAGCGCCAGGTGATCGAAGAGGCCTGGCCTGGCGACGTGATCGGCCTGTTCGATACAGGGGCTCTGCGGATCGGCGACACGCTTTGCGAAGGAGAGGCCTTCGAGTTCGCCGAGCTGCCCCGGTTCTCGCCGGAGATCTTCGCCCGGGTCCGCAGCAAGGACGCCTTGAAGCGCAAGCAGCTGGAGAAGGGACTTCTCCAGCTCAGCCAGGAGGGAGCGATCCAGATCTTCTCGCAGCGGGGTCAGGGGATGAAGGACCCGATCCTGGGCGCCGTCGGGGCGCTGCAGCTGGACGTCTTGCAGTACCGGCTCGAGCACGAATACGGAGCGGAGATCGCGCTGGAGCGGCTGCCGTACGTGGTGGCACGCTGGATCAGCGGCCCTGGGTTCGATCCGCGGGCCTTCGAGGTGGAGGTCGACGCCTTCTGCATCGAAGACCGGGACCAGAACCCGCTCGCGCTGTTCAAAAGCGAGTGGAACCTGACCTTTGCGCAGGGCCGCCACCCCGACTGGACCTTCGCGCCAACCGCTGCCGCACTAGTCAGCGCCCAGGGGTAGTTGTTGTGCCTACATCAACCTCCGTAGAAGACTTCTTCACCTCCACCCTGGCCGGGTAGTCTGAAGGGTTCTAGCTCTCCCGGGCTTGAAAGACATGCGGACCTCGAACCTCGCCATCGTGTTCACCGACATCGTCGGCTACGCCGACCGGCTGAGCCGGCAGACGTACGAACAGAGCCAGCGGATGCTGCGGCTCCACGAGGCCTTGGTCCTGCCGGTTTTCCGCGCCTACCGCGGCCGGAGAGTGAAGAGCATCGGCGGCACGCTGCTGGTCACCTTCGAGTCGCCCACCGACGCGGTCCTGTGCGCCTCGGCGGTGCAGGACCGGATCTGGGAGTGGAACAAGGGCGTCCCCGAGTGGGACCGAATCAAGGTTCGCGTGGGAGTGAACGTCGGCGAGGTCCGCCTGGAGAAGGGTGACGTCTTCGGCGAGCCGGTCAACATCGCCGCCCGCGTCCTGGGCCTGGCCGACGCCGGCGAGGTGCTGTTCACCGAGGCGATCTGGCTGTCGATGAACCGCAACGAGATCGAGGCCGACGACGGCGGCTACCAGGAGCTCAAGGGAGTGCCCGAGCCGGTGCGCATCTTCCGCGTCAAACCGGGCAGCGACCTCTCCCTGCGGCCCTACGGAGGCAAGGCGCTGCAGCGCTCCGGAAAGCTCACCAAGGTCGATCTGACCAAGCTGACCTCCTCGGAAGTGCGCGGGCATTTGCGCGCGGCCGCGGAGTCGGCGGCGGGACACATCGCCGAGGCTTTTCCCTGGATCACCGAGCAAGCCCGGGTCCTCGCCATCGCGGGCGTCTGCGCGTTGCTGGCGGTGCTGGCCGCCCTGCTCGCCCCGGCCTCGGTGGACCGCGCCCTGGCGCGGCACGACGTCGCCACCGTGTCGCGCGAGGTGCAAGGGATGCGCACGGGCCCGCGGCGCACCTACTACGAGGGGCGGCTGCAGGAGGAGCGCAAGGAGTACGAGGGGGCTGCGCGCAGCCTCGAGTCGGCGGCCCGGGCCGGCGAGCGGCGGGCGTTCGAGCGCCTCCTGGCCATGGCGCAGTCGGGACCTTGCGAGGCGCGGGTAGGCGCGGCGCGCGCCCTGGGCCGGCTGGGCGACCAGGAGGCGGTGAAGGTGCTGGAGTCGATGGAGGCCGAGCCGCGCGCCGCGGGGCAGGAGGGGCTCCTGGCCCACGTGCTGGGCTGCAACTCGCGGGTGGCGGCGCACGACGCGCTCGAGCAGATCCGGGGGGCGCCGTGAAGAACGTCGTCGAGCTGCTGCGCCCCGCGCACAGGACGCAGAACCTCGCCATCCTCTTGAGCGACATGAAGGGCTTCACCGCCCGCACCTCGCAGCAGACCCGCGAGGAGAACGCGCGCATGCTGGCCTTCCACGACGCCATCCTGCTGCCGGTGATCCGTGGATTCGGCGGGCGGAAGGTCAAGTCGATCGGCGACGCGCTGCTGGTCACCTTCCGGTCGCCGACCGACTGCGTACTGTGCGGGATGGCCATGCAGGACCGGCTCGCTTCCTGGAACACCCGCCGGGGCCCGCAGGAGCGCATCGAGGTGCGCATCGCCATCAGCCTGGGCGAGGTGCGGGTGGATGCCGACGACGTGACCGGCGACCCGGTACAGCTCGCGCTGCGCGCCTCCGCCTTCGCCGACGCCGGCGAGGTGGTCCTGACCGAGTCGGTCTACCTGGCGATGAACAAGAGCGAGGTGCCCACCGAGCCGTTCCCCGTGCGCGAGCTGCGGAGCGGCGAGACCCGCCTGCATCGCGCCCGCATGATCGGCCAGCGCGAGCTGCCCTACGGCGGCCGCGCCCTGCAGCGGCTGGGCAAGCTGCGCGATCCCAGGCTCCCGCTCGCCACCCGCGCGGCGGCGTTCGTGACCCGGCGGTGGCCGGCGCTGGCCCTGCTCGCCGTGTGCGCCCTGGCCGCCGCGGCCAGCTGGCGGGTCCGGGTGCGGAGGGAGAACGACCCGGTCTTGCGGGCCGGGCAGATGCTGGTGGCGAAGGCTCCGCTGGCTGCCCTGGCCGAGCTCGACAAGCTCTCCGACAGCCCCCGGGCCCGCAGCGCGCAAGTGCAGGTCCTGCGGGGCAAGGCCGAGCACGCCTTGGGGCAGCTGGGCATGGCGTTCGCCGACTTCGCGGCCGCGCTCGACGTGGACGCCGGCGTCTCAGACCCCGAGGTGGTGCGCGCGCTGGTCGACGATCTGGAATCCGAGGCCTTTCCGCTGCAGTGGAGGCCGGCGCTGGTGCGCACCCTGGGCGAGAGGGTCGGGGCTTCCGCCGCCGAGCCGCTGCGCGGCATCGTGCGCTCGCAGCACGGGCGGGCGCGGCGGGAGGCCCTGGAAGCGTTGGAGCTGATGGGGCAGGCGCGCGACGAGGACCGGTTGGCGCTGGCCACGGCCGAGCTGTCCGACAGAGGCGCGCCTTGCACCGCGGTGCTGAACGCGGTGCGGGTCCTGGTGGTCGCCGGCACCGAGCGCGCCCAGGCTCTCCTCGCCCGGACGACGGCCGAGAGGCGCCGGTGCGGGTCGCGCGAGGCGGCGGATGCGCTCCGCCGGTTCGAGCGCGCCAAGGCGGAGGCGGGGGCGGCAGCGCACCCAGGCGCACCGGCGTCCGCTTCGATCCCGACGACCGCGACCTCGACCACCAACCCGACACCGGCCACGGGCCCGAGCTCGAGTTCCACCTCGAGACCGGCCCTGGCAACGTCGCCGACGTCCGCCTCGGGCACCGTCCAGAAGCCGGGCAAGGAGACCGTGAAGCGCCAGCCCAAGCCGAAGACGAAGAGCGCGCAGGGCCCGGCGACGGCGCCGTCCAAGACCTCCACCCCCGCCGCGAAACCGGCTACAGGGGTCGCGGAGAGCTCCTCATCGAGCGCCCCAGGATCCCGTCCAGACCCAGCGCCACTCCCGCCCGGCCCGCGATGAGCGCCGGGAAGATGAGCAGATAGACGAGCCCGTTCTGCCCCGTCAGGTAGCTCGCCTGGAACATCGCTCCGCTGGCGAAATGGAACTGCGCGACCATCACCAGCGCCACGAGCGCGGCGACGGGGGTGAAGAACCCCAGGACCAGCAAGGTGCCCAGCCCCAGCTCTCCCACCGCGGCGATGCGCGCCAGCCCGGCGTGGTGGGGCTGGACGAGGTGGAGGTAGCCGAAGACCAGCCCGTTGGGAGCGTGCTGCGCCCAGTTGGCGAGGATCGGCTCCAGCCCGGGGTGCGCGAACCAGCCCAGCTTGGAGAGGCCCGGGCCGAGCAGGCTGATCCCGGCAGCGATCCGGAGCAGCGCCAGGGCAACTTGCAACCGTTGGGACATGGAAGCTCCTTTGGGCGCCTCCTTTTATCTACGCGCGAGTTGCCGCGCCATTCCGGGTGAGCGTTTTCCTTCCGCCAAGGTCGGATTCCTGCGATAAGCACGCGCCGCGGAGGAGAGATGCTGAAGGGCGCCATCGTCGGATTCGGATTCATCGCGGGCAAGGGACACCACCCTGCGTACCTCGCCCGCAAGGACGTGGAGATCGCGGCCATCGCGGACATCTCCCCGGCCCGGCTCCAGGCGGCGCGCGCGGTCTCGCCCAAGGCGCGCCTCTACCCGACCTGGCAGGAGCTCCTCGAGAAGGAGAGCGGCCTCGATTTCGTCGACGTCTGCACCTCGCCCGACGTGCACGGCGAGATCTCGCTCGCGGCCTTGCGGCGCGGGGCGCACGTGCTGTGCGAGAAGCCGCTCACCACCACCACCGCCCAGGCGCTGGCGCTGGTCCAGGCGGCGCGCACCCAGCGGCGCGTCGTCTTCCCCGCGCACAACTACAAGCACGCGCCGGTGGTGAAGTTCGCGCTGGAGGTGATCCGCTCCGGCCGGATCGGCAAGGTCCGGGCCGTGACGCTGAACACCTTCCGCACCACCCACGCCAAAGGCGTTCCCGAGTGGCGCACCGACTGGCGCCGCGACCGCAAGACGTCCGGCGGCGGCATCGCCATGGACCACGGCAGCCACAGCTTCTACCTGACCTTCGCCTGGCTGGGCTCACTGCCCACACACGTGACGGCGAAGACGCTCACGCTCGACCGGCAGTGGGACACCGAGGACAACCTGAACGCGGTGCTCACCTTCCCCACCGGGTACGCCCACTGCTTCCTCACCTGGACGGCTGGCGTACGCAAAGTGGTGTACTCGCTGCAGGGTACCGACGGCGCCCTGGTGATCGACGACGACGACTGGGAGCTGACCACCGGTTCTTCGTCGGGGAAGCCGCGGGTGGAGAAGGGCAGCATCGCCTCGCACTGGATGGACGCCTCCCACACGCAGTGGTTCGACTCGCTCTTCGACCAGTTCAAGGCGGCGATCCAGGCGAACGATTTCGTCGGCCGCGAGCTGCGCGAGGCGGTGGCCTGCGTCCAGATCATCGAGACGTGCTATCGATCGAACGCGGAGGGAAGCCGCGAGCTGCCGCTTCCGCTGGACGTCCTGGAGATCTGAAGATGGCGCAAGGGACGGTGGTCATCACGGGAGCCTCCGCGGGCTTCGGCGAGGCGACCGCGCTCGCCTTCGCGGGGCTCGGGCATCCCCTGGTGCTGGGCGCCCGGCGCATGGACCGGCTGCAGAGGGTCGCCGAGGCGGCGCGCAAGGCGGGTTCGCCGCGGGCGCTCGCGCTGCCGCTGGACGTGCGCAACGCGGAGTCGATCCACAAGTTCGCCGCCGCCGCCGAGCTGGAGACGCCCCACGTCCTGGTGAACAACGCCGGCGGAGCCCTGGGGCGCGACAAGCTGGCCGAGTTCAAGGACGAGGACCTCCTGGGGATGATCGAGGCGAACCTCACGGGCCTCATGCGCATGACCCGCGCCCTGCTCCCCGGGATGATCCGGCGGAACGCGGGGCACATCATCAACATCTCCAGCTACGCGGCGTACGGCACCTACGAAGGTGGCGGCATCTACGCGCCGGTGAAGCGTGCGGTGCGCGCCGTCTCGGACACGCTGCGGCTGGAGCTCAACGGCACCGAGATCCGCGTCTCGGACATCGCGCCGGGCCTGGCGGAGACGGAGTTCTCCATCGTCCGCCTCGGATCGGCGGACAAAGCCAAGCAGGTCTACGCGGGCATGCGTCCGCTCACCGCCCAGGATGTGGCGGAAGTGATCGTCTGGGTGGCGACGCGCCCGCAGCACGTGAACATCTCGCAGGTGCTGCTCAACCCGACCGACCAGGGCTCGCTGACCAAGGTGCACCGCCGCTAGACCTGACGCTCTTCGCTTTACGTCGGCCGTCCCGATGATCCGACGGTCGGAATGACATCCGAGAACGCCTGGAACGGGGGAAGATACCCCAGACCTGACATGTACCAGCTGTACAGGGCCGCGGACCGGACCTCTCCCCCCGCGCCGGTGATTGCACAAGCGGGGCGCACGCGCGGCCTCAAACTGATCGTGCACCCCCGTGGCCGCCCAGCCCGTGAGATTCACCAAGCATCCCGTCAGGGGCGACCGCGACCGAAGCGAATCATCCGGCGAGCCTCCCGCTTCTCTGTGAGGCGGGAGGGCCGCAGAGTTCAGGTAAATCGCACGATCGCTACGGGCCCTTGGGCGCGTTGGGCCCGCGGCCGCCGCCGGGACCCTTGCCGCCCGGGCCGCGACCTCCGCTTGGACCGCGCCCGCCGCCCGGGCCGCCTCCGCCGCCCGGACCGCCGCGGCCGCCGCCTGGACGGCGCCCCCCGCCGGGGCCGCGCTCGTTGCGGCGGTCCTGCATCAGAGACTCCATGGAGAAGGAGCCTTCCAGGGAGTCCGACTTCTGCTTCCCGCCGCCTCCGGGCCGGCGCGGACCGCGGCGTCCGCCCTTCTCGTCGCGGTGGAACTCCTGCTTCATCGACTGGGGCATCAGGTCCACGACGTACTGGAATTCGCCGATCTTCTTCGCCCCGGCGACGGGCTCCTCGCCCGGGAACACCCGCACCAGCCGGACGCGGCCGGCTTCCTTGCCCACCGCCTTGAGCGCGTCGCGCAGCCGGTCGAGGCGTTCGCCGGTAGTGCCGGTCGCCTTGGCGACGGTCTCGTCGAGGATCTTCTTCGCCTCCTCGCTCTCCGCCTCCTCCGGGTCCGCGCGCCTGGGCGGCCGCTGCTCCGCCTCCGGGTCCTGCACCGGCGGGCCGTCCTGGGCCTGGCCTTCCAGGTCCTTGCCGGCGACCTGGTCCTCGCGACGGAACTGGATGTCGGGATCCTCGTGGGTCTCCCGGTCGCTGGCCGTCTCGGCCTCGCCCGGCCGGAACTCGGGCGGCTTGGGCTGGGCGCTGGGTGGGACGTGGCTCACGGCCTCCTTGGCCAGCTCGTCGTCCGCCGCGTCGGTGGCGCTGTCGAGCCCACCCTCGGGAGGGGCCTCGTTCTTGTTGTCGCGCGGCTCTACGTCTGGCTTCGGCTCGGGGACGGGAGGCGGGACGCGCTCCGCGAAGGCCTCCTTCGGCAGCTGCTTGCGGGCGTCGGCCACCGCCTTGGCGGCCATGCGGACGAGCGTGCCGGAGAATTCCGTGAGGGTCTTCATGGGGCGAAGGTCCTTCCGCTTCGGACGGGGCGCGCTGCATACCACACTTCGATCGGGTGTGGAGCGCCCGGCAGGACCTGTGCGCACCGCAGCAAAACGACCCTTTGGACGGCTCGTTGTGCGTCCCGCCCGACCCTCCACAAGCTGTGGGCTTGCCACTACGAATTGCGCCTGACGCGCCGCGTGCATACAACCCCTGGTAGGATCCGTTTGACTTCCGCGGTGGCGCTGTGGCAGAAAAGGCCTGCGCTTGGAGCTCGCCGGTGAAGGCGGGCGCCAACTCCGACACCAACGCCTGGTCGACAAGGAGGGCTCGGATGGCGAAGAGCGGGAACAAGGAGCAGAGCGGCTTCTCGGCGGCGCCTGCCGCCGCTCCGGTGGCGCAGGGCAACGGCCACCCTGCCGCGCCCCGCACCCAAAGGCGCAGCAAGGGGCTGCCCATCGAACGCCGCGTCACCCGGGAGGGGGCGACCGCGGAAGAAGTGCTCGAGGAGGTCGCCTGGACCCGCAGGCCCGCGAAGATCTCCGGCGCCGACGGCGAAGTGGTCTTCAAGATGGACGACGCCGAGGTGCCGGCAGACTGGTCGCAGCTCGCCACCGACGTCGCGGTCAGCAAGTATTTCCGCAAGGCGGGCGTTCCCGGCACCAAGAGCGGGGCCGAGGAATCGGTGCGCCAGATCGTCCGCCGGGTGGCGCACACGCTGCGCAGCGCGGGCGAGGCGCAGGGCGGCTACTTCGCCACGCCCGCCGACGCGGAGGCCTTCGAGGCCGAGCTGAGCTTCTACCTGGTGCACCAGGTGGGCGCCTTCAACAGCCCGGTCTGGTTCAACTGCGGGCTCTGGCACGAGTACGAGATCAAGGGTTCGGGCGGCAACTGGGCCGTCGACCTCGCCACCGGCACTGCCTACCAGCTGGGCGACGCCTATAGCCGGCCGCAGGTGTCGGCCTGCTTCATCCAGAGCTGCAAGGACGACCTGGAGTCGATCTTCAGCCTGGTCCACGACGAGTCGCGCGTGTTCAAGTACGGCTCCGGCAGCGGGACCAACTTCTCCAAGCTGCGCGGAAGGATGGAACGGCTCTCGGGTGGCGGCACCTCCAGCGGCCTGATGAGCTTCTTGGAGGTGCTCGACCGCGCGGCGGGCGCCACCAAGTCGGGCGGGATCACCCGGCGGGCGGCGAAGATGGTGGTGGTCGACGCCGACCATCCCGAGATCCGCGAGTTCATCCAGTGGAAGGCGCGGGAGGAGAAGAAGGTCCAGGCCTTGATCGCCGCCGGCTATCCGTCCGACTTCAACGGCGACGCCTACCGCACCGTCTCGGGCCAGAACGCGAACAACTCGGTCCGCATCACCGACGCGTTCATGGACGCGGTCGACAAGAACGGCCCCTGGGAAACCACCCAGCGCACCACCGGGGAAGTCGTCGATCGCCTGGACGCGCGCGAGCTGTGGACGGAGATGGCCGAGGCGGCCTGGAAGTGCGCCGACCCGGGGCTGCAGTTCGACGACACGATCAACAAGTGGCACACCTGCAAGGCGACCGACCGGATCTACGCCTCGAACCCCTGCAGCGAGTTCGTCTTCCTCGACGACACCGCCTGCAACCTGGCCTCGTTGAACCTGCTCAAGTTCCTGCGGGAGGAGGGCGGCTCCGCCGACCGACGGGCCGGAGCGGGAGCGGAGGCATCCGGAGGCAAAACCGGGAAGTTCGACGTCGAGGCGTATCGCCACGCCTGCCGGATCTTCTTCCTGGCGCAGGAGATCGCAGTCGACCTGGCCTCCTATCCCACCAGGCGCATCGCCGAGCGCAGCCACCAGTTCCGGCCGCTGGGGCTGGGGTACGCGAACCTCGGCACGCTGCTCATGGTCGAGGGGCTGCCCTACGACTCCGACGGGGGCCGCGCCTACGCGGCCGCGGTGACGGCGGTGATGACCGGCGAAGCGTATGCGCTGTCCGCGGAGATGGCGGCCAGCAAGGGACCGTTCCAGGGCTACTCGCACAACCGCGACTCGATGCTGGAAGTGATGCGCATGCACCGCGACTCGGTGCAGAACATCGACCGCGACCTGGCCCCCTCGGAGCTTCTGGCCGCGGCGCACGAGGTGTGGAACCGGGCCGTCGCGCTGGGAGAGCAGCACGGATACCGCAATGCCCAGGCCACCGTGCTGGCGCCCACCGGTACCATCGGGCTTCTGATGGACTGCGACACCACCGGCGTCGAGCCCGACTTCGCGCTGATCAAGTTCAAGAAGCTGGCGGGCGGAGGCTCGTTCAAGATCGTCAACCAGAGCGTCCCGCGGGCGTTGAAGAAGCTCGGGTACAAGCCGGACGAGATCCAGGCCATCGTCGACTACGTGCGCGGCACGGCGACGCTGAAGAC
>WNFF01001459.1_pt1 | contig 19008 bp, 15 predicted proteins | sample 5400441 | NCBI WGS metagenome assembly WNFF01 (sample SAMN13153345, study PRJNA577476) | soil metagenome | isolation source: 120 cm saprolite under Douglas fir tree site 2 hole 3 replicate 1 | place: USA:California | collected 2015-04-18 | reverse complement strand
TTGGACACGACAATTCCCACCATCATGATGATCCCCATAAAGCTATTCACGCTCAGCGTCGTTCCGGTCAAGTAAAGGGCGGCGAACACCCCGGTGATCCCCAGCGGGACGCTGAACATGATCACCAATGGGTCCACCAGCGATTTGAATTGCGAAGCAAGGATCATGTACACGAGCGCGATCGCCATCAGGGCGGCGAAGCTCAACCCGGTGAACGCCTCCTTCTGGGCCGCCGATTGCCCTCCCAGTCGCGCGGTGAAGCCCTGCGGGGGCTGAGTCTCGGCGAGGACTTCCTCGACCTTCGCGCTGGCGGACCCGAGGTCGACGCCTGGCCCGACATTGGCGGTCACGTCGATGATCCGCTGCAGGTATTTCCGGGAGATGAGCACCGGTCCGCTGGAGCGCTTCACCTCGGCGAGGTTGGCCAGCGAAACGATCGATCCTCCGGGGGTGCGCAGGAAGACATCGGCCAGGTCGGTCACCTGCGACCGGTAGGGGTCGTCCATGCGAACGTTGATGTAGTACTCATTCCCGGTCACTTTATCGGTGAACTGGATGGGATTGAACTGGGTGTTTCCGACCAGGGTGGTCAACACGCTCTGCGCGATCTGCTGCTCCGAGAGCCCGAGCGTTCCCGCCTTTTCGCGGTCGACGATCACATCGAGCTCCGGGTAGTTCTCCTCACGAGAAATCTGAACGTCGGTGAGCAGTGGCTTGCCGTCGCGATCGGAAAGATTCCGCATCTTGGCGAAGAGCTGCTTGGCGTAGTCGCCGCCGGTCTCGAGGTCATACCCGAGAATCTCCACGTCGATCGGTGCAGGAGCGCCGAAATTCAGGATGCGTTTCACGATGCCGCCGATGAAGTAGTAGGTCTGCGTGCCGGGAAGAGCGTCTCGGAGCACCGCGCGAACGCGCTCCGACGCACCGACGTCCGAGACGGCGCGCTCCGTTCGCGGGACGAGGTTGACCGAGATGTTTCCCGAATGCGGTCCGGTGTTTGCGGTGAATAGCGCCGTCCGCCCGAGCGGCAGGCCGGTGTCTGAAATCATCGTGGTGAACAACCGCTCCTTGCCCTTGCCACCCCCCTTTCCACCCCCGAGGGCCGCTTCTATTCCACTCTCGATCCGATCGGTGATCTGTTCGGTCTTCTCCACCCGGGTGCCGATCGGCGCCTTGTAGTTGATCTGGAACTGGCTCTCGTCGGTGTCGGGGAAGAACTCGGTCCCGATCCGCTTCCCCAGGAAGAGCGAAGCGACAAAGGCAGCGAGGATTCCGCCGATCACCATCGCGCGGTGTCCGAGCACCCAGTGCAGAGCCGAGGCATAGCCCTGATCCAGCCGGTCCAGCCAGCGAAGCACCCGGGCGCGCAAACCCCGTTCGGCTTGCGCACCGTGCGGCTCGGCATGAAGAAATTTCAGGCACAACAGGGGGGTGACGGTGCGCGAAACGAAGAAGCTCGTCGTCAGCGAAAAAGCGATCGTGAGCGCGAGGGGAAGAAAGAGATTCTTTGCCACGCCGGTCAAGAAGACCACCGGGAAGAACACCACCACGGTGGTGATCGTGGAAACGAGGATCGGCATCGCAACCTCCTGGGCCGCGTTGAGAACCGCCGACTTTCGCTGCTGCCCCATCGCCAGATGGCGATGGATGTTCTCCAACTCGACGATCGAGTCATCCACCAGCCGCCCGACGCCCAGCGCCAACCCCCCCAGGGTGAAGACGTTCAGCGTCTGCCCGGTGAAGAACAAGAGGGTGAAGGTGGCGACGATCGACAGCGGAATGGCCACCGCGATGATCCCGGTAGCGCGCAGGCTGAGCAAGAAGATGAGGATCACCGCCACAGCGAGAAGACCGCCCTGAACCGCCTCGTGCTCGAGGGACTTGATCGCCTCGCGGATGTAGTGGGACTGGTCGAAGGAGATGGCAAGCTTCACGTTCTCCGGAACGCCGCGCAGGTTGGGCATTGCCGCCTGAACCGCATCGACCACTTCCACGGTATTGGCGCCAGGTTGTTTGAGAACGCGGATGTAGACGCCGCGCTGCCCGTTGATCCGGACGATTTCCTGCTGATCCGCCGACGAGTCTTCCACCTTGGCGACGTCCGCCAACCGCACCGGGGTGGTGGCCATTCCGCTCTGCGCAACTCCGGGACGCACCACGACGTCGCTCAGCGGACGCGCCTCGCCGAACTGGGTGTTGGCGAAGACGTTGTAGTCCCGGTCGCCCGCTTTCAGGTTTCCGCTCGGAAGGAGCAGATTGGAGGCCTTCACCGCGTTGACCACATCCAGCACGCCCAGGCCACGGGCGCGCAGGGCATCCCTTTGGACCTTGACCTCGATCTCCCGAACCTTTCCACCCCCGACGTTGGCGCTGGCAACTCCTTTGATCCGCTCGAGCTGAGGCTCGATGGTGTTGTACGCGAGGTCATAGAGCTGCCGTTCGTCCAGCCCTTCCCCGGAGATGGCGATCTGAACCACCGGGATGTTCGTGACGTCGAACTTGATCACGAACGGTTGCTGCAGGCCCGGAGGCAAGGTGTTGAGAATCTGCGCCACGCGCTGGGATACTTCGAACTGAGCGTTGTCCAGGTTCGTTCCATAGTTGAACCAGACACCCACCGACGAAAAGCCCTGCTTCGAGGTGCTCTCCACCCGGTCCACCCCGGGCGAGGCGCTGACCGCCCGCTCGAGGGGAACGGTGATCGTCTTTTCGACGTCGACCGGTCCGGCGCCCGGATAGAAGGTGGCGACCCGGATCACCGGGATGTTGATCTCCGGAAAAAGATCCACGCTCAACCGCTGAAGCGAAACGATGCCCAGCGCGATGGTCATCAGGCAGAGCATCAGAATCAATACCGGATTCCTCAGCGCCAGACGGGTAAGCCACATCCTTCATTTCTCCTTACGACCTCTAGTTGCTGCTGCTGGGAATCCCGGTTTCACCGGAGACCGCGCCGGTATAGGGGTTGACGTTGCGCACCGCCTTGACGAGCGCGTTGTCGGACAGGGTATCCGAACCAGCGGTCACGATTTCGGCGTCCGGCTTGAGCCCGGAGGTCACCTCGAGCCACTCGCCGCCGTCGACGCCAATTTCGACTTCGACCCGCTTGACCCGGTCGTTGTTGAGCACGAAGACGTAGCGGCGGTCATTGCTGATTTGGATCGCGCTCGCCGGAACGACGATGCTCCCTTTGTGGATTCCAGCGACGATCGAGCCGCGGCCGTACATCCCCGGTTTGAGGGTGAAGGACGGGTTGGCGATCTGAATCTCCGCATCGACAGTGCGGGTCAATGGATCGAGCATCGGCGTGACGCGTACCACTTCGCCGCTAAAGCTCTTTCCCTGGGCGGATTCCAGCTCGACATGCGCCTGCTGGCCGACCCGGATCAGCTGCACCTGGCGCTCATTCACCGGAATGAACACTCGAATGATGTCGATCCGCGCGACGGTCAGGATGGAGCCCGTCCCCGCGGTGGGACCGACGAGGGCGCCGGGATCCAGTCGCCGCTGGACCACCACCCCATCCAAAGGAGAGTCGATCCGCGTCTCGCCGAGCCGCACCGCCATCCCCGCGGCCTGTGACTTGGCCGTTGCCAGGGTGGCTTCCGCGGCCGCGGCGGCATTGACTGCCTGCTGCAACTCCTGCTGCGACACGATGCCGTCCGGAGCGAGCCGCTCCGCCCGTTGCAGATTGGCCCGAGCGAGCGAGGCTGCTGCTTCGGCCTGTGCCAAGACGCTCCGGGCGGCCGCCAATTGATCCGGAAGATCGCTGGGACGCACCAAGGCGACGATTTGACCACGCTTCACCGGATCTCCCCGGTCGACCAGCACCGCGTCAAGGTAGCCGAGGGTCTTCGAACCCACGTCCGCCTGGGTGAGCGGACGAAGATCGATCGGGGCGCGCAGCTCCACGGGCACGTCCCGGACCTCCACACGCGCAATGCTCACTTGTGGCGGCGGCCGGCCCTGAGGCCCCTTTTTCCCTTGGCCGCAGCACACCAACAAAGCCGCGAGACTCGCACCGACCAAAATTCTCCAAGAGCGGGATCCCACGCGCACCGCCCCTAGATACCTTGTGTGGCGGACTGTTGCACAGCGAAACAAGACCAACGGGTGCCCTCGCGCTCGGTGTGCGCGCCCCCTTTGGCACACGTCGGATGACAAATCTTTCTCGCCATTTTCAGACGGCGTCAACCATCGAATGCGCGCCCCTCAAGAAACGCAGCAGGAGGGCGTTGACCGCCTCCGGGCGTTCCTGGTGTACGAAATGACCGCAGCGCTCGACGGGCTCGATCGTCAGATTGGAAACCCAGCGACTCGTCGGCGGAACCAACTCCGGATATCCGAGGGCGCTATCCTCTTTGCCCCAGATGAGGAGCGTGGGACAGGTGATCTTGGGGTAGCTCTCGCCGCTCCGGCGCCTTTGAAACATCCGCCGGAAAGCAGCCCGGTAGTATCCGAGTGCTGCGGTGGCCGCGCCCGGTTTCGCAATCGCCTCTCGGAAGGGCCGCACGTCCTCGTCGGTGAAACGGGAGCGATCGACGGCGTTGGCGCGGTACATACGGACAAGGAGCCGAGCCCCGTCGTTGAGCAGCCAGCGCTCGGGCAACCGCGGCACTTGAAAGAAGAAGATGTACCAGCTCCGACGGATTTGTCGCAGGCTGCGGCGAAGCGCCCGGGCAAAGACCGCCGGGTGCGGTGCGTTGAGCACGACGATGCGATCGCACAGTTGGTGGCGCGTCGCCGCCAGGTGCCAGGTGATCGCCCCGCCCCAGTCATGGCCGACAATCGTTGCGCGGGCTTCGCCGAGGTGCGCGACGAGGGCAGCAACGTCACCCGCCAGGGTGTCCAGATCATAGGGGCCGGTGCGATCCGTTTCGTTGTACCCGCGAAGGTCAGGCGCCGCGACGCGGTAGCCCGCTTCGACCAAAGGCGAAATCTGAAAACGCCATGACCACCAGAACTCGGGAAACCCGTGGAGCAGCACGACCAGCGGGCCCGAGCCTTCGACCACGTAGTGCATCCGGATCGATCCGACCTGCGCGGTGCGATGCTCGAGCGCCATTCGCGGTGGACGCTAGCACCGCGACGACAACGGCAACCAGTTTTGCCGGCGGAACGCCTTTTCGGTCGCTGTTTGATCGACGACGCAGGGCATCCGCGATTCTTGCGCGGCCCGGCGAAGTGCATAAGATCCTCGCGTCGTTCAACAGCCGGGCGCTCCGGCGACTGGGGGAAACAGTGAAGAAGAGTGGAAAGAAGCTTCAGTTCACCAAGGAAAAAGTGCGCGAGCTGACCCAACCGCAGCTGGACGAAGTGGCCGGAGGGTTGCAAACCACGGCCCTGAGCTGCGGCGGCTCCTGTGAAAGCCAATGCTTCAGCTGCGGACCGGCGTGCTAATCATCGGAAGCACCCGGACGCTGGTTCGCTGAAGTGTGGTTCGCGTGGGCCCGAGGGGTCGAGTGGAAGGCGCTCGCCCGTCGGGCCCCCGCTTTTCTGAGGACGAGGAAAAGCCGGCGGTGCTGAATTTCGGGCTTGTCACCTGCCCTCACCATCCGCGATATGAAGCGCTCCATGGTTGCGCGCGAAAAACCGGAAAAGACTGGCTTGAAGGACATCTCCGTCTCGGATCGAATCGCAGGGTTTTCCTATGCCATCCGAAACATTGTCGTCGAGGCGAGAAAGGTAGAGGAAACCGGCCGCCGAGTCCGGTACTTGAACATCGGCGACCCCGTACCCTTCGGATTTTCCACCCCGGCGCATCTGATCGAGGCGGTCGAGCGAGCGATCCGCGACGGCCACAACGGATACGGTCCCTCGACCGGAATTTTGTCCGCGCGCGAAGCGGTCTCCAAAGACTACGCCCGCAAGGGCGTTTCCATTTCTCCGGAACGGGTGTTGCTCACCTCGGGGGCCTCGGAAGGGATCGAGCTCGCTCTCACCGCCCTGGTGAACCCAGGAGAAGAAGTGCTGGTCCCGGTGCCTACCTATCCGCTGTACACCGCCGTGCTGGCGAAAATCGGCGCCCGCGCGGTGTACTACCGCCTTGACCCGAACCGAGGCTGGCTGCCGGACTTCGATCAACTGAAGTCGCTGTCTACCCAGAGGGCGCGGGCGCTGGTGGTGATCGACCCCAACAATCCGACGGGCGCGGTCTTCTCCGACGAGGTTCGTCGGGAGCTGCTCCGCTTTTCCGAAGAGCGCGGTCTGGTCCTGCTCGCCGACGAGGTGTACGCGGAGCTCGCTTTTGATCGACCGGTCGCGCCACTGGCGAGCCTCGCCCCCGAAGCGGCGGTGATTTCGTTTGGAAGCCTGTCCAAAGGGTATCTCGCGCCGGGTTGGCGAGCGGGCTGGCTGGCGGTCAACGAGACGAATCGCCTCTCCGCGCTACTGGCGGCGATCAAGAAATTGGCCGACGGACGGTTGTGCAGCCCGGTGCCGATGCAACACGCGATCACCGCGGCTTTGAACGGCAGTCGCGACCATCAAGCGAAATTCAACGCCGCGCTGCGCGAGCGCGCGGATCTCACAGTCAAGCGGCTGAATGCAATCGAGGGCATCACCTGCGTGGCGCCGGCGGCCGCCTTCTACGTGATGCCCCAGGTGACGCTGCCACCGGGACGCAGCGATGAAGACTACGTCCTGGGTCTGTTGCGCTCGAAGGGACTGCTCTGTGTTCATGGCTCGGGGTTCGGCATGGATCGAAAGGACGGCTTCTTTCGCATCGTCTTCCTGCCGCCTCTCCATGACCTCTCGGTCGCCTACGACGAGATCGCCGCATTCACCGCGGAATTTCGTTAAATAAGAGGATCGACCTAACGCCCGTACAAAGGAAAGACGCGATGCTGTCCACATCGAAGAAATTGATGATTCCCTCGAAAGAGGAGGCCCTGCCGGGCCGCTCGGAGCAAATGCCGGTGCCATCCAAGCACTTCGTTTCCGGCGCGCCGATGAAGCCGCCGTTCCCGGCGGGAATGGAAACGGCGATTTTCGGGATGGGGTGCTTTTGGGGCGCCGAGCGGAAGTTCTGGGAGACCCCGGGGGTATTCAGCACTGCCGTCGGTTATGCCGGCGGCCACACTCCGAACCCTACCTACCGCGAGGTGTGCACCGGAAACACCGGCCACACCGAAGCAGTGCTGGTCGTCTTCGATCCCAAAAAGGTGAGCTACCCGTCGCTGCTGAAGATCTTCTGGGAGAACCACGATCCGACTCAGGGAATGCGCCAGGGCAATGACGTTGGCACCCAATATCGCTCCGCGATCTACCCGTCCGGGCCGGCGCAGCAGAAAGCGGCCGAGGCGGCCAGGGACGCCTATCAGAAAGTGCTCGCCTCCGCCGGCTACCCTCCGATCACCACCGAGATTCGGCAGGCTCCGGAGTTCTATTATGCCGAGGAGATTCACCAGCAATACCTGGCGAAGAATCCCGGCGGATACTGCGGGATGGGCGGCACCGGCGTCAGCTGTCCGGTCGGCGTGGTTACCGCTTGATCGCTTTCCCTTTGCGGTACATCTCGCTCAGCTTGAGCGCGAACGCCATCTCGTCCGTGACCGAGCGCAGGGCCAGGCGCGCCTCGGCGATAAGAAGAACGCAGCCGTGGAAGAGCACCAGCGTTCCGGCGATTCCAAGCGCGCTGGGCAGCCATCCGATACTGGGAACGAACGCGACGATGCCAATCGCCATCGTGGTGGCGACGAATGCGCCGAGGGCTGCATAGAAGCTCGTCAACGCCCGCTGAATGATCTGGGTGCGAACGGCATGGGACGAAAGTTGGCGCGCGAATTCCTGCCAGCGTTCCTCTTTGAACTCGACCTCGTCGCTGGTCGCCATTTGTGGCAGCAAGCGGCCGAGCTCGCGAACCCGGTCCACGATCCGCGCCAGCCGGTTGGACGTGGAGAAGATCAGCGTCCCGCAAGCGGAAATCAAGACCGCCGGGGTGATCATCGCGCTCAGCAGACTCAAGCCACCGCGCTCAGGCACGCGCTCTCCGATACATTGCCGGCCTGCGCGTAGCACACTCACCGAAGTTGCGGCGAGGTCATTTAGCGCCTCCTCGCGGAATCCGGGAATGCCACGAATTGACCCGCGACTTTTTCGCGCAGGACGTCGTTTCAGGCCGAGTTGGTCATCTGGCGGACGTTGGCAAAGGGGCTGCACTCCATCCGTTCAGCAGGTCGGACATCACCCGTGAACTTAGTTCTAGTGGCCGGCAGGCTCGGCTCGCCGCACTTTGCGCTAGGTGGTCAGCCGATCCGGGTTTATACGCACGCGCGAAACCTGAACCGCAGCTGAATGTCATCTGCACAGGGCGAGATCCGCCAGCAACCCGATCGACAGCGCGGCAAGGCAGGTGCTCACCACCCCGGTCCAGCCCCAGGCCTGCAACGCGTAACCCGGAATCGCCGAACCCAAGCTCGCTCCGAAATAATAGAAGCTGGTGTAGAGCGCGCCGGCGCCGCCTTTGGCCGAATGGGCGTTGGAGTTCACGAATGCTGGAGCGGTGGATTGCACGGTGAACATCCCGACGCAGAGGACGACCAGGCCGAGGAGCACCAGGGGGATCGACTTCACCTCGGTGATCAGCACGCCCAGTGCGGCGATCGCCAAACCGACCGCCATGACTTTTCGGCCGCTGATGCTGCGGGTGAGCTGGGCGTTGATCAACGAAGTGGCAACTCCGGCCAGATACACCAGGTAGATGCTGGAGACGATCGCGGTGGAGAGCTCAAACGGCGGCGCCGTCAGGTAATAAGGAAGGTAGGTGAACACGCCAATCGTTGCGAAAAAGACGCCGGCGCCGATGATGAACGAGCCGACGAGCCGACGGTTGCGGAAATGCCCGAACATCCCACGGTATGCCAGCGACAGCTTCACCCGCTGGACGGTTTGCTGCGGGGGAAGCAGCCGGCCCAACGCGATCGCCGCGACCAGCGTCCACAGCCCGAAGAAGACGAACGGCGCTCTCCAGTTGATCCACGAGGCGATCAAACCGCTACCGACGCGACCGGTGAGACCACCCGCGACCGTGGCGGCAATCCAACCGCCCACCTTCGGCCCGAGGTCGGCTCCCGCGTAGTGGTCGCCCAGATACGCCACCGCCACCGCGGTGAACCCGGGCATCAGCAAACCCTGCAGCGCGCGGAAGACGAGCAAGGTCTCGAACGTGGGTGCGATCGCGCAGAGGAAAGTGGGCACCGCGAGCAGCGCGCAGGCGGCGACCATCACCGGTTTGCGACCGAGGATGTCGCTCATGAAACCGTAGGCAGCGGAGATGAACGCGATCATCAGAACGACCACGGAGATGGTCAGACCGGCCGTTCCCGCCGAAACGCCGAAGCGCTGGGAGAGGATGGGAAGGATTGGCTGCGTGGTGTACAGGTCGGCGAAGACGGCGATCGCGGTGAGGTTCAGCGCGAGGGCTATCTGGCGAGGGGGCGCCTCGCGGCGAGGAGGACGAGGCGTGGCCGATCCTGGAGTTGCCTCTTCAAAGCCCAAGGTAGGCCTGACGGATTCGAGGATCCTCCAGGAGCTCGGCCGCCGAGCTGCTCTGAACGATTCGCCCTGTTTCGAGGACGTAACCGCGGTGCGCATGCTCGAGCGCAACTTGAACGTCCTGCTCGACGAGGAGCACGGTGATTCCCTGCTTGTTCACCTCGCCGATCAAATTGATCAGGTTGTCGACCACCACCGGGGCCAGGCCGAGCGACAGCTCGTCAATCGCAAGCAGCTTCGGCTCGCTCATCAGAGCCCGTCCGATCGCGCACATCTGCTGCTCGCCTCCGGAAAGAAGGCCGGCCATCTGGTTCAACCTTTCTTTGAGGCGGGGAAGCGTCTGCAGAACCCAATCGAGCTTGGACTGCACCTTCGCCCGGTCGCGACGAAGATAGGCGCCCTGGAGCAGATTGTCCTTGACCGACAGACCGGAGAACAGCCGCCGGCCCTGTGGAACGTGGATGATGCCGGCGGCCACCACCTGGTCGGAACGGGCGTGGGTCAGGTTCTGACCATTGAAGTACACCGTTCCCGACCAGGGCTGAATCAGCTGCGAAATCGTCAACAGCAGCGTCGTCTTGCCTGCTCCGTTGGCGCCGATCAGCGCCACCACCTCGCCCTCCTTGACGTCGAGGGACACCTCCCAGAGAACCTGCGAGTCGCCGTATCCGGAGGAGAGGCCCCGGACCTCGAGCAGGGACTTTCGGTTGGCGCCCCGGTCTGGGTTCACGGCTTTTTCCGTTCGGCCTGCACTCGCCTGGCAAACCGCTGACCCAGGTAGGCTTCCACCACCTCGGGCCTGTCGATCACTTCCTGAGGATTGCCCTCGGCGATTTTCTTTCCGAAGTGGAGCACCACCACCCGATCGGAGATCCCCATGATCGCCTTCATCACGTGCTCGATCACAAAGAGGGTGACCCCGCTGCGGTTGATCTCCCGAATCAGGTCCATCGCTTTGGCGATCTCCGTCTGATTGAGGCCGGCCATCACCTCGTCCAGCAAGAGCAGGTCCGGATTCATCGCCAGCGCCTTGGCGAGCTCCAGCCGCTTCAAATCGGGCAGGGTGAGCTCGGATGCCTTGTTGGTCAGCCGGTGGAGAAGCCCCACCGTTCGGAGAATCTCTTCGGCATAGGCGCGCGCCTGGGCGGTGGTTCGCTCCTTCCCGCGCGCCCCGAACATCGCTCCCACCGCCACGTTGTCTTGCACCGTCAGCTGTTTGAGTGGCTTGACCACCTGGAACGTCCGGGCGAGACCGAGCCGCCCAATCGCGTAGCTCGGCATCTTGGTGATGTCGACTCCCTTGAAGAGAACGACGCCGGAGGTGGGTTTGTCGGAGCCGCTGAGGCAATTGACGAAGGTGGTCTTTCCCGCGCCGTTGGGCCCGATCACGCCGAGGATTTCTCCCTTCATGATCTTCAGATCCACGCCTTCCAGCGCCGCCAGGCCTCCGAACCGCTTACTGACCTGACGCGCTTCGAGCAGCACCTCCCCGGGACCATTTGCATTCGACAACGGCATCAGGTCACGCGGTGGGCACGCACGTTGGCGAAAAGCGCCTGCCAGCGGAAGCGCTTCTGGCCCCGCGCCATCCGAAGGCCCTCGCCAAAGACGGACATCAAGCCGCGGGGGGCGAAGATGATGAAGAAGATGATGATCAGACCGAGCACCGTGGGGTGGAGCTCGAGGAACTTGCTCCAGACATAGGTCGAAAGGAGCTGGTAGACGCCCGCTCCAAGCACCGGGCCGAAGATGGTGCCGGTGCCGCCGATGATCGTGGCGATGATCATCTGCAGCGTGTACTCGAGCTTGAAAAAGTCGCTCGGGGTGACGTGGATGTTCTGGTAGGCGGTGAGCCCTCCCGCCAGAGCGGCGAATACCGCCGACAGAGCGAAGGCCAGCGCTTTGAGCGGCGTAGTGTTGATCCCGAGCATCCGGGCGGCTTCCTGGTCCTCCCTGATGGCAACCCAGGCATAGCCAATCTTCGATCGCACCAGCAGCGTGGTGACGACGATCCCGAGCACGACCAGCGCCAGGGCGCTGTAATAGAAGAACTCTCCTTCCGATCGCACCGGAAGATCGATTCCGGTGGACCCCTGGGTGACGCTGTCCCAGGTGTCGGCGATCTGGCGAGCCGCTTCCGCGACCCCCAGGGTGGCAATCGCGAAGTAGTGACCCTTGAGCCTGAGCACCGGCAGCCCAATCAGACTGGCGACGATCGCCGCCAGGACTGCCCCGCAGAGCAGCGCCGGAAAGAACGGCACGTGCCAGCCGGAGATCATCAGAAGGCCAGTGGTGTACGCGCCGATTCCGAAGAACGCCACGTTTCCGAAGGCAGCATATCCGGTATAGCCCCCGATGAAGTTCCACCCCTGGGCCATCAAGGCGAGGATGAGGAATCGGGTATAGGTGAGCAGCTCGTATTCGCTTCGAAACTTTGGAACGAACAGCAACCCGACGCCGAGCACCAAGAGGCTCACCGCCGCGATCCACTGGCGCCCACTGAGCTTCCACCGGCTAGGCATAGAACTTCTTCCCGGCGATTCCCTGAGGCCTGAGCACCAACAGAATGACCAGGGCCCCGAAGGTAAACGCCTGGGACAATGCCGGCAGGCGCGCGCCGACGAACACGTCAACGAAGGAGTAGAGGACCGCGCCGAATAGGACGTTGCCCACTTCGCCCAGCCCGCCGAGGACGGAGATGACGAAGGCGCGCTGAGTGTAGGCCCCTCCGAGGTTCGGATCGAATGGCACGATCAGCGACAGCAGCGAGCCCGCCGCTCCCGCCAGCGACGCGCCGATGGCGTAGGTCAGCGCGTAGATCGTTCCGACTTTGACGCCGGTGAGCCGAGCGGCGTCGATGTCCATCCCGGTGGCCCGGATCGCCCTTCCCGCGCGGCTTGAGCGGAGAAACCAGGCCGTCAAGCCGACGAGAAGGAGCGCGATTCCCAGGGCCGCGAACCGGATGTACGGGATCCGCACCGCCCCGAGCGTCCACCCGGTTCCGCTGTAGCGGGTGGTGACCGAGCGCAAATCAGCCTTGAAGAAGAAATTCACCAGGTTGACGATCAAGATCTCCAAACCAAAAGTAAGCAGGAAGGTCGCCAGCATCGGGGCGCGGACTACCTGGTTGATCAAGATTTTCTGAACGAAGAAGCCGAGGATGAATAAAGCCACCATCGAAAAGGGGATGGAAACGAACGGATCGATCCCCGCCAGCTCGTTCAGATAAAACGTGAAATAGGCTCCCAGCACCACATAGGCGCCGTGGGCCAGATTCACGATGTTCATGATGCCCCAGACGAGCGAAAAGCCGAGCGCGACGAGGGCGAGAATCCCGCTGAGCAGGATCGCATTCACCGCGATTTGGCCAAACTCCGCCGCGTTCATGTGCTAGCGCGATGCTCTCTGGTTCCATGGAGGCATCGGGTAGATCGCCTCCTTTTCCGCCACTTCCGGGGGTCCCACGGTGTACTTCTTGCCGTCCGGCTGAAGCTGCTCGGCGGCCATCGGCTTGTAGATGTTGACGCCCCGCGAATCGAACTTGATCTGGCCGTAGAAGGTCATGACGTCCAGCGCCGCGATGGCATCCCGCACCTTCTTTGGATCCAACCCGCCGGCCTTCTCGATCGCCTTTTGGTAGACGATCACGGCCGCCGCTGATTCCGCTACCTGATAAGGAATGTCCCCGTAGTTTGGATATTTCGCCTTGAACGCCTGGGCGAAGGCCTGCGGCGTCTTCCACACGTCCTCTCCGTTGTACTTGAGGGCGCTGGTCCACTGGGTGGCGCCGAACATGTAGTCCGCATCCTGTTTCAGGTTTGCGCGAAATTCCGGAGACGACGGTCCGACGCTGAAACCCATCGCTTTCGGAGAGACCCCCAGATCCTTCGCTTGCTTGACGATCAGCAGTGAATCCTGAAGGTGGCCGGCGCCGAGAACGAGGTGCGCGTTCTTCGCTTTGACGTTGGTCAGCAAAGAGCTGACGTCTTGGGTGTTCGAGGGGTACAACTCGTGATACACCACGTCCATCCCCAATTGTTTTGCGTAGTCCGCGGCGCCACTGGCGACTTCCTTGGAGAAGGGCTCGTTCTCTCCCAGGATCGCCACCGTCTTCAAGCCCGGGTCTTTGCGCCGGACGACGTCGATGATCCCGCGCAGGTAGAGCTTGGCGGGGCTGAGCACCATGAACGAATACTTGTAGCCTTTGTTGAAAATGCTCTCTGCGGAGCCGTTCCCCTCCACCATCGGAATTTTGTATTTCTCGGCGATCGGCGCCGCGGTCGCCGTCGGCGCCGATGCATAAGGGCCAAGAAGAAAGTTGACCTTGTCTTCGTTGACCAGTTTCTCGAACAACTGGGCGGTGCGCTCCGACTTCGACTCGTCGTCGTAATATTTGAGCTGAACCTTGTACGGTTTGCCGCCCACGCTGATCCCACCGGCTTTGTTCAAGGTGTCGACCGCGAACTGATACCCGTCTCGCGTGTATTCGCCCTCCTTCGCGGTCTTTCCCGTCATCGAGATGGCCGCACCGAGCACAATCGTGTCCGCGGCGGATGCCGGAAGCGAATCCAGGAGAGGGGATACGAAAGCTGCGAAGATCGCCAATCCGGCGACTCCTTTAATCCGTCTCATCAGACTGCCTCCTTATTGACTGCGTTCCCCCACCCTCGAGGCGCGGGGTATTCCACGTTTTATTCCACCGAAGCAAGAGCTTTTCCGAAGCACGTTTGGAATTGAGGAAGGCTTACGCAAGCGGAGATGGCGGACCCCTTCCGGGCGGCGAATTGATTCCCGGCCCAGCCCGGAACTAGATTCGCGGTACGATGACGCCTCTTTCCCGATCTTTGACCGCCGGCTTGATTTTCGTCTCTCACAGCGCCTTCGCCGACGATCCGGTATTTGTCGCGCCGGATGTGAACGAGGTTTTCCGCCCGGTTTCAAGGCCGATATCTCTGCCGGTCGAGATTTCTCCCCAACACGGCATCTTCGTCCAGGCCAGCCTCAACGGATCGAACCCGCTCTGGTTTCTTTTGGACAGCGCGAGCAGCTCGGCGCTCATCCTCGACCAGCGAAGGGCGGTCGAGCTGAAGCTGCCCGTGGATGCGCGGGGACTGGGGATGGGCGCGGGGGAAGACCCCTTCGAGGTGACCTATTCGCGCGGAGTTTCAGTCCGCCTGGCCGGAGTGGAGTTTTCCGACCAGACGGTGGCCGCCACCCCGCTGGACACGCTTCGGCTCTACGCCGGCCGCGAGCTGGACGGCATTCTCGGACACGAGCTGTTCACCCGGTTCGTCGTCGAGGTGGAATACGCCAAAGGAACCGTGAAGCTCTACGAGCCGTATCCCTATCGGTATACCGGCCGCGGCCAGGTGCTCCCCGCCTCCCTGGAGGGGAAGCACTTCTGCATCAGAGCCAAGGTCGACCTGGACGGCGCCCAGCCGGTCGAGGCCAAGCTGCTGGTCGACACCGGGGCGGGCCAGATCCTCACCACCTTGAACACTCCATTTGTCGACTCACATCGTTTGCTTCCGCCCGATTGGAACAAGGCAAAGACCCGGGTCCAGGTCGGCCTCGGGGGCGAAACGCGCGTTTTCGCGGCGCATGCCCGGTCCATCGAGCTGGGCCAGCTCATGTTCCATGACCTCGCGGTGGAGCTGTCTCGCGACAAGACCGGCCTTTTCGCCAGCTCCGAGTTCGACGGCATCCTCGGGGGCGAAATGCTGCGGCGTTTCAAGGTGATCTTCGATTACTCGAGGCAGCGGGTCATCCTCGAGCCGAATCCGCAAATCGCGGGGTTGTGAATTGCCGGGCGGGCTGGGACTCATCCCACTGATTGCGGGCCTGATCGCGGCTTCCGATGATGGGGGACCCGCATCCAAAGAACCGCTCGATGGCGGAACGATCGCGGTTCAGGGCGAGGTGGATCCCTGTGCGGCGGAGCGCTCGCGCGTTGAACGCCGCAAGGCCTGGTTGTTGGAGCGGCATCAGGAACAGGCCGGCCGCGGGTTCCCAGATCCAAAGGCAGGAATTCCGAACATGGAGGCCGTTTACTGCCACGACAATCCCAAGCACGAGGAGTGCACGCTCGGCAATCCGCCGATGGAGTTCTCGCCGGATGAGCTCACCTGGGAAGCGCAGAAGACTTTCGAGGATCGCGATGCGCACGTGATCGGCATGAAAAGAGCCCTCGATGCCTGCCGAAAGCGGAACCGCTCGTGGAGTCAGAAGGCGAATTCGCCTTGAGCCCGTAGCGCGGTAAACGCCGCCAGGTTCACGATGTCGGAAACGCTGGCGCCCATCTGCAGCACGTTGACCGGCCGATGCATGCCGAGAAGGACCGGGCCGATCACCTCGGCGCCGCCGAGGCGCCAGAGCAACTTGTAGGCGATGTTCGCCGCGTCGAGATTCGGAAACACCAGGACGTTGGCGTCATCGGTGAGGCGGCAGAAGGGGAAATTCTCCAGTCGCACCTCTCTCACCGACGCGGTATCGACCTGGATCTCGCCATCCACTTCGAGGTCCGGCCGGCGAACCTGCACCAGCCCGGCCGCCCGCTTGACCTTCGTCGGGCTGGGGCCGGCCGCGCTCCCGAAATTCGAGTAGCTGAGCATCGCAATTCGCGGCGTGAGATCGAAGTAGCGCGCCAGGTCGGCGGTCCGGATCGCGATCTCCGCCAGCTCCTCCGCGGTGGGGTCGATGGTCACCGTGCAGTCGGCAAAGAACTTGAAGTCGTCCTTCAACACCACGATGTAGACACCGCCGGCGCGCTGCTCGTCCTTGGTGCGGATGATTTCAAGGGGCGCGCGGATCCCCTCGGGGTAGCTGGTGGTCAGCCCGGTCACCATTCCCTCGGCAGAGCCGTTGCGGACCATCATCGCCGCGAAGTAGTTGCGGGTGCCAATCAGCCTCTTCGCCTCGGTCATCGAAGTTCCGCGCCGTTTGCGCAAATCCCAATACTGCGCCACGTAGCGATCGAAATTCGGATCAGATGTGGGCTGGATGATTTTGACGTCGTTCAGCTTCGAGAGGCGCTGCTCCTCGATCAGCGGTCGAATCGATTCGCTCTCCCCGAGGAGCATCGGAGTGCAGATTCCCTCTTCCGCCAGGATCTGCGCCGCGCGCAGGATCTTCGGCTCGTCTCCTTCGGGGAAGACGATCCGCACCGATCGCTTGCGCGCCTTGGCGTAGATCGTGCTCATGACTTGTTGAATGCGGCCGTGCAGCGGGTTCGTCTCCGGCGGCTGATGGACGCGGTCGGCTTCGGAAGTCATGCGTTCCTCCTGCGACGGAGCACGAACGTGCCACGTCAGCCCGTTTGGTCAAGTCATAGCGCGTCGTGCCCAGGGTTGGTCGCCATGCGGCGCTTCTTGCCCGGTGTTTCATGCCAAATCAGCGCTCGTGCCCAGTGGGCGACCAGGCGGCTTCGAGTTTCCGCTTGACACCAAAAATCAAAGGTACGATGGTCCGACCACTGGGTTGCAGGAGGATTCGCTGGTGGCAAACACAGCCACACTCCCCGCGAAGAACACGGCGCTGCCGTCAGCGCAGCCGACGTTCCAGGCCGTCCGCAAGACCCGGAGATACCAGCAGGTCGCCGAGCAGATTCACCAGATGATCGTCGACGGCGTGCTCAATCCCGGAGATCGCCTACCGCCCGAACGAGAGCTGGCGGCGAAATTCGGAGTCAGCCGCGGCTCGATTCGCGACGCGCTGCGGACGCTGGAGGCGATGGGGATTGCCCAGTCGCACCACGGAACCGGAACGGTCGTCCGCGATCTGTCCGTCGATTCCCTGGCGGTGCCCTTGTCCAGCCTGCTGCTGCGAAAGCGGCATCTGGTAGCGGAGCTTTTGGACGTCCGCTGGATGATCGAGCCCGCCCTGGCTTCGCGAGCGGCGGCGCATGCAACCGAGGAGGAAGTTTCCCGCCTCGAACAGATCCTCAAACGCCAGCGCGAGAAGATGCGCCGCGGAGAAGAGACGATCGATGAGGATTCTGAGTTTCACTACGTCATCGCTCTCGCCGCCGGAAACAGCGTGGTGCTCAAGTTCCTCGACGTGCTGATGGATCTGTTGCGCGACAGCCGCTCCCGGTCCCTCCAAGTGCCGGGCCGGAGCGAGCACTCGTACGCGGGTCACATGCGGATTTTCAAAGCGATCAAACGCGGCGATGGGTCCGCTGCCGGCAGCGCCGCGCGGCAACACCTGAGGGAGATCAAGCGGATTGTAATGCGACAAGCACGATAAAGGGAGGCACCAGATGGGCCGTCTTTACGCCGTAGAAATTGTCTATCGGGGAATCTTTCAGAAGAACCTGGCGAGGAACATCAGCAGGGCGATCGTGCTCGCCGCCCACCGCGACGGAAAGCCGGGCATCTCCTTTGGACGTTACGGCGACAGCCCGGAACGCAATGGCATCCCCGCCAAGAGCTTCGCCATCGTCGCCACCGACGAGATGACGCTCGAAGAAGGGATGGCGAAATACGAGCCGAAAGAGGTGGACGTCACCATCGTCGTCGATGACACGCTCTGCAAAGGGGTCGAGTCCTGGGCCTGGTACGGCCTGCAACCGATCAACCGGCTGCTCAAGCCCAACGGGACGATGATCGTGACCTCGGTGGAGAGCCCCGAGGTGCTGATCCCGATGATGCATCTTAAAGACTATCCGTATCAGCTGGCGATCCTCAAAGGCACGCCCAGCTTCTCCGGTCTCTGGGTCTACAAAGACGATCACACCGACGTGAGAATCCTCGGCGCGATCGCCAAAGTCTGCCCGGATCTCTTCAGCTTGAAATCGCTCCAGGAGACGATCCGCGAGGAATGGGACAGCGAGATCAAAGCCACCTCCGCGCAGCGCGCCTTCGAGCGGGTCGAGACCTCGACGGTGCAGCCGTCGCAGGGGAATCCAGAGACGCCCTTCAGCTTCGTGATGCCGAAGTGGACCGAGATGCGCGAAGGAATCGCCATTCCCAGCATCGCCATGGGCCATCAGATGAAGGACCCGAACACCGGCAAGATGGGTGGCTACCAACCGGAGCGGAACTCCACGTTCAAGAAATTCACCACGCGGACGATGCGGCCGGTGGTGGATTTCTCCACCTGCATCAAATGCACGCTCTGTTGGCTGCAGTGCCCAGACTCATGCTTCGACGTCACCCCGGACGGCTTGTACGACGCCAACATGCAGGCCTGCTGTGGCTGCGGAGTTTGCGAGGCAGTTTGTCCTGTCCCCAATTGCGTCACCATGGTGAACGAGACCCAGTTCACCGACAACGCGAGTCAGTGGCTGCAGTGGAAGAAGGAGCCGGAAGAATACAAGCGCTGGCTGCTGTCGACGATTGCCAACCGCCCAGAGCGCTCCCACGGATTCCGGTTCCGCGGACAGTACGAAGAGCAGGTTCCCGAGATGCTGAAGATCGCCCAACAAGGCTAGAGATTTAGAGGAGAGCGGACATGGCAAACGCAGAGGAAATGGCAACCGCGGCAGAGGGAACGACCACCGCGCCGGACACCACG
>WNFF01004277.1_pt1 | contig 19017 bp, 15 predicted proteins | sample 5400441 | NCBI WGS metagenome assembly WNFF01 (sample SAMN13153345, study PRJNA577476) | soil metagenome | isolation source: 120 cm saprolite under Douglas fir tree site 2 hole 3 replicate 1 | place: USA:California | collected 2015-04-18 | reverse complement strand
GATCGCGTTGCCGCCCATCGGCAAAGGCAAGCCGCCCGTGTGTTCGTGCCACCACTCGCCAAGATCGAGCACCTTCTTCAAACCGAGGTTGTGATAGAAGAGCTGGCCTTCGTGAATCAGCAAGCCAGCGTCACAGCGGCCTTCAGTGACTGCGTCGATGATCTGATCGAAGGGGACAACTTCGTATTTGAAATCCGGATTGTAAAGGCGCAGCGTCAGAAACGCACTGGTCAAAGTGCCGGGCACGGCGATCTTCGCTTTTGATAGGTCCGCCGGATCCAGTTCTTCGTTCGCCACGACGACCGGCCCGTAGTTGTCGCCAATCGAAGCACCGTGCGGCAGCAACGCGTACTTGTCCGCGACGTAGGCGTAAGCATGAAAGCTGATCGCGGTGACGTCATAGGTTCCCTTGCGCGCTGCTTCGTTCAGCGTTTGGATGTCCTGGAGCGTATGTTCGAATTCAATGTCGCCGGTTTCGATCTTGTTCGTCGCCAGAGCGTAGAACATAAACGCGTCGTCGGAATCCGGCGAGTGGGCGATACTTATTTGTTTGGTTGCAGTTTGTGTCATTTGAATCTGGCGCACCGGTGAACCAGCCGCGCTTTTCTTATTCAGGCAGATACAGCTTCTGTGTCTCTCTTCAGTCGATTGTAAAGCGTGTCGCGCTCGACCGCTTCAAAGCCGGCATCTTCGATCAATTCGACAAGTTCTGATTTGGTCATCTTCACTTCGTTATTGGTTTCAATCGAATAACTCTCCGTCAACTCACCGCCTTCGGTAATGGTGCCGTCCACGTCGTTCGCGCCGAAATGCAGGGCAACTTGCGCGAGGCGTTTGCCGAGCATGACCCAGTACGCTTTGATGTGCGCAAAGTTGTCGAGCATCAGGCGCGACACCGCCATCGTCTTCAACGAATCTACGCCGGATGGTCCCGGCAAATGCGCGAGCTGCGTGTCGGGCGGATAAAACGCGAGCGGAATAAAGCATTGAAAACCGTTGGACTTGTCCTGCTGTTCGCGCAAACGAATCATGTGATCGACGCGGTCTTCGATCGATTCAATGTGGCCGTAAAGCATCGTCGCGTTTGTTTTCAAGCCCGCCGCGTGCACTTTGCCGGCAAGCTCCAGCCAGCGCGCAGCGTCGCACTTGTGCGCGCAAATCATCGAGCGCGTCGGCTCGCGAAAAATCTCAGCGCCGCCGCCCGGACAGGAATCCAAGCCAGCGGCGATCAACTGTCGAATCATGTCTTCGTCCGGCATCTTGTAGAAATGAGCGAAATGATCCAGCTCGACCATCGTGAACGCCTTCAGGTGGAGCTGTGGATATTCCTTCTTCAAAGATGAAAGCAGGTCAGTGAAGTAGCTGAACGGCAGTTTCGTGTTCAGTCCGCCGGTAATATGCAGTTCGGTCGCGCCTTCCGAGACGGCCTGGCCCGCGATGCGCAGGGAATCATCGATGTTATGCGTGTAAGCGTCCGGCTGGCGCGGGGTGCGGTAGAACCCGCAAAACTTGCAGTCAACGTAGCAGACGTTCGTCGGATTGAAATGCCGGTTGACGTTGAAATAAGTCGTGCGGCCATGTTTCTGCCGGCGGACGGTGTCGGCGAGTTTGCCCAGGGCGTTGAGATCGTTGGTCGCGAAGAGGGCTATGCCGTCTTCAAGAGACAAGCGCAAACCGCTTTCTACTTTGGCGCTGATTTCGTTCAGTTTTTGGTCGTGTGAAAAGCTCATGTTTAGTTCGAGTCTATCTATGTTGAAAAAGCACCGCGCTGCCGAAACTTAGAAACAGGATCACGCTCACAAAAGCATTAGTCGTAAAAAACGCTGCGTTTAGTTTGCTCAAATCGTTCGCGCGCACCAGCGTGTGCTGGTAAATCAGCAAGGCGCCCGTAGCGATTACGCCGATGATAGCCAGCAAACCCAGGTTCGTTACGAAGTATAGCAAAACCAGCGCGGCGAATGCTCCCGCGTGCAACCCGCGCGAAATCCAAAGCGCGCGCGCGATGCCAAAACGTGCCGGAATTGAGTACAAACCTTCGCGCCGATCGAAATCGTAGTCCTGGCAAGCGTAAAGCACGTCAAAGCCTGCGGTCCAAAGCAGCACGACCAGCGAGAGTAGCAACGGTGCGGGACTGTCGATCGTGCCGCGCACGGCAATCCAAGCGCCGGTGGGCGCGATCGCCAGGCACCAGCCAAGCACGATGTGCGACAGCGTCGTCCAACGCTTCGTGTACGAGTAGAGCATGACGCTGGCCAAAGCGAGCGGTGAAAGGATCAGTGTCAGGCGGTTGAGCATAGCGGCAGCGAACAAAAACATACCCGCGCCGGCAATCGTGAATATCAACACAAAGACGACTGAGAGTTTCCCTGCGGGAATCGCGCGCGCCTTCGTGCGCGGATTGCGCGCGTCATAGTCTTTGTCGGCGATGCGATTGAAAGCCATCGCCGTCGAGCGCGCGCCCACCATTGCGACTGCGATCCACAGAAGCTGCGAAAAGCTCGGCAGGCCGCGTGCGGCCAACACCGCGCCCAGCAAAGCAAACGGCAACGCAAAAAGCGTGTGCTCGATCTTGATCATTTCGAGCGTCGTGCGGATGTTGCTAACGATTCCTGCGGACATCTTGGGTGAAAATGTTAAGTGAAAGTTGCTTTGCGCCGGTAAGTCGATCTTACGTTTGCCCAGCGGCATTCGCAAGCGGCGGTTGCGCGACGAATGAATTGGAATTTAGCCGCCGCCAAAGCGCAATGCTAGAATCAGGGCGAACGCCATGACCAACGGCCGAAAAACAGGAAAAACGCGTCGAGTCCGGGCAAGTTCGCCGCGAACTCGGCGCGGCGTCAGGATCACGGTCTTTGCGCGGTCGCTTGTGAAAGAGTGGCGACGGCTGGGGTTGCCGGCGGCGAACGCTCGCGTCGTAGTTGCCGTTTCGGGTGGCGCCGATTCGGTAGCGCTGTTGGGCGCGCTCAATGAGCTGAGCCAATCGAAGAAGCTGAAGGTCAAACTGTTTGTCGCGCACCTGGATCACGGGCTGCGAAAAGATTCGCGGGCGGACGCGCGTTGGGTAAAGGCCTTAGCGAAGCGGCTTGGCCATGAGAGTCTGGCCCGGCGAGTTGACGTGACAGCATTGGCGTCCGGCAGTGGCGCCAATCTGGAACAGGCTGCGCGGCAGGCGCGTTACAAATTTCTGGCGAAGGTCGCGAAAGAAAAGCGAGCGGTCGTCGTTCTAACGGCGCATACGATGGATGATCAAGCGGAGACAGTTGTGTTGAATCTCTTGCGCGGCAGCGGGATGGACGGCCTCAGCGGAATTGAGCCCGCGCGGCGATTGGGCGAGGGAAGTGAAATTATTCTGGCGCGCCCGCTGTTGAGCTGGGCCCGGCGCCAAGACACCGAAAGCTATTGCCGCTTGCGGGCGGTTGAGTTTCTCACTGATGAGATGAACACGGACGAAAAGTTCACGCGTGTGCGCGTCCGCCGGCAACTGTTGCCGCAGATGGAAAGTTTCAATCCCAGGATCGTCGAAGGGTTGGCACGAACTGCGGAGTTGCTGCGCGAAGACTTTACGGCCCTGGATCAAGCCGCTGGTCGTTTGCTTGCACTGGCCAGGGAAGACGAAGGCTCGCGTTTGCGAATCGACTTGCTGGCGCTCGCCCCAACGGCTTTGCGGCGGCGCGCTTTGCGTCAATGGATCGACGAGGGTCGCGGAGACCTGAAGCGGATTGAGCGCGTGCACGTTTTGGCGGTTGAGAGCCTGCTGTTCGGGGATCGAGGCGGACGGGTGATCGAATTACCGGGCGGCCCTAAAGTCCTGCGCCGGCAGAAGTGGTTGCAATTTGTGGTGACCGAATCCTAGAACCTGATCGGAAACGGATGCGTAATACCATCGCGGCGATCACGGCGGGCACCTGAAGGGGCAAGTCACAGCATCTTAGGGACGCCTTTTTTAGGGGCAAAGATTGGGTGTTGGGAACGCCAATCGGTTTGGGATTTTTTGAAGCGACAATTACTGCCGATTTGAGGTATGATCGGCGACGGAGGAAGTAAAGACTTTGAGTTCGACGGCCAGACAAATCGTTTTTTGGGCACTAATCATCCTGGGTGCGCTCTTGATCTACAAGCTGGTTAATCCCGGCAGCAAGAACACGCAGAACATCGATCTTACTCAACTCGAAGACAAAATAAACAAAGGCGAGTTGAAGCAGTTGACGGTCAGGGCTACTGAGACCGTCGCTGTCGATCGGGTGAGCGGAGTTGAGTATCACATCCAATTATCGAACGAACACACGAAGGCAGAGATTCTCAGCGAAGCGCGCGGCAGCGTTAACGGGAAGCCGCGCGTCGATAAGGTTGAAGATGAGCCGAGTTCCAGCTATTGGCTGCCCGCGCTCTATTACCTTCTGCCGTTCGCGCTGCTGCTTGGGTTTTGGATCTTTATGTTGCGGCAGATGCAATCCGGCGGCAATAAAGCTCTCTCGTTTGGGAAATCGCGCGCGAAGCTCCTCAGTAATCAGCAGAAGCGCGTGACTTTCAAAGACGTCGCGGGCGTCGAAGAGGCCAAGGAAGAACTACAGGAGATCATCGAGTTCCTGAAAGAGCCACAAAAGTTTCAAAAGCTCGGCGGCCGCATTCCCAAAGGCGTCCTGATGATGGGCCCGCCGGGAACCGGCAAGACTTTGCTGGCCCGCGCGATTGCCGGCGAGGCCAACGTGCCGTTCTTTTCGATTTCAGGTTCGGATTTTGTCGAGATGTTCGTCGGCGTTGGCGCTTCACGCGTGCGCGATCTGTTCGAGCAAGGCAAGAAGAATGCGCCCTGCATCATCTTCATTGACGAGATTGACGCTGTTGGTCGCCATCGCGGCGCGGGCCTCGGCGGCGGACATGACGAGCGCGAGCAGACCCTGAATCAGTTGCTGGTAGAGATGGACGGGTTTGAATCGAACGACGGCGTGATCTTGATCGCTTCGACGAATCGGCCTGACGTTTTGGATCCGGCCCTGCTTCGACCCGGGCGATTTGATCGGCGCGTCGTCGTATCCAGACCTGACGTGCGCGGCCGCGAAGGCATTTTGAAAGTTCACACGCGCAAGATTCCGCTCGGTGAAGATGTCGACATCAGCATCATCGCGCGCGGCACGCCGGGATTTACCGGCGCCGATCTCGCTAACCTGGTGAACGAAGCCGCGCTCAACGCGGCGCGCTACAACAAAAAAGTTGTCGCCATGCATGATTTCGAGTTGGCCAAGGACAAAGTGCTGATGGGCGCTGAGCGCAAGAGCATGGTCATCTCGAACGAAGAGAAACGCGTTACGGCCTATCACGAAGCGGGCCACACGCTGGTCGGATTGAAGGTGCCGAACGCCGATCCGGTTCATAAGGTGACGATCATTCCGCGCGGCATGGCGCTCGGCGTAACTCAGCAACTGCCGGAAGGCGACCGCCACAACTATACGAAGGACTATTTGCTTGGGCAGATTTCGATCCTGATGGGCGGCCGCATCGCGGAAGAGACTTTCCTCGGCGGCATCACCACCGGCGCGTCGAACGACATCGAGAAGGCGACAGAGCTGGCGCGCGCGATGGTCTGCGAGTACGGCATGTCCGAGCTGGGCCCGCTGACCTTTGGCAAGAAGGAAGAGCAAATCTTTCTGGGCCGCGAGATTGCTCAGCATCGAGATTACTCGGAAGAGACTTCAATTCGCATCGATTCCGAAGTGCGCAAGATTGTCACCGAACAGTACGAGCGCGCGACGAAGATCATTCAGGAGAATCGCGATACGCTGGTGCGTCTGGCGGATGCATTGCTCGAGCATGAGTCGCTCGACGGCGTGCAGATTCGTCGCATTGTTGCCGGGCTACCGCTTGAAGACGCTGAATCACCGTCAACGGTAAGTGAAGACGAGCCGCAATTGAAAGAACCGGTGCAGCGCCCGCTGAAGCCAATCCTGCCGCCGATCACGGGCAGCACGCCGGCGACGGCATAAGATCTTGTCAGTACCACCTGCGTTAGCGGGTGGGTCAAACACTCGACACGAAAGGCGAGAGTCACGGCTCTCGCCTTTTCTTTTGGTAAGCGAAAACGCGCCTGAGGCTGAGTCCGACGTTCCTACTGAATCGGAATTGCCAGTTCAGCGAGCAAGCTTTGAAGCTCCGGTCGATCAGACTTCGGAAAGACTACTCGACCTCCGGTTTCCTTCGTGATCAACTTAAGAAGATCGACCGCCTTTGAGCGGCTTTTATCCAATTGCTGAACCAGACCGATCGCAAAAACCGAAGTCTTGTGCTCATTTAACTTCTGAATGAGTTGCTTCTGATTTATCCTGCTGCTTCTCTCTTCACCGTCTGTAATCAGGATGATTACCTTGTTCGTATCCGGCGACTCCTGAGCCAAACTATCACCGATAAACTCAATCGCATCCAGCAGGGTCGTCTGGCCGCCTTGTACGTAAAGGTTGTTAATAGTTTGATTCAATAATTGCTCGTCCTGGGTCGCCTCAATCCTGGGAGTGGGTACGGCTCTCGAGGCTCTGCCCAGGCCCTGGGATGCGAAATCAAATAACGAGACAGGTCCATGGTCGTGGACTTGATGGACTACTCCCTTACCAATTTCTTCGACCATCTGGAGCTGCGATCTCATCGAGCCGGTGTCGTCGAGTAGGATCCCATACGCGATGATATTCATTGCTTCGGCGTAAGTCTGGAGTATCATACGCCGCGAAAGTTGAATCTTCCAGGTTGTTGGATCGCCGCCTGAGAGCTTTTAATCACGGAAAGAGATCATGTCCGAAACCGCCGACGACCAACCTCAACTGAAAGAACCGGTTCAGCGACCGCTGGAGCCAATCCTGCCGCCGATCACGGGCAGCACGCCGGCGGGGGCATGGCGAAAGTCAAAAGTGAAAAGGTAAGCAGCTGCGCTGCGATTTCGGGAAATCGCAATGGTCAGCGATCCAGCACCCCCTCGTGTTGCAGGGCATACTTCAGCGAAGTCGAGTCGACGAAAGAAACTATTCTTTCGTCTACCCAGAACACAGAGGCGTAATTCCTATTTCTCTCAGGATTGAATCTTATCGTGACTGCCCGCTCCCCGATCTTATTACCATTCGCGTCTAACTTCTCGTTCCGTTCGATGACCGTAACAGCCTGTCGCACTCTTTGCTCAAAGACCTGGTGGGCCTTTGCAGCCGTTACATAACCTTCGTGGCCATAGGTTAAAAGCGAAGAGTCGGACGACGTACATGACGTGTAGGTGAACCCTCCGCGCCCGTCGAATAGGGTTCCATGCACGATTCCGCCGCAGTCCCACCGAACGGGCACGACCATCATGCCAACAAGAGCGGCGAGAGCAAAGACCGAAATTCGAATCAGCATTCGAAACCGCAGACGTCGTCATTATCGGGAGCGGCATTGTCGGATCGAGTGTCGCCTATCATCTGGCGCAAGCCGGATGTACCAACGTACTGGTCGTCGAGCGCGAGGCGCACCAGGGCAAGGGCTCGACCGGGAAAAGCATGGGCGGCGTGCGCGCGCAGTTTTCGACGCCGGTAAACATACAGATGTCGCGGTACTCGATCGACTTCTTTTCGCGCTTTGATGAAGTCGTAGGCCACCCGGCGGACTATCGCGCGCACGGATATCTTTTCTGCGCGACCAGCGAGAGTCATCTGGCTTACTTGCGAGCGAACCACGAACGACAGGTCGCAGCGGGCGTAAATAATGTCGAATGGGTTTCGCCCGAAGAGATCCAGGCAATTGTGCCGCAACTTCGGACTGACGACATTCTCGGCGGCACATTTTGTCCGACGGACGGCTTTGTCGATCCGCACAGCGTGATGATGGGATTCATGAAAAACGCGCGCGAGCGCGGCGCGCGCTTGTGGCTGGACACTCAAGTCACGGGAATCGCGGTTGAAAACGATCAGATAGCCGGAGTCGATACCTCGCGAGGCCGGGTGGCCACGCGCGTTGTCGTTAATGCCGCCGGCGCGTGGGCGGCGGGAGTCGCACAGATGGCCGGAGCCGAATTGCCGGTCGAGCCACTGCGGCGTCAACTTGTGCCCACCGAACCGTTCGATCAACTACCGAAACGCTTTCCGATGGTGATCGATATGTCCACCGGATTTCACTTTCGCCGCGAGGGGAAGGGAATTCTGCTGGCGTGGAACGATCCGGCGGAGACGCCCGGATTCAAAACGGAATTCGATTCAACGTTCGTGGAAAAAATCCTGACCCGCGCGGCTGCGCGCGTGCCGGTTCTGGCTGAAGCCGGAGTGAATCCGCGCCGCGCGTGGGCCGGGCTGTACGAAATGACTCCCGATCATCACGCGATCATCGGCCCCGCGCCCAACGTAAAGGGTTTGTATTTCGTCAACGGCTTCAGCGGTCACGGCGTGATGCACTCGCCCGCTTCCGGTCGCATTGCCGCGGAGCTGATTCTGCAAGGACACTCTGATCTCATCGACGCCGGGCAACTCAGCGTCGAGCGCTTTGCTCAAGGCAAGCTGCTGGAAGAGACGGCGATTCTGTAATCCGATACCGTCGAGTCAGTGGACGTGACGGCGCACGTGCGCTCTGGCTCGCGCCGCGAATCCCGCATATTCGCCGCAACCGGGAGCGCCGTCATTGTTTGGGTTGAGCGCTTTGATAACTTCGCCGATCCGGTCGCCTAGTTCTGGCGCGACCCGCGCAAAAGCCGCCTTCGATTCGGATTGTTCGGTTTCCTTCTCTTTGTCCGGTGGCTGTGGGGTTGGTCTTTGCCCGGTGTTGTCCGTGTCAAGTACATGTTTTCTGGCATCCGTCATCGCATCGCGAATGGTCTCGATCATATGGCTGCCAAGCGCCCGGTAACTTTCAAACTGCGCTTCGCTAAACCACTGATCCGCGGCCGACTCCTGCGGAAACGTTTCGCTGGTGGAATGGTAGTTCAACACGTCTCGCGGCTCGTCTCCGATCAGGGAGGGTTTTATATAGACAAGGAGCCCGTCGTATTTCGCGTCACACTCCGGGCTGGTGCTGCCATCGGGCCCGTCGACGCACGAGTAGCGAATCACACCGAGCGCGCAGTAGTTGTTTCTTGCTTCGGGATTACGACCGAACACCATCTCGCCCATGTCGATCGGAACGCCGAAGTCCACTCGGATCTGGCGAATGGCCATTGCCAGATCTCCAAACTCATACCCCGTGTCGGTGCCCGCGTCGCAGACCACGATGAAACGACAACGGCGCAGAACCATTTCGTAGAGCCCGAAATTTTCAAAGTGTCCGCCGTCGGAAAGATAGACATACGGCCGCTTGTCGTCGGTGAGTCCCAGGGCTTCTTCCACAATTGGCCGAACCGACTCTCGCGGCGAATCCAGCTGATAGGTCTGTGCGCCGGCCGGTCCCGGATTTCCCAGCCAAAAGCCGAGCCGCACATTGAAAAGAGTCATGATGATCCGAACGATCGATGAGGTCATCATGTAACCCATGTTTGGGCTGGCGGCCGCCCCGGAAATCGAAGCCGCGGTGGCGAGCGAGATCCCGTTCTGGCCACCGTACTCTTTCGAGTTTCGGTAACCAAGCCAGTAACTTCCACAGTGAAGCGGAGACATCGTGAGCGACTCAGCTTTGCGATCCTGCCACTCCAGTTTGTCGCCGCCGACGAGATTCAGCGTCACGTTGAGAACATGAAAAGGCTTCTGGGTGAGTTCATGCATCGCGAGATCTTTATCTTGCGTTAGCTTATTCATCGCCACGTTATCTTCGTTATCAAAGTCGGTGAATTTGGTTCGTGAGTTGTCTCGTTCGGTTTCGTCCCGACTCGTTCCCAGCATCGATCGCATCATCCGATTGCGCCACCAGTAATGCAGCGAGAACCGGTTGGTGTTAATGCACCAGCCCATGGCGACGGTAGCGAAAAAGAGAACTGCCGTCCCGAGAACTTCCAGCCACCAGGGACAGGCGAGAACGAACGCCTGATGGTCGCTGGGCGCGATTGAGTCGCGGAATTGGAGACCAATGGTTTTCTCAATCAACGGGCGCGCGGTTGCCAGCGTCTTGGCCAGTCCAAATAGAAGCCAGTCAGACGCCCAAATCAGGACGATCGCCAGGTATAAAGCGAAGATCGCCGCTGCCACGCTCGTAATGATACTGAAGATCCGAGTACTAGTGCCGGCGCCTTCCTCTTTGCCATTGCCCTTGGTGCTCGAGCTAAAGCCGCCGAAGAGTGAGATCGCGCCCGAGACCAGGCCGGCAATCGAAGTTACCGTGCTCTTAATCGAACCCGTGTGGCCGTGAATTAGAGATCCAAAATCAACCAGCAACAAGGGGCCAAAGGTCACCAGCAGAGTGAGCCCGCCCCAGGCCAGGACTGCCATCAGCGTCCAGGCGCCGCATCGCGCCCACCACTCCTGATCCTCGGAAAAGTAAAAGCGACTGCTGAAGCCGGCCACAAAGGTCCCGCCGATCATAAAGACGCACAGCAGAAATGGAACCGAGAGAGATACGTAAAGGAGATCAGGATTGAGAGAGATGGATCCAAACCTGATCGCATTCGAGATTCGAAGAACGAGCTGAACATTCAGGATCGCGTAGGTCAAGACTCCGGTAATGGCCCCACCCGCAGCGACGAGTGCGGGCACCAAAAGACAGCTTGAAATCTGCCCGACTAGATTTTGCCAATTGAATTCTTTGTTAAGAAAGCGTCGTATAAGATTCACCAGACTTGTGGCCGACAACGCAACCTGCGGGAGAGCTGGAATTGCCGCTCCCGCAATCGCGAATACTTGCCAACCGGGACGTTTGCAAAGAAGCGTATGCAGCCAGCCGGTCGGATGGTCCAATGTCTTTATGTCTCTGACCATGACCCAGTAAAGGCTGAAACATGCCGCCATCAGCAGAAGTGGCAGGACACATGTCAGCAGGATCGTTCTGACTGACCAGTTCCGGTTGAAGGCGGTAGGCAGGTTCAACGTGATGCCCGTGAGACTAACGAGGCCGAATGCGAGCCCAAGCAGACCCAGGGTTACCGGCAGATGTCCGCCCTGAGTTGCGCGACCGTAATTTGTCGCCCCGATCCACAGACTGTTCCACAAACGCGGCAACATAAGAAAGGTCATAATGGCCGGAATAAAGACCAGCCAGTTCAGGAAAAGATTGCGCAGGTAAGTCGCGATCATCGTCCACGTATCCGGAGAAAGAGCGCCAGTCTTGGGCGTCAGAAAGTTGGAGAATACTCGAAGGTTGTAGATAGGCTTTGGCTCTGGTTCGAGCGGAGATTTCGGCGGTCTCTTAAGTTCGTCGATGACTTTGTCGGCGCCTTCGCGATGAATCCATCGCGTCAGCCAACTGGCGATATAACCGCCGCCCGAGACGGTGGACAAGTAATCGAACTTCCCAAGTAGTCCGCATCGCGCCAACCCTTGCAAAACGCCGAGGTTGAAGATGGCGCTGCGGATGCCGCCGCCGGATAGACAGAGCGCAGAGCGCTTTTCCTTAAGCTCGCGAATGGCCACGTAAATGTTGGGAACGATGTCTTCGCTCGCTTTTTCCCGCTCGGTCCAGGTGGAGGCGTTCTTGAGGGCGGCCTTTACTTGCTTGTCGACGGGGCTGGCTTCGTCTGGTCGCTGCTGTGTTAATTCAGCACTTAAGACTTCAGCAAGAGTGAGTGGAAAATCGCTTTGTGGTGGAAGGTCTTGCGACATTTTTGATCCTGTCCCCGGCTCATCCTTTCGGCGCCGGACTCGAAGCCCGCTCAGACAGGTTTCGCCTAACGGGTTCGCTTAGATGTTGGAGCTGGCTCTGGGAGAATGCGGCGGTCGCAGGCTCTGAGGACCAGCCATGGATAGTGCAAGGCGACAGATAAGTATCCTAATCTGTTGCTTGCGTCAATAGTTTGTCGCCGCCGGTAGCCAATGGTAGACAGGTTCCCAGAGGCCGCAGTACTGTAGCACCGCGCAGATTCGATTCACCGGAGGAACTGATGAAAAGACACGCTTTCGTTTTGCTGGCACTGACCCTCGTGTTTGGTTTCGGCTCCGGCGTCTCAGCGGCTGACGACGCCAAGGTACAATCGTCGCTGATCGTCTCGACTGAGTGGGTGGCGAAACATCTCAACGATGATGCAATCGTGCTGCTGCACGTGGGCGACAAAGATGAGTATCTCGCGACGCACATTCCCGGCGCACAGTTGATTACGCTCGCCGACATTTCAACTCCGCGCGGCCAGGGTCTGACGCTTGAACTGCCCTCCGTCGATCAATTGAAAGCCACCTTTGAGAAGCTGGGCATCACCGACAAGTCCCGCATCGTAGTTTATTTTGGCAAAGACTGGGTGACCCCGACGGCGCGCGTCTTCATGACGCTCGACTATCTGGGACTTGGCGATCGAACTTCGATTCTCGACGGCGGATTGCCGGCGTGGCGCAGCGAAGGCCGGCCGGTGACCGCCGAGTTGCGGGAACCCAAACGCAGTACCTTCACGCCCCGACCGAATGCGAAACTGGTCGTCGATGCCTCGTGGGTCAGCGCGAATCTGAACCAGAAGGGCGTCGCGATTGTGGATGCGCGGGCGGCGAAGTTCTACACCGGCGCGGAAGCCGGCCAGATGCCGCGTGCCGGTCACATCCCCAGTGCGAAGAGCATTCCTTTCTCAAGCGTGGTCGAAGATCCTACCAACAAGTTCAAGAGTGCAGAAGCGCTACGCGGACTCTTCAACGCCGCCGGCGTGAAGCCACGCGACACGGTCGCGACCTATTGTCACATCGGACAGCAGGCCAGCCTGCTCTACTTTGTGGCGCGCTATCTGGGTTACGAAGCGCATCTCTACGACGGCTCGTTTGAAGACTGGAGCCGCCGCCCGGAATTGCCTGTGGAGAAGGCGGAAGCGACGAAGACGACAGTGAAACCCTAGAGAGCCGTCACTTCTTCTCCGGAAACTTGAAACCGATGTAAGTGCCGGAACTGATCCCCATCAGTCCCAACAATGTCGTGCTGAACTCCGGCATGCTGAGATTGTTGTAGACGGACGACACGAAAATGATTCCCAGCACGATCGTCCACGCGAAAATCTGAAAGCGATGAAAGCTGTAGCCGCTGCTGTCCCTGAGAATGTCGCGCAGCAGGCCCTGGCTGTCAGCGTCCGTCGCCGCCGGCGTAAGAGTCTGAATCTGCTGACTGACCAGGGCGAGACGCGTGCGACTGTCCTGTAGTTGTTTGTTCAAGCTGTCCCGGTTGGTCGTGTCTTCCGGAGTTAAAGCGGGCTTAGTGTTGAGCGCATTTATCTGGGACTGAAGTTCCGGTATGCCCGTTTCGAGCGCTTGCTTTTCCGAGCTGAAGTCCTGCAACTGACTCGAGTTCGCCTTGTCCTTACCAGAATCGATCAGCGCCTCTCCCAAAGCAGTGCCGGCGCTGATGCCCATCAAGCCCAACAGCGATGGCGTGATTGTGTCGAGCGAGTCGGTGATCAACCAGATCACCGTATACGAGACGTAAACCAGAAAGAACCAGAACGCCATCTGCGTCCGGCCCAGGTTGTATGGCCTTAGCTTTCCGGGAACTGCGGCGCCCTGCTCGCGGATCAGATTGGTCGTGCGCGTCAACCAAACAAAAAGGGCCAGCGTAAATAGAATGACGAGCAAACAGATCACGCCATACACCGGTGAGATTACGGTGAGCGGGAGTGGCTGGCTCTGATTGAAAACGCTATCGAAAGGCGATTCATTCTCGAGACCGATGGTAAAAGTGACGTCATGCCGTAACCCATGCGGCGCACCCAGCAGATCATTCCAGAGCTCCTTATTCTGCGGTTTGATCTCCAAATGAAAATGGAGGCGGTTCCTGTCCGGATGAATTTCTTCCGGATAATTACCGCGCACCGCCCGGCCATTTATGAAAGGGACGAGTTTTGTAGCATCGTGGGTCGCGGCCCACTCGGAAAAATGTTCCACTTCAACACCGACTATCGTATCCAGTTCCAGGTGTCCATCAATCGCTACGACTTTGGGCGGCGGCGCCGACAATGGAGTTGGACGGCCGACCTCAGCGACCTGAGGAGACGGACCCGGCGCCGGAGTTGGCGATGCGGTTTGCGCGTTGGCATCCGGGGTTAGCCGCACGATCAGAAGAGCGGAAAAAAGCAGCAGGACGGCAGTTAGTGATCGATAGTTGAGCTGTCGGTGAGAGAGCGGCATGATTCCTCCTCGGGAATTCCGGATGCTGATTGAAATTGTTACCCCGCGACGCGAAAGAAAAATGGATCTATCGAGATACCCACCGGCGTAATGTTGTCAATGTCCAGCAGCGTGTTCGTTTCCCAATTCACATTTCTTTGATAGACGACGTCATTCGGAAAATTTGCTTTCTTCGGCGTGTTATTCGCGGAAAAAATTCCGTAGAAGTCTTTGCCAACCGCCATCAGATGTTCATAGTCGCCCAGGTAAGGGTCGAATTGTTTCGGCGGCCGGTTGGCCGGAACCTGCGCCAAAGTTAGCGCGCTCCAGGACGTGCCGTTGGTCGTCGTTTCAAATTTGGTAACCCATTGTTGACTTGCGCCGGCGCCGGTGAGTTGTTGATAGAGCAGGCCGAGCTTGCCGACGGTATTGATCGCCATGGCGGGATTCAGAGCATTGTTCACTCGTTTCAATTCCGGTGACCACGTCTGACCGCGATCCGTCGAGCGCAGAATGTGCAGCGCGTACCCGCCGTCGGGTTGGTCGTCATTGTAGGCGACGTAAACGATGTCACTGTTTTTTGGATCGAGGGCGATGCCCACATCGCCGCCGGTGCGTTGCAACCCCAGCACGCCGTTGAAGTTGAATTTCGCGCCGCGGACTACTCGGATTCCGGCGTTGTGATCGCTCGGATCAACCAGGTCAGTGAACGGTTTGGGGCTTGCGCCCCCCTTATCGTCGCGAACGACGACTACGTCGGCAGTCCCTTCTCCGCTGCTGTTGTTGAAAGAACGCCAGGAGTGAAACACGCCATAAACAGTGCCGTCTGAATGAATCGCGGGCCGGATAGGCGGGCCGTCCTGGCTGGACGGCGGGCGCGACTCAATCCTGTTAGTAGTGAAGCCGGGCTTGGTATCCGCGCCGTTAAGAGTTTGATCTATGGTCGCGGTCCGGCCGCTGTCGGCGTTGAAATCGTTGTTGCCGACATAGACTCGATCCTTCTTCTTGCCAGAGCCGGCCGCGAAAGTGCCGGCCGCGATGTAGGGTTGGTCGACTCCTTTTCCCATCCGGTCCACCAGCACCTTCATCATCTCAGCGCTTTGGAAGTCTTTAGTGCGCAGAATGTTCAGGCGCGTGCGCTCGCCGGGGAAAGGGAATCGAATAATCCCGGCGTAAAGAAAATTGCTCGAAGTGCCGAAGGCTACCGTGATGTCTCCGGTAACCGAACCATCGGCGACCGTGCTCGGCACGATTGAGTTCAACGTCCAGGTAGTCCCGCCGTCAGCCGAAACATAAATCGGCGCGCGCGGGCCTTCCGAAGGATCGGGTGTAAATGCCGAAGCGGCAATCTGAAGAGGATTAGACGGATTGACGGCGAGCGAAGGTTCGCTGTCCTGATGATCCTCGCCGCTGAGCGATTTGGGAATCATGTTGACGATCAAAACCTTCGCGGCCGCGTCTTTCACCTTCTGCGTCTGGGCGCGCTTTTCGCCTGACTTTCGGGTCGCGTCTTTCTTCTTTCGCGCGGGAGCGCTTTTGCGTGATGAAGGCATGTGAAGCTCTCTTCTAGGCTTTCTGCGACTCGATGATCTGTCTCACGCCGCCCTGCTGGCTGTAAGGTTGAAAGTCCAAAGGATGCAGCGCGGTGTAAACCTCTGCGGCGGCTTCGGGTTTCCCGGCCTTGCCCTTCGCGGCGCGCGGCGCAGTTCCTTTGGCGATCGGCGTTTTGTGCAGCATGAAGTAACCCTGATGGCCGGCCTCGAACTTCGGGGCTTTGTACCAGCGCACATCCGTGCTGGCGGGAAAGCGTATGACCACGTTCTTCTTCGTATGTTTCCCTTTGTGCACTTCATCGATCTCGATCACCGCTTCGCGCCAATGCGGCGAATGCTCGCTCACTGGTCCGGGTGGCGTGGTTCCGGCCTTGCTTTGCCTAATCGCGTCGGCCAGCAATCTGACGGCGGTGACTTTGCCGGACACCACCATATCGGCGGAATCGAAGCGCTCTTGCACTTCGCGGCTCCGCTTGTGCGCCACCGGGTCGCCGCCGCGGCTAAGCAGCGCTGCGTGCGCCTTTGACTGCATGATTGGTTCTTCGTTGAGCGACTGGACGGCGACGCCGTGGCCGAAAATCCAGCCCTGGGTGTAGAAGATCATTTCCTGACCAACGCGCGCCTTTTGCTTCCCGCTGAGCTGGACCGTGACTTTGTGGCCACCTAACTTCGCCAGATTCTTTGGCGCTTCCAGAACTTGATCGACACTCACAACGATCGTGCGCGCGCTGATGGGAACCTCTTTCATCGTGGAACTCTTCAGTTCCTGGACCGTGCCCTTGAAAACAAAAGTCGGTTGGCTCGAGGGATCTGTCTTGCGCGACTTCGCTGGCATGGCGTCTCCTTACCTTTGCAGATCAGGCATCGCGTGAGTCATGGGAACCCGTAAGAGTTTGCAAAGTGCGGCAGAGGCTATCCGAATTCGCAACCGTCGTCAATGATTTTTGCAAGACTGCGCGCAAGCAGGGCTAAAGCTAGCCGCAAGAGTGCTGTGACGCGAGGCTTGGATCGCTAAACCAGACGAGCCGCGCCACAACTTGCGCGAGAACTTGGAAGTGCGAGAATATCTCTCGCCGCTGATTCGCAATCTCTTTCTTAATATTGATTTCCGGAAGAGTGAGGTCGCATGGAACGTAGAACTACATCCTGGCATAGCCCAAACCTGAACATGGAAATGCCATTGGTCGCGTATGGCCACGCGGGCCAGACGCTTTTGATGCTGCCGACCGCGGCGGCTGATTATCTCGAGTACGAAAGGTTTTATCTCGTCGATGCGATCAAGCCGTTCATCGAAGCAGGTCGCATCCGCGCTTATTCAATCAACAGCGTCAATCGTCACAGTCTGCTGAACGAGCAGATGCCGCCGCATCTGAAAGCCGAATTGCTGACGCGATACGATCGATACATCACCGGAGAAGTTCTGCCGCTGATTCGCAACGAAGCCGGAGAGGACGCGCGGCCGATCACCGCCGGCGCGAGTCTGGGAGCGTTCCTCGCGGCGAACGAATACTTCAAGCATCCCGATCTTTTCCGCGGCGTGATTGCGTTGAGCGGCAGCTATGACATTCGTTCTTACCTTGATGGCTATTACGACGACAACGTCTTTTTCAATAACCCGGTCGATTATCTCTCGAGCTTGAACGACGATCACTACCTGCCGATTCTGCGCAAAGCCGAGGCGATCTACATCATGTCAGGCAAGGGCTCTTACGAAGATCCGAAGCGCAGCGAGCAACTCTCAGAGATTCTGGAGTCAAAAGGAATTCCGCACACCTTGGATTTGTGGGGCGCCGACGTGAACCACGACTGGCCCTGGTGGCGAAAGATGCTGCCGCATGTTTTGGGGAAGATAGTACAAGGATGAAGGATAAAGGATGAAGGATGAAACCAATCTAAGAATCTAAAGAGGACTCCCACATGCAACGCGATCTCAAAGAGAGGACCAAGAAGTTTGCTCTTCGAATCATCAAACTCTACTCCGCGCTTCCACGAAGAGGGGATGCTCAAGTACTGGGTACGCAGATACTCAAGTCGGGAACTTCAGTCGGGGCTCACTATCGAGAAGCCTGCCGAGCAAAATCTGACGCTGATTTCATAAGTAAAGTAGAAGGGGCTTTGCAGGAGCTTGATGAAACAGCCTATTGGCTCGAACTAATCGGCGAGTCTGAAATTCTTCCACTAAAACGCCTGGAGGCGCTCCAAAACGAAGCAGAAGAGTTGACGGCGATTCTGGTCACAATAGTCACGAAAGTAAAGCGCAAGGATCCAAAGCGCCGGCGATAGCGCCCCCATTTTCATCCTTCATCCTTCCGCCTTCATCCTTTAATTCGGCGGGCCGTCGTTGCCCTTCTTACCTTTCTTCTTTGCCGGTTCAACTTCACGTGGACGCGTCTCAGCGGGCGTTGACGCGGGAGCGGGTTCCACCTTCTTGGGTGTTTCGCTGCGCGGCTCAGGCGGAACGTCGGTCTTTACCGGCGGCAGGGTTGAGTCTTCCAGCTTCGGCGTACTAATCGCGCTCGGGCCCGTGTTCTTATCGGTTTGATTGTCTTGCTCGTCAGCAGTCATCTGCGCGCGCTCGAGTTGAAGTTCGCGCTGGCGCTGCTTGTACATCTCCTTCATGTCTTCGGGCATCGACGGTGCCCTCGAAAAATCTTCCTTAGGTTTGTCCTTAAGAAAGTCTTTCATGAAGTCGAGGAATATCGGCAAGGCCCCGCTTGAGCCGACCATGTCGTTGCCGAGCGGTTTCTTTCTACCGGGATAACCCATCCAGGCGCCGGTAACATAGGTCGGCGTGTAACCAATGAACCAGACGTCGGTGTGATCGTTAACCGTGCCGGTCTTGCCGGCGAGGGGCACGCCCAGCGCTTGTGCTCTGGTGGCCGTACCGCCCTGTACCACGCCGCGCATCATCGAAACCATCGTCAGCGCCACGTACTCGCTGACCACCTTGTAAGTAGTCCGCTCCCACTCTTGCATCACGGCGCCGTCGCGATCCAGAACTTTGCGAATCATGTGCGGCTCGACGCGAATGCCTTTGTTCGGGAAAGCGGAATAGGCCGAGACCATTTGATCGAGCGGCACTTCGGTCGCGCCCAGCGCGGAAGAAAGATAAGGCGCCATCGGCACTTTGATGCCAAAGCGGCGCACCATCTGCGAGCCGGTTTGGATGCCGACCGTTTGCAGCAAGTGCACGGCGGGGATGTTCATTGAGTGCGCCAGCGCCGTTTTCAGAGGCATGTCGCCGCAGCTAAGCGAGCCGTCGTAGTTATGCGGCTGCCAGCCGTTGATGTCGATGGCCGCGCCGCTGACGTTCGTGTCCG
>WNFF01002487.1_pt1 | contig 19023 bp, 16 predicted proteins | sample 5400441 | NCBI WGS metagenome assembly WNFF01 (sample SAMN13153345, study PRJNA577476) | soil metagenome | isolation source: 120 cm saprolite under Douglas fir tree site 2 hole 3 replicate 1 | place: USA:California | collected 2015-04-18 | reverse complement strand
TGAGGAACGCGACGATATTGGAAAACAACATCGTTCAAACAGCAGGCTCGGCGGGTGAATCCATCGCTTTCGGCATTGGCGTCACGATGCCGGCGATCATGATCCTCGGGTTCGATTTGGAATTCACGCGCGTGATGCTGGTGGCAGTGCTCGGCGGATTGCTCGGCATCCTGATGATGATACCTCTACGTCGCGCGCTGATCGTTGCACAGCACGGCCTGTTGAAATATCCAGAAGGAACTGCCTGTGCAGAAGTACTAAAAGCCGGCGCGTCGGATGAATCGCGTGCGGCAGCACACGCCGAAGCTGGAGCGCCGGTGGCGGAGGTTCGTGCGCTGCCAATCTTTACCGGGCTGGGAATCGGTTTCATCTACAAAGTAGCGATGGATGGTTTCAAGACCTGGAAAGACACGCCAGAAAAAGTTTTCGGCGGCGCGTTTACCGGCGGCTCAATTGCGGCGGAGATCAATCCGGCGCTGTTGGGCGTGGGATATATCATTGGACCACGCATCGCTTCGATCATGTGCGCCGGCGGCGTGCTGGCTTATCTGGTGCTGATTCCCGCGATCAAGTTTTTCGGCAGTGGCATCGCCGGCGTCTTGCCTCCCGGGACTACTCCTATCAGCCAGATGAGTCCGAACGCGATTCGCGGCGCCTATATTCTCTACATCGGCGCTGGCGCGGTGGCAGCTGGGGGCATCATCAGCCTGTTCCGATCGTTGCCAACGATATGGAGTGGACTAAAAGGCGGCCTGGCTGACTTGCGCGGTGGGCAGTCCGCGAGAGCCGGGTTCGTGCGCACAGACGAGGACCTCTCGATGAAATTCGTTCTGGGTGGCATCTTTGTGCTGCTGGCGCTGATTGTAATCTTTCCGCAATTGGGTTTGCAGTGGAATATTCTCGGCGCGATCCTGATCGTGGCTTTCGGCTTTCTGTTCGTGACTGTCTCATCAAGGCTGACCGGCGAAATCGGCTCATCATCAAATCCGATTTCAGGAATGACGGTTGCCACGCTGCTCCTAACATGCTTGATCTTTCTCCTCGTCGGCTGGACAGGCCCGACTTATTACGTGACTGCGCTTTCGATCGGCGGCATAGTTTGCATTGCAGCGTCAAATGGCGGAACAACCTCGCAGGATTTGAAGACTGGATTCCTGGTCGGCTCGACGCCCAAGCATCAGCAGACCGCTATCCTCGTTGGCGCGCTGGCATCAGCAATCGTACTTGGGCCGATTCTGTTGAAGTTGAACGTAGCTGGCACCGTCTATGTGCCCGTCGCAAGCGATCCAGCGGTTGCTGCCGCGGCAAACTTTCATCTCGCTCCTGCTGAGCTAACCAACCTGAAGACCGAGCAAATACAGGGGCCACAGGGCGTGAATGACCAAACTAACTATCACGCTTATTACAAGAGCGACAGCCAGGGCGGAAACGCGGTCAAGTACCTGGTAAACGATCAGGGCGCGCCCGTTTACATGGCTGACCCCGCCATCAATGGCACGCACAAAGTCAGGCCCGACGGCACCACCGTGACGAAGTTCGACGCGCCGAAGGCTGTGCTGATGAGCTACATCATTAAAGGCATTCTCAATCACAAACTGCCGTGGACACTCGTTCTGCTCGGCGTGATGATTGCCATCGTGTTAGAGATGTCGGGGATTCCATCACTCGCGTTTGCGGTTGGAGTTTACCTGCCACTTTCTTCATCGAGTCCGATTTTCATTGGCGGCATGGTTCGCTGGCTCGTTGACAAATACGTGCGCAAGAAATTCGCGCGCCAAAATCTGACGGAGGAACAGTTACTCGCAGAAGGCGATAAGAGTCCGGGTGTGCTAATGGCGTCCGGTTACATCGCGGGCGGGGCGCTCGCCGGAATCATCTATGCATTTCTGAACGGACTGCCCAGTCTGTCCAGTTTCAACGAACGCATCGAACATTGGGCGGGCGCGAGCAATCCGTTCTTTAAAGGTCCTAAGGAGAATCTCCTCGCGCTGATTCCGTTTGTGGTCATTACGATTCTTTTGTACCTGGCGGGCCGCGAGGTCATTCTTAGAGGAAGAGCCGCGAAGAACAGCGGCTAGAATCAAACCTTTCCGCTTGAATTTGAATCAGAGGTCTATACAGTGCCGAGGCGCGCTTGCTATTCTACGGTTGGGCGCGCCTCGTATCTTGTTTCGGCTAAAGGACAGAGGAACGGATGTTTCAGTCAAGACTTATCACTCGCTGCGGTCTCTTATCAATCGCGCTGCTCGCCGCAGCATTTTGTGTATCTCCGCAGGGTGTTTCGGCGCAGACCGTTCAGCGTACACCTTCCGACGTGGTGCGCGAATTCTACAAAGCCATGCGCGAGCATCGCTTCAAAGATGCGTGGTCGATGACCATCTACAAGTCCGCGATCGTGGATCTGACAACCGAAGAAATGGAAGACCTGCGTTCAACTTTTGAAGAGCAGGCCGCGCACATTCCCGACCAAGTGGAAATCACCAGCGAACAAATCGAAGGCAAATCCGCAAAGGTTTTTGTTAAGCTGCCCCCGACGGAAAGCTCGCCGCAGATCACCTCAGAGCCGGTCACCCTGATCAATTCCGGCGGCGCCTGGATCGTTGGCGATGAAGCGAAGCAGGCTATCGTGACGAAGGCCGGCCGCAGATTCTTTCTCGACGCACTGATTGACGTGAATCAGACCGACATTGAAGATTCCTTGAAACAACTCGTGGGGCTTGAAGCAATCTTCGCCCTGGCCCACGACGGCGCATTTGGCGATGTGAAAGCGCTGGTCGGCGCAGGCTTGATGTCCGATGATGTCGTCGATCCGAAATCAACCGGCTACAGTTTTCACCTCACGGTGGCGAAGGACGGCAAGAGCTTCGTCGCCGGGGCAGAGCCCGTGCGCTACGGTCATACGGGCAAGCTTTCGTTCTGGATGGACCAAATCGGGAAAATAGCCAAGATTGACAACGGCGGTAAGCCGCTGAACTCACCGAAGTGATAGGCTTTACGGCGTCAGCCGAATTATTGCCCATAAATGGCTGTCCCGCATTCAACTTCGTTATTGCTCTGATCGCCACCAAACGGCTAGAATACGGATCGGACGCCGATTGCGTTCCTTTTGCCTTTTCCCCTCAATCGACTCGTTTACGACTCTTCTCTCACACGAAAGAGGCCAACTCATGCCGGAATTGATCCGTTCAGTAGTGTCCAGGGTACGGATGTTCGTTAAGGACCGCAGGAGTTCGCCGCGCCTTCGAGTTCGCTTGTTGTTCTCAATCTCGGTTGGTCGGAAGGCGAACGGCAACGGCCCGGGTCAGCATGAGCGCCTGCTCAAAGGGCACACGCGAGATATCAGCCAGAATGGCCTCGCCCTGAACGTTTCGCAAGTTCATCTTGACGGCCACCATCTAGCCACCGAAGGACACGACCTCCAAATGAAACTCGAACTGCCGGGTGGTCCAATTTCAATGCTGGTCACTCCGACGCATTATGAAAGACTCGAGGAGGCGGAACTGGGCTGTGGTTATTTGATCGGTGTGCGGATCGTTCAAATCAGCGACGAGGATCGCAGGCTCTATCTGAGTTTCATCGCGCAAGGTCTTGAGGGAAACTTGTGAGCCGGCGCGTTACTTGAATACCAGCCGGCCAAATACCTGCGGCACATGAAAGTTTGGCTTCGGCGTGCGCGTAGGTTGCCACGCCAGATAGCCGCGGTCGGGATCAGAGCCAACACAACGAAACAGGTTGACGCGCCAACGCTCGCCGGTTTGTGGCTCGTGAATCCAGTGGTTCCAGGGAATGCGCATGGCAATTGTTATCCGATCCCGGTCGACATGCGCCGCCGTTGTCATGTGCGAATGAAACTCCCAATCTGACTCGCGCTTCTCGGGCGTCCAATGAATCGCTACGTCGAGCCACTCGCCGTTCGGCGCGGCTTCGAATTCCAGATAGCGCTCGACCCCGTGTTCGTCGGGCGCGATGAAAATCTCGCAGACGTCGCGATCCCAAAGCCCCATCGTTTTCTTTGCAGTTTGCGGAGTTGCGCTGACAATCAGCGGCTCGGCCTGATTGCAGACAAAGCGTATGTGCAGGGCTTTGCTCGACCAGAGGATCCGCGCTTCGGCGGTGCGGCTGGCAGGAGCATCTTCTCCAGACCAGTAGCGCGTGAGGTGAATGGGCTGCGCGCGGTCCCAAAATTTGTGATTGAAATCAGCAACCGCCAGATCAACCCTGGCATGGCGGGCTTCAATCAACGCTTGGTTTTCCAGGTCCATGGCTACTCACTGAATTGCACGCGGCGCACCGGACGATACGACACTTGCTCCTCTTCTTCCTCCTTCGTCGCGGCGACTTGCGCCCGCGAAGGATCAGCGTACTGCAACTTGTAAAGCTTCCAATACAGGCCGTGCAAGCCGAGCAGATCCTGATGCGTTCCCTGCTCCCGAATTTCGCCGTGGTGCAGCACGATGATGTTGTCGGCCCGCTGAATCGTAGAGAGACGATGCGCGACGACCAGCGAGGTACGGCTGCGCATCACCCGCTCGATTGCCTGCTGAATAAGTTGCTCAGTCTCGGTGTCGATCGAGCTGGTCGCTTCGTCCAGAATCAGCAGCGCCGGATCGAAGGCCAGCGCGCGCGCGAAAGAAATCAACTGTTTCTGCCCAACAGATAACCCGGCGCCGCGCTCGCGCACTTCCGATGCGTAGGTGTGCGGCAGGTGCTGAACAAACCGATCGGCGCGCACTTCCGTGGCCGCCCAGCGTACGCGCTCGTCCGAGATGTCTTCACGCCCCAGACGGATATTGCCGGCGACCGAGCCGCTGAAAAGAAAAATCTCCTGCAGGACCACGGCGAAGTTCTCGCGCAGCGACTGCAAATCCCAATCGCGCACATCGACGCCGTCCAGCAGAATCCGGCCCTTCTGCACGTCGTAAAAGCGCATCAGGAGATTCGTGATCGTAGTCTTTCCGGAGCCGGTGTGACCGACCAGGGCGACCGATTCTCCGGGCTCGACAATGAACGAAATGTCCTTCAAAACCCATTCTTCTGAATTGTAAGCGAACCAAACGTTCTGAAATTCGATACGGCCTTCCGCACGTCCGCGTTTGAGCGGTTGCGCCGGCGTCGTGATCTGAATCGGAAGATCCAGCGCTTTGAAGATGCGATGCGACGCCACCACCGCGCCCTGCAGCACGTTATATTTGTCCGAGATGTCCCGAATCGGCTGAAACAGGAATCCCGAATACTGAATGAAGGCGACCAGCGCGCCGAGACTCAGCGCATGTTGCATCACGCGATAGCCGCCGTACCAGATAACGAGCGCAACGCCGATGGCGCCGATGAAATCCACCAACGGAAAAAACACCGCGTAATAATAGATTGTGTCGATGTTTGCTTTGCGATGATCGTCGTTGATGCCGGCAAAGCGGCGCAGCGATTTCTCTTCCGCATTGAAAATCTGCACCGTCTGCGCGCCCGAGAAGTGCTCCTGCAGAAAAGCATAGATGCTCGCGACGCGCGTGCGCACCATGTCATAGCCCTTGCGCGCGCCTTTGCGAAACCAGGTGGTCGCGGCGAAAAGCATTGGCACGGTCAGCAGCGTCACCAGCGTCAGGCGCGCGTCCATCCAGACCATCACCGCGATGATTGCCACAATCATCACCAGGTCGCCCAGTAAGTCCGTGACCCCGGAAGTGAACAGTTCGTTTAGCGCGTCCACATCCGCCGTCAGACGCGTCATGATGCGCCCGACCGGATTCCGATCGTAATAAGCGACTTCCTGATGCTGGAGCTTGTTGTAGAGCTCGCGGCGCAGATCGAACATCACGTACTGGCCGACGCTGTTAAGGAGCACTGATTGAAAATAGGAAAAGACGAAACGGCCGAGCTGCACCCCGACGTAGACGAGCGCAAACAGCGTAATGCCCTGCGTCTTGCGCGGCAGGATGTACCAGTCGATGGCATATTGAGTGAACTTTGGCTGCAAGGTGCCGAGCAGATTCAGCAGCAGGGTAAACACCAGTGCCGGTATCAACAATCGCACGTACGGTTTCAGATAACGCAACAAACGTCGCGCGACCTGAAAGTCATAGGTCTTGCCAATGGCTTCTTCTTCGTGAAACTGTTTGACAGCGGTGGACATTCTGCGATCTCAGATCTCAAATCCCTCAAAACTGCCGCTAAGACGCGGCCAGCAGGTGCTTTCTTTGCGGAAAGTGCAGCAGTATTCCCAAGCCGGCTATCGCGAAGGCAAAGTAGTAATAGTTTGAGCCGGTGGTAAAGTGATCCAGCAAACCTAATAGCGCGGAAACCTCGCACAAGGCCCAGGCAACGACGTATGCGGGTTGCACCGACTCGATTCTTTGTCTCTCAACCGCCCTGGCCAGCATTATCGGCTTCAGCAGGAACGATAACGACACCGGCACCAGGCTGAAGCAAATTAGCACCAGACTTAACCTCTGGTTGGCAGTTGCCGTGGCTGCGGCAAAATGGATGAAGACCAGGTACATGACCAACGACATAAACATGGCGAACCACAAGGTGATAAGGGTGCGATAGCGCAAAAGGATGTTCGGTTGGTTTGGATCGATCGGTTGCATGGTTAATTCCTTGAGCCTCGGCACCGGCTACGTGGCCGCCAATTCCTCTTCCAACAGCTGCCGCTCGTAAAGATCCGCATACTCGCCGCCACGCGCCAGCAGCTCGTTGTGCGTGCCCTGCTCAATGATCCGGCCTTCGTTAAGGACGCAAATCAAATCGGCGTCGCGCACGGTCGAGATGCGATGCGAAACGATGATACTGGTTCGTTTGCGCATCACCCCGCGCAGCTGCGCCAGTATTTTTTCTTCCGTGTAAGTGTCAACCGACGAAAGCGCATCGTCGAGAATCAGAATCTTTGGCTCGCGCAGGACGGCGCGCGCGATTGCGGTGCGTTGCTTCTGCCCGCCGGAGAGTGTGATGCCGCGTTCGCCCACCAGCGTGTCAAACCCTTCCGGAAAATCGCGCAGGTCAGTGCCCAGGCCCGCGATTTCCGCAGCCCTCTCAACCTGCGCGCGCTCGGCTTTCTCAGCACCAAACGCGATGTTCTTCGCCAGCGTGTTGCTGAACAGAAACGTCTCCTGCGGCACATAGCCAATCGCCGAACGCAGTTGCTTCAACGGATAATTCCGAGCCGGAACGCCATCGATCAAAAGGCCCTTGTCAGGCGCTTCAATCAAGCGGGGGATCAAATTGACCAGGGTCGATTTGCCGCTGCCGGTGCGGCCCACGAATGCTACGGTCTGGCCGGCTGCGATTTCCAGGTTGATGTCTTTCAGGACGGGTTCGCTGGCCGGATGATAGCGGAAAGTGAGATTGCGAAACTCCAGGCGGCCGGTAATCGGCGACTGTTCCCGGGTGTCGGGCAAATCAGCGATTGCCGGTGCTACCGACATGATCGCCTGCATGCGCTTCCAGCTCGCCGTCCCGCGCTGATAGACATTTACTACATAGCCGATCGCGATCAGCGGCCAGATGAGGCGGAACAGGTACATGTTGAATTCGGTGAACTCGCCGACAGTCATTTCTCCGCGCACGGCGAGGGGTACCCCAACCCATGTAATCAGCACGAACCCAAACCCGATTAGGAATGTCATCAGCGGTCGCATGGCCGCGTCGATGCGTACCAGGCCCAGATTCTTTTGCGCGTATTCCCAATTGAGGCGATTAAAGGCCTCGATCTCGGCGTTTTCTTGCGCATAAGCGCGCACGATGCGCACGCCGGTAAAGTTTTCCTGCGCCCGCGCCGTTATTTGCGCGAAGAAGTCCTGAATCTTTTCGAATCGCGTGTGCACCTGCTGGCCAAAGATCTTTACCGTCAACGAAACCAGCGGCATGGTCACAAACAGCAGCAGGGTCAGCTTCCAATTGATGATGAACATTATCGGGAGAATAATGACAACGGCGAATACCGTCTGCAAACTATACATGATTACCGGCCCGGCAAGTTGGCGCACCGCCGCCAGATCGTTCGTCGCCCGGGCCATCAGGTCGCCGGTGCGATGCTCGTGAAAGAACGATAGCGGCTGATCAACCAGATGAGCGTAGAAATCGTTCCGCAAATCATATTCAACATGGCGTGACATCCCGATGAGGATGCGACGCTGCAGGAAAAGAAACAGTCCGCCGCTCGCGCTCGCGCCTAGAATTTTCAGCGCGGCGAGCGTCAGTTTGCCCCACGTTACGACGGTCCAGTTTTGGTCAATCGCGCGGCCGACGATCAGCGGCACGGTCACGTTGAAGGCGACATAACCCAGGATGCAGGCGACACCCCCGATCAGCGAAAGCCGATAAGGCCGGAAATAGGGCACGAGTCTTCGCAGATCACTACTCATGAATCCAAAAACCGAAGTTAGCGCAAATAATATGAAAAGCTTCGGGTTCTGAAATTCTAAGTGAGATCGATCAGACTAGCAAAGCGTCGTCGTTTTTTGATTTTGGATTGAGAGCCAGAGACAGGGATTACATGCTCGGCTCAGCGATGTCGGTCACTTCGTCGCGGGCACTCAGAATTGATGCGGAACTGTGGTCGAGATTGCCGAGCGAATGTTGAGCAACGCAGACGCGGTTGCGACCGGCGCGCTTGGCGCAGTAGAGCGCGGCGTCGGCGGCCAGCATCACGTCCGCGCGCGAAGCTGCGGGTGACGGGAAGGTAGCGATACCCATCGATGCGCTTAGATTCCCGTATTCCGGAATTTCGATTTGGGCTATCCGCGAGCGCAGGCGTTCGGCTACGATCAACGCGCCCTCGGCACTCGCTTGCGGCAGAATCAACACAAACTCATCGCCGCCCAGGCGCGCCGCGGAATCAACTCCACGCAGCTCCTCACGAAAGCACTCGGCCAACCGGCGCAGCGCCGTGTCGCCGGCGTCGTGACCTACGGAATCGTTCAGTTGCTTGAACCTGTCGAGATCGAGCATTACCAGCGACAAAGGTTGGTGCGAACGTTTGGCCATCAGCAGATCTTTATCAAGCTGCATCTCGAAGGAACGGCGATTGTAGCAACCGGTCAGCGCGTCGGTGAGGGCTTGCTGTTGAATTTGCGCGAACAGGTTCGCGTGTTTGACAGCTACCGCAACCTGGTCGGCAACAGTGCGCAGCAGCAAGAGTTCGTTCCCTTCCCACGCGCGAGACGAATCCGCGGCCGTCACCTGCAACGCGCCCATGAACCGCCCTTGAAAAATCAGCGGCACAATTGCCATCGGACATCTTTCGTTGTTCGAGTCAGAATCTCCACAAATATCCTGCGTGAGAAGCTCCGGGTGTTTCGCCAGATTCGCGCTCTGGAGATCGAGATCGCGGATAGTCTTTTCTTCCAGTGCTGCATCCTTTGCCGTCTCTCCGGCGAAATAGAAGTAACGCAGAGCCGTTTCGGTTGTTTGTCCTTCGACCCGCAAAGCGCAGCCTGCGGCGTTGAGCGCGACGCCGACTTCATCGACCGTCTTTTGCAGGACGACTCCCAACTCCAGCGACTCACGAATCGCCGTCGCAATTCGATTGATCGCGATCTCGCGCCCGGCTTGCGCCTGCAGCAGATGCGCCAGCTTCGTGGTTACGCTCAGCGTAAGCTGTAACGAGGTGGCCTTTGGCATTGAGGTGCGCACGGCCGAGCCAAGAGCCGCCGCGTGGTAGGGATGCTCGGCGCTGACGCGGGCCATCAGATACTCAAGCGCCGAGTAAACAATGTCGGGCTCGAAGGTCCAGACAACTTCATCTTCGCCCGCGCGCGCGGTGCTGTCCCGGCCGCGTACGGTCGCCAGCAAAGCAGAAAAGCGCGCGTCGGCGATCACGACGAAATGCTCATTCGCATAATTGTGGTCGGGATGGAGCAGGGCCAGAGCGTTGAGACCCTCGTTTGGATCCCAGCCGCTAAAGACTTCGTTGAGCGCGTCCGCCTCGTGCACGAAGAAGAAAGCGCGACGTCCACCACGCGCTAGTTCGAGGAATCGAGCCTTTTCACGATTGGGCCGCTTAGCAGAGAGCGGCAAGCTTTCGATCACCAGTGCGCCCAGATTGTTCTCGAGAACTACGTCCTCAAAATAGCGATGCAGTTGGGCAATTGTCGAATGCGCGCAACGAACGGGTGTAAGTTGACGAGAGTGCTGCGTTAGAAGTGCGTCGTAAAGTGAATACATCTCGAAAAGAGCCCAAGCTATGAAAGACAAGACCTGCTGGGACTCGGCGAGAGGTGTTGAGGACGAGCCAAGGCTATTCTGCACTTTTGAACAGAGTTTGTCCACGATAAACTTCAGTGGTTTTGCTAAGGTTTTACGGCTTTACTGGAGTTTTATGTAGGTCGTGACCGCCGTGGCGATCAGTTTCTGCTGATTGTCCATGACTTCGACGGAAAGCACGAATAGTCGCCGCCCGGCCCGAACGGTGCGCGCCGTGGCCGTCAGACGGCCCGCGGTAACGGGCCGCAGATAATGGATGGTGAGATCGGTCGTGGTTACTCGTTCATTTGGTTCAAGCTGCGTGACCACGGCAAACGCGGAGGCAGTATCGATTAAGGACGCAACCGCCCCGCCGTGTACCACGCCCCGGTTCTGTCTGAGCTCGTCGCGCACTTCGAGATGCAGGTTCGCTTCCCCTGGTTTCATCTCGCCCAGCTCGAGTCCGAGAAACTTTGCGTAGGGGACCGAAGCGAAAGCTTCATGAATCCGCGCCACTCGCGCTTCGTTCAATTTGTTTTCGTTCATCCGCGGTAACTCGAATCGGTTGGCTCGACGATGACTGCCGTGCCATAGGCGAGCACTTCGGTGACACCCGTGGAAATCTCGGTCGTGTCATAGCGCATTCCAATGATTGCGTTGGCGCCGATTTCCGAAGCGTGCTGGATCATGATCTCGAACGCATCCGATCGGGTTTCTTCGCACATCTTTGTCCAGATCGTGATATTCCCGCCAGCCAATTGCTGAAACGTGGCGCCGAGGGTCGCGAACACATTGCGCGAGCGCACCACGATCCCGCGCACCACGCCGAGGGTTTGCATGACGCGAAAGTTGGGCAACTCAAACGCCGTCGTCGCCATTTGATGAGACACTGAGTAGCGTCTCGGACTGACTTCGTATGGAGTGCGCTGCGGCAGCGGATCGATGTTCATGGTTTTGCTCCTTCGTTAGCGTCGATACAAGGCTGAGCGAGCTTTCGCAGCTTCGGCCTTTTCGATCTTTTCTTCGTCAGGATGCCACAAATAAGTTTCGAGATCGCAGCGGCCGCCGGCGTCGAACTTCACGCCTTCGCGCTCCAGCATTCGCTGCTGCTTGTCTGACGGCAGTACGATGCGGCCGGTCGAACAGCGCCCCTGCGAATTGATCACCCGCTGCCACGGCGTCTTTCGCTCATCAGCGCCGTGCATCACAAAACCAACGGTGCGCGGTGTGTAGCCCTCGCCAAGAATGTAAGCAAGCTGGCCGTACGTCATCACCCGGCCTCGCGGAATCCGACGCACCACTTTATAAACCCGCTCACGGTACTGTTGGTCGGGCTTCAACTTGTCCTTCGTTTTCTTCATAACTCCTGATTCCCTCTCCCTCTGGGAGAGGGCTTCTAATCACTTCAAGCTTCGCAAGACTACGCGTGCGGGCGCGCCATCGCCCGCGCCGTCGGCTATCTTCAAGGGTAGGCAGATTAGCTCGTAATCGCCGGCGGGCACCGCGCTGAGATTCAGGCCTTCCACGATGACAACGCTGTGCGAGAGCAAGGCCAGATGCGTGCGATGGTGGCCGGAATGAAATTTCTCGATCGAGAGATAGTCGGTGCCGACTAATTTGATTCCCATCTCAACGAGTATCTCGGCGGCTTCAGGCAAGAGATGAGTAAAGTCTTTGCGAAAGCCCTCTTTCCAGAGGTTTGAGTTTCGCGTATGAAACAGGACGCGTTCGACTCCGCCGATATCCGCTGCCGAAATAAAGGCGGAATTGATTTCTGCGACCTCGTCGGGCACGCGCACGACGCGCGCCGGGCCTATCAGCACATCGAGCGAGAGTGCGTCGATCTTGCGCGCGCCCTCGATGAAATGCGCCGGCGCGTCGACGTGCGTGCCGGTGTGCGCGCCGAAATGCAGGAACGAAACATTCGCCGAATCGCCTTTCCGAAGTGCGGACCACGCTGCGATCTCTACCGCGGGATCACCTTCGTAGATTGGCATTCCGGGATGAATCGGAACCGTGATGTCGTAGATTGGCATTGCTTAAAATGTTGATAGTCGCCGACCAATATAAACGCAAAGCGGCGGCGGGCAAAGAGGCGTCTAGAGTACCAACTTTAGTTGGGCTTTCTTGTAGCGTAAGCTCTTGCCGGCGAAACGTGCTAACCGCCGACCTACAAAGCCCGGCTAAAGCCGGTACTCTGAACGCCGTGAATTGGGACTTACCCATCCGATGAACCAGAACACCGACCATCGCTTGCCGCGCATTGCGGCGTCGAGCTATCTCAACACCGCGCCGCTGATCTGGAGTTTCATTCACGGCGCCCGGCGGGACGCAGTCAATCTTCTCACGGACACGGCACCGGCGCGCTGTGCGGAGATGCTTGCGCGCGGCGAAGTCGACGTCGCCCTGGTCCCGGTGATCGAGTACCAGCGCCTCGACGGCGTTTCGATCGTTCCCGACGTCTGCGTCGGCTCGCGCTCGGCGGTGCGCAGCGTGGTGCTCGCGACCAAACGCAACAACTTGAAGAAGGTGAGGCGGGTAGCCCTCGATGATTCATCGCGCACGTCGGTCGCGCTGGTGAAAATCATTTTCCGGGAGTTCCTCGGATTCGAACCCGAGTGGCAATTATCGCCACCTGACCTGACCGCAATGCTCGCGCACAACGACGCGGCTCTGATCATCGGTGACCCCGCGATGAAGATTCCGCGAGATCAATTCCGGGTCTTCGACTTAGCCACCTTGTGGCACGACTACACGGGCTTTGGTTTTGTGTTTGCGATGTGGATGGCGCGAAAAGACAGCGCTGAAAAAGTTCGCGCGATCGATTTTGCGGCCGCGAGGGATGAAGGATTGGCGCATGTGGAAGACATCGCCATCGAAAATGAAGCTCGGCTCGGCTTATCGCGAGATGAAGTCAAAACCTACTTGACTGAGAACATCGCGTTTCGGATGGGTGAGGAAATGGAGGGGGGGCTTGATCGATACTTTGAACTCGCACACAAGCTGGGGCTAATTGAGTCTGCGAAACAGCTAGTCTTCATCGGCCCGTGAGTCTTCTTGCGACGCCCGCCTTTGCTCATCCTCTTCCAAGGCTTCGCGGAGTATGGCGTTGAATTTTTCAACAATCTCGAATTTCTTTGCGACAGGAAGTCCTGCGAGACGACGGCTCCTCTTCTGTTTTGCGAGATCTCTTGCTCGAAACAGTTCGTCCATCGTCATTCTCAGTTGTTCTTGTGCCATCTGATTCGCGTCTGCTCACTTCGCCATCAGCGCCTCAATCTCTCCCGCATCTTTCGGGACTTTGTCAGTCAGCACGCGCGCGCCTTTTTCCGTCACCAGCACGTCGTCTTCGATGCGCACGCCGATGCCGAGATACTTTGCGGGCACGTCCTGATTGAATCCTTCCGGAATGTTTTTCGTATCCGGCGAGATGTAAAGTCCGGGTTCGATCGTCATCACCATGCCGGGTTCCGCCGGGCGTGATTCGCCGTTGAAGTAGTAACGGCCCGCGTCGTGCACGTCGATGCCGAGAAAATGGCCGAGGTTGTGCATGTAGAACTGCATGTACTTCTTTTCTTCGATCAGCTTTGCCGGATCGCCTTTCAGCAAACCGAGCTTCACCATGCCTTCGGTGAGCATTTCAACCGAATGAGTTTTCAGATCTTCGAGCCGGACGCCCGGACGAACCATGTCGATGCATGACATCTGCGTTTTCAAAACGAGATCGTAAATGTCGCGTTGCGCCTCGGTGAATTGTCCGTCGATGGGAAACGTGCGCGTGATGTCTGAAGCGTAGCCCAGATATTCAGCGCCGGCGTCGACCAAAAGCAGATCGCCATCACGCAAAGTGTCCTGGTTGGTGATGTAATGCAGCGTGGTCGCGTTTGCGCCTGAACCGACGATTGAAGTGTAAGAAGACCCGGCCGCGCCCTGGCGCCGAAAACTCGCTTCGAGCAGCGCCTCGATTTCGTATTCCTTCATGCCCGCGCGCGCGGTCTTCATCGCTTCAACATGGGCGGCGGCGGCAATGTCAGCCGCGCGCTGCATGATCTCAACCTCAGGCTCGCTCTTAAAGACACGCATCTCGTGCAGGATTAAGGTCGGATCGACGATCGTCTGCGGTGGCTCTAAAGGTCTGCGGTTCGTTTCGCGCATCAGCGTAAGCTGGCGAATGATCTTTTCGTCGAGTTCAGAGTTGGCGTGACCAAAAGCGTAGTAGAGACTTGCCGGTCCATCGAGAATCTCCGGCAGCTTCTCGTCAAACTCGGCAATTGGAAACGCTTCGTCAGCGCTGTAATCCGCCTTCGCACCTTCGACACCGGCGCGATAGCCGTCCCAAATCGCGCGCTCGGGATCGCGCGGGCGCACGAACAACGTGAATTTCTTCGCTTCGGACGGCGCAATCACCGCGATCGCCTCGGGCTCTTCAAATCCAGTCAGGTAGAAAAAATCTGAATTCTGGCGATAGCGATAATTCGTATCGTGAGAGCGCACGGCCTCGCGCGCGGCGGGAATGATGGCGACTGATTTGGGGTCCATGCGGCGCATGAACTCGGTAAGCTGCGGTTTGAGCATCGTCTCTCCTCAATCGGTTCGAAATGGGAGTCGTATTGTAGCCGAGAGTTGGTGCCCGGTGGAAACGGCAGACGCAGTTCCCTTTGCGCTCCTCTGCGAGTCCCTCAGCGTCCTCTGCGTTTAAGTTCCGGTCTGGAATTCAGATTCAGGCTCGAAATAGCTTCAACCGCAGAGGATTCTTCAGACTTCCGTTGCACTTGCTTCTGGGCGATAATCTCCCGCGATGGCCCAAAGCATTCCCGCCAAACTAGAGACTGCTCAACTCATCGCCCACGATCCGGCCACCGGCGAAGAGATTGGCAGCGCGCCACTAACGATGCCTGAAGACGTTGCCCGGGCGGTCGGTCGCGCGCGTGTTGCTCAGAGCGCGTGGGCGTGCGCGTCGTTCCGCGAGCGCGGGCGCGTGATTATGAAAGCTCGCCGGATCGTTCTGAAGGAACTCGAGGAGATCGCTCTGCTCATCACTCGCGAAACCGGCAAGCCCGTAGCCGAAGCGATCGCGATGGAAATCGTGCCGACGCTTGACCTGATGCACTACTTCGCGCGGCACACGGGCGCGTTGCTGCGGCGCGAGCGCATTGGCCTGGGCTTGTACGCGTGGATGGGCCGCTCGTCTTACAGGGTTTGCAAGCCGCTGGGCGTCGTCGGCATCATTTCGCCATGGAACTTTCCCTGGGCGACGCCGCTCGATGAAGTGGTGATGGCCCTGATGGCCGGCAACGCGGTCGTGCTGAAACCGAGTGAACTGACACCCCTAACAGGATTGAAGATCAAAGACGTATTCGCAGGCGCGGGGTTGGCTGACGGGTTGTTGCAGGTGGTGACCGGCGACGCCTCGACGGGCGCCGCGTTGGTAGGCGCAGGCGTGGACAAGATCATGTTCACCGGCAGCGTCGCGACCGGCAAGCGCGTTGCTGAGGCGGCGGCGAAATATCTGACGCCGGTGGTGCTTGAACTCGGCGGCAAGGATCCGATGATCGTCCTGGACGACGCCAATATCGAGAATGCCGCGCGCGGCGCCATCTGGGGCGCTTTCGCAAATTCCGGACAATGTTGCGCCGCAGTTGAACGTTGTTACGTTCACGAGAGCATCGCGCCGCAGTTTATCAAAGCGGTGGTCGAGGAAACGAAGCGGCTGCGCCAGGGTGACCCGACAACTAAGAATTCAGATATCGGAGCGATGACCAGCGAGCGTCAACTAAGGATCGTGGAAAGACACGTCTACGAGGCCACGGCGCGAGGTGCGGTGGCGCTCACCGGCGGCGAGCGCGTCCCCAATGCGCCCGGACCTTTCTTCAAACCAACCGTGCTGACAAACGTCGATCATGAGATGGACGTAATGCGCGAAGAAACCTTCGGTCCGGTGCTTCCGATCATGATTTTCAAGACTGATGACGAAGCAGTGCGGCTGGCGAATGACAGCATCTACGGCCTGACCGCGAGCGTCTGGACCCGCGACATCGCGCGCGGAAAGCGTTTAGCCGAGCGCATCGACGCCGGCACGGTCACGGTTAACGAAGTTCTTTACACGCACGCCATCGCGCAGACCCCGTGGGGCGGAGTCAAACAGAGCGGCTTTGGCCACACGCATGGCCGCGCCGGTTTGATGGAACTCGTCTCTCGCCAGCATATCCACGTGAATTGGATTTCGTTCATGCCCGATGTTTGGTGGTTCAAGTACACGCCGGAAGCAGGCCGGCTGTTTCGCGGCCTGGCCCGACGATTCACGTCGGGTTCTCTTCTGCAAGCCTCGCTCCTGCTGCCGCAAATGATTCGCCGCCTTTTGGATCGCGGACGCAGATAAAGATTTTGCTTCCCCGGAAAAGTCGGCGGTGTTATACTCCCCGACCGTCTCGACCCCCACAACTAAATGCTCAACGAATTTTGGAGGCCAAAAATGAAAACGCGACAACGATGGCTGATAGTAATCGCGGCAGCTTTGCTGCTCACCACCACAGTAATAGTGCTTCCCCAAATTATTGGGGCCAAGCGATCCACAGAGTTGCCCGCCGAGAAGAGCCTGTCAGTGGCACCTGTGCCCATGCGCAGTACGGGCCAGAACGAAAAGAGCAGCGTAATCGTAGGCGCCTCGGTTCACAACGATACGTCACCGCCGCTGCGCGAAATGAAGCAGGAGAAGGTGGCAAAAAAGGTCGAGCACGAGGCTAACGAAAACCCAAAGGTGCCCGCCTCACTCAAACATAAGGACAGCCCCGACACGGCTGTTCAGTCGGCCAGTTCGGTGGCGGCTTTCGCGGGACTCAATATGCCCAGCCCGCTCCTCAACTTTGACGGCATCGCCTTCCCTGGCGTGGCGTGCAACTGCGCACCGCCCGACACGAACGGCGAAGTGGGCGCGACGCAATACGTCCAAATAGTCAACGAAGGCTTCCAAGTCTTTGACAAGACAACGGGCGCGTCGTTGTTGGGTCCTTCAGGCATCACTACGCTCTGGAGTGGCTTTGGCGGCGTTTGCCAAAACAATGGAAGTGGCGACCCAGTCGTGCTCTACGATCAAATCGCCAACCGCTGGGTCATTACCCAATTCGCCGGTGTAAGCGTCCCGACAGACGAATGCATCGCAGTGTCAACCACGAGCGATGCCACCGGCAGCTTTAACCGCTACGACTTTCACCTGGGTTCCAACTTCTTCGATTATCCCCATCTGAGTGTCTGGCCCGATGCTTACTACATGAGCATGAACGTATTCAACTCGGCAGGCACGGCATTCCTTGGCCCGCAGCCATTCGCCTTTGACCGGACGAAGATGCTCCTCGGTCTTCCGGCCACCTTCGTCAGCACTGGAATCACCGGTGGAGCAAGCGAAGATGTCTACCTTCCCAGTGACCTCGACGGCTCAATTCCTCCACCGGTCGGCGCTCCGGCATCGTTCGTGGAATTTCCCAGCACCGGCGCCTACAGGGTCTTCCATTTCCACGTCGACTTTGTCACGCCGGCGAACTCGACCTTTACCCTCTTCTCCAGCCCCGCCGCGGCAGGCTTTTCGCTGCTCTGCGCCACGACGCGGAATTGCGTGCCCCAACTGGGCACTACCAACAGGGTCGATGGCATTGGCGACCGTTTGATGTTCCGCCTGGCCTATCGAAACTTTGGCGACCACGAAGCGGTCGTGGGGAACTTCAGCGTGAGCTCGGGCGGTGTGTCCGGAGTCCGCTGGTTCGAGCTGCGCAACGTGACCTCCGGACCAGTAACGGTTTTCCAGGAGAGCACTTACCAACCGGACACGACCTGGCGCTGGATGGGCAGCGCGGCAATGGACCAACAGGGGAATCTCGCAGTCGGTTACAGTGCTTCGAGCGCATCGATCAACCCGCAAATCCGTTACGCCGGGCGGCTCTTCACCGACCCACTCAATACGCTGACTCAGGCTGAAGCAACGCTCTTCGCCGGCGCGGGCAGTCAAACCGGCGGCCTCAATCGTTGGGGAGACTACAGCGATCTGACCGTCGACCCGGTGGACGACTGCACCTTCTGGTACACACAGGAATACATACCGGCGAACGGCAGTTTCAATTGGCGCACGCGCATCGGCTCGTTCAAGTTCCCGGGTTGCGGCGGATCGCCGACGCCGACTCCCACGCCGACGCCAACACCAACAGGAACTCCGACGCCAACACCGACGCCAACACCGACACCTACGCCGACACCTACGCCAACGCCGACACCTACGCCGACAAATCGACTTGACATGGACGGATAACTCCGGAAACGAGGACGGCTTTAAGATCGAGCGCTGCCAGGGTGGTGGCTGCGCAAACTTTGTGGAGATTGCTCAAGTCGGCATAAACACCTCGAGTTATTCGAACACTGGACTTTCCAGCAACACGAGGTATCGCTATCGTGTGCGGGCGTTCAATTCCGGAGGAGACTCGGGATACTCGAACATCGCCGGGGTCAAAACGCTGAGATGAATAGGGCGGGGTTGAGTGTTTCAGACCCCGCTGGCTCCACGATTTGGACAACGGCCTGCCAGCTATTTCGGCGGGCCGTTTTTTATTGGCACGCTGGGCAGCGGCGGACGTTTGAGTATGGAGAAAAGATAAGACAAAATGAGATTGGTCAGGTCCGTTATGAACTGTCTTTGGAAAAGCATGATCATTGTTTCCTTGTTTCTGGTCGGCACTGCTTTTCTTCCCAGCAACCACGCCAAGTGGGGTGACAACCAGCCTGGCCTGATAGTCTGGGCCAACGATCATCCGAAGAAGATATGGACTGAATCCGTGCGTGGGATGGTGGGTTTAGCGATGA
>WNFF01001906.1_pt1 | contig 19024 bp, 14 predicted proteins | sample 5400441 | NCBI WGS metagenome assembly WNFF01 (sample SAMN13153345, study PRJNA577476) | soil metagenome | isolation source: 120 cm saprolite under Douglas fir tree site 2 hole 3 replicate 1 | place: USA:California | collected 2015-04-18 | reverse complement strand
GCTGAGAACGAGCGGGGCCCGTCCACCGATCTGCTGGCTGCCCGGCGGTAGCGGGATGAGCTCGATCCCCTATCGTGAAGTCTCGCGCCTTCTTGGACCCGATCAGCCTGTCTACTCGCTGGAAAGCCCGGTCGTTCTCGATGCGCCGGTCGACCTGCGCACGCGCGCGACCTCCTATGTGGCTGCGCTCCGGGCGGGTCTGCCGCCGCCGTACACCCTCCTCGGTTATTCATCGGGCGCCTGGATGGCGCTGCAGATGGCCCGCCAGCTTTGGGCGGAAGGGGCTGAGGTGACGCGAGTGGTCGTCTTCGATGCGCCGGTACCCCGCCGGCTCACCGCCCGCGACCGGGCTGCCAAGGCGATGCAGCACCTGCGCTGGCACCTGCGCCGTGCGCGTACCGAGCCGCTGGAGGAACTGGCGGGATTGGGCCGCGGGCTAGAGCGACGCGTCCGCCGTTGGATCACCGGCCGGATTCCCGAAGAGCAGAGTTTTCCCACCGGGTCGCTCTATGATCTGGTGGATCGGCGCATCCGCGCCGCAATCCTCGCCTTCTCGCGGGAGCAGCATCCGCCATGGGACGGCCGGATCACCTTGATCCTTGGCGAGCAGGTGGACTACCCGTATCTGAGCGGCGAGCTCGACCTCCGCCTCGGCTGGCGCCAGATCGCGGGAGGTGGGCTGGAGGTGATCCGGGTTCCCAGCGATCACCTCTCGATGCTTGAAGGGGCGCAAGCCGAACACCTCGCGTCCGAATTGCGCCGCCTGCTCTCCACGAGGTCGTAACACCATCGACTCCGAGTCGTGACGCAGATCCGGTCCCCGCGTCTCCCCAAGACGCCCCGCCCGCTCTCTCGTTTAGGTAGGTGGCTCACGGTACTTGTCCGACGTCGCACGATCCGCGACACTGCGAAGTCATCTCGGGGGCAGGGCATGGATCGTGCGAAGGCTGAGTTTCTCCGCACGCGGTACTTCGATTCGCTTGACGGGCTGCGCGCGCTGTCGATCGTCGCCGTCATCTGGCACCACGCCGGTAACGGCGCGGTCCGTCCCGGGATTCTCGGCAAGGGGTGGCTCGGGGTCGATCTCTTTTTCGCCATCTCGGGCTTTCTGATCACGACCCTGCTTCTCCGCGAGAAGGAGAGCACCGGCTCCATCGGCATGGGCGGCTTCTATTGGCGGCGGACGCTCCGCATCTTCCCGGCTTACTACCTCGTGCTGGGCATCTATCTCGTGCTGGTGGTTCTCCTCGAGCACGGGCCGGAGCGGGAGGGCTTTTTTCGGAACCTCCCCTGGTTTCTGACCTACACGTTCAACTACAGGGCCGACTGGCACCTCGGAGACTCGCGAGTCATCTTTTACTTCGCTTGGAGCCTTGCCACGGAGGAGCAGTTCTACCTGTGCTGGCCGTGGGTGATGCGCTTCGCGCGGGCCTGGTGGTCCCCGCTCGCAATTGCAGGCTCCGCTATCGTAATCCACGAGCTCGCGGTTTTTGGGGTCGAGTCCTGGTGGTGGGAAAAATCGAACGTTCTCGTGAGGACTGGGACGAACATCGCCCCGGCCATTTGCCTCGGCTGCGCGGGCGCGCTCTTGGCTCATCGCCCGCGAGGCTTCCGCTTGCTCTATACGGTGCTGGGGCAGCCGTGGAGCGCTCCGGCAGTGGCTCTCGCGATAGGCATCGCGCTCACCTTCCACCACGGCTACGGGCTCCTCGAGTCGGCTCTATTCGCGGCGCTCGTTACCTCGGTGTGCATTCGTCCGGTGCACCGGCTTCGGCCGCTCCTCGCGAATCGGATCGCCGCGCACCTCGGGGCGGTGAGCTACGGGATGTACCTCTTCCACATGATCGCGGTGGGTGCGCTCGCGAGGGCACTGCAGCTACCAAGGGGCCCGCTCCTCTTCACTCTGGCGGTCCCGGTCACAGTCGGGATCGCCACCCTCTCGCACCGCTACTTTGAGGCGCGCTTCTTGGCGTTGAAGAACCGTTGGCGGAGCCCAGTCCCGGTGGGGCCGCGCGTCGAGATCACCCAGAGCTGAGCCGTACTGTTGCGGTACGGACGCCGAAAACCTCCGCGGCTCGATAAGAGACCCCTTCGGCGGCAAAGGCGCGAAATGTGCGTCGTTGGGATCCATTCTCACACGGGTGAAGGTGTGAACATCCTTTCAAGCACGCAAGCGTAAGTAGGCACCCTTGCGGGCAGCGGTTGTCGGTTCGTAGCCTGCCTGAATGTTGAACATCCCCATCCGAAGATCGGGAATCCCGCTGCTCCTGGCGCTCTTCCTCGGCTGCGGAAGGTCAACGCTTTCGATCTGGCCCCCGATCTCCGATTCGGGCACCGGAGGCAAACCCAATCTGATGGGCATCAACCTGAGTGGAACGTCGGATTGGATGGCCGAACGTCTCTACGCCGACGTGGTCCGCATGTCGCGCGAATTCATGGAGGCAAACACCAACGGCAACGGCCCAAACCGCGTACCGGTCGACGCGGATGGATGGCCAACCACCGACTTCTCGTTCGCGGTCTGGGCGGGAATCGACCAGATGAATGGGACGTACGCCCTTTCCTTCATCGGCCAGGCCAGCGTATCGGGACCGGACCTTGGAACGCTCGCCCTTTCCTATGACCCGGCAACGAACACCAGCAGCGCGACGGTCAGTTACATAACCACGTCATCGAGTTTCTTCTGGTTGAATTTCACCGGGACGAAGCGCACCCCCTCGAGCGCTGCCGGGTCGGGGGTTACTGCGATCAAACTGATGCGCCCGACGTGGCCCGGCTCCACCGAGACGCATCCGGTTTCCGAGCTGTTCAACCGCGCCGCCAAGGTGGAGTTGTCGAAATTCAAAGTGGTTCGCTTCAAGGATTTCAACGCCACCGACTTTAGCGTCCAGGTGAACTGGCGTGATCGCCCGCTTCCCTCCTGGGCTTCGTTCAACCGAAATCCCGGAGGGCGCTATGGCTGGCAGGGAATCGGCGGTCCGTGGGAGCACGTCATTCGCCTGAGCAACGAGCTGCGGACCGACGCCTGGATCGACATCCCCTTCAACGCCACCGACGATTACGTTCGCAATGTTGCCCAGGTGTTCGCGTACGGGAGCGATGGGGTGAACCCCTATCCGGGCGCGCGAGCGGATCCCGCCTATCCTCCGCTCGATTCCAATCTCAACCTCTACATCGAGTACAGCAACGAGCTGTGGAATAGCCTTTATACGCAAACTCACGACAACTGCAGGGCAACGAGCGAAGAGCTGGTCGGCAATCGCAATTCACCACTCAATTTCGACAACACCTGGAACGGCGTTGCCTGGATTGTTGGCGATCCCCTTTACAACCCGAACTTCGACTACGAGAAATGCTGGCGCCGAATTGCCAAACGGGGAGCGGAGATCAGCAACATCTTCCGCTCCGTCTTCGGCGATGCGGCGATGGGCGCCCGCATCCGCCCGGTTCTGATGACCCAGCAGAACGACGGTCAAGGGACCTTCACCGCGGCGATGAAGATGATGTTTGGATACTACGACAACGGGGAAGGCAACTTCGTTTCCAACCCTCATCCGCCGAGCTACTACTTCTATGGGGCCGGCGGAAGTGGCTACTACAGTCCGCCCGACACTGTGGCCAGCGTGGCAGCGTTGTTTTCGAGCCCCGAGATGACGCCCGCGGGCTGGGCGCCGAGCCTGCGAACCGACGCGGCGATCGCGGTCGCGCTGGGTTTGAAGCGCGTCTGCTACGAAGGTGGGCCAGGCCTTGACACCATCTATGGCCCGAGGGACGCCATTTCTGCTCAAGCGGTGGATGATCCGAGAATGACCAGCACCATCGTGTCGATGCACAACGCCTGGAGCAGTTTTGGAGGGGGCCTACTCGTTTACTTCCAGGCCGCGGGCGACTATCAGTGGGGCTTCACCCCGAACATCTACAACCTGGGGACCGCAAAGCTGAAAGGCATCGACCGGCTCAATGCCACCGCGGCGGCTCCAATCAACTATGGTACTCGGATTCCTGGAAGCGTGGCCGGGAACATGGCCAGCGTTTGCTCGATCTCCGGTTGCCCGCCCATTCCAGGTGGGCTTGATTTCACCGCCGCCCGCGGGAGGGACAACCTCAACTGGGCGAGTTATTCATTTCTGTCCAACGACTCCCTTTCGAGAAATATCGTCGTGTCTGTCTCCCGCGCCAGCAACGCTCAGGTGACGGTCTATCTCGATGGAGTTTCCATCGGCACGCTCAATGGCGACCAGGGCTCCCTGGTGTTCAACGCGGGAATGGTTGATCCTGGACTGCATGGCGTGATCGTGCGCGCAGTTGCCGGTACGTTCGGGGTGGATCAGGTAGCCTTCCAGTAAACCGGCGGACAACGAGCCTCTTCGATGGGGCGGGCCTGCCCCAAAGCGGCAGCAAAAATATCAGTCGAGTTAATCTCGTTTCTCTGTTATCCGGTGAGCGCGATGAAGGCGTCACCGGGATTCTTCTTTGCATGCCTCCTCCTTGTCTTGGCCGCGTGTACTCCTCGCGCTCGCCCGGTAACCTTGAGCACCCCCACCCCCGGCAAACCCAATCTGCTGGGCATCAACCTGAGTGGAACGTCGGATTGGATGGCCGAACGTCTCTACGCCGACGTGGTCCGCATGTCGCGCGAATTCATGGAGGCAAACACCAACGGCATCGGCCCAAACCGCGTACCCGTCGACGCGGATGGGTGGCCAACTACCGACTTCTCGTTCATGGTCTGGGCGGGAATCGACCAGATGAATGGGACGTATGTCCTTTCCTTCATCGGCCAGGCCAGCGTATCGGGGCCGGGGATTGGAAACATCGTCGTTTCCTATGACCCGGCAACGAATACCAGCAGCGGCACGTTGAATTATACAAACCCGTCCTCGAGTTTCTTCTATTTGAATTTCACCGGGACGAAGCGCACTGGCTCGAGCGCTGCCGGGTCGGGAGTTACCGCGATCAAACTGATGCGGCCGACGTCGCCCGGCTCCAGCGAGACACATTCGGTCTCCGAGCTGTTCAACCGCGCCGCCAAGGCGGAGCTGTCGAAATTCAAAGCGATTCGCTTCAAGGATTTCAACGCCATCGACTTTAGCGTCCAGACGAACTGGCGCGATCGCCCGCTTCCCTCCTGGGCTTCGTTCAACCGAAATCCCGGAGGGCGCTATGGCTGGCAGGGAATCGGCGGTCCGTGGGAGCACGTCATTCGCCTGAGCAATGAGCTGCGGACCGACGCCTGGATCGACATCCCCGCCAACGCCACCGACGATTACGTTCGCAATGTAGCCCAGCTGTTCGCGTATGGCAGCGATGGGGTGAATCCCTATCCGGGTCCGCAGGCGGATCCGGCCTATCCTCCGCTCGACTCCAATCTCACCGTCTACGTCGAGTACAGCAACGAGCTATGGAATTTTCTTTATAGCCAAACTCACGACAACTGCAGGGCGACGAGCGACGAGCTGGTAGGCAATCCCAATTCGCCCCTAAATTTCGACAACACCTGGAACGGCGTTGCCTGGATTGTTGGCGATCCCGACTACAATCCGCACTTCGACTACGAGAAATGCTGGCGCCGAATTGCCAAACGGGGAGCGGAGATCAGCAACATCTTCCGCTCCGTCTTCGGCGATGCCGCGATGGGCACCCGCATCCGGCCGGTTCTGATGACCCAGCAGAACAACGGTCAAGGGACCTTCGCCGGGGCGATGAAGATGATGTTCGGATACTACGACAACGGGGAAGGCACCTTCGTGCCCAACCCCCATCCGCCGAGCTACTACTTCTACGGGGCCGGAGGGAGCGGCTACTACAATCCGGCTGCCGGCGACGTGAGTCTGGATGCATTTTTCTCGAGTCCAGGGATGACGCCCAGCGGTTGGGCGTCGAGTTTGAAGACCGACGTAGATTTTGCGGCGGCCCTGGGCTTGAGGCGCGTCTGCTATGAAGGCGGGCCCAGCCTCGACAGAATCCAGGGTCCCCGGGACGCCATTTCCGCCCAGGCAGTGGATGATCCGAGAATGACCAGCACCATCGTGTCGATGCACAATGCCTGGAGCAGTTTTGGAGGAGACCTGCTCGTATACTTCCAGGCCGCCGGCGACTATCAGTGGGGCTTCACCCAGAATATCTACAACCTGGCGACCGCAAAGCTGAAAGGCATTGACCAGCTCAATGCTACCGCGGTGACTCCAATCAGCTATGGCACGCCGATTCCGGGAAAGGTGGCCGGGAACACGCCCAACATTTGCTCGACCTACGGTTGCCCGCCCATTCCAAATTCCCGAAATTTTACCGCCGCCCGCGGAGGGGGCAACCTCAACTGGGCGACCTATTCGTTTCTGTCCAACGACTCCGTTGCGAGAAATGTACTCGTGTCCGTCTCCCGCGCCAACGGCGCTCAGCTGGCGGTCTATCTCGACGGAGTGGTCCTCGGTACGCGCAATACGGACGAAGGCGTCCTTGTCTTCAAGGCAGGAATTGTCGAGCCCGGATTGCATGGACTGATCGTGCGCGCCGCCGCCGGCAGCTTTTGGGTGGATCAGGTTGAGGTGCAGTAGCCGCGTTGCGCCGCTTGCCCGCGCAGCAGAGGCAATCGTCATTGCAGTAATTTCCCCTAATGCCGCGATCGTGGCGGAGCCGAAGCTTTCTTCACCGCTCTATCAAGCAGCCGCCCGCGTGCTCGCTTGCTGATTGAATTTCGGTCCTTGAACGATGTACTAAGTTGTGTTGTTATCATTTGGCCGTATGGTTTGGGTTCGCTTGTCCTGTTTGTAGATGTCTTGTTTGTAGTCTGGTCGTTTTGTTAGCAAGCAGGCGCTCCGGGCAAGCCGGAAAAGAGGGGCATCTGGAAAGGCGCGGCTTTCGAGCCGACGTCGCCGATGGTGAAGCCGAAGCACTCGGCTGACCTTTCGATCTGTCGCGGTTGATCTGTCGCGGTTGATAGTCGAGCTGTTTCTGGCAGCGCGCTGTTCATCTGCGTGTCTTCTTTTGTCTCAAGGAGACCGCTTTACGACCGGGGGAGTGCTCATGTCGCTGAAGTCAATGGTGTGGCCCGTGTGGAACGTGGGGCGGGTGGTTGCTTGTAAATTGCGGCTGGTGGCTGTTCTCTCGGCGATCTCGTGCGCCGGCGCCGTCCTCGCTCAGGGTGCTGCAGGAAGCTCGCCGCCGCTGGGGGTGAACCTGACGCTCAACGAGCAGACGTATGTGGATCTAATGACATCGGCGCGGATCGATCGGCTGGGCGTTCCGCTGGGGCAGGACGGAAATGGCTGGCCGACCACTGATTTCCAATACGTGCTCGACAACCGATACACCTTCGCCTGGATAGTGGACCCGCCAAACGTCGATCCACTGCGGTACTCGACGGATATCAGCGGAACGTACCGGCTCTCGTTTTCTGGACAGGCGACGCTCGTGCCTTTCGGCGCGTCGGTGGCAAACCAAAGCTATGACCCGGCAACGAACACCACCGCTGCAGATCTGATTGTTGGCAATCGCTTTGGCGGCGTTGTCGTCCAGCTGTCCTTCGTCGGGACTCGCCGGCAACCCGGAGACCTGCCCGGCACTGGTGTCACCAACCTGCACCTGATTCGCCCCGGCTACTCACCCGGCACGGGGCAGGTCTTCACCGATTTGTGGCTCGGGTCGCTGACCAATTACCCATGGAACGCGCTGAGGTTCAAAGACGCCCTGGGGACGGATGAGTATGCGCCATCAGGCTCGCCGGAGCGTTACCCATATGCTCTGCAATGGAACGGGGATCGGGCACTGCCGGATACCGGACCGATCTACAACCGAAACCATCTGGGCGTTCACGGAATGCCCTGGGAATACGTCATTCTCGTCGGGAATCTGGCTAACTCAGACGTCTGGATCAACATCCCGGTTAATGCCTCCGACGATTATGTGACGGGCGTTGCGACGTTGTTGCAAGGTGGAAATGAATTCACCGGATATGTGGGGTTGAACAAGAATATCAACATCTACGTCGAGTACAGTAATGAGCTGTGGCACTTCGGTTATGCGCAAGGCCCCTGGAACTATCAGGCCGCGATCGACGAAGTCGCGTCTGGTGACTCCACTCTGAACTACGACGGAACCACCGACCGGGAAATCTGGCGAGAGCGGCGGATTGCCAAGCGCACGCTCGAGATCGGTCAGATTTTTGCCGACGTGTTCGGAGCCGACGCAGGGCGCATCCGACCGGTGATCAACGACGCCGACGCGTTTACTCCGGAAAACATGTTGCAATACGTGAACGACGTGTACGGGCCCCCGAGCTCGTTCTTCTACGGGGTTGCAATCACCACCTATTACGGCAGCGAAGACAAGACATCGGTCGATGCGATCATTGCCGGCGAGGTGGCCGCGAGCGATCGCAATGTGCCTGGCTACGTTCGGAATCGAGTGATCGCTACTTACTGGGGGCTGCACTTGCTCTCTTACGAGGGTGGGCAGGAGGAGGAGGGGAATCCCCGCCATCCAGGACCGCCTGCGGATCCCTACCTGGCAAACCAGTTCGCCGCTGCTCGCGACCCCAGGATGGCGGACGTCGAATTCCACGACCTGATGGACAACTGGTACCCGAGCGGCGGCGAGCTGTACATGCAGTTCAACCACGTGGGACGACTGAGCACCTATGGCATGTGGGGTCTCACCGAGGATCTGACGAACCTGAGCACTGGAAAATGGAACGGGATGGTGGCCGTGATGCAAGCGCCGCTTCCGGAAATCGGAGTCGGAGAGTTGCTTCCGGCGACGGTGACCGCGGACCTCATTTTCTTTCGGGCCCCTCCCACGAGGTTCGAACAATACCTGGTTCGCTCGCCCGCCGGCGGCGACTATCAGCTGGTGATCAACCTGGACACCCGATGGGCCAACAATCAAATCGAGGTCCTGGTCAACAACACGCTGATTCAAAGCCTGGACATCCCGCGCGATAGCCAGAGCTCAGGCAGCACGGATTTGCCACCGGTGTTGGTGTCCTTGGATCCGGGACTGAGTGTCGTTCGATTGAGATTGGTGTCAGGGGACACCAACGTCAATACGCTCACCTTTTCGGAGGCGGGTTAGCGTTGGCGGCGCTCTCAGCCCAACGGGACTCGCGGTTTGACTTCGTCGGCCTTTGGCCCTAGATCCATCCGCGCGGACTTAACCACCGGATTGGACACTCTATTTTGCGCGAGTTCAGGTATGAGTTCATCCGTACGCCGCTCGAAGAACCGCTGATGCGGCTTCGCGACGCTCTCGGCTACTTCCAACGCCGGCGCCATCCGGAGTTGCGCGAGATCTACCTCGAAACGGGGCGCATCAACGCGGTGGTCGACCAACTCCTTCGCCCGGATTCGAATTGTATCGACATCGGCTGCCATTACGGTTCGATGTTGAGTCGTTTCTGTCGTCTCGCGCCGCAGGGCCGACACGTCGCTTTCGAGGCGATTCCCGCGAAAGCGCGCTTCCTGCGGCGGAAGTTTCCGGAAGTCGGCATTCACGAGGTGGCGCTGTCTGACCACCCCGGTATCACGAGATTCTACATCAACTCCTTGGACACAGGTTTCAGCGGACTTGCCGAGCACGGAGGTGGACCCTTCGAGCAAATCGACGTCGATTGCGCGCGCCTCGATGATGTTGTGCCTCGCGATCGTCGTTTCGACTTCCTCAAGCTGGATGTCGAGGGAGCCGAGCTGTTTGTGTTGCGTGGTGCGATTGACCTGCTCACGCGCGATCGGCCGACAATCCTTTTCGAGTGTGGCCCTTCAGGCCCGGTCGCATTCGGCTACGCGCCGAGGGAAATCTACGATCTGTTCGCCCAGCGCTGCGGTTATTCGGTCTTTTTCCTGAAGGATTATCTCGCTCGCGGTAGCCCCGTCGGTTCCACGATGTTTGAGGAAGCTCTGGTTTACCCCTTCAAGGCGTTCAATTGGGTTGCCGCTCCGACCGAAAGTACCTCCGAGTGGGCTGGTCGAAATTGACCTGGTAGATTCGGCCGACGCATCGGCCGATGCGGGCACCACGATGGAGGGCAGTTGTGGACAATCAACCCGCTTCTCCGCCGCCGGATGAAACCCGGTCACCGCCCGTTGCCACCTCCACATCGATAGCAGCGCCCGCAATCCGCGGTTCGGTCTGGACGATGGGTGGGTACGCAGCCGGCCAGTTCCTGCGACTGGCTGGCAATATCGTTCTGACGCGGCTCCTCTTCCCGGCCGTCTTCGGTGAGATGGCCCTGGTCTTCATTTTCCTTCAGGGTCTGCAGATGTTCTCGGATGTCGGCACCGGGCCCGCCATCATCCAAAGCTCGCGGGGCGAGGAAACCGATTTTCTCAACACGGCATGGACCATTCAGTGCGTGCGTGGCCTGCTGCTCTGGATCGCCTCGTGGGGGATCGGATGGCCGGTGGCCGCCTTTTATGGGGACGACCGGCTCCGATGGCTCATCCCCGCCGCCGGGCTCAGCGCGATCCTCGGCGGATTTGAGTCCACCTCGATGCATACGCTCCAGCGAAAACTGAGACTGGAGCGGCTGACCCTTCTCGATCTTACTGGGCAGACGGTAAGCATCATCGCCATCATCATTCTCGCTCTGGCCGATCGCGCCATCTACGGGCCGAGCCATCCCGGCGCGGTGTGGGCCATCGTCATCGGCAGCCTGGTCGCGAGCACGGTCCGCCTGGTGCTCAGCCACACCTACCTGCCGGGCATCCGCCACCGGTTCCATCTCGATCGCGAGCACGCCAGGCACCTGTTCAGCTTCGGCCGCTGGATCTTCGTCAGCACGCTTCTGACGTTCCTCGCCGCACAGTCGGATCGGCTCGTTTTCGGCAAGACCATCCCACTGTCGCTCTTCGGCGTTTACTCGATCGCGTCGATGATCGCGGTCTTGCCGACGAACGCCATTCTGAAGCTTGGCGGCGCGGTGGTGTTCCCGACCTACAGCCGCCTCGTCCAGCGACCTGACTTCGGGCACCTGTTCGTGCGCGTGCGGATGCCGCTCTTGCTCGGAGGCGGTGCGATCGCCTCTACGCTGCTGGCTTGCGGACCGTCGCTCGTGCGACTGCTCTACGATTCGCGGTACGTTGAGGCCGGCTGGATCCTCCAGTACCTGTCGGCGTCGGCCTGGTTCCAGATCCTCGAATGCACCAATGGGGCGGCCCTTCTCGCCCTCGGCCGGGTGAGGTGGGTCGCGGCTGGAAACGCGGCGAAGGTCCTGGGGATGGTGGCGTTCATTCCGCTCGGCTTTCACTTTGGCGGGTTTCCCGGGGCGCTGGCCGGTCTCGCTGGATCCGATCTGGCCAAGTACCTGACTGTAGCGATAGGCGCGGCCGTCGCCCGATTGGGCGGGTTCGCCGGGGACGTGCTGCTCACCGCTCTCGTCGCTGGCACCTCGACCCTGGGGATCGCTGCCGGCCGCCTCCTGGTCGCGCCCCGCGCTCCCGAGATCGCGACCCTCGCGATCTCCTTCGCCGCCGCGGCGCTTCCCTGGGTCGCTGTGGCCCTCTATTACCTCGTGACCCAGAGGCGGCGCGCCCGCGACTACACGCCGCTCGGGAGCCCCGCCAGGAGTCAAGCGGAGTAGTCCGACACCGGCCGCTCGCCCGGCCGAATGACCAGACGTTCGGTGGATCCCCTCGCCACGCACTGTGCTACCCTTCCGTGGCACAGCATGCGGGTTTCGCAACGCAATGAGACGCGCCTCGCGGCGACAGTCGATTCCTCAGCCTCGGAGCACGCGGGCTTCCTGGCCACGAAGACATTCGGCTCGCTCGACGGATTGCGCGCCGTGTCGATCCTGGCGGTGGTCTGGCACCACACGCACGATGGATTTTCCGGGTGGCCGATCAGCAAGCGCGGGTTCCTCGGGGTGGATCTGTTTTTCTTGATCAGCGGTTTCCTTATCGTGACGCTGTTGTTGCGCGAACACCGCCGCAGCGGAACGATGTCGTTGCGAAACTTCTACATCCGGCGGTTCCTGCGCATCTTTCCCCCGTACTACGCTATGCTCGCTTTGGTGGCGGCGATTGTGTTCATCAAGCCCGGGGGAACATCGCTGGCGCTCCGCCGAGACCTGCCGTACGCGCTTTTCTACGTCGCCAACCTGGTGCCGATGTCGAGCCTTTTGGCGATCACCTGGAGCCTTGCCGTCGAGGAGCAGTTCTACCTGATCGTCCCGGCGGTCCTGAAGTACGCCGGGAGAGCATTCCCGTGGATACTCGCTGTCAGCTATCTGCTGGTAAGCCTGCCGCCGTTCGGCTTCTTTGCGGGCACCGAGCTGCCTTCTTTCTTCCGGGAGACTACCTTCGGACCCATTCTTTTGGGGGTGATGCTGGCCCTTCTCCTCGACGACCCGATGAGTTATCGCTGGATCTCGCGCGCGCTCGGCCATCCCGTTATCCCGCTCTTCGCCGTCGCGCTCGTGATGGTCGCTTGCAGTCAATCAGCCGATGACATCTCGGGCTGGCCGAGGATGGCGATCCACTGGTCCCTTCTCGTCCTGCTCGCCGCCTGCGTCGTCCGCGAGCAGCACGTGCTGGAGCCGGTGCTGAGGTCATGGCCGATGGTGCGAATCGGTGCAGTGAGCTATAGCATCTACCTGTGTCACCTTCTCGTCAGACACGGCGTGGACAAGGGCATTCGGCTCGGCGGCTGGTCGTCGCCGCTCATGTTGTTCCTCGGAACCATGCTCGCTAGCTGGGTCGCCGCGGAGATCAGTTACTGGGCCTTCGAGTCGCGCTTTCTCGCGCTCAAGCGCCGATGGACGTGACGATGCTCCGAGTCGGTTTGGTTGGCGCAGGAAAGATGGGCCTGTCGCATTACGCAATCGCCAACGCTCTCGATGGGGCGAAGGTGGTGGCGGTCTGCGACACCTCGCACTACGTCCTCTCCGTCCTGCGCAAGTACGCGGCCGTCGAGACGTTCACCAGTTACGAGGAGATGATCAAGAAAGGACAACTCGACTGCCTGTTCGTCGCCACGCCGACCGCGACGCATTTCAAATGCGCGATGTACGGCCTCGAGCACGGCCTCCACCTCTTTGTCGAGAAGCCGCTCACGCTTTCAGCGGCGGAGAGCAAGGCCCTCTCCGATCTCGCCGTCGAGCGCAAGCGGGTGAACATGGTCGGCTTTCACAACCGCTTCATCGGCACTTTCCGAGAGGCGCGGCGCATTCTGAAAGCCGGCGCGCTCGGCCCAGTGACCAACATCCGCGCGAGCGCAGTTGGCCAGGTGGTGATCAAGGAGCAGGGATCCACCTGGCGCTCCCGGAAAGCCGAAGGGGGCGGCTGCCTTCACGACTACGCTTGCCACGTCGTCAATCTGATGAACTTCCTCGTCGGCCCGCCATTGCGCGTCGCCGGTGCCCGTCTCCAGAGCATCTTCTCGAGGGACGTCGAGGATGCCGTCTCCGCCCGCTTCGACTACGGCGATGAGCGGACCGGGACACTCGAGACGAACTGGAGCGATGACACCGTCCGCAAGATGACGACCATCGTCAACGTCCAGGGCAAGCTGGGCGAGCTGGTGGTCGATCGGCAAGAGCTCAAGGTGAATCTGCGCTCCGGCCCGTTCGAGAGTTACCCGGAGGGCTGGACCACCCGTTACATCACCGACCTGCAAGAGCCGGTCGGGTATTATCTGCGCGGCGAGGAGTACACGGCACAAGTTGCGGCATTTCTCGAGGCCATTCGACGGGGCGATGCCTCGCACGAGAACTCGTTCGCCAGCTCCTACGAGACCGACCGGGTCTTGGAGCAGATCATCCAGGCTGATCAGGCCAACGGTTGAGGAGCGCGGTGGCGATGGACCGGATAATTTTCGGGGACAACCAATTCTTTGGCGTCAATCACATGTCCGAGGAAAAGGCGCGGCAGCAGGCGCTGCGCTTCAAGGACACCGCCGCGATCATCGAGGTGCTCGACCGCGCCTACGAGATCGGCATCCGGACATTCATGTGCACCACCCACGATCGGATCGGCGACGTCTGCGATCACATGCGCGCCAATCCGGAGCGCTATAAGGACTTCATCTACTATCCCTGCATGCCCTACGCGCACAAGTATGCGAACTCGGTCTCCCAGGTCGGAGTAATGGAGACGATCCAGCGGTTCGCGACCGGCGGGGTGATGAAGACGCTGCTCCGCGGCGCGGTGGGGACGATCACCCGCGACATCTACGTTCTGATGAAGCTGCTCATCGACGCCGAGATGAAGCGCCTCGAAGGTCTGAACACGCCGGTGATCTTCATCCAGAACGTGGTCACCGATCTTCTCCTCGGGATGAAGCTCTATCCGGTGTTCGCCGAGTTCGACCGCTACGTGCGCGAGCGCTACAGCGCCGAGCCGGGCTTCATCACCATGAACCTGCCGCTTCTGCTCGACGCGCTCGATCAGGTGGGCGTGGAGAACCCGATCGTCTGCGCGAACATCAACAAGATCGGCTTTCGCATGTCCGGCGGCGTGGAGGAGTACCGCAAGGTGCTGCAGACCCGACGCTGCCGCCCGATTGCGATGTCGGTGCTCGCGTCAGGCGCCATCCCGGTGAAAGAGGCCATCGATTGGGCTTGCGAGCTGAAAGGGCTCCAATCGATCGTCTTCGGGGCCTCATCGGCGGCCAACATCCGTCAGACCCGGGACCTGATCGAGCAGCACTGGGCAGCTCCCTCCAGCCAAGCCGCCCGATGAACCGCGGTCAACTCCCGGCCAGGCCCAGGGTTCAGTTGCTCAACGTCGCGGTTGACGACGTCACCCTCGAGGAGCTGCTCGGCTCCTTCCGGGAAGGCATGCTGCTCACCCTGCACGTCGACATGATCATGAAGCTGCAGCAGGATCGCGAATTTTATCAACTGCTGCCACACTTCCAGGTGATCACCTGCGACAGCCAGATCCTGTTGGCGGCGGCCAAGGCGCTGGGCACGCCACTTCGCCAGCGCGTCTCTGGTTCCGATTTCTTTCCCCGCTTCTACGGGAAATACAAAGATGATCCCACCGTCACCGTGTTCCTCTGCGGCGGCGGGTCGGGCATCGCCGAGCGCGCAGCGAAGAACATCAATGCGTTCGTTGGGCGAGAGATGGTGGTCGGTACCGACTCGCCGCCTTTCGACTACGACGTCAAGCCGGGGGAAATCGATCGGATGATCTCCCGGATCAACGAGTCGCGCGCGAGTGTGCTCTTGGTGGGACTGGGTGCCGGAAGGCAGGAGAAGTTCCTGGTGAAATATCGCGACCGCCTGCCCCACGTGCGCACCTTCCTTCCCCTGGGCGGCACCATCGACTACGAGGCGCGCACGCTGGAGAGACCAGCGCCCTGGGTCACCGACGCCGGCCTGGAGTGGCTGTATCGGCTGGTCAAGGAACCGAGGCAGCGATGGCACCGCTATCTCGTGCATCAGCCGCCGGTGCTCTACCATCTGGCGCGGCAGCGCCTCGGACTCTATCGCAATCCGTTCGCAGACGCCTAGCGCGTTACGGTGCGATGGTCGCGGTCGCCACATCGGCGACGACTGGAGAATGATCGGAACCCTCTCCACCGCCGACGAAGAAACACAGAAAGCGAAGCTCCGGGCCCGCGAGAATGCGATCGATGCGCATCCAGGGACCGATGGGCGCAATCGAGGGAAAGGTGTAGCCAAAGCCGCTGCCCGCTGCATCGAAGGCGTCGTGAAACTCGCCAAGGTAATCCCGCTCCAGTCGACTCAAGACCGGCAGGTTCAGGTCCCCCGCGATCAAAACCGGATGCTTGGACTTGCGAGCGGCGTCGGCGAGGCGATGGACTTGCTTCTCGCGAAGCTGCGTGTTGAGCGAGGCATCACGGCGATCGGAATCCGAGGGAAACCATTGGTGGAATAATCGGAAGTGACTGAGTGCGCCGCGCGGAGAGACCATGTGCACGCTGTACAAGTCGATCGCTCCGAGCGAGGTCTCCAGAGTGAATCGGGCAAAAGGAGTACCCGAGACATCCGAGACATCTTCGTAGACCTCATGCTCTGTGATCGGAAACCGACTGGCAATTGCCAATCGCGCAAGCCGAAGCGTATGCCAATGGATGAAAGGTTCGCCCTCCAGTATTGCGTAGGCGCGGGCATTGGCTGCTTGAAATAGGACGATCTGGGGCTGCGCCCGTTCTACCTCGGCCCGGATCGCGTCCACTCCCCGATTCGCGTACCAGACGTTGTAGCTGAGAATCCGGAAGTAGGGCATCTGACCGCCCGGCGGCGGACTGGGAGGCAGTTTCAGTCCCATCAGCGGAAAGAGGACCAGCCACAGACATAGAAGCTGTGTGACAATCAAATAGAAGGAGCCCGAGACCAGGATCAAGGGGACCGTTACCAGGAGCGGGAGGGCGAGAGCAGCGCGCGGCAAATACAGAAGAACCAGACCGAACCATGACCGTTCGCCGGTGAACCACAGCCAGGTGAAGATTCCCAGGAGCGAGGCGAGGTAGGCCCAGGAGAGCCACGGAGCAATTCGACGGGCAAGAACTCGAATGCCCATCACAGCCCCCTTTACATCGGCGGACTGCCTCTCCGGCCGGGGCGTTCCCACAGATCCTCGCCTTGGCGCGCGGTTCGTATCCATTCGTCCCTGGGGTCCTTGGATTTTTTCAACAAAAGGGTCATCCGCCAGGCCACGTAAAAAGGCGAGCAAAGAAGGTAGACAAGCCCCTGCGCCCCGGTGCCGGAAAGCGTCCACCCACGGAACACGTACACCGCCGCGAACAAGCCCGAAATCCCCCAGGCGATCAGCGACAGTCCAATACCGCCTGTTGCCACCGCCAAGGCAGCGGAGACAACAAGGCCTGCCACGTCGAGCACGATGATGAGCTGAGATTGTGCCGCCAGCGCGCTCGCGACCATCGCCCCATAGGCATGGCCCTCCGCCGCGTAGTGCACGCGATGCCCAGCCTTGCCCAACTGGATGCCGTACTCGAGGTCTTCGACCCGTGAGAACGCGTCGTGCGGCACTTGCTTGAGCAACTCGGCGGTGAAGCACATGCCGTTTCCGCGAAGCCCGCAGGAAACCTTCCGCCTCTCGCGCGCCAAAGATCTGAGCACATGGACGGACGCGAAGGAGATGGCCATCAACCGGGTGCGCCAGGAATCGGACGGATTGAGCACCGCGTAGTCGGCCTGCACCGCCTGGGCGCCGGTCTCGAGCCGAGCGGAAAAAGCTCGAAGCAAGTTGGGCGAGACCACCGTGTCTGCGTCGATGACCACCAGCGCATCGGCCCGCCCCTCGCCTAGAATCCGCGCGAAGGCGTAAGCGAGAGCGTAGCCCTTTCCGCGCTGCGCCTGATCTTCACGAACGAGGACCCGCGCGCCGGCGGCCTGAGCAACCTCGGCGGTCCGATCCGTGCAGTTGTCCACGATCACCGTCACCGCGAACATGTCTTGCGGATAATCGATGGCGAGCACGCTTCGAATCGTTTGGGCGATCCCCGACTCCTCGTTGTGAGCAGGGATGACGATCTCGAAACGGTGTCGCACTGCTCCCGGTGCAGGCGGGGCCGAGCGTCGGGACAGCAACGTCAGCCACAAAAGATAACTCCCGGCGCACAGCGCTGGTACTGCGGCGATGGCGAGCAGGAGATCTGAGAGTCTCATGGGCTAGGCGGGAGCGAGAACGAGGTGAGAACCACGAATGCGTCGAAGGTTGCGAGGCCGAGCTCGTGGCGATGAAACCCGCCACGAGCATAATTGTAGTCGTTAGTGCCGCACATAAAACCACTCTAGCGCGCCTGCGAACCAAATTTATTGTCGACTGCCCTGCAACGACCAACTGGCGGTGCTGGGTGCTCCGGGACCCTGGTCTGCGGATTTTTCCGATTCGATGCACTTGCGCAGCGGGCGTCTAAAGGGGCTCCGCTCCGACTCGGCTTTTCCGGGATTTTGGCTGCTTGCGGGACGCTGGTCAGGGCGCCGGCGCCGCGAAATTAACTGGACCAACTCCTTGGGTCTGGCGTGCCCGCACCAACAGTGCCACGCCGACCGCGATGAGGATTGGCGCCACGTATTGCGCCGCGGTGAGGCCCAGGATTCGTCCATCGACGAAGGGAAGATCGGAGGCGCGCAGGAAGTCGAGGAAAAATCGCGGAATGGAATAGCCGATGGCGAGAACGCCCATCAACGACCCCTCCGGTGGCCGGCGCCGGGCGAGAAGATAGAGAAGGGCGGACAGGACCGATAGCACGAGGAAATCGTACAGCCCCAGGTCGTGTCGCGGCCCGCCCGGGAATGCAACGGCGAGAGGGAACCTCGTCAGAACACCCGGATGATCGTGGGCCACGGAGCATCCAATCCGGGCGATCGCCCATCCCGGGGCGGTGCCGAGCGCGAGCGCATCGAGGTACGGCCACAGTCGGATGTGGCGCGCGCGAAAGAACAACGCGATCGCCAGGAGCCCCCCGAGGACGCCGCCCATCGAAGAGAGGCCGTCCCAGACCTTGAGCAGGGCGATCGCCCCTTCCCAGGTAACTACCTCCCTGAGCGGCCGATCGTCACCGGGTCCGTAGCGCCGCGCGGCTCGCGCCGCCAGGGCCGCGCCAGCCATCAAGCCCAGGCCGACGAAAACGCCAAACGGGTGGATGGCCAGGCCGAATGGCAACGGCAATGAGGGAAGCTCGAAATACGGAATCATGTGGCGCTCCAGACAAAGCCTGTACTCGGTGCGCTCCAGTTTGGTTTCATCGGCGGACTGCCTGGGACCGACGGAAGCGGCCGCATTGCCAAGCGAACTTTCGGCTGCAATCAGGCACACTCATTTGCGGGGTTTGCCCTTGGACGCCAGGGCGGAGGCCCAAGCAGGGTCCCGCAGTGCCTCCGCCATGCTGCGCAGCGGACCTGGCTCGCCGAGCCGCTCGCGCAACTCGAGCTGCCACCACCCGACGTCCCGCCAGGCGCCGAGCTTGTAACCGACAGCCGGATAAACGCCCAGCGGCCTGAAGCCGAGCGACTCATGGAGCGCAACGCTGGAAGGGTTGGGGAGCGTGATACCGGCGTGCGCCGCGTGGAACCCCTGCAGCTTCAACAGGCTCAAGA
>WNFF01001456.1_pt1 | contig 19035 bp, 12 predicted proteins | sample 5400441 | NCBI WGS metagenome assembly WNFF01 (sample SAMN13153345, study PRJNA577476) | soil metagenome | isolation source: 120 cm saprolite under Douglas fir tree site 2 hole 3 replicate 1 | place: USA:California | collected 2015-04-18 | reverse complement strand
ACCTTCGGGTTCACCTCGCTCCTGAAGGGATTCGATTTTCTGATCGCGGTGATCGGCCTTTTCGGCATCGGTGAGATTCTGGAGACGCTGGAGGAGGGCCTTGCGTTCAAGGGGGCGAGCGCCAAGATCAACATGAAGGTCGTCCTGGAAACCTGGAAAGAGCTGCCGCGTTACTGGGCGACGTCCCTGCGCAGCGCCGCGGTAGGGTGCTTCATGGGAATCGTTCCCGGCGGGGCAACCCCGGCGTCTTTCATGAGTTATGGCCTCGCGCGGCGCCTCTCCAGGGACGGCAAGGACTTCGGCAACGGCATCGTCGAGGGCGTCGTGGCGCCGGAAACCGCCGCTCACGCCGCCGGCACTTCGGCGCTGCTGCCGATGATCACCCTCGGGGTTCCGGGATCGCCTACGGCCGCGGTGCTGCTGGGAGGCCTCCTGATCTGGGGACTGCAGCCGGGGCCGCTGCTGTTCGTCGAAAAACCGGACTTCGTATGGGGCCTGATCGCCAGCATGTACCTGGGCAACATCGCCGGGCTGATCGTCGTGCTGACTTGTGTGCCGCTCTTCGCGGCGATCTTGCGCATCCCCTTTTCGATCATTGCGCCCGTCATCATCGTGATCTGCGCGATCGGGGCGTACACCGTGCACAACTCGATGTTCGACGTCTATCTGATGGTCGTATTCGGCGTGATCGGCTACGCCTTCAAGAAGCTCGGCTATCCGCTCGCCCCGATGGTGCTGGCGCTCGTTCTGGGTGACCGGGCCGAGGAGAATTTCCGCAACGCGATCAAGGGCTCGCAGGGCGATCTGATGATCTTTTTCTCCAACGGCTTGGTGGGAGGGTTGACCGGCCTCGCGTTGCTGCTGCTGTTCTGGCCGCTCATCGGCGCGGCGTGGCGCGCGGTCCTCGGAAAAAGATGAAAACGAGTCCGCTCAGGCGACTCGTTGCCTGAGGCGCGACAGCGTTTCCGGCGTCAGGTTGAGGTAGGAAGCCAGTTCTTTCTTGGGAATGCGCCCGAACAGGTCCTGGTGTTTGCGCATGAAGCGCGCGAGGCGCCCCGGAGCATCGAGCAGGTGAAGCGTGATGGTATGCGCCATCACCTCGGACATCAGCCGCATGACCTCGTACTCGAAGCGCAGCTTCACTTCGGCATGGCGTTCGAGGAATTCGACCCAGTGGGGCATGGAGAGCCGCGCCACGCGGACCTTGGTGACCGCGGCGATGCTGTAGGGGATGGGGGTCTTCATCCGCCACGCGGCGTAGGACGTGTCCATGTCGGTTTCGGCGGCAAAGCGCAGAATCATTTCCTTGCCTTGGGGATTGCTCACCACGCGCTTCAGGATCCCGTCCAGGATGAAGAACTGCTCCATGTTCGTGCCGCCTTGGCGCACCAGCGGTTCGCCCTTGCGGTATTCGGCGACCTCCAGCTGCGGCTCGAGGTCTTCCCAAGCGGCGACCGGCATTTCGCGCAGCACCAGGTTCTGCTTGAGCTGAAGGCGGATGGTGTTGCGCTGGGGGTGGTTGACGATGGTGGACACGGCGTGCGCCCGGACGCGAGGCGGGCCAATTAAGCGGGATTTATTGACCACAGTCAAGGTTGACTGACGGCCAGGCTCCTAGACTTTCAGACCTGATTTTTGGACCTCTCGGGATCCGCATCCCGTCGCAAACGCGGGAGTGTCTCTATAGCGTAAGGAGGCGGTATGGGAACCGTTGAACCGCAAGTCGCACATTCGGACGCCGTACAAGAAGTGACCGACGGCTTTCATCTGGTCATCGATGCCCTGAAGCTCAACGGCATCGACACGATCTTCGGCCTGCCCGGCATTCCGATCACCGACTTCACCCGCATGGCGCAGGCCGCGGGCCTGCGCGTGATTTCGTTCCGCCATGAGCAGAACGCCGGCAACGCCGCCGCCATCGCCGGCTTCATGACGCAAAAGCCGGGCATCTGCCTGACGGTGTCCGCCCCCGGCTTCCTCAACGGCCTGACGGCGCTCGCCAACGCCACCACCAATTGCTTCCCGATGATCCTTATCAGCGGCTCCTCCGAGCGGGAGATCGTGGATCTCCAACAGGGCGACTACGAAGAGATGGATCAGCTGGCCGTCGCCAAGCCGCTCGCCAAGGCCGCCTTCCGCGTGCTGCACGCCGAGGACATCGGCGTAGGCATCGCGCGCGCCATCCGCGCCGCCGTCTCCGGTCGCCCGGGCGGCGTCTATCTCGACCTGCCGGCCAAGCTCTTCGCCCAGACCATGGATGCCGAGGCCGGCAAGAAATCCCTCATCAAGGTCGTCGATCCGGCGCCGAAGCAGATCCCCGGCGCCGACGCAGTCAAGCGCGCCGTCGACCTGCTCAAGGGCGCGAAGAAGCCGCTGATCGTTCTGGGCAAGGGCGCCGCGTATGCGCAGGCCGATGCCGAGATCCGCTCTTTGATCGAGAAGACCGGCATCCCCTACCTGCCCATGTCCATGGCCAAGGGGCTGCTGCCCGACACGCACGAGCAGTGCGCTTCCGCCGCGCGTTCCTATGTGCTGCCCGAGGCCGACGTGGTGATGCTGATCGGAGCGCGCCTCAACTGGCTGCTCTCGCACGGCAAGGGCAAGACCTGGGGCGGCAAGGACCACAAGGCCTGGGGCGGCCAGAAGTTCATCCAGATCGACATCTCGCCGCAGGAGATGGATAGCAACGTCCGCATCGACGCTCCAGTGGTTGGCGACATCGGCTCCTGCGTGTCCGCGCTGCTCGCTGGCATCGGCTCGACCTGGGCCAAGCCGTCGACGGAGTGGCTCAACGCCATCGCCGAGCGCAAGTACAAGAACATCGCCAAGATGGCCGAGACGCTGGCCAAGAATCCGACGCCGATGAATTTCCACAGCGCGCTGAACGTGGTGCGCGACATCGTCAAGGCCAATCCGGACGCGATCCTCGTCAACGAAGGCGCCAACGCGCTCGACTTCACCCGCAGCATCGTCGACATGTACAAGCCGCGCAAGCGCCTGGACGTCGGCACCTGGGGCGTGATGGGCATCGGCATGGGCTTTTCAGTCGCGGCCGCCGTGGTCAGCGGCGAGCCGGTGATCGCGATCGAGGGCGACAGCGCCTTCGGCTTCTCCGGCATGGAAGTCGAGACCGTCTGCCGCTACAACCTGCCGGTCTGCGTGGTGATCTTCAACAACAACGGCGTCTACCGCGGCACGGACGTCAATCCGACCGGCGGCGCCGACGTGGCGCCCACCGTGTTCGTCAAGGGCGCGCGCTATGACAAGCTGATGGAGGCCTTCGGCGGCGTGGGCGTGCACGCCACGACCCCGGCCGAGTTGCGCAAGGCAATGGAAGAAGCCATCCGCTCGCGCAGGCCCACACTCATCAATGCCGTCATCGATGAAACCGCCGGCACGGAAAGCGGTCGCATCACGAGCCTGAATCCGGCAAGCGGGAAAAAGAAATAATGGAAGCACTCAAGGGAATCCGCATCCTCGACATGTCGCACGTGCAGGCGGGGCCGACCTGCTCGCAGCTGCTCGCCTGGATGGGCGCCGACGTCATCAAATTCGAGAATCCCCAGGGCGATGCGACGCGCGCTCAGCTTCGCGACGTGCCGAACGCCGACAGCCTGTATTTCACGATGCTCAACTGCAACAAGCGCTCGATCACGGTCAACATGAAGACCACCGAGGGCAAGCAGGTGTTCGTCGAGCTGCTGGGGAAGTGCGACATCATCATGGAGAATTTCGGGCCCGGCGTGCTCGACCGGCTCGGCTTCACCTGGGAGAAGATCCACCAGATCAACCCGCGCATCGTGATGGGCTCGATCAAGGGATTCGGCTCGTCCGGGCCGTATGCCGACTTCAAGGCCTACGAGAACGTGGCGCAGGCGATGGGCGGTTCCATGAGCACTACCGGCGTGCCGGAGGGACCGCCCTTTGTGACGGGCGCCCAGATCGGCGATTCGGGCACGGGCCTGCACCTGGCCATCGGATTGCTCGCCGCCCTGCACCAGCGCGATCGCACCGGAAAGGGACAATATGTCGAAGTCGCGATGATGGACGGGGTGATGAACCTGTGCCGCGTCAAATTCCGCGACCATCAAAGGCTGACGCGCCAGTCGCTATCTGAATACTCCGTCCCTACGAAACAGGGCATGGGCGCCGTGCCGCGAGCCGGCAACGACTCGGGCGGCGGCCAGCTCGGCAACGCGATCCACTGCAAGCCGCACGGGCCCAACGATTGGCTGTACGTCGTGGTGCAGGAGGCCGTGTGGGAGGGGCTCGCCAACCGCATCGGGCCCGATCTAGGGATGCCGGGTCTCGCAACCGATCCCCGCTTCGCGAAGATCGCCGATCGGCGCAAGAACCAGAATGACATGTGGGCGCTGATTACGAAGTTCGCGGCGCAGCACACCAAGCGCGAGTTCATGGCGATCCTGAATCCTTTGGACGTGCCCTGCGGGCCGATCATGAGCACTGACGACCTGGCGAACGACGAGCACGTGAGGGGACGCGACATGTGGGTGGAGCTCGACCACCCGCAGCGCGGCAAGTGGTACAACGTCGGCATGCCGATCAAGCTCTCCGATTCGCCCGCGCGAATCGAGCGCTCGCCGCTCCTGGGCGAGCACACCGACGAGGTTCTGAAGGAAGTCCTCGGCTACGACGAAGCGAAGATCGCCGGCCTGAAGCAGGCTGGCGCCTTCTCGGTCCCGCCGAAGAAGGCGGCGTAGCCATGAAAATAGCCATCATCGGCCAGCAGGATTTTGGTAAAGCGGTGCTCGAGGCTTTTCTTGCCCGCGGTGATGAAGTCGCGGGCGTGTTCTGCGCCCCGGAGAAGGAGGGCGCGAAGGCCGATCCGCTTAAGGCCGCGGCGCTGGAAAAGGGCCTCAAGATCTTCCAGTTCCAGTCACTGCGCAACAAGGAAGCGCTCGACGCGATGCGAGCCCTCAACGCCGACATCGGCATCATGGCATTCGTGCTGCAGTTCGCGCCGCAGGAGTTCGTGAAGATCCCGAAAAAGGGCACGATCCAGTACCACCCGTCGCTCTTGCCGAAATACCGTGGCCCCAGCTCGATCAACTGGCCGATCATACGCGGCGACACGCGTACAGGGCTCACCATTTTCCGGCCCAATGATGGTCTCGACGAGGGGCCGATCATCCTGCAAAAGGAAACGCCGCTCGGCCCGGACGACACGCTCGGCAGTGTCTATTTCGATCGCTTGTTCCCGATGGGAGTCGCGGCGATGCTCGAAGCGGCCGACCTGGTGATGGCGGGCAAGCACCGCGAGACGGTGCAAGACGAAGCCCGCGCGAGCTACGAAGGCTGGTGCCGCACCGCCGAAGCGAAAATCAACTGGGCGACGCATGTCGATTTCACCTACAACCTCATACGCGGCTGCAACCCCGCCCCCGGGGCCTGGACCACGTTGAACGGCAAGAAACTGCAGATCTTCGACAGCCGCAAACATCTGTTCCGCACATTCGGCGCGGTAAAGGGAAAGATCGGAGAGATTTCCGAAATCAGCCCCGCGAGCTTCTTCGTGACCGCTCAGGGAGGACGAATCGAGGTCCTCAAGGCAAAGCACGAAGACGGCAAGAAAGTATCCGCGGCCGAACTCGTGGCGCAGAACGGCCTCACTCCGGGCACCCTGCTCGGGAGCTGACGCGCGGCGCACGGGCCGCCGGCCGGTGGGCAACGGTTCGCCGCGTTTTCCTCCTGCGGGTGTCGTCGCTGAACACCCGAACACTGTCGCATGGGTCATGGGCGCAACCCGGCCAGCCGGATTCGCCTCGATTGAAAATTTGACGGCCCCCAATATTCACTGTAAAAATGCCGCCTAGAGTTTTGTTTATTAAGTAACTTACGGCCTTTCGCGCAGAACTTGAGAGGGGGTCGACTCAAAGGTGGCTGGCGTAGAATGCGAGAGCACTCAGGGCGCGTCGCTCGTTAAACAACAATAAATCGATGACCAACGCGGGCTTCTGGAAAAAAGACTGGTTTCTCGGTCTGGTGGTGTCGCTCGTGTTGCTCGCGGCCGGCGGGACCCAGCTGATCGAGAGCCTGGAGCGCTTCGCCTACGATTGGGGCGTTCGGGCCTCGGCACGAACCCCGTCCGACAAGATTTCCGTGATCGCGATCGACAAGCGGAGCATCGACAATATCGGCCGCTGGCCGTGGTCGCGCGAGGTCCATGCAAAGATGATCGAAAGCCTCGCGAGCGCGAAGCCCAAGGTCGTCGGCTATACGGTCTTCTTCTCCGAACCCCAGGTCGATCCGGGTCTGGCCTATGTCAACAGGCTTCTCGAGACCTACCGCCGGCTGGTGCCGGCGAACGCCGATCCGAACGCGCCGCCCCGCGGCGTAGCGCCCGAGCTGCTTCAAATCGGAGCGACGCTCGAGGAGGCCGAGAGCGCGCTCAACGTCGACAGGAAGCTCGCCGAGAGTTTCACCAAGGCGGGGAACGTGGTGCTGCCGATACTCTTCACCCTCGGCGAGCCGCGCGGCAAACCCGACAAGCCTCTCCCTGAATTCGTGCGCAAGAACGCGCTCACGCTCCAAAGCGGCAGCGGCGACCTGCCGATTTTTACCAGTGCCGTGGAAGTCCCGATCGTGGACAGCTTGGGCGAGGCCGCGGCCGCAGTGGGACACCTGAATTCGGTACCCGACGTGGACGGCGCGATCCGCACCGAAGCGCTCGCCATCACCTACTACGACGAATATTACCCGTCGCTCGCGGCCATGCTGGTGGCAAGGAGCCTCAACCTGACCGCCAAGGACATCAAGATCCGCCCCGGCGAAGCGCTGCAGATCGGCAATTTCCGAGTGAGCGCCGATCCCACGATGCAGATGTTCACGTATTTTTACAAGGATCGCGACGGCAAGCCGGCGTTCCAGGAAGATTCGTTCTACGATGTCGCGAGCGGCAAGATTCCGCTCGACAAGTATCGCGACAAGATCGTGCTGATCGGTCCGACGGCGGCCGGCGTCGGCAGCCTGTTCGTAACGCCCGTGAATCCTTCGATGGCGGCCGTCGAGCTTCAGGCGCACACGGTCTCCTCGCTCCTGCAAGGGCATTTTTTCATCACGCCGACCTGGGGCTGGATCGTCGAGAGGGCGGTTTATCTCGCGATCGCGGTCTATCTGATCGCGATGCTCCCGCGACTTTCCGCCGGTGCGGGAGCCGTGCTCAGTGCCGGTATCGTGGCGCTTCTGATTGCCACCCACTTCGTGCTCATGACCGGCCAGGGACTATGGCTGCAATTCATGCTGCCGCTCACCCTGCTGGTCGTAGGTCACGTCTTGCTCGTGACCAAGCGCTTCGTCGTCACCGAGCGCGGCAAGGAGGTATCCGATGCGCAGTCGGCGGCCAACGCGCGCATGCTCGGCCTCGCTTTCCAGGGGCAAGGCCAGCTCGACATGGCTTTCGACTACTTCCGCAAGGTGCCCCTGGACGATACCGTCATGGACAACCTCTACAACCTTGCGCTCGACTTCGAGCGCAAGCGCCAGTTCAACAAGGCTGAAGCCGCATTTCGCTACATGGCCGGGTACGACCCGAAGTTCCGCGACCTCGAAGCGAGGTTGTCGCGCGCCAAGCAGATGTCGGAAACCGTCATTCTCGGCGGCGCGCAAACCCACCCCGGCGGGACCCTCGTGCTCGGCGGGGGCGCCGAGAAGCCGATGCTCGGCCGCTACCAAGTGGAAAAGGAGTTGGGCAAGGGCGCCATGGGCGTCGTGTATCTCGGCAAGGATCCGAAAATCGGACGCGTGGTGGCGATCAAGACCATGGCGCTTTCCCAGGAATTCGAGGCGGACGAGCTCGCCGAGGTGAAGGAGCGGTTTTTCCGCGAAGCCGAAACCGCCGGTCGCCTGAGCCATACCAATATCGTGACCATCTTCGACGCGGGCGAAGAGCACGACCTGTGCTACATCGCGATGGAGCTCCTGAAGGGCAGGGATCTGGTCCCCTTTACAAAGGTGGGCACCACCCTGCCGACCGACAAGGTCATCTCGATCGTGGCGAGGGTGTCCGATGCGCTCGGCTACGCGCACCGGCAGAACGTGGTGCACCGGGACGTGAAGCCGGCCAACGTCATGTACGAGGCTGAAAACGACGTCGTCAAGGTCACCGATTTCGGAATTGCCCGGATTACCGATTCGTCCAAGACCAAAACCGGAATGGTGCTCGGTACGCCGTCCTACATGTCTCCGGAACAGCTCCAGGGCAAGAAGATCGACGGGCGGAGCGATCTGTTCTCGTTGGCGGTAACCCTGTATCAGCTTGTTTGCGGCAAACTACCGTTCGAGGGAGATTCGATGGCGCAACTCATGTACAGGATTGCCAACGAGCATGCGCCGGACATCCTGCAGTACAACCCGTCCCTCCCGCCGGCCTTGGTCGCCTTCCTGGACAAGGCGATGGCCAAGGAAGCGGGCGAGCGTTACCAGACAGGCGAAGAATTCGCGGGCGCATTGCGAGCTACTGTCGGGGGTCCTTCCGCTACGGCGACCGGCGTCGGGGTCGACATCAGCCTGTGAGCTTCGTCGAAGCATGATGACTTTGTCGGGTGCGCTTGAAATCGCGAGTTGTACCGATCCGGGAATGGTCAGGTCCCACAACGAGGACTCGATCGCGTCGGACGGGGACCAGGGTCTCGTCGTGCTGGCCGATGGCATGGGAGGATACAACGCGGGCGAGGTGGCAAGCGGCATGGCCACCACGGTGATCATTACCGAGCTGCAGCAGTTGCTGGAGAAGAAAGTCCCGTACGAGATCGACGCGCACAGCGGCCAGCTGGTGGCGCACCAGCTGATGCACGAACAGATCGCCAAGGCCAACACGTCGATCTACCAGGCCGCTCAGAGCCAGCCCCAGTATGCGGGGATGGGGACGACGCTGATCGTCGCCCTGTTCTACGACAACAAGATGACCGTCGCGCATATCGGGGATTCGCGGATGTACAGGCTGCGCGGCGATGAGCTCAGGCAAGTGACCAAGGACCACTCGCTTCTCCAGGAGCAGATCGACAGCGGCGTGATCACGCCGCAACAGGCGAGGCAGTCGCAGAACAAGAATCTGGTTACGCGCGCGCTCGGTATCGATCCGATCGTGGAGGCGGAGATCCACGACTACGATACGCAGCCGGGAGACATTTATCTGCTCTGTTCGGACGGCCTTTGTGATATGGTGAGCGACGACGATATCGGCTTGGCGCTGCAGACGCTCAGCTCCAACCTGAAACTATGTGCGCAGCACCTGGTGCAAACCGCCAATGACAACGGGGGCCGGGACAATATTTCGGTGATACTGGTCCGGGTGCTGCGGGACTACCCCGCGCCGCGCAGCATCGTAGGCAGGATGATGAGCTGGTTCAAATAGTTTGAGCAGAGGGATACTGCTATGGCGAAGCTGATACTCAGTATGGACGGCCTGGTCCTGAAGGAAATCGCGCTGACCAAGGAACGTACCACCATCGGCCGCAAACCGCACAACGACATCCAGATCGACAATCTGGCAGTAAGCGGGGAACATGCCGTCATCGTCACCATCCTGCAGGATTCATTTCTCGAGGACCTGGGCAGCACGAACGGCACCGTGGTCAACGGCCAACCGGTCAAGAAACACTTCCTGCAAAACAACGACGTCATCGAGCTCGGCAAATACAAGCTGAAGTACGTGAACGAGGCGGTGGCGGGGCAGGGCAAGGCTGCCGATTTCGAAAAGACCATGGTGCTTCGCCCCGGTGCGATGAAGCCCGCTGCTCCCGCGGCAGCGCCCATCCCCGCCCCGGTGGCAGCGGCTCCAGCGGCTGCTGCTGCGGCGGCAGCAGGCGCCAAAAATTTCGGAGACACCGTCGCGGGTCAAAGTTCGCCGGCTGCGCCCGTTGCGCCAGCCAAGCCGGCGACCGCGCCGCAGGCTGCGTTACAGCTCCTGTCGGGTGCCAATGCCGGCAAGGAGCTCGATCTCACCAAGCCGCTCACGACGCTCGGCAAACCCGGGGTCCAAGTGGCCGTCATCACGCGCCGGCCGCAGGGCTTTTTTATCACCCATGTTGAGGGCGCGAGCTTCCCGGTCGTGAACGGTAAGGTCCTCGACGCCCAGGCCCACTCCTTGAACGATCATGACGTGATCGAACTTGCCGGGATCAAGATGGAGTTCTTCCTCAAGACCTGAGACTCAGGTCTTGACCAGAGCTGACGCAGGGAGGAAGGCTGAAGCAGCACATCGTCCGAATCGCGCTAGGCCTGCTGGTGGTGCTGCTATTCGTAGGCCACGCCGCGACACTCTACAAGATAGGCTTCATCACCCAGCTCGAAAACATCATCTACGATTACCGGCTGCGGTTTACCATGCCGGGCACCGTCGATGACCGCATCGTCATCCTCGACATCGACGAGCGCAGCCTGGATCCTCGCGCGCTCGGCCGCTGGCCCTGGGGCCGCGACAAGATAGTCGCGCTGCTGCAAAAACTCTTCGATAAGTACGGTGTGTCACTCATCGGATTCGACGTGGTGTTTGCCGAGCCCGACGACAGCTCGGGGCTGCCGGTGCTCGAGAAGCTGGCCAAGACCCGGCTGAAGGACATCGGGCAGTTTCAATCGGCCTTGAAGGAACTGCGTCCGCAGCTTGAGTACGACGCCCTATTTGCCGACTTTCTTCGCGGCAGGCCCGTCGTGCTCGGCTACTATTTCAGCAGCGACGAGAACGCGGTTGAAAGCGGCGCGCTTCCGCAGCCTGTGCTTCCACCGGGCACTTTCGGCAACAGGAAAATCCGTTTCGGAATTTGGAAAGGCTACGGCGCCAACCTGCCGGAGTTTCAGGTCAACGCGGCCAACGCCGGGCATTTCAACACGCAGACCGACAACGACGGCGTATCGCGGCGCGTCCCGATGCTCGTGGAATACAAGGGCAGTTATTACGAGGCGTTTTCCCTCTCGCTGGTGCGGCTGTACCTGGGCATGAAAGAGGCCGCGCGCAGCGGCTCCAAGACGGTCGTGCTGCCCAAGGTCGTTCCCGGCATTGCGCCCGAGCGCCTTGGCAGCAAGAACTATACGGGCCTGGAGTGGCTCGAAGTCGGGCCGCTCAGGATCCCGCTGGACGATGAAGTCACCGCGCTGGTTCCCTATCGCGGCCCCCAGCGCAGCTTTCCCTACATTTCACTTGCGGATGTCTGGGCGGACAAGGTGCCGACTGAAAGCTTGCGAGGCAAGATCGCCTTGATCGGCGCTTCGGCGCCGGGCTTGTTCGATCTTCGCTCGACGCCCGTAGGAGCGGACAACGTCTCCTCCGGACCCGAGAGGTTGGGCAACGTTTACCCCGGGGTCGAGATTCACGCCAACCTCGTTGCGGGGATGCTCGACGGCAAACTCAAGCACAAACCGCCTTACATGCTCGGCGCGGAGGTCTTGCTGCTTGTCATCGGCGGTGTCGCGCTCACCTTGCTCATCCCGATGCTGGCGCCGCTTTGGGCCACCGCCGCCACGGTGACCGGAATGGCGCTCATTACCTTGTTGGACATAGGGGTGTGGTCGTATGCCGGATTGGTGCTGCCGCTGGCTGCCTCGGTGCTCATGACGGCGACCCTGTACACGGTGAACATGGCTTACGGGTACTTCGTCGAGACGCGCTCCAAACGCCAGTTCACGGAGCTTTTCGGACAGTACGTGCCGCCCGAGCTCGTGGACAAGATGGCCGAGGACCCCGAGCAGTACACCATGGCGCCGAAGAGCGCGGATCTCACGATACTATTTTCCGATGTGCGCGGCTTCACCAGCATATCGGAGGCGCTCAGTCCCGAGCACCTGCGCGAATACATCAACGAGTACCTCACGGACATGAGCAATATCATCCGGGGCAAATACCGCGGCACGCTCGACAAGTACATCGGCGACGCGATCATGGCCTTCTGGAATGCTCCGGTGGAAGACAAAGACCACCCCCGCAACGCGGTCCTCGCGGCCCTGGAGATGCTGCGCGAATGCGATATGCTGAATAAGAAATTCGCCGCGCGCGGCTGGCCGACCCTCAAGATCGGCATCGGCGTCAATTCTGGAAACGTCCGGGTCGGGGATATGGGATCGAAGGAGCGCAGGGCGTACACCGCCATGGGAGATGCCGTCAACGTCGCTTCCCGGCTGGAAGGACGCACCAAGTACTACGGCGTGGGGATACTGGTTGGGGAGCCAACGCGGACGCTTGTGAAGGACGTGGTTTTCAAGGAGATCGACAAGATCAAAGTCAAGGGCAAGGACGAGGCAATCACGATCTACGAGCCGGTGGGACTTGAGGCGGAGGTCGAAAAGAGGGTTCTGGACGAGCTCAGGCTATGGCATCAGACGATCCGGTTGTACCGTTCCCGCCAGTGGGATCAGGTGGAAGTGAATTTGCTCAATCTTCATCGCATGAATCCGGGATGCGCTCTCTACGAGCTGTACGCGAAGGAAGCTGCAGGGAAGCGCCGAATCCCCCCGCCGGCCGAATGGGACGGCGTGACCGTGTTCGACGAGAAATAGCCGCGGGCGCCCGTCTATGAAGTTGCGAATCCTGGGGTGCAGCGGCGGGATAGGAGGCCGGCACTTGCGCACCACGTCGATGCTCCTCGACAACGACGTTCTCATCGACGCCGGAACGGGGGTTGCCGACCTTTCGCTCACCGAGCTCTCTCTCATCGATCACATCTTTCTCACGCATTCGCACCTCGATCACGTCGCGAGCATTCCGTTCATGGTCGACACCGTCGGAGGGATGCGCGACCAGCCGCTTACGCTTTGGGCGGTTCCGGGAACGCTCGAGATCTTGCGCAATCACATCTTCAACTGGAGCATCTGGCCCGATTTCGCGCAGATCCCGAGTCCCGAGAAACCCTTCCTTCGATACCGCGAAATCCAGGTCGGCGATACGATCGAACTGAAAAAGCGCAAACTCACGGCGCTCCCGGCAAACCATGTCGTGCCGGCGGTCGGTTATCAGCTCGATTCCGGCAAGGGGAGTCTGGTGTTTACCGGCGACACGACGACCAACGACCCGCTTTGGGCGGCCGTCAACAAGATCTCCAACCTGAAATATCTGATTATCGAGACCGCTTTTTGCAACAGGGAAAGGGAGTTGGCGGTTATCTCAAAGCACCTTTGTCCGAGCATGCTCGCCGAGGAACTTGCAAAACTCGAACGTAGCGCGGAGATCTATATCACGCATCTGAAGCCCGGCGAAATCGAGCTCACGATGCAGGAAATCGAGGACGATGCGGGTCAATTTCGGCCGCGCATGCTGCAAAACAATCAAGTTTTCGAGTTTTGAGGAAAACTGCCCGCGTCCATGGTGAACGAGGAACGCCGATGTGCGCCGTACGCATCGAAACGCTGAAGGCTCTTGAACCTGTCGCCTCGCTGCCCGAGGCGAGGCTGAACGAACTCGCCGCTCTTTGTCACGTGGAGACGGCGAGCAAGAATTCGGACCCATTTCTGGTGCGCGGCGTCGAGGGGCAGGTGGTCTATCTCGTGCGGGGGGAGCTGATGCTCACCTATCCGGACGGTTCTTCGAAAGTGCTGGTAGGCGGCTCGGAGCGCTCACGATATCCGCTCGGCCGGCGGGGCGAGGTTTTCACGAGCGCCAAGGCGCTCACCGAAGTCGAGCTGATGCGCATCGATGATGATCTTCTCGACGTCATGGCGATCTGGGATGAAGCCGCGTCCGCCGACTCCTCGGCAAGACAGGGAAGGACCGAGAACGAACAAAGTTCGCTCGCCAACTGGACGCTCCTGTCGGGAATGTTCAGCGTAAGCAGCCTCAAGTACGGCGCGTTCTCGCAATTGCCGCCGGCTCACATCAACGAGCTGCTGCGCCGCTTCGATCGCATCAACGTCAAAAAGGGCGATGTGGTGATTCGCGAGGGCGCTGAAGGGAACTTCTACTTCGTGATCGAAGCCGGCCGATGCAAGGTCGAGCGCACGATCGGAGGAGTCTCGATGCTGCTTGCCGAGCTGAAGAGCGGTGACGCGTTTGGCGAGGAAGCGCTGGTGTCGGAAGCCAAGCGCAACGCCACGGTCACGATGAAAACCGACGGGGTGCTTCTGCGGCTTTCCAGGAAGGACTTTGCCGAACTCCTCGGGGAACCGCTGCTGCACCGCATATCGGCGGAAGAGGCGCGCGACAAGGTCGCCAACGGAGCCCAGTGGGTCGATGTGCGTTACCCATCGGAATATCAGTACGACAAGCTTGCGGGTGCCATCAATATCCCGCTGTCTGAAATCCGCAACGCTTTCGGTGTGCTCGACAAGGGAAAAGAGTACGTGCTCTATTGCCAGAGCGAGCGACGCAGCGCCGCCGCGGCTTTTCTCCTCGCTCAGCGCGGGTACCGCGCGTTCCTGCTTGAGGGCGGGCTTTGGGGGAAGGCGAAGCGCCGAGCATGAGGGCGCCGGCAGGCTCGATTTTCGCTTGGGGAAGAACCCTGGCGTCAGCCCGCTCAGTGCATTAGTACAGAGAAACGCTTCGCCTGGGACAGCCAGGCTGACTGAACAGTGGTAAAGTAATTGATTATCGGGGTATTTCGGGTGAAGAACCTTAAGGTGGACTGCCTATGAGCGCGGTATTGCAAACGCATCCGGGCGCGGCCTCTGACGTCAACAGCCGGCTGACGTTTCAGAAGAACCTCCAGACCGTCACCAACAAGATCCACGCCACGAGCAACGTGGACGAAATCATGCTGGAAGTCAGCGCCGACATTTGCACCCTCTTCAACGCCGACCGGCTGACTATCTATACCGTGGGCGAGGACAAGCAGACCATCGTCTCCAAGGTCAAGACCGGCCTCAACTCCTTCAAGGATCTGAAGCTGCCGATCGCCGAACACTCGATCGCGGGGTACGTCGGATTGTCGAAGAGGATGCTCAACCTGAGGGACGTCTACGACGAGGGCGAGCTCAAGTCGCACAATCCGAACCTGCGCTTCCTGCAGGAAGTCGACAAGCGCACCGGTTATCGCACCAAGCAGATGCTGGTCGCGCCCGTTGCGGAGCCGGGCAGCAGCGAACTCGTCGGCGTGGTCCAGCTTATCAACAACAGAGCCGGCGCGCCGTTCGGACAGCTTGCCGAGGAGGGGGTGACGGAGCTCTGCCAGACGCTGGCCATCGCGCTCAAGCAGCGCCAGAAGCCGCAGGGCCTCAAGACAAAGTACGATTTTCTGGTGAGCGGTGCCGTGATTTCGGCCGCGGAGCTCGAGCTCGCGGCCCGGTCGGCGCGCAAGAAGGCGGTCGATGTAGAAACGGTGTTGACCGACGAATTCCAGGTGAAGCTGCCGGCGATCGGCGCGGCACTTTCCAAGTTTTTCGGCGTACCGTACGAACCGTTCAAACCCGATCGCATCAAGCCGATGGACCTGCTGAAAAACCTGAAGCGCGACTACGTCGAATCCAACCAATGGGTGCCGATCGAGGAAGCAAAAGAAGGTTTGGTCATCCTTTGTCTCGATCCCGAGAGAGTGAAAAGTTCCAGGATCGTTCAGAATGTCTTCGCGGCGCGCAAGCTCGTGTATCGCGTCACGTCTCTCAAGGAATTCAAGGACACGCTCAAGGCGTTCTACGGGGCAGAGGCCGCCGACTCGGGCGATATCGGCGATATGCTTTCGGGTCTGGAGCAGGACGAGGTCGCCGTCGAGGTGGGCAGCGACGACGATGTGTCCGCTGCGGCCGACAACGAGCTGGTGAAACTCGTCAACAAAGTCATTATCGATGCCTACAACCAAGGGGCGTCGGATATCCACATCGAGCCCTACCCCGGCAAGGCCAAAACCGAGATCCGGCTGAGGAAGGACGGGTCGCTTGTTCCCTACATCGAGGTTCCGGGCTCCTATCGAAATGCCATGGTGGCGCGCATCAAAATCATGTGCGACCTCGACATTTCCGAGAAGCGCAAACCGCAGGACGGCAAGATCAAATTCAAGAAATTCGGGCCGCTCGACATAGAACTGCGCGTGGCGACGATCCCTTCGCAGGGCGGCGTCGAGGACGTGGTCATGCGTATTCTCGCGGCGGGCGAGCCCATTCCGATTGACAAGCTGGGTCTGTCGCCTTCGAACCTGCCGAAGCTCAAAGAAACCGTGAGCAAGCCTTACGGCCTGTTCTTCGTTTGCGGTCCGACCGGCTCGGGCAAGACGACGACGCTCCACTCGGTCCTCGGCTTTCTCAACACGCCGGATACGAAGATCTGGACGGCGGAAGATCCGGTCGAAATCACGCAAAAGGGCTTGCGTCAGGTCCAGGTCAACAAAAAGGCCGGCCTCGATTTTGCAGCCGTGATGAAATCGTTTCTGCGAGCCGATCCGGACATCATCATGGTCGGCGAGATGCGCGACAAGGAAACCACCGGCACGGGGATCGAGGCTTCGCTGACAGGCCACCTCGTGTTCGCCACCTTACATACGAACAGCGCCCCGGAGTCGATCATCCGCCTGCTCGACATGGGAATGGATCCGTTCAACTTTGCCGACGCGCTCCTCGGGATCCTCGCGCAGCGGCTGGCCAAGCGTCTGTGCGGAAAATGCAAGCAGGCTTACGCTCCGGCCGCGGACGAGATGAAGCACATTCTCCAGGAATACTGCTCCGAACTGCTCAACACCGGGCCGTTCAAGAGGGACGCCAAGTCCGCTTACGAGAACGTCTACAGGGATTTGGCGAAAAGCTATGCCGGCGACAGAGGCCAGTTCACCCTCTACAAGGCCAAGGGCTGCGAGGCCTGCAGCAATTCCGGTTACAAGGGCCGGGTCGGCCTGCATGAGCTGCTGATCGCGTCCGATTCCATCAAGAAGCTGATCCAGGAGCACGCCCGTGTCACGGAAATCCTTGCGGTCGGTCTTGAGGAAGGCATGCGGACCCTGAAGATGGATGGGGTCGAAAAGGTGCTTCAGGGAATTACCGATATGCCGCAGGTGCGCGCGGTCTGTATCAAGTAGCGGCTCGTCGCACGCCGGCCGCCGCCTGAGACCGGGGGATTGTTCTTGGAGACCGTCGAAGATCTGTTTCGCCGCTTGGAGCAGCTCAACGAGATAGGGGCGGCGCTGTCCCAGGAAAAGGACACTGGCCACCTGCTCGAAAAGATCCTCATCGCCGCCAAGGCGATCACGCGCGCCGATGGCGGCACCCTCTACGTCTTGGAATCCTCCGACGAGGGTCCGCGGCTCAGGTTTGCAATCATGCGGACCGATTCCCTGGGCATCGCGATGGGCGGCACCACAGGCAGCGATATACCGTACTACCCGATTCACCTCAGCGGGAAGGACGGGAAGCCCAACAACCAGATGGTTGCCGCCTACGCCGCTCTGACCGGCAAGACCGTGAACATCGCGGACGCGTATTCGGAGGAAGGCTTCGATTTTTCCGGGACGCGCAATTTCGACAAAAAGACCGGATACCGCTCTAAAGCGTTCCTCACGGTGCCGATGAAGAACCACGTGAGCGAAATCATAGGGGTGCTTCAGCTCATCAACAGCAAGGATCCCGCGACGGGTGAGTTCGGCCCTTTCTCGCATTCGGACCAGCGATTGGCGGAGTCCCTCGCGTCACAAGCCGCCATCGCGCTCACCAACCGGCAGCTGATCGATCAACTGGAGGAGCTGTTCGAGTCTCTTATAGCGCTCATCAACACCGCGATTGACAAGAAGTCCCACTACACGAGCGGGCACTGCAAACGCGTGCCGGAGCTCACCATGCTGCTTGCCGAAGCGGTCAACGAGACCTCTGAGGGGCCGCTCCGAGATTTCAACATGACCGACACGGATCGATACGAGCTAAAAATAGCAGGTTTGCTGCATGACTGCGGAAAAGTCACGACGCCCGTGCACGTCGTGGACAAGGCTACCAAGCTGCAGACGATTTTCGACCGCATCAATCTTCTGGACACGCGTTTCGAGGTGCTAAGGCGCGATCTGGAAATCGCGGCGTTGAAGCAGAAGATCGACCTCGTTTGCCAAACCTCTCCGCAAGATGTCGATGTACGAAACCGATTGGGCGAAATCGAGCAGACATTGCGGGAGAGCCTGCGCCAGCTGGAAAGCGACCGAGAATTCCTGCGCCACACCAACGTCGGCAGGGAATTCATGCCGCCGCAGGAACAGGAACGTGTCAAGCAGATCGGCGTCGGCTACAAATGGATCGACGCCTCGGGCGGGACGGCCAATTTTCTCACTCAGGACGAAATCAAGAATCTGACCATCTCCAAAGGCACGCTCACCCACGAGGAGCGCGATACGATCAACCATCACATCGTTGCCACGATCAAGATGCTGGAAGCGCTGCCGTGGCCGAAGCATCTGGAAAACGTGCCTGAGTACGCCGGAGGCCACCACGAGCGCATGGACGGAAAGGGTTACCCAAAGCACCTGACGCGCGAGCAAATGTCGGTGCAGGCGAGGGTCATGGGGATCGCGGACATTTTCGAGGCGCTGACCGCCAAGGACCGGCCTTACAAGCCCCCGAAGACGCTGACCGAGTCACTGAGTATCCTCGGACGCATGAAGCTGGACGGACACATCGACCCGGACTTGTTCGATGTATTTGTCCGCAAGAAGGTCTATCTCCGCTACGCCGAGCAATTTCTCGACCCCGATCAGATAGACGAGGTCGACGAAAACAAGATACCGGGATTCGCTCCTTGATCGGCGTCGGCCCTGTGCCCTCAACTCAACGGTCGCTTGAATAGCCGAGAATCCGCCGGATAGACGCAGTGACGTGCAGGGTCATATTTTGCCTTATTCCGGTTCGAAACCGCTCTTTCCACCCTTCGATTTGTCCTCGGAAAGATGGCATAACGTCAATGCAATCATGCGGTTAATCGCAATTTGTCCGAAGCGGCACGCGACTTGCTCTTAGAGTCCCGACGCCATGCCGGCGTGATAAAGAAGGGGTCTCCATGAGAACGATTCAGAAGGGTTTTACCTTGATCGAGTTGATGATCGTGGTTGCGATCATCGGCATTCTGGCCGCGGTGGCGCTCCCCGCGTACCAGGACTACACCGTCCGGGCGAAGATGTCCGAGGTGATCCTGGCAGC
>WNFF01002283.1_pt1 | contig 19039 bp, 15 predicted proteins | sample 5400441 | NCBI WGS metagenome assembly WNFF01 (sample SAMN13153345, study PRJNA577476) | soil metagenome | isolation source: 120 cm saprolite under Douglas fir tree site 2 hole 3 replicate 1 | place: USA:California | collected 2015-04-18 | reverse complement strand
CGGCCCGATACGCCCAAGCGATCCAGAAGGGCGAGCCGCTGCCCTCGCTGCACTCGTCAACCTTCGCCCCCGACCGCGAACGGACCATCCGCACCGGTGCAAGCGTGCTCACCCTCTCTGCCCTGGAGTTGCTCGGCAAACCCGTCGAAACGCATTGAGCCTTTGCCGTTTCAGCGTTGGTGATTGACTCCGCCGGCGGCGTGAGGCAACACCGCGGTTCGGGCTCTGAGAAGGGGCAGCGCCCGCCCTTTTGGCTCATAGACCCGGCGATTGTTTGGTTGCCAAACTGCCCGATCTGTCTACGCTGGCACTCCTCCACCGGGTGCCCGTGCAAACGATCGTAGCTGTCGCCGCCGTGTTTTCGTGCCTCTTCTGGTGGTTCGTCTCGTGGCGCTTCGAGCGCACGCGGCGCGCGGTCGTCTGGTTGGATCTGCAGAGGCCGCCGGAGCCGTCCCGGTGGCCCTTGGTGTCGTTGATCGTCCCCGCTTGCAACGAGGCGCTGACGCTGCGGCGCGCGGTGGCTTCTCGCCTGAACGATGACTATCCCAACCTGGAAATGGTACTCATCGATGATCGGTCCACCGACGAGAGTGGACGGTTGATCGATGAGCTCGCCTCCCGCGATCGGCGGGTGACCGCGATCCATCTCACCGAGCTGCCGGAAGGATGGCTGGGAAAGCTGAACGCGCTTCAACAGGGGACCGCCAAGGCTACCGGAGACTGGTTTCTCTTCAGCGATGCCGACGTCGAGTTCGCCCCCGGCACGCTGAGGAGTGCGGTGGCCTACAGTGAGGCCCGCGGGTTGGACCACCTCGTCGCGATGCCCCGATTTCTTCCCGCCGGCGCAATCCTCGATGCGGCGATCGACACTTTCATCAGCGGGATGATGGCGGACATCGACTTTGCAAAGGTGGAGGATCCACGGTCGAGAGCGGCGATCGGCAGCGGGGTATTCAGCATGGTGCGCCGCGCCGCGCTCGAGCGCACTGCCGGGTTTGAATGGCTCAAGCTCGAGGTTGCCGACGATGTCGCCCTCGGTCAGATGCTCAAGCGGGTGGGGGCGCGGCAGGCGATGGTCAATGCTTCGAGGCAGGTCTCGCTTCACTGGTACAAGACGCTCGGCGAAATGGCTCAGGGAATGGAGAAGAACAGCTTCGCCATCCTTGGGCGGTACCGGGTGGGATGGCTGCTGCTCTCTTGTGGCCTGATCCTCCTGCTCTCGCTCGGTCCACTGGCGGGGCTATTCCTGGCCAAGGCGCTCTGGCTGCGCGGGCTCTGCGCCGTCACCCTGGTCGTGGGAATCGTCGCCAGGATGCGCTTCAACCATTGGGCAGGCCGAAGCCTCCTTCCCGTCCTCCTCTTTCCCTTGGGGACGTTGTTGATCGTCGCGATGGCGCTGCGGGCCGGCATTCTTACCGTCTGGCGCGGTGGAGTGGTCTGGCGAGGAACGCTCTATCCGACCGAGCAGCTTCGCGCGAACATGCGACTCGAGGTGTTCTAGATTCTGAACATGTTTTCGCCCAGACTCCTTCTCATCGCGACGCTGCTCGCGCCAGGGGCCTCCAGCCTGGCGCAGCCGGCTTTTCCCGACCGCTGTCCAGATCAGACGCCGTTGCCCTTTGCTTCAATTGCGGTGCCGCGTCCGATCGACAGGACTTGCGGGCCAACGGGCAAGAGGACGTCGCCGCCAAACATCCAGCTTCAGAACCGGGTGAAAAACGATTTCTGCTCCCGCAACGGGCCGGAAGCGGTTACTCCGCAGACGCTGGTCGACCTTCAAAACAATACCCACCTGCCCTTTGGGCACGAGCGGGAACCCCACGACCGCAAAATGTTGCGAGATCTCGGCGAGGGCAAGGTGGTCAGAATCAAGGCGTACCTGATCGAGGCCCACCACGCCGATGTCGGCACCGGCGAGAGCGTGAATTGCGACGGAAAGGCCGAGGACCAGAATGACATCCACGTCGCGCTGGGCGCACTGCCGCATACCGAGGAGTGCGACAGTGTCACCGCGGAAATCAGCCCTCACTATCGCCCGCTCTCCTGGAACGAGATCGGGCACTTCGAGGTCTTCAACCGATCCAACCAGAGATACAGCGTGAATCGAGCGCTGGCGGCTCGACTGCAATCGCATCCATACCGGATCACCGGTCAATTGTTCTTTGACGCATCTCATGACCGCTGTCCCTGCGGAGCCACCCGATGCGGTCCCTCGCGCGCATCGCTTTGGGAAATACATCCGGTCTACGATATTGAAGTCTGCAAAACCGGCACCCACTGCGACGAACACGTTGACGCGGACTGGTTGTCCTTCGACCGGTGGTGGAAATTCCTCCCGCCGCTTCGGCCCGCGCGGCACTCACACAGCCACCGGCCACACGAATGGAGGGGTTGGTTTCGATAGCTTTAAGCCGGCGGTTCACGCGGCTTGAACAGGTCGCAATCAACCACGGGTTGCGGCGGGTATTTGTTCGGAAGCAGCGGGCAGAAAATGAAGACCGAGCTCCTGGTTCGAACGTACCTCGGCGGAGCCGCGCATCGATGGCACAGAGATTCGGGGAAAACCGACATCTCCTGGAACGGCTTGTGGTTCTCGCTCATCGAGGGGAACGTACTCCAATCGGTTCGTTCGGCCATAGGCGAGACCATCTGGAATTTGACGTTTGAACTTTCGACGACGACGTGTAGTAGTGCGCGCGCCTTCCGAAAGAGCGGCTGGTGTGCCGTCGTTCATCCAGGAGCCTTGCGCCATGTCGAGAGATTCAAGCCCCTTTCCGCGAGTGACGAATCTGTTGGTGATCGCCCAGTCGATCCTCGCCTCCGTCGCCAGTGCCGGGCAGTACGCGATCACCGCCGATCCCCCGGTGCCGCGGCCGAGCGCGAAGCCATGCGTGGTGCAGCTGTTCACGGAAATGCGGTTCGATGACTTCACTCCCCGGTCATTCGAGTATGCCCCGCCGGACCAGTGTCCCGGCCCATGGGCGAAGGTGGTCCTCGAAGGAGATTTCTACGTCACCGCCGGCCGACAGTACGACCGCACCGCGAACATCTGGCTGGGGGGAGCGAACATCTATTTCGGCACCACCGCGGAGCCCTCGAGCACGATCAGCCCTTCCTGGCACGTCGAGCGGGATCTGACGGACTATGCGCCGCTGTTCACCTTGCCGCAGGCCGGACGGGTGGACCTGGGAAACCTCGTCGACCCGACTTACACCGGGGTCATCTTCGGGAGCGTGGATCTGCAACTTTACCCGGTCGATCCTTCCGAGGACCCGCCGACGACCTCGGATGTCGTCCTGCCGCTTTCCGGCAGTCCCACCGGAGGCACGGTGGCTCTGCAGACATCCGCCGACGTGCTCGAGCGGAGCTTCACGCTGCCGATCGCGCCCATCTATCCGTGGATCTTCACCGGCGGCATCGACCCCTATTTGTGGCGACCGATTCCCGGCGTCCAGGCGCTCAATTTCGTTCCCTATCGCGTGGACCTCACGCCGTTTGCCGGCGTGCTCAGCGATGGACAGGCGCACTCGGTCGCCGTTCGCGTCTTCAACGCCAACCACAACTTTGCCACCACCGCTTCGCTCCTGCTCTACCTGGATCCGGGAGCGAAGCAGGTGACCGGCGGGGTCACCACGAATACGCTCGAGGGCAATCCCACCCCGGACCAGCAGGTGGATGTCAGCACCGTCAAGGGTGTCACGAGCGGAACGGTGGTAATCCGGTCCTCGCGCCTGTTCGAGATCGAGGGGTTCGTGACCACCTCTCACGGTCGGGTCGACACCAGGGTCGCCCAGGGCATCGACTTTTCGAGCTCTCAGGAATTTAATGTGACCTCGACGTCCTTCGCTCAAGACCTGACCCAGACAACGAGTATCTCGTCGGTTACCACGACCACCCAGGACGACCTCAGTCGGGAAATCACCCGGCAGTTTGACTGGCCCCTGACCCTCAGCTTCCACTCCAATCCGCGGCCAGATGGATCTACCGCGCGGACCACGATCATTCGCGAGGAATATAACGACCACGGAAGCCTGACCGAGGAGGGCCAGCCGGTCTCTTCGAGCGACCTCTCGAGCGTGATGTCGACCCGCGACACGCTGCTCCTCAGAGGGTCGACGGTGATCGGGCGCGAAGATCAGGCCAGCTCCCACCAGTACTTCTCTCAGGACTCGAGCGGCGCGTGTTACAGCCGTACCATCAACTCAGCGGGGGGCGTGGTCACCGAGATTGTCGACGGAGAGCGCTGCACGGGCGGCTAACCGCGGCCTCTACGAGCCCACGGACCTCCGCAGCGATCCCCCGGAACTGATCAACGCGTCGTAGGCTCCCGTCGCCTGCGCCCGATATTCCGTTCCCCGCCTCAAAATGTCCTCGCCGAAATCAAATGTATACAGCGTGTAGATTTTGGACGTTCCTTCCGACCGCCCTTTGTAGGCGGCGGGATACAGCTCGGCTCCGGCGGCGGAGGTGAGAACGCGATGAGGAATACCGCCGATCCGGACTTCCCTGCCGTCGATCGCTTTGAGCCGTTTGCCCTCGATCAATGACTTCACATCCTCATTCGGCGTTTCGCAGACGACGGTGGCGATTGCGCGACCGGCCTGCAACATCCAGCGCTGCGTTGCCCTGAATGCTTCGCAGATCGTCAGCGCCCGGCTGAGGTGGACGCTGATGCGATAGGAGCTTTTTTGAACCAGCTGCGCAGGCAGGATCCTCTTCAAGGCATGGTCGGGGATTCGGAAGTACTTCATCAACTCGACGATGTTTTTTTCCTTCTCCTCGAGGAATGGCTCGTCGGCCTGGAACACGCAGCTTGCCTGCAGCGCCGGCAGCGAGGTGCGACCCGGAGCTGAAGAGGCCATGATCGAGGTCACAGTGGCGTCTTTCTCGCCCGGGGTGAGCAGGATGCCGCTCACCGCGTAGCCTTTGTGCTCGACGACGACCATCAGGACGTCGGAGCTTTGCAGACTGCCACCCCCGATGCGCTTGGCCAGCTCGGTCTCTCTGGCGATCTGAAGCGCGGTTCGACTTGCTTCGCTTCCCTCGATGCCCTGCCGGACCTGATCGCCCAAGGCGTCCCGGTCCATGTACGTTTTGATTTGAGAGTCCAGGTAAATCGCGACCAGCGGAGGAGGCAGTGCTCTCATCAGGCCGCTGTGAAGAGTGAAGGGTCCCACTTGTTCGCGGTGGTATTCCTCCGGTGCCGAGCTCGAAGTGCCGCTCCAGTACCACTGCACGGTGTCGATATCGCCGGCGCGATAGGTCTTTGCCAATTTCTGGTGCGCGGCGCGCACGAGGTCGAAATCGGCCGTGCGGTAGTAATCGAAGGTGCTGTAAGTCATCGCGATTTCTTTGGCAGCGGCCGGTGTGGGGACCAAAAGAATGCAGGCAAGCCGCGGACCGGCGGGCTCCCGTCCGCGGTGCCTGCCGCCCCGGGGCTGCTAGGGCGTAATATCCGTGAGGACGAAGTTCTGACAGGGGCCGACGTCCTCGAAGCAGGTGCTTCTGATCGGCATCAACGAAAAATTGCCGTTGGGAAGCGGCCCGACGTCGCCACAGGCAATCGCCAGATCGTTTCCTGCCGGGGTGCGCGTTCCGAAAGTGTCCTGAACTCGACCGCAATCAAAACCATTGAAGGAATTGCCGGTGAAGAAGCAGTCCGTATCCTGGGGGACGATCCCGACCCCGGCGCACAGGTTGCTGCCCAGGTCCCGGCCCCAGACGATTGAACCATCATTTTGAACGGGGAGGGCAGAGGCTCGGCAGTTGTCTGGGCTGCTTCCGTCGACGCAGATCACAAACTCGCCCGTGTATTGCGCGAAGGCGCAGGCGCCGATGAGAAGGATGCCGCAAAAGGACAGAGCTCTCGTTGTCTGAACCAGTCTTGTATTCGTCATAAATTGATTCTCCGTGGTGGTAGGTGAGGACGGGGGCCGTGCTCACGACTTGTGCTGCAAAGGGTGTGACACCAGGGAGAACTGCCCGTTGCAGGGGCAACGCGATCGCGCGGTGAGGTCTCGGCAACGGGCTCCGACCGACGGAGGCTAGGTCCTGGTGGCCAAAAAAGCCCCGATCAAGATGACGGAGCACGCCACCACTCGCACGAGCGTGATCGAAGGGCCAATACCCAAGCTACGGACCGTTTCAGGCGTCGCGAATGGAAAGATGATCAACAGGACACCTTCCGCGGCTACCAGCGTTCCAGCCAAGACATAGCGGCGGGTCAGAGCCGCGATCGGAATTGCCAGGGTCAGAACGACCATCGAAGTCAGAAACGCCAATCCAAAGCGGTGCCCGAGCTGCACAAATTTTCGGAGCTTTTCTTCGTATTCGGGCAGCACAAAAAACGTCTTTGGCGCAGGCCGAATGCCGAAGCGATTGGGTACCACCAGGACGACCTTCTTGAGGTCGTCGGCCGGTTCATTTGTCCAGGCGCATCGATGCTGCATCAGGTGGCCTCCCGATCTCCAGGCAGGTTATACCGCCTGCGGATCGTCGTATTCATCTCATTCCATTGGAGGAGGTATGCACCACAGTCGACTTTCGACCTTCGTCATCGATTGCGACACGGAGGACATCGAGGCTGCGGCGGACTTCTGGAGTCACGCACTCGGTAGACGGGCCGGCCCGAGCTCCGACGGAGACGACAACTATCGCGAGCTGACGACGCACAAGGACGAGCCGATCATTCTGGTTCAGAAAGTAAGTCATCCGGGCCGTATCCACCTGGACATCGAGGCGGATGACCTGGAGGCGGAGGTGAAGCGACTTGAATCGCTCGGCGCCAGGCGGATCGGATTCGTCAAGCGCTGGTGGGTGATGGAAGCTCCCACCGGCCAGCGATTCTGCGTGATCAATCCTCAACGTGGCCCGCTCAAAGGTCACGCGAATCAGTGGAACGACCCCTGATCGCGCGAGGGCATGACCCGATGGATCGCGAGATCGCAAGAAGCGGGTGGCTGCCTGGAGCTCCCAGGCGCTAGGTTGCGTGGCATGGATCACCGAACCAGCAGGACGTCATCGAGGAATGCGTGATGGCGGTCCCTTCGGTCTCCGCGCGATTGGCCCGCCTGGATTGGGGAGCGCTCGAGAATGAGCTGTGGAAGCAGGGGCACGCGGTGATCCAGCCGATATTGACCCCAACCGAGTGCCGGAACCTGACCGCGCTCTATCCGGAGCCAAGGCGTTTCCGGAAGACGATCGACATGGCCCCACGGCGGTTCGGCGTTGGGGATTACAAGTACTTCAGATATCCACTGCCTCCGGTGGTGCAGTCGCTGCGAGTGCGGCTCTATCGACGACTCGCGCCGATCGCCAATCGCTGGATGGAAGCGCTTCGGGCACCGGAACGGTATCCCGCCACGCTGGGCGAGTTTCTCGAGCGCTGTCACCTCGAGGGTCAGACCCGACCGACGCCCTTGCTCCTCCACTACGAAGCCGGCGGCTATAACTGTCTTCACCAGGATCTCTATGGGGCGCTGGCCTTTCCGCTCCAGGTCACCGTCTTCCTCAGCCGACCTTCCGAGGATTACACCAGCGGCGCATTTCTGCTTCTCGAACAGCGGCCGCGCGCCCAGTCGATGTGTGATGCGCTGATCCCGGAGCAGGGTGCGATGGTGCTATTTGCATCCCGAGTTCGGCCCGAGCCGGGAAAGTCCGGCCATCGAAGAGTTCAGCTGAAGCACGGGGTCGGTCGGGTGCGCGCCGGAACGCGCTACACACTCGGCATCATTTTCCACGATGCAAAATAGGCGACGTCGTCGCCGGCCCGGATCCGCTGAAGATCGAAGCCAGGAATCGACTGATCGCCAGCACGCGGATCCTGCTGCCCGGCTTCGGACCCGACGTCGCTCCCGGCAGCGCGCCGCTTTTTGCCCAAGGTGACCAGATCGAGCGAAAGCCGAGAGCTGCCTAACGAAGAATCCAGTTGGTGGGTCTATGCCTTTCGCCACGTGGCGCATGACAGGGCCGGACAACGTGGATGGCGCAGTGCGTCTCATCGTTTGCGCCACGTGGCGAAGTAATCTCCTGCCAGCCCCCTCTCGCAACCGCCTCTTCATGGCGACCGACGTCGGCCGAGCTTCCAGTCGTGATGTTGATGGGCCACTGACTCGGGCGAGCTTCCAGTCGTGACGTTGATGGGGCCATCGCTGGGCAATCGTCGATCGTCCATCGGAAGAAAACCGTACCGTCGGAGTTGAGCGCCCAGTCATCCATGAGCAGGTAGCCCGGTCTCGGAGAACCTGGGGGAAACGCTCATTGCAGGGGCGGCGTGCCCTTCCACGGCGACTCCGCGCTGCGGGTGAGACGAACGCGACGCTCGGACCTCTGCCTCGAGGTGTCGGAGAGGTGATGCGCGCCAGCTGATCGCGACTGCTTAAGTCGTGAACACGATCCAATTGACTTCATGCTCATTCGCGCACCGGAGTGCGCAATGCGCTTGTGCACGAGGGAGCACGACTCGCGCTCCCTCTGCCCATGTGTGGATTTGTCGAGAACAACAACCGCCCGATGCGCTTGATGTTTCGCGTGTCGTTGGGACTGGTCCGGCACTTGCTCATGGAATGAATCACGAACCTCTCATTGGGAGAAAACATGCTTCGTCGATTCAACAAGGCGCGATCGACCAACCGATGGACTCGATCTCCAGTTGCTGTCGCAAGTGTATGGATCGCTGTGGCGGCCTGCGGCTACCAGCCGAATGAGACCGCTCTGTCGCCCCGCACGGAGGTCGCGCAGCGAGCATCGATGAACAGCATGAATTCGATGAACTCTCAGAATTCAATGAACTCGATGAATTCAATGAACTCGATGAACAGCATGAACTCGATGAACGCCATGAACTCGATGAACGCGTTCAACTCCATGAACGCAATGGCGACGATGAGCGCTTTGAACCCAATGTACGCAATCACCGGGATAGACGGAATGAGCGCGATCGAGCTGGCGAGGCTGAACGGCAACGCCGGCCTCGTGCTCGGGAATACGATTCTCGCCTCACCCGATTCGCTTCCTGGCCCGGTCAACTTCAGCACGTTGACCCCGCAATACATTGACGAGCACTGCCCGTACACGAGCTGGACGGTCACGGACCCACTTGGCGCGAACATCCAGTACTCGCTGCCGAAGTTCATGGTGTTCATGAACCTGTTCGAGAAAGTCACCGTGCCGATGAGCGGCAGCCCGGACCTGATCATCAATGTCGATCAAGGACCGGGGCCTCTGGGTCCTCACAAAGTCTACCTGGGTTTTACCATTGCCTGCGCAAACCTCGTGGTTCGCCCCGCGTTCCTTGCCCCGGATCCAGCACCGAGCGTCGATCTGAATGGCAATCGCGTCATTCGTTCCTACGAGCAGGACTTCGACTATTTCTGTCTGAGGTTCCAGATGACGTCGGCAACCGCTCCATCGTGGTATTGCGCGACGGGCAATTTGGCCGACGGCGTCACCGGACTCGCCTCCAAGCCATCTACCTTCGACCCCACCACCAATTCGCCGGCGACATTTTTCCTGAATCAGGTCCAGTGGGGACCAAACGTTTGGAACAAGCACTGGGAGTTCCCGCATGGGTTAGGAGCCATCGCGGCGCGCATCCCGCTCCTCGAGCAGACCGGCTTCGCCAAGGATTACCAGTGGAACCTGAACCCCAACGACTGGCATGCAAGCGGCGTCAGCAAGGTGGGCGACTACATAGCGGCAGTCGCGGTAAAGACGGCGACGAATCGAAATGGCGTCAACATCTCGCCCTACAACACGAGGCACGTCTTCGATCGTCTGAGGAATGGGCCGGTCACTCCGTCGCTAGACACGGTGGCTTTTGCCGCTCTGGTTGACCCCGGGGAGCTCAATCAGGGAGAGGTCGAGAAAAGGACCTGCGACAAGGCGGATCCGGCTTTGTGCTTCGGCTACTACAACAGACCCGACGTGGCGAGTACTGGCACCATCGGGCGGGCGGGGTTGGGAGTCGTCGACTTAACCGTCGGGCCGGATTACACGAGCAATCTCACCTCCTGCTCGTGGAAACTCGATTGGGGTTTCCCTGCAATAAATACGTTCACTGGCGGAAATGTGGTGCCTCCTCCGGTGCTCGGAGGAGCGGTAGCGTCGATCACACTCGCGAATTCCGATTTCAGCGTTGCAGCCAATTTGGGGGATAACGAGTTGCCGCGGTGCCCGTCATGGAACCTCTGTCAGACGTCGGGTCCCCAGCCAGAAGTTCATTTGTATGCGATGGATGTCAACCTGCGCGTTCTCCCCTCCGACTTGAACGTCGTCTATTTCTCCAGTCAAAGCGGCGGAACCTGTATCTCGACCTCGGAGTACAGGTGCAGGCGGACCCCCTGTGGAAGGCAGGCTCAGGTTGCTTCTGCGCAGCCGCAGAAATGGTTGGTGCGCGCCATACCAGCAGATCAAACGCCTACCACCTGGAAAATCGGGTGCTCGAATACGGACAGGTGCGCGATCACGGTTACCGAGAACCTCACGGTCGTCGCGGTACCGAATAGCATCAGTGACAGCGCGGCAATCAGTGCACTATCGCAACAGGCTCTTCCCTAGATAGAAAGGAGGCGTCCGACCCCTAGAAAAGCACGAGATCTCTTTCACAACTGACAGACTTCGGGCGATTTTCCAGTAGCACCATTGATGCAGGCCGTCGATGGACAACCATCGATTGCCCATTGGATGGAGAAGACGGTGCCGTCTGGGTTAACCGCCCAGTCATCTAACGATAGAAGCCAGTAGCCTGCTCCTGGTACCACCAAGTCCGGCAAGTCAACGGCGGCATCCGGATCGCCGATGCAGTCTTCCGACAGCCAGAAGTTTACGCTGACGTTGATGGACCCGCGGTCTGTCGTGGTGAAAGTAAGGGTTGGAGTGTCGTATTGGAGATACGGGGGTGGCCGTCGACAGGCCGTCATGGAATCACAGACTACTATTCCCCCTCCGTACACCTGGACCGCGAACAGAACCGTCGCTACTGCAACCAGCTTCTTCATGACAACACCCCTCGAAAAGAGCGGCCCCGGTGGGACCGGCTCGAGTTATTTATGCAAACCGCCAAGCCGCGTAAAGCCCCAGCTACAGAAGCGTTGCTACAATCCTGTTGATGCGTGAGCGAAGCAGTCGACTTCTCCACCGCCCGCAGAATTGCGGCCACTGCTTTTGCTTCACATGACGACTGGACGGGCGACACGAGGCTGAGCCGCCGCGCCACCTTGGCAACCCTGTGAGCCTCAGCGAAGGGAACTCCCTTGCCGGCAGGGAGACCTCTGCCCGACCGGTGCCACCCACTCCAATGAGAATCTGCCCCACCTATATAAGGGCGTAAAACGGAGACAAATCGGATCATTTTCCAGCAAATGATTAATTTGCCTAGTATTTGCAGGTACTTGGCGGGGCCGCCAGGGGGATCGAGGGCCGTGAGCGGAACGTCGGCCCTGGGGCACGCGCGGCATTCGCGGGACCGCAGGTGAATGACGTCGGATCGGGCTGGTGAAGAGCGTCGCGTTCCGGACAGCTACTCTAGACGACGCTCACCGCAATGAGCACCTTCGCGCCTCCTTCCATCAGAGGGGTGGGAAGATGTTTCGTCGATCAGGGATGTTGATCGGTTTGATTGCCGCGTCGAGCTTTCCGAGCGCGCTTGCGTCATCGACCTCGGAGCCGTTGGAAGAGAGCTGGAGTTACACCTACTACTACTCCAGCTCGGACTATTGGCGGCATCAGGACTTTTCGGGCATCGCGGATTCGGACGGAAACCTGTACTGGCTTGTTTGCCAGTCGTACGGGACACATTCGTACGTTCGACAGCGCGACTGCAGCCTTCGCTCGACTGACTTTGATGGAAATCTCCGGTACGAGATTCCAGTCGGCTCCGGGTCGGTTCCTGACATGACCTTCATCCTGCACTTCGTGGCCGGTTCGGTCGTGGTGGCCGAGCACAACGCCTTTCTCACCGGCTTCGACGCGTCCACTGGGTCTGTTCGTTGGACCCACGACTTGCAGGGGGAGTTTCCCTATTATCCCCCGCGGGGGACCTGGGGCATGGCGCACGACGGCCAGGGACGTATCGTCGTCACCGCTAACTCTTCGCTCCATGCTCTTTCAGCCAGCACCGGAGAAACGATCTGGAGGAAGGATTTGAGGTGGGAGGCTCCTGAGCGCCAGGTTCGGCTCGGAGCAGTTGTTTTCGACGAGAGCCGAAACGTCTACTTCGACAAGGGCTTCTGTAGCCCCTATCCCTGGACTGACTGCGATACCACCATCGTTTCGCTCGATCCCGACGGAAATCCTCGGTTCGAGGTACAGGTTGATCCGCACGCTCAGCCGATCGCGGTAGCCCACGGCCGGCTTTTGACAGTGGCAGCCTCATTCGCCGGAAAGGGCGAGGTTCTCGACGCGGAGACGGGCGCCAGGATTGCCCGGCTGCCGGAGGTGTTCGATCGCTTCGGTCTGATTTCCCAAGAGCTTGGTTTTTTTGTCCAGATGAGCTCGCACGGGGAAAAGGCTTTGGTGGCCTTCGATCTCGCGAGCGGCATGATCCGCTGGCGCTATCCGTTGCTCTGGAATGACGGTGCGGATACAGCGGCCGGTCTTCTCACCGATGCTGGAAATATCCTTCTGCCAAGCAAAACCTCGCTGCTGGAGATCTCGCCGCACGGGCAACTCGTACGAGAGATTCCCCTGAGGCCTCCGCCCAACGTCTATGGCGGATTTCGGGGCCCCTTGCTCCTGAGGGGAAGGTGGTTCGCACAAATTTACGCGACCGTATTCGCTTACGATCTACCCGGGGATCCGGGAGAGGGTCGCTTCGGGTGGAGCTCGCGGCGTGGCAATGCGCAGGGGGAGAATCGTCCTCGCGAGGAATGAATCAGGGCGCGAAACCCGATCGTGGCACGTTGGCATCATCGACGGTCCTCGCCAGCTCCAGATACCGGCAGAACGCGTTCGCCATCCGCATCTGTTCCGGCGTGCGGCATTCCGGCTCGAACAGCTGGGGGTTGCCCACGAGGATACAGACGCATCGCGCCCGGGACGTTGCCACGTTCAGGCGATGTCGACTGAAGAGGAACTCCATTCCGTGCGGTGCCTCCTCGGGGCTCGACGTAGCCATCGAGTAGATCACCACGGGTGCCTCCTGGCCCTGGAATTTATCGACGGTTCCGACCCGGGCGCCGGGGATGCGCGCGGCGATCTCCGACACCTGCGCGTTGTAGGGCGCGACGATCAGGATGTCTTCGAGCCTCATCGGGTTCGTTTCCTGTTCGCGGTTCGTCCAGGTCGAGCCTGCCGCGAGCAGACCGTTCACGATTGCGGCAACCCGGTCGGCTTCCTCGATCGAGCTGTTCTGGTTTCCCTCGTGCAGCACGGGAACGTAGAAGAGGCCCGTTCCAGCGTAAGGGCTCGGGCCGGACACGACTTGCGCGGCGAGAGTCGGGTGGGGACGGAGCTTTCCTTCGTAGAACAACTCCGACGTGTAACTACAGATTGACGGATGGAGGCGCCAGGACTCACCGAGGAAGAGCCCTCGCTCCTCGGGTATGGTGTCGTGACCCTCGAGCAGGTACTCGAGAGCTGATTGCTCCGATCCTTCCGGGTGGCTCGCCTTCTGCGGTTGCTCGAGCTGCTGTGGATCTCCGAGAAGAACGAGGTTCATCGTGGATTGAGCGCAGGCGAGCGTGTTCGCCAGCGACATCTGTCCGGCCTCATCGACCACCAGGACGTCGATGGCTCCCGCGAGGTCTTCCCTGGACCAGACCCAGGCGGTCCCGCCGACAACGTCGTAGCTCCGGCTCAAGATCTTCGCGACACACCTTCCCGAATCCGGCTCCTCCTCAATACCAACAGGCTCCTTGTCCGACTTCTCTCGGACTCGCTGCAGACACCGGACTGAAATGGTCTCCTCGGCAGCCGCCCTGACGACCTCGTCCAGGAGATTTCGAATCACCTTGTGGCTGCAAGCGGTGACTCCAACCTTCTTCCCCGCTCGAACGAGGTCGATGATCATTCGAGCTCCGGTGAAAGTCTTACCGGTACCCGGTGGCCCCTGGATGGCAAGGACGCCGCCACCCAGAACCAGGACGACCCGGCGCGCGCAATCGACGACGGACTCTCCCGGTCTGCGCAGAGCCTCCCCGCCGAGAAGTCGCGGGTTTTGTCTGAGCAGGAGGTCGCGGGCCGCGCGCTGCGGTCCGGCGACGTCGATCCCCTGATCGCGGACGAGCTCGCCAAGCCGTAGGAGCGCGGCAACGATTTCGCCATTGTTGACTTTGTTATGCGCGAAAAGCGCGGTCGGATGGTCATCCGCGCGAGCCCTTGTCTTTTTCACGTCAAGGGTTCGACGTTCTAGATCGATCGCCTCGACGTCGCCGAAGCTCGTTGGTTTCTCCTGCCCCGGCTTGTGGAGTGAGTTGTGCTTGGCGACATCTGTATCCTGCGTGGGGAACCGATATCGATCGGTCGGAGCGCCGCGCTTCCCTCTTTGGACGCGGGACTCGAATTGGAGTCCAGCGATCCCGGCGCGCTCTTCGAGGAGCTCTTCGTCCGCCATTTCGTTGAGTCGATAGAACTCCCACCAGTCCACCTTGTCCTCGCGCCGATGCCACTCGAGGAGTTGCGCGAGGACCCATTGCGCCTCCTCGACCCGATTTCTCTGAAGCGGCAGATTCGCGATCAGGGCATCGGACACGGCGCGGATGCGCGCCAGTCGCTCACTGAGATCCTCGCTCTCCTCGGAAAGGGGTGGCGTCGGCCGGTCGAGGGGCGCGCCCCGATTCCGTTCCGCCTCCAGCCGCAGCTTCTCCAGCCAGCCTCGCAGCTCGAGCGCCGAGACGCAGTCGTCGCGGTTGTACGACTGGACTGCCGCCAGGACCTCGGTGCTCAAAGTGCCCGAGGCATTTTTCGCGATCGCATATTCGACGGCCCGAAGATGCCGGGATGCCTGCCGAAGCTCGACCTCGCGGGCCAGACCGTAGAAGGGTTCCAGCTTCTTGATCGAGTAGCTGTCGATTCCGGCCCGAAGTCCCTTGCGGACCACGCTGTAGAGATCGACGAAGACGCGGCTGCGTAAGAGTTGATCGAGCTCATCGGCCCGGGTGGCGTACCTGCCCATCATCCTCTTCATCGCGGTCGGCTCGTAGGGTGCGTAGTGGTAGACGTGCATCGCCGGATCCTGGGCGCGGCGATCGATGATGAGGTCGATCAGACGCTCGAAAGCGCTCTTCTCTTCGCTGGGCGACAGTGCCCAGAGAGCCTCGTACTTCGGGGCGCCAGCGGCGTTCTGGAGCGCGTATCCGAAGAGGTAGTCGAGCCCGCCGTTCTCCGCCTGTCGATCCCCCTCGAGATCGAGAAAGATGTCCAGCGGCGATGGCGACGGAAGCGCCGCAAGGCCGTGCTCCTGCTCGATCGGCAAAAGCTCGTAGGTCGGCTTTCCGGTGGTTCGCGCTTCAAATTGGAGGCGCGCTTGTTCCCGCGCCCGCTCGTAAGCGCCGACCGTCCCGCGACTTGGTTTACGGGAGAGGGGAAGGGGTAGTTGCGCCAGACCCGCCAGCGTGACCACGCCCCAGCTGGCGAGCTCCTTCCGCTGCGCCTTCTGGATCCCCGCGACCAGCGAGAGATGATCGTCGCGGGCCCAGCGCCTCTCGCACAACGAATACCAGTTGCAGACATCGCAGTGAGGGACTGGCTCGGGGTAGGGGGTTGCCTCTTCGATCGACTCCGGCAGCGGCTTTTCGACTTCCGCGACGAAGTTCCTTCGGACCAGCCGGAAGTATGCGCGGAACTCCTCGAAGCGGTAAGACTCCGGCTCGAAGTTCCGGCCGGGAACGACGACGCGCAGCACCTCGGGGGCTGTGCCTTGAAGCTCGGCCAGTAGATCGGCGTAGAGACACAGCTGGATCAGCGTCGCGCCGCGGGTCTCCTTCGCGAGCTTCGTCTCCACGGGCTCGTACCGCCAGGGGCCGAAGCGGCTTTCGCCAGGCACGCGAAGAAGAACATCCGCCCATCCTGCCCACGCTCGATGCTCCAGCCGGGCCTGGACCACAGCGTCCGCGCCCTGGCTCATTGCCGCGAGCGTGTCGGCAAATGGAGTCGGACTTGCTCTGTCTATCTGGACGACGCGCTTTCCCGATTGCGCGAGGTGGTTCACGTAGGACCGCTCGTGTTCCAGGCCGCGTTCGCGAAGGATCTCGACCATCGGGTCGTCGAAGAAAGGCCTCCTCGCGAGCCGGTGCGCCGCCAGCCGCTCGAGCGCCGTGAGATGCCGGCAGCCAAGGAAGTTGGTCAGATCGGTGGCGAAGTAGAGCGGACTGTCGCCTCGGAGGTCCATCGCTCTCAATAGCGCTGAATGCTTCTGGCAGCCAAGACCCGAACGGCGTGGCCCGGGCCACGGGGCGAGACGAAGTTTTGGGGATGAGCGTGGCCCGGGCCACGGGGTGGGACGAAGTTTTGGGGAAGAGCGTGGCCTCGGCCACGGCCTCCACGGATCAACGGTCGATCCGAATTCGTACTCATCTGTTGTACATTTGCCACCGGTTTCCGGGGCCAAATGTGCAACAGATGGATCCACCAGCGCCTGGACAATTTTCTAGCGCTAGAGATCTGTCCAAGCAGATCGCCTCGGGGCCGGGGATTTTCATCCCCGCAACCCCGCATCGACAGGACAATTTTCTGGCGACAAAAATTTGTCCTCTCAGAGCGTGGCCCGGGCCACGGGCGCCGCTCCCCAGACCCGACGCCGGCCCCGCCCGAGCAACCGCGAGGCGAACTATCTCAAGTCGCGCAGGTAGGCGATCAGGTTGTTGATGTCGTCTTTCTGCAGAACGTCGAACGCAGGCATCCGACCCTTTCCCTGCTTCGTCAGTGTCGCGAAGCGTTGCGGCTGATACAGGATAGGCGCTTCGATCAATACCGGACCACCCCCGGTGCCTTGGGCGTCCGCGCCGTGGCAGGACGCGCAATCTTTGGTGTAGGTGGCCGCTCCCGCCCGCTTGTCGCCGCGAATTGCTCGACCGCCACTCTCTGGCGCTACCGCGGCAATGGCCTCCTTGGCCGTGACGATGCGCGGTGGAGGCCCGGCCTGGGCGGCTGGGTAGTGGCCCACGAACCACAAGGCGAACGGGGTGGCGTTTTCTTCCGTCACCGTTGCTCCCCAGTTTCGCATCTTGGTGATTTCGGCCTTCCAGCCCGCCTCCCCGATCCGGCTGTCTTGAATGAGCTCGGCGGAATGACAAGTCGAGCAGAGCTCCACCTCCGCAATGACCGCTTCGTCGTAGTTCATCGCGGTCGCCACGGGCGCAGGCTGAGGAGCCGGCGTCGCGGACGCCGGGGCGGTCGAGGCAACCTTGGGTTCTGGTGTCTTTTCTGCGGGAGTCGGCGCGACTTGCTTCTCGGCACAGGCAGCCAATGTCAACATCGCGGCCCATCCCGCGCACCGCGGGATCATGAGCGTACCTCGCACTGGACGGAATCCCAGGCGTTGTAGAGGTATCCACCCGGGTTCCACTGCGGATCTCGCGGCTGGATTTCGCCGGCGCTGTCCGTTGCTCTGGCGAGAAGCTCGTACCGGCCCGGTTGAGCTCGCCATTCGAGCTTCCACCTTTGCCAAGCGCCCGGCGCCGGCATCCGGTCGACGTGGGCCGGCTCCCAGCTTCGGCCGCCGTCGGTCGAGATTTCGACCTTGGTGATCGGCCCCGTTCCGCCGAAGGCGACGCCCCGAATGGTCTGCTTCCCGGCGGTGAGCGCGGCGCCCTCTGCCGGTCGCGCGATCAAGGACTTCACCGGGATCGCGGTGAGCGTTTTTACCTTCGCTGGCTTGCCGCCGGGCGGAATCGGCTCGGTGGGCATCTTGTACCCGGTCTGCATGTAGAAACCGGGATCCTCGGCATCCGAGACTCGCACGCCGCGCAGCCACTTGATCCAGTGATCGCCGGCCCATCCCGGGACCACCGCACGCAATGGGGCGCCGTGCAACAGCGGCAAGACGGCACCATTCATCTCCCAGGCGAGCAGGACGTCAGCCATCGCCTTCTCCAACGGAATCGAGCGGAGGAATTTCGGCACCGTCGGGGCCATCGGATGGTCGCCGGGAAGGAAGGTGACGAATTTCGCCCCGGCCTTGACGCCGGCGTGCTTGAGGACATCGGAGAGGCGTGCTCCGCCCCACAGCGCTTGACCGACGGCGCCGCGCTCCCACTGCGCGCCGGCAACTTTGGGCCGAAAGAGCGCACGCCCGTTTCCTGCGCATTGCAAAAACGCAGGTGCCTTCGCCGCGCCGAGCTTCCGGAGCTGCGACATTGTAAAAGCCGCGGGTCTCTCGACCATCCCCTCGACGTGGAGCTTCCAATTGTTGATGTCCAGCACCGGTGGACCGAAGTGGCTGCGGACGAAAAAGATGTCGTTGGGAGTGTACTCGTCCACCAAAGCCGTCACCGGCGTTTCCAGGTCTTGGGGGCGGGTGCTGCGAACGATGAGCTCTCGGGCAGCGGCTTCGGCGCGCCTTGCGCCGCCCATCCATGGGCTCAACGAACCGAGTAGGCCGATGCGGAGGAGATCGCGCCTCGTGGTTTGGATCATCGTGCGCGAAAACAACCACTCAGAGGCTGGGCGGTCAAGCGCCATCGAGTAATGCTGTGCGTTAACGTCTCGGCCTGCTCGACAGCTTCGGTTACCCGTCGTGTTGTGCTAGGCGTCAGCCATGGACTCGCCGCCTCCCGCTTCGAGGCTCGATTGGCGCCTTCGCCGGGCGAGGGACTTCATCTGCTCCGCTTACTGCAGGCGGCTCGACCTGCGCACCATCTCGGAGCAGGCACAGCTCTCACCGTTCCACCTCCTTCGCAGTTTTCGTTACGCTTTCGATAAGACGCCTCACGCGTATTTGACCCACCTACGGATCGAGCGCGCCAAGGAGCTGCTTGCTTCGAACCATCTGCCCGTCACCGAGATATGCTTCGAGGTCGGTTTCGAGAGCCTAGGTTCCTTCAGTACCCTGTTCGCCAAGCAGGTTGGGGAATCGCCAAGCAGTTTCCGGCGGCGGATGAAT
>WNFF01005168.1_pt1 | contig 19044 bp, 19 predicted proteins | sample 5400441 | NCBI WGS metagenome assembly WNFF01 (sample SAMN13153345, study PRJNA577476) | soil metagenome | isolation source: 120 cm saprolite under Douglas fir tree site 2 hole 3 replicate 1 | place: USA:California | collected 2015-04-18 | reverse complement strand
ACATTTGGCGGTCGCCCATTCATGTTTGTACTGGCCTGATTTCTATAACCCCTCTTGAGTTCACGAAAATCGCGCACAGCTCGCAGGAGGGAGCGGTGGCATGGTCGCAGCACACATTGCTCTTTACGGGGATGACGAGACCTACGCGATTGTGCTGTCAAACGTGCAATCAGGAATGGTCCAACGGCTTGCTACCGACCTGCACTCTCTCCTCTTTGGCGATGGCGTCGTTTCCACGCCCCTGACGTGCAGATATGTCCGCCGCCAAGCTTGCATCCCTCGACGGAGATTTTTCCTCCGAGCACATCCCAGTTCCCCTTCGCGTTCGAGTGGAGAATGGGCAGCTCACTTCTCGTTGGGGCGACAATCCCTTTAGGATGATTTGGCTTCCGGTCGGTGAGGACGAGTTCTTCACGCGTCAGGAGTACGCTCGGGCTCACCTTGAGCGCGATTCGAGCGGCGTCGGGACTGGTGCCACTATTGCGTGGCCACAGGGGACTCCGCCTCTCGTTCGTGCGCCTCAAGAATTAGCAGCACTCGCCAAATATCTTAGCCGTTTGTTTCAAGGAACCTTTGTTCCAGTCCACCGAAACGGCGGGACGGGGCAGGTGCCAACACCGCCCAAACCGAAACACAACAGGTTCTCATTGAATCTCCGGGTGTCTGGGTTAAACCACTCCACCGGCGAGTAGGTGACGACCATCGGGCCGGCACCGCACGCTGGCACACCCTCGGCGGTGGCAGGTCCTAGCGGGCCTTCTAAGCTGTTGATCACGATGTTCAAGCCCAGTTCCACGACGCCCATCAGTGAACCGTGCGCCGAACAATTCCAATTCTGTAACTCAGAGGAAGTGATCCCATTGGGCGTGGTGACCAGAGGATCGGTCGGGCCAGCAATACTGACAGTGTTGCTGCAAAAGCCCGGGCTCGCTCTGATACCAAAAGGAAGCATTACTCTCTCAACTGCTCCCCCAAAATAATTGGCCAGATGCATCTCCAGTATTCCCCCGCCGAGAGCGTAGCTTTCGAAGCGCCCGCGGAAGTCCTGAAGCCGCATGTAGAAATCGTCGGGTTGCTGAGACACGAGAACCACTTTGCGGAATTGAGTCAAATCTAGGTCGCCCATTCGAGTTGAAGGAAAAGTTTGGAAAGGAACCCCTCTCGACGTCAGAATGTTCTCATTTTGGTTGCTACCCCAGGGTGCTTGGTCCTCAAATAAAGCCACGACGGCTGTTCCGTCTGGAGAAACCTCCGGCGGTGGGTTGTTGTAGTTTGCTGGCTCGATTGAGCTTTGTGCATAAACTTGCAGACTCAATTCAGTAAAAACGATCGCACTCAAACAAATGACACGATGTAGCTTCATTTTCCCCTCCCTTTAACCGAGGATTCTCCAGTCAGTTCCCCTCCTTCGAACCCCGGTTCGGATCACGATACAGCCAAGTTCGGCAGTCCCGCAACGGACCCGTTCGGGAGAGGTCGGAGCGTTGTCCCGAGACGTTGTCTGGTTTCGGTTGAGAAGCGCCTCAAGCTCCCAGCCAGAGCAACTCTCGCCAGCCACTGGAAAGGAAATCTGGTATCAGTGCCGTGCGGGAGGGCGCGATGGAGATTCGCTTCGCTGTCTTCATTGCCGTGAGCCTCGACGGCTTCATCGCTCGGCCGGACGGCAGCCTCGACTGGCTCGAACCCTTCCACAACGAAGACCACGGGTACGAGGCGTTCTTCGCCGGAGTTGACGCGTTGGTGATCGGCCGCGGGACGTATGACACCGTGCTGGGCTTCCGGGTCTGGCCTTACCGAGGCAAGCGCGTGATCGTCTGCACCAGCCGCCCGGCTAGCCCAGCGCACGGCGAGGAGCTGTGGTCGGGCCCGCCCCGCGCCCTCGCCGAGCGGCTCGACCGCGAGGGCGTCAGACGCGTCTACCTCGATGGCGGCGCGCTCATCCGCGGCTTCCTCCGTGAGGGGCTCGTCGATGAACTCACCGTGGACGTGGTGCCGCTCGTCCTCGGCGCCGGGCGGCCGCTGTTCGCGAGCGGGCTCCCCGAGCTTCCGCTGCGCCTGCTCGAGGCAAAGAGCTTCCCGTCCGGCCTGGTGCAGCTGCGGTATGCGAGAAAGAGCCAGTAACCGATGACGTCGACGTCGGGCAGAACGCTCGGAGGCAAGTCACTCGATAGAAACCTCGAGGCAATTATCATTTTTGCGTCGATCGCCCTTGGGCTCTCCGTGGTCTATTGGCTCATCTTCTATCTGTCGCAAAAAGGGGCTATTCGATTTGCACCGGATCGCTCCACCTGGGGGGCTGCGCGGGCGTATGGACCCACCGCTGCCGCAGTGATCTCTGCTCTATACGTTGGAGGCCTCTCGAGTCTTAAGCGTTTGTGGATGAGGGTGACAGCTTGGAAAGTTCCTTGGTGGCTCTATGCTCTCGCCCTCCTCGGTTTCCCGGTAGCAGTGCTGGGAGTTACATATGCCACTGCTGTTTTTGGCACTGCGCCTGTCACCGTGGGCAGGACAAGTCCCTTGCATCTTCTCCTGCTCTTTTTTTACATCTGTAATCGATGGCCCCCTGGGAGAAGAGATTGGATGGCGGGGCTTCTTGCTGCCAGGACTCCTCACAAAAATGAGCGCCGTACAGGCGAGCCTGATAGTTGGCCTCATTGGGTGGCTCTGGCATCTCCCTCTGTATCAGGCTGATGGCCGGAACCTCACCTTGCTTTTCTTGACAAGATATCTAGTCATTGAAGTGGGCTACTCCCTGATCTGGACTTGGTTCTTCATTCGCTCAGGTTACAGCGCGCTCATTCCGATCATTGTCCACACTGCGTGCAACTACTCATTCCTACTGCAAATGAGGATCGTTTTTCCTGCGGTTCATGTCCCCGAAATCTATTTCGTGCTTCTTATTGCCATCGTGGCGGCCGTCGCGGCAATAAACCTCAAGAGATACTCGGCACGGCCATCGGGTATATGACCGGAGGAGCGCATTGGCGCAGTCTCAGGTGTCGGGAAACAGCGACACCACGTCTGCTACCCAGCGGCTGAGCGTGCGCCAGCCCCTCTCTGGCATGTGACCGAGACGGACCAGCACCAGATCTTTCGAAGGCACGATGACGGTGAGCTGCCCCTCGAAGCCTTGCGCTTGGAACGTGTCACGCGGAGCAACGATCGCCGAGCCGTAAGAGGGCCGCGGCTTCCCATCCGCTGGAGCCACCCAGAAACCGGCGCCGTAGATGTTTGCATCGCTTCCCGGAGCCGGCGTGCGGGCGAAGTCGACCCAGCCTTCGGGGAGCATGCGCGATCCTTCCCAGACGCCGTCGCGCAGATAGAGCAGCCCGAAGCGCGCGAAGTCCTGCGCGGTGGCATAGACGAAAGCGCTACCGAGAAAAGTACCGCTCGCGTCGAACTGCGGCTCCGCCGACACCATCCCGATCCGGTCGAACAGCTCGCGCTGCATGAACGCGCGCATCGCCGCGCGGCGAGCGTCCGGATTTCTGGCTTCAGGCGCGACTGCCCGAGTCAGCGCGTCGCTCGCGAGATTGATACCCGCGCTGTTGTAGTTCCAGTGCTCGCCTGGGCGATGGATGAGCGGCAACCGGGCGGCGTATCCCGCCGCATCTAGCCGGCCCTCGCCGAAAAGCATCTTGGTGGCATCATGTACGGCGGGATTGGGTGCCAAAATCTCGATATAGGCCTGGCCATCCACCATCTGCAGCCACTGCCTCCAGGTGATTGCCCTGCGCGCGTCGCCAGCTGGCCAGCGTGGATTGCCCATTGGCTGGTCCGGATCCAGCTTGCCTTGGCGCACCGCAATACCGACCAGGGCTTGGGTGATCGATTTTGCCATCGACCAAGAGATGAGCCGCATCTTCGGGCCGAACCCTTCGCGGTACCGTTCGGCCACAAGGCGACCCCGATGCACCAGCACCACGGCGCGCGTCTCGCCGAGAAAGTTATCGACGCGATCGACAGCGTCGAGGAGTCGAGTCAGGGCGGCAGCGTCAACGCCCGAAGAGAGCGGACCTGGCGGCCATTGCTGCGTTGGCCACGCGACGCCCGCTGGCTGCGCTGGCAGCGGTACGAGAGGCGCTGCTAGGAAGAGCAGCCCAAGGGCGAAGAGCATGGCAGCATGCACATAGAAGGAGTGGCGACGATGCGCAAATGGGTTGTGCTGGCCAGCATTCTGGTGGTGGGCGGTGCCACCGCAGTCGCAGTGAGATTGCAGCTGCCCACGCTGATTGAGATCGGCCCCGGCTATAGTGCCGACCTGGCGTGCGCGTGCGTGTTCGTCAGCGGACGGACGCCCGAAAGCTGCATCGCGGATTTAGATCCGCTCGCGCGTAGGTTGGTCTCGGTGTCCGTCGTTACCGCGAGTCGCTCGGTGACTGCCAGAGCGCTCGGCTTGGTTTACCGTACCGCGCGCTACCGCGACGGCTACGGTTGCGCCCTAGAGGATTGAGCTCAGTTCTTCCCTAGGCCGGGTGGAGTTGGCGCCGGCGGAACGTTCGGCCCCTGAGAAGATTCGAGAGCCCGCTGTATTTCTCTTAAGGCGGCTGCCGTTTCTTCGGCCATGTGGTCTCGAATGAAGCTCTCGAGTGCAACTTGAAGCTCGCGGGCGAACTTAGCCGGCGATTCGCGCGAGAACTGAAAGTCGCGGCCTGAGAAAAAGATTCGGTCCCCATCGCGGACCAGGTGAAAGCCGTTGTAGTCGTAACCCTTGTCAGGGCTGCCGCTCGCTGCACCTCGGCGGCGAGGACGCCCAACATGCTTTCGCAGCCGCGCGACGCTCCATCCTCCCTTTGCCGCTCGCTTGGCGAGGGTCACCCGTTTGCCAGCGTTCGTCAGTCGATTGAGGTAGCGCAGGTGCCCTTCGTGCAGCAGGTGTTGGGACACCAGGTCCAAAATCTCTGGCGGGTGGTTGAGCAATCCAGCGACTCGTCGAACCGAGATAGCATTCTTGAGCCCCAGCTCAGCGGCGATCTGTCTGAAAGAAAGCTTGAACGGGGCGTCGTGCAGCCGACGGTAACCCCTCGCGCGCGCAACGGCGCTTAGCTCACCGGTTGCAGTGCCTTCCCGAAGTCCCGTGACCAAAGCCTGCTGGTCCGAAAGAGTCTCGATACGACCACCGATTGTCGGCCACCCCAGCTGCTTGGCTGCGGCTAACCATGCCGCACCCCAAATCAGCTCGTACTTTGGCGTCCCTTTCTCGGCCGAGGGGCGAACGAGAAGTGGCCTCTGGAGCCCCCGTTTCAAGAGTCGTTTTGCGAGCGGAGCGATTTGCTTCTCCGCGATCGTCGTCTCGCCCAAAAGCGGGCATGGGCGAATCTCCTCAACCGGTATTTTCTGAGTCTCGGAAGCATCCATGCTTGTGCCCCCCCATCCGCCTGCCCGCTAAAGATGTCACAGCCGGCGAGTCGCTGTCAGCACAAGAAATCGACTCCCGGGCACCGCCCCAGGAATGGGCCAAACTGACCGCAGATCCCGGAACGAAGCGAGCATCTTCAAAAGATGTCACAGACCGGCAGCGGGAGGTTGGGAGCTGACCCTGCCCTTCCAAGCTTGAAGCCCGAAAAGATGTCACTGGAAATCTGCTGCGAATCGACGGCATCTCGATCTCCAAAGTCCAGGAAAGTGTCACTGGATTAGCGCAGGAAATCACGTGGACCTGGCATCCACCAGTCCAATGCGGTGATCTAGGGGCTGAAATCCAGCCAAGATGTCACTGCAGCCTGTACCCAGTTCCTGCATCCACGCTTGGCGGATTCGACAAAAGATGTCACGGCCGCTCGTGGGGCTTGTTCCACCGCTTGGTGTCCAAACTGAGGAACCGAAAAAGATGTCACGAACCGCGATAACCGCCCAGACCACTAAGGGGTGGGCTCGCCACGGCGCGAAGCTCCCAAAAAGTTCCTGGAGGCTCGCTAGCCTCGCATGGCCTCCTACCCAAAAGATGTCACTGCTCGTACGCCTGCTTCAGTCCCGGCGTCAGTGGCTTCGACGACTTCTCAGCTCAGGGGCAGGTACCGATGCCGCTCAAACCGAAACACAACAGGTTCTCGTTAAACCTTCTGGTGTTTGGGTTACCCTGGTACTCGATCGGCGAGTCGGTCACCACCACTGTACCACTGCAGAAACCGCCCCTACCCTCCGCGGTTGCGGGCCCCTGCGGCCCTTTTTGGTTGTTGACCACGGTGTTCAAGCCCAGTGCTTCCGCTCCGATTATCGCGCCGTGCGAGGAACAGTTCCAACCTTGTAACTCAGACGAGGTGATTGCGTTGGGCGTGGTAATAATAGGATCGTTGGGATCCACAATGCTGACGGTGTTGCTACAAAAGACTGGAGTGACTCGAAGGCCAAAGGGGAACGTTGTTCTCTCGGCTTGCGATCCACCGAAATTCGCGAGATGCATTTCAAGTATTCCATCAGCAGTGTTCACGTAGTCTTCAAATCTGGCCCGGTTCGTCTCAACCTGCGTAAAGTACGGGTCAGGCTGCTGAGACACCAAAATGACTTTCCTGAACTGGGTCAAATCAAGATCCCCCATTCGACTCGAAGGGAAAATTTGGAAGGAAATCCCTCTCGCGGCAAGAAGGGTCTCGTTTTGGTTGCTACCCCAGGGTGACCCATCCTGAAAGAGAGCCACGACAGGAGGGTCGTCGGGCGAGGCGTCGAGCCGCGGTGGTTGCCCGTAGGTTGCTGGTTGCGTTGAGTCTTGTGCGTAACCCTGCATACTCAACGTGGTAAAAACACTCGCTACCAAACAAATGATACGCAGTTGTCTCATGTGGCCCCTCCCCTTTTTGCCAGGTTCCCCAGCCAGAGGTCCGCCCCTCGCGGTCCTGGCTAGAATCTCAGCTTTGAAACCCAGGTCGGAATCACCCTACGCCCAACCAATTCTCGGTTGAAGTCTTTTCTTCATCGAAACCGCGGCTCTTGCGGTGCTAGGCTGTTTAGGGCGCGCCGAGATGTGGGATCTCGAACAAAGCTGAGCCTGAGACACGGTGCCAAACGGCACTTGCTGCTGAACGTACCTGATCGCTTGTCCCACCCTAGGGGATCCGAATCCGCATGCCCGCGCGCGCTAGTCGCCGCAACGCTGATTCAGAAACGTAGTTAGCGCTTAGGGGGATCGGATGTTCAAGAAGCGAAAGAGGAATTCCGGATGGAGCATGCTCCCAAGTTCGGTGAAACTGAGCTCCGTAAAGCCATCTCGGGCGCCCTGGAACAGATGGCCATCGATGACCACCAGCTGATCTTCATGGAGCTTGGCGAGCGTGCCGTAGAGCGGCGAATCGTGAGCAATCAGAGTACCGGAGCCCTCATCGGTCATGGCGTTATTCCACGTCTTAAAAGTCGCGCCGCACGGCAGCCTTACCTGAACGACGGCATCGCCATCTCCGGTAGTCCTCGGCTTCGTGAGCGTGGCCGTCCAGCTCGAGATTTGCGTCGTTCCCATGGCCTGACGAAGCGCCTCGGCTCGAGCGGAACGGAGCTCCGCAAGCCTCAGCTCATTGCCGTCTCGCTCGCTCAAGGAGCGGTATTGTTGGGCAAACTCCCTTACGATGGTGCAGAACGCCTCCTCGTTGGGTGAGGGATCTTGGCGCATCGGACTGCCCCCGGTCGCCGCGAGGGCGCTTGGATCCTGGAGCGGCTTTGCGACCGTTTGACCCTCCAGCGGTTTCGTGGCGGTTTGAAGCTCAAGCTCCTTCGGAACGGTCTGAACCTCCACCTGCTTTGAGGCCGTTTGAACCTCGAGCTGCTTCGGGACGGTCTGAACCTCCAGCGGTTTCGCGGCGCCTTGAGCCTCGGGCGGTTTCGGGTTGGGCTCTTTCGCGGCGGGCGCAACCGCCGCGCTGCTCTTGGGAGCACTGGTTTTCGGCTTGGGAGGACAGCTTTTCAGCTTCGTTGTCAGCTGGTCGAGCTTCGCGCCCTCGGCCAGCTCGTCTCCCTTGAGCTGGCCCATATAGACCTTCCAATACCGGTCCTCCTGCTCCTTGACTGCTTGGGGCAGCTTTTCGCAATCCGGCTGCTCCCCCCCACCTTCGATTCCGCCGGAAAGCATCAGGGCCAGCAGGGCAATCATGGCGGTCATCGCGGCGCCCTCCTTTGAATTTGCGAGTGTCTCCCTAGTGTCGCGCGAGCGCAAGCCACGCCATGTGCAGAGGGGTGAAATAGCAAGAAGCCAACATCAGAGCGGGAGGCGGGCTCGAGGAACAAGGTTTCTCCCCTTCATGGACAATCGTCGCAGGACTGGATTAACTGCCAGCCGTGCGCGGGGCCAAGATTGGGCGTTATCACGTCTTGGACCGCCTCGGTGAGGGCGCGATGGGCGTCGTTTACGCGGCCTACGACCCCGAGCTCGACCGGAAGATTGCCCTCAAGCTGCTGAACGCGCGCTTGGGCGAGTCGCCTGCGGCCCGCGATTTCGGAATGCGCCTGCAGCGCGAAGCGCAAGCGATGGCGATGGCGATGGCGCGGCTGTTCAGGCTTGGGCGCTGCCAGTCGCTGACTCGCGGCCGCTGATTCTCAGATTGTGATGTCTCGCATCACCCTCCGCGGTTCGCAGTCTTCACGATTAGCCCCGCCCTGTTGTCCGAGTTGACTCATACAGGCGCCGGAGACTTTTCGGCTTGCCCCGGACCGGCGCTGCCCCTCAGCTTGGGATCGGGTTTGCTCGAAACTGCGAGAAGCAGCGCGGCCACCAACGCTGCACCCGCGACATCCCAACGTAGAAAGATGTAACCGGGAAACGCTGTCAATCCAAACGCGCCGGATCCTTGCGACATAATAACCAGACACAAACTAAGTAGATAAAGGTCGTACGAGTACTCGGTAAACCCTTTCCCGAGCTTCAGTATCTTCCAGAAGGTTCCGATCATCATCTGGAACCCAAACAGCGCGGCTGCCAGTTCGGCGTAAAGCCCAAAGAAAATCGCAATTCCGCCGAAGAATTCCACCAACACCCCCAGGGTCCCCCAGAGCATTCCTGGTCGAAAACCCATCTCCACAAAATCTCTTGCGTTTGACTTCGGATCGCGGATTTTCGGCCAACCGTAATAAATCAACGACACCCCCAGTACGACGCGCAAAAACAGCAATATCCAAGGTATTTCGATGTACATATTGCGCCCTCTAACGCCGATGGCCGTTCGTTTCCAGTGGCCCAGGGGACAAGCAACCTATCGCAAGGGCAACTTAGGGCGCGGACCCTTTCGGACCGTGGTAAGCAGACGCCATCCCGATGCAAAGGAGAGCGCGATGAGCTATCTGCCTGCGCCTTTCAAGAAATTTATCGGTCGGTATCCCGAGATCAGCCGAATGTACGAAGAACTGGCTCTCGCCTGCCATGAGGCCGGGCCATTGGATGAAAAGACCCGGCGATTGGTGAAGCTAGGGATTGCGATCGGACATCAGTCGGAGGGCGCGACCAAGTCGCACGCGCGTCGGGCCCTGGAAGGCGGCGCCACTGCTGAAGAGGTGCGCCACACCGTGCTGCTGGCCCTCACCACTGCAGGATTCCCAGCGATGACCGCCGCCGCGCTGTGGGTGGAGCAAGTGCTGAGCAACCGCAGCGACAGCAGCAGCGACTGAAGGCGGTGGTGCGCCCTGCAACTCGTCAGAGTCAGGGAGAGGCTTCGACGATCATCTCGAAGTAATTGGTGGTAGCCCCATCGGCGATCGCCCACGTGTCGTTGGTCGCCCAGGCGACGCTGGCGTCGGTGTACCAGATCGTGTTTGGCCCACTGCCCACGTCCGGCGGCGCGGCACTCGAGTAGGGACCGGCCACGCCTTCCGGACCGAAGAACGTGTTGGTGGGGTGCGTGGAGCTGATCACGACAGTAAAGCTGTCGGGAACTACCAGGCCGGAACCCGTGTAGTTGAACACCACCGTTTGATTAAACGGAGGCATGATCACAACGGTGCTGGCAGAGCCAATGAGCGTGCTGGGCTGCAACAGCCCGCTGGGATCCGGATCACCATCGTTCAGGTAAAGATCCAGAGTCCAGGTATCGGTCGCCGGAGCCGGGCTACCTGCCGCATTATTCAGTGCGACGTTAACGCTGATTCGGTCCAGGGTACGATTGGTTCCATCCAGCGTAATCGTGTTGCCCAGCTGATCCCCTGGAACAGGACGGTTTGGCGTTCCGTCCTCACCAAAGGGGACGTAATTGTTTTCTACAACATTGGCCCGATAAACGATATCCGCGCGTGCATTTCCTTGGGTAACGACGATCATTGCGACAATACCGGCAACCATCGCCAAAACATTCTTTATCTGTGTAGTCATGGAGACCCCCTCGAGAGAGTGCTCATTTACAACGATGCCGGTTTTCCGGTCAACTGCTCTACTACGGCTCAGCTTGAGGCACACACCAACTTCTCCGGCCTGCCCAGGCGAACATGATCGGAGCGTTCCTCTTTTATACGGGTCTCATGGTCGCCCTCGGGGGAGCCGCATTTCTGATCAAGCCACTCGCGTTCCTCGGAATCCACACCCGGCCGCAGGGTGGTGTCATTTTGGGAGCCGGACTTCTGCTTTCGATCGTTGCGCTTCTTTTCCCGGCCACGAAGAAGACTGTCCTCGCGCCGCGGACGAAACTCGACGCCTTCTCCCCCGTCTTTCAATTCAACGAGCGGCACTCCGCGCGCATCCACGCCCCTTGTGATCGCGTCTACGCGGCAGTCAAGGGAGTGAAAGCGGATGAGATCCTCTTCTTCCGAGCTCTGACCTCAATCAGGCGTTTCGGCCGCTCCGGTCCGGAAAACATTCTCAATCCGCCCGAGCAGCCTCCCCTACTTGACGTAGCGACGCGAACCTCCTTCCTGCTGTTGAGCGAGGAACCCGGGCGCGAGATTGTCGTCGGAACTGTCGTCCTTGCGCCCCAGGACACGCGCTTTCGGAGCCATTTTACTCCGGAGCAGTTTCGGGATCTTGACGCGCCTGGCTTCGCCAAGGGCGCGATGAACTTCCTCTTCGAGGGGGACGGCAAAGATGCTTGCTTGTTGACGACTGAGACACGCGTGTACGCGACGGATGCATCTGCACGGCGACGATTCGCCGCGTATTGGCGCGTGATCTATCCCGGAAGTGCGCTCATCCGTCGGATGTGGCTGAGGGCCGCCAGGCTTCGGGCCGAAGCGGGGACATCGGTACACTGAACTGGTGCGCGCCTGGACGGTTTGCCGTTGTCCCGAAAGCCGTAGCACAGCGGTTAGGCCCGCAACTCCGTGGTTTGCAACTCAGCCGCAACCTGCGCCCGCCAATGGGCAAAAAAGCCGGCCTGGCGACTGCGCACCTCGTCGGGCCTGCCGTGGTCAATGATCCGTCCGTGGTCCATCAGAATTACGGTATCGAAGCGTGGCAGTAGGTGGAGGCGGTGGACGGATGAGATCACGCAGGCTCCAGCGAAGGCGGCCATCAGTCGTTCGTAAATTTGCGCCTCGGTCAAAACGTCCATGCTGCTTGTCGGCTCGTCCAACAGCACCATCCCGATATCCTTCGCAGCCAAGAGCCCCCGAGCCAACGCAAGCCGCTGTTTCTGGCCGCCCGAGAGGTTGAGACCGCGCTCGGAGATAATGCTGTCATAGCCGTGCGGTAGCTGCGCGATCACCGGACTGAACCCGGCCAGCTCACAGGCGCGCTCAATCTCTGTCATCTGGTACGGGAGCCCCATCGTGATGTTCTCGCGGACGCTCGACTCGAATACCTCTGGGTCCTGAGGCAACAAGAGAGAGGCCGAGCCAAAGTGCTTGAGGTGGGGAAGGCGAGCGCCATCGACGGAGATCGAAATGCGGTCGGCATCGACTAGACCGGCGAGAACGCGAAGCAGCGAGCTCTTTCCCGCGCCGCTCGCGCCGACGAGGGCAATCCGCTGTCCCCGGCGCAGCTCAAAGGAAAGATCGTCCAAAGTCGGCCGTCCCCCGGTCGCGCGCGGGTGAAAGAAGCGCAGACCCTCGACGTCGATCTGTTGCCAGGCGGTGGGAACCGCCGAGGCATCGAGTGGGCGCGCCGGACTGGTAAGGATCGGATCCACATCGCTGACCTCGGTCTTTTGGCGGACCAGCTCGTTCCAGTGCATCGCCATCGCCGCCACGACCGTCCCCACTTGCTGGGAATACTGGTGCACCACCACCGCGGTCCCGACGCTGATCGTTCCCCGCTGGCGCCAGTCCAACCAGGCGTAGAGCGCGACTAGACCGGTGCGCATCGCGTTATTCAGCAGATCCACCCCTCCCCACTTCACCTCGTTGAACACGATGGTGCGGCGCAATGGAGCAAAGACCTCAAGGAGCCGCGATCCAAGCATCTTGCGCATCGGCTCCTGAAGGCGGAGCGTGAGCACGCTCGCAATGTTTGTCAGGCAGTCGACCAGCGCGGAGCTGTAGCGTCGCTCGGCGCGGTTCTCCTCGCGAACCAAGAGGACCATGAGGGCGTCGATTCGCACCACGAAGCACCCGATTGCGGCATAGCCGACCAATGCCGCGGTGCCCGTTTGCCACGAGACAAGGAAAAGTGCGGCAATCGGTCCGATCACACTCACGGTGTTCTGCAGATAGATGAACTGGCTCTGAGCGAAGGCGAACAAAGAAGAAGTTCCCTTGGTGATCCGGTGGAGCGTGTCTCCGGAATGTTGCTGCTCGTGCCAGCGAACGGGAAGCGCGAGGACCTTGGCGTGGAGCGCATCGGCGAAGCGCTCGCGAACCGCCAGCGCGTTGAACCGCTCCAGGATACGTGCTGGCCCGTGCATGATCCACGCGACGCCGACGGCAGCGAGCATCAGCAGCAGATCGTTTCTTGCCCGGGTGATCCCCTCCATGCCGCGGGCTTGGAGCGCGTTGACCGCTTCGCCGAAGAACCAGGGAATGGTCAGCCGGACCCCCTGCGCCAAGACGAGCAGAACGACAAAAATCACGACCTGCTGCCGGCGGCCCTGAGCGTGGCGCCAGAGTGTCGCGTAGAGCCGCATGATGCTGCTCACGGGCTGAGTGCTTGAAGCAGAATCATGCATGCTGGAGTCCCCTGCGCATTGCCCGCCGCCACTTGCTGACCGCGAAGTATACGTGCCCAAAGGCGCGCCCAACTAGGTGCCCGCACTACCCCGGACATCCGACACGCAATTGAAAACACCTGTTGTGGGTTGCTACCAGCCTACGAGGGCTTCCTCGAACAGGTGAGTCAGGTCCGCCTCGCTCGCCGGCCTTGGCGACAGTTTCGTCACCCGGGCTTGCGGCAGTGTACCTTGCACCAGAGCCGGGATGTCGGACTTGCCATAGCCGACTGCGCGTAGCCCATTGGGCATCTTCAGCCGCTGCATGATCGCAACCAGCCGGTCCGAGAGAATTTTTCCGGCGTCTTCCGGCTTGGCGCGGGAGACGTCTGCTCCGAGAATTTCAGCGGCGATCAGGTGTCGATCGGGGCACGCTTCGGCGGTGAAGCGGAACACCGCCGGAGCGTTGAGAATGACGGACATCCCGTGAGGCACGAGCGGGTGATCGACCGCAAATCCGTCGGGCCGAAAGTCGCGAACCATTCCCGAGACCGGGTACGACATCCCGTGCGGAAGATGCACTCCTGCATTTCCGAATCCGACGCCGGCATAGGAAGCGGCAAGCAGCATCTTCTCACGAGCTTCATCGTCGTCCGGATCCTCAACCGCTCGAACGAAGTACTTCGATACCCAGCGCAAGGCCTCCAGCGACCACAGATCGCTGATCGGATTCGAACCCTGATAGGCAGGGCGTAGGATGGGCCGCTCGGGCCGAGGGCGCCGATGGTATGGCAATGCAGTGAAGGACTCGATCGCGTGACTCAGGACATCAAATCCGCTCGTGGCCGCCACTTGCCGAGGCATGCTTCGGGTGTTGTCCGGATCCAGTATCCCGATCGTCGGCTTGAGTCTTCGATGGGCGATACCAGTTTTGGCGTGCAGTGGCGCGTAATCGAAGATCGCGACGCCGGTGGTCTCGCTGCCGGTTCCAGCGGTCGTCGGCACCGCGATCAACGGCTTGAGCGGCCCGGGAACCGGACGGCCCTTGCCGATCGGGGCATTGACGTATTCCAGAAAATCCGCCGGATAGGTGGAGTAGAGATTGGCGGCCTTGGCGGTGTCTATCGTCGACCCGCCGCCGACCGCGACCAAGGCGTCGAAGCCCCCTTGGGTTGCAAAATCGGAAGCCTCGCGAAACGACGTGTCGGAGGGCTCGACTCGAACCCGATCAAAGAGCGCAAATGAGATCCCGCTGTCCTTGAGGCTTTCGATGACGGTGGCTACGGGTGACAGCTTTGCGAGGTTGGGATCGGTCAACACCATCACGCGCTTCACCCTCATTTCGGCGAGGTCCATCCCAATCTCGCGGGTGACGCCCGCCCCGAAGCGGATGCTGGAAGCAGCAAGCTCGAACGCGTATTCGAGAGCCATGGACTTGCCTCACGAAGATTGGAGTAGACCACCGACGCGCGTGGTTCCAGCACGCCAGCCGAACCAGGCTACTGCAACGCTCATCGCGGCAAGTACAACCACGATGCTGATTCGCGAAAAGAGCGTGAAAAAGTTGAGCGTGGCGCTGGAGAGGCCGGTGAAGGCAAGTCCAATCACCGGCAAGACGGGAACGCCGCAACCGGCGAGCGTGCAGGGACCGGTGGTCAGACCGAACACGCTCGTGAGCGCTCCCGCGACGCCGGCAGGACGCGCCACCTTGGAAGGAAGTCCGCAGGCTTCTCCCTGGCGCCGCCGGTAGGACCAGAGCGCGAAGTAGGTACCGAACACGAGCGAGGTGAGGAGGATGCGAACCAGCGTCGGAACATCGACGATGAATCCCCACTCGACCCCGTCCTTGCCGTCCGCGCTCACCCAGGCGATCGCCATATTGGAAAGGAACGACAGCTTCCTCGAGAGCGGCGCTTCCGAGAGCAAGTATTCGGGCAGGCGCGAGAGCCAGGGGTTGAAGGTGAAGTAGTCAGCGCGGTTGCGGACGAGGGAGAGAACGAGCACAGGCACTACCAGGTTGAAGACGCAAACCGCCGCCGTCACTCCCCAGATGACCTTCGGCTCGGCTCGAATCGCCGCGCCGATTCCGCGAAGCGTTTGGGGGATTGCGGCCAGCGGCCTTTGAGCCATTTCGTCCGTCCTTTGCGACGCTCGAACATATGTGACGAGCCCTGGATTCCACAACTCGCCAGCGACGGATGCCCGGCTGCGCGATAGAGTGCCGCAGTCCAAAGAGCCTCTGGAGCTACCAATGCACCGTCTGATTGCGTGCGGCGCCAGCACGCTGCTCACTTCCTGCGCGGCCACCAGCGCCGCACCAACTCCGCAACGAAGTGCCAAGTACGAGGACTTCATTTCGTTCTTCGCCGAATGGCGCGCGTTCCAGAAACCGAAATTGGTGGACGGCGTCCCCGACTACACGACCACCGCGATGGCCAAGCAGAACTCCGAGCTTGCCGGGTATCGGCAACGGCTCGCCGCCTTCGATCCGCACGCGTGGTCCATCCCACAGCAAGTCGATTTCCACATCGTACGCGCGGAGATGAACGGGCTAGACTTCGACCATCGCGTTCTTCAGCCGTGGTCGCGAAACCCGGCGTTCTACGTCACCGTGGTGGCCGACGAGAGCGATCAGCCTGCCCGCGAGGGCCCCTTCGCGCTCGGCACCGTCGAGCTGTGGAGGTGGCATTTCCCGCTCACCAAGGATGCGGCCGATGAGCTCGCTGCGCGCCTGGCGCCGATCCCCGCGCTTTTGCAGCAGGCCCGTGGCAACCTCACCGGCAACGCCCGCGACTTCTGGATCTACGGTATCCGCAGCGTAAAAAGGCAGCGTGCCCTCCTCGCCGAGTTTGCGTCCAAAGTCAGCTCCCAGCCGGCACTCGCCGCGACTGTTCAGCGCGGCCTCGAGGCGACGGACAGTTTCATCCGCTGGTTGGAGGAACAGGCATCTTCGAAGAATGGTCCCTCGGGCGTGGGCGTCGAGAACTACAACTGGTACCTCGCGAACGTTCAGCTGCTCCCCTACACCTGGGCCGAGGAGATGACCCTGGCTCGAGCAGCGCGACGTGCTCACCATCCGCAAGCACATGGATCCCGCCCTGCGGGGGCACGTCGGTCAGTACAGCGCGGCGCGGCCGCTCGAGTTTTTCACCGAGGTCGACTACCGAGACCCCGTACTCATGCGCACGCACGGATATCACTGGTTCGATCTGGCGCGAATGCAGCATGATCCACATCCGAGCCCAGTGCGCCGCCGTGCGCTCCTCTACAATATCTTCAACAGCAAGACCGAGGGCTTCGCCACTGCGATGGAGGAGCTGATGATGCATGAAGGACTCTGCGACGCTCGCCCTCGATCGCGGGAGTTGATCTACATTCTGCTCGCGCAGAGGGGAGCTCGAGCGATCGCCGAATTGCGGATGCATGCGAACCAATTCTCTCTCGAAGAAGCCGCGAAATTCGCCTCCGCCAACACGCCTCGCGGATGGCTTCCGCTCGAGGGCAAGACGGTGTGGGGCGAGCAGCACCTCTATCTGCAGCAGCCGGGTTACGGAACGAGCTACGTGATCGGGAAGATCGAGATCGACAAGCTCATTGCCGAGCGCGCGCGGCAGCTCGGTAGCGCGTTCACCCTACGAAAGTTCATGGACGAGAAGGACGCGGCCGGCCTCATCCCGGTGTCGCTGCTGCACTGGGAGCTCACGGAAGAAGCTGGCGAGGTGCCAGGAGTCGGCCGGCCCACGGCGCGGTGAAGGGGATCACCGGCTGTCGAGCTCGGCCAGTTTTCGGAAGCGCGGATCTTTGCGCAGCGGGGTCCACTCGGGATCGATGCGCAGAGCGCCCGGCGACAGGAACGACGGAATCGACAGTAGATAGCGAATCCGCTCGATGGCCGCATCCTTCTCGCCAACGCGAGCCTCGACCGCGGCCCGAAAAATCTCGACATCGGCTCCCCAAAATGCGTCCTTGGAGATTGGGAGAAGCTCCGCCGCGCGGTTAGCCTCGCGCAGTGCATCCTCCTTTCGCCCCAGTCCTGCATACGCGCGCGCCAAAAGAGAACGCTGATAGGGTAGCCGCGGGCTGTTTTCGACTTCCGCTTTGAGCATGAGAAGGGCCGCTTCGTATTCTTGCCGTGCCCGCGCCTGTTCGCCGAGCTCCTCGTGAGCAATCGCAAAAAGGAAAGCCTTCGGGTACATCGCATACTGGGTGGCAAGCGATTCGGATTGGAGGGAGTCGAGAAGGCGCAGTGCTTCGCGCGGATGATGCATCATCACTCGAATGAAAGCCGAAGTGGCCGAGTCCGACCCGAGGAATCCGCCCGCCCTCCGAAGCATTTCCTGACCGAGCTCAGTCTCTCCCTTCCAAAGTTCGTGCAAAAACGCCTTGAAGTCCCGGACGCCGACGAAGTCGGGTGCGATCGTCAACACGCGGTCTGCCACCTGGTCGGCTTCCTGATATCGGCGCGTTATCGTTAGCGAAAAGACCAATTCGAGAAACGCAATCGGTGAGCGAGGGTCTAGCTGCGCCGCCCTTTCCTCGTTCCGGATTGCCTCGTCGAATTTTCCCTGACGTCTTGCAATCGCGCCGATGTAGTAGAGGGCCTCGCCTGGCAGTCCGGCTCGCGCGATCTCAAGCTCCTTTAGCGCCCGGTCAAAGTCGCGACGAGCCCAGTAGTGGTAAAGCCCGAGCGCGAGGTGGCCGTCCGGCAGATCCAGCTGAAGCCGGAGCGATTGTTCTGCTTGATCCTTCGCCTCCTCGGCCACAGCATCCGGCGTTCCAGCGACAAAGTAATGTCTCTGCATCATCACGTGGGCCATCCGGGCGCGCGCCAGGGCAAAGGATGGGTCCGTTTGAATGGCCTGCCGGAAGAGTCGTTCGGCAAATTCGAGGTTTGCCGACTGGTAGCCAGGTCGATTGGCGTAGTCGAGGGCCCGGAGGTACAGATCATATGCTTCCGGGCTAACCGTCGGCCTGCGGGCGAGGGTCTTTCTCTGCGCTGCCGAAAGCCGCGCCTGCAGCGCGCCAGCGATCTCCTCTGCCACGGCCGTCTGGATGCCGAATACATCAGTCGCATCGCGATCGTAGCGATCTCCCCAGAGCTGTCGATCGGTGCGTGCATCGATCAGCCTGGCTGCCACGCGCACGCGCTGCCCTGCGCGCTGAACGGTGCCTTCCACGATCGACGACACGCCGAGCGCTTCGGCAATTTCCCGCAAGTTGCGCGTGCCCGTTTTGTACGGAAGTACCGAGGTTCGCGAGATGACTTGAAGGTCCCGGATCTTGCCCAGCTGCCGGAGCAGCTCGTCGTGAAAACCGTCCGCCAGGTATGCGTTCTCTTCGCCCGTGCTAAGGCTGGCAAATGGCAGCACCGCGATGGAGCGGTCGGATTCCCCGGATTGTCTGCTTACTCTCGCTCGCAGGCCCAAAGCGATCGCAATCGCAACCAGTAGCCAGGCGCCAACCGCGAGCGGGATCCACCTTTTTCTGCTGCGCATCTCCGGTTGGTTCGCGACTGGTAATGAATCCAGTTCCGTGTGGAGTACTGAAGTCGCGTTGTCGAGTCGGTTGAGCAGTTCGCCAGCGCTCTGAAGACGCTCGGCCGGTTCTTTTCGCATCAATTGTGAGACGAGCGACGCGAGCCATTCCGGAATGCCGGGCACCGTGGCCAACGAGGGTGGCTCCTCCCGGAGGATGCGCGCGATGGTGGCGGCGCTGGAATCGGTTTGAAACGGCGACACAGTTGCCAAAAGCTCGTACGCAAGGACTCCGAGAGACCACAGGTCGCTTCGAGCGTCGACCGACTCCCCGAGCAATTGCTCTGGCGACATGTACAACACTGTACCCACCGGTTGCCCCGTCTGCGTCATTTGGGGTCGCGAGTCACCGAGGAGCTTCGCGATACCAAAGTCGAGAATTTTGATGGCTCCGGTGCCTGTCCTCAGGATGTTCGCGGGCTTGATGTCCCGATGGACAATCCCGGCGCGGTGTGCAGCGTCCAGCCCAAGCGCAATCTGTCGCAGAAGCTCAACCACTTCCTCAACCGGGAGCCGCCCCTGCTCGA